>Ga0209273_10001301_pt1 | contig 23208 bp, 20 predicted proteins | sample tdAd471_FD_187126 | JGI IMG/M metagenome (GOLD analysis project Ga0209273, IMG submission 187126) | Marine sediment microbial communities from the Atlantic coast under amendment with organic carbon and nitrate - tdAd47.1 (SPAdes)... | ecosystem: Environmental > Aquatic > Marine > Coastal >...
AGTCATCAGTGGCAGTGGCACCGGATGACAGCGCATCCCCGGGAACTGCAGATACACCAACCGTTCCCGGAAGCGACCCGACCACTTCCGGGGCGATGGGCGCCAACGTCGTCAACGTCTATACCGACACCCTTGAACTGAGTATCGACCTGATCGGTGGGGACATCGTCTACCTGGCGTTACCTCAGCATCTCATGGAACTGGATACTCCTGATCAACCGTTTGTCCTGCTGCAGAATGATCCGGGCCGCAGCTACGTGGCCCAATCCGGCCTGATCGGCAGCGATGGGATCGATGCCAACGGCAGGGCACTTTACCAAAGCACGGCATCCACGTTCCGCATGGGTGACAACCAGGAGACTCTCAGCGTCGACCTGGTCACGACCACCGACGACGGTGTGGAAGTGACCAAGCGTTTTACTTTCGAGCGCGGCAGCTATGTAGTTGACGTGACGTTCCTGGTGGACAATAACTCTGCCTCGCCCTGGCAGGCCAATATCTTCGGCCAGATCAAGCGAGACAATTTCGGAGACCCGAGTGATGCCGGCGGGTTTACCCGTAACTTCCTCGGCTTCGCGCTGACTGCCGAGGACGATCCCTATATCAAGGTGGATTTTGACGACATTGACGATGGCGAACCGGCCATCGATATAACCGGCGGCTGGGTGGCCTTCAGCCAGCACTATTTTCTATCCGCCTGGATTCCGGACCAGTCACAACAGAACAATTTTTCCACTCGTAAAAATGCCATCAACCAGTATATCGGCGGATTCGTCAGCCCGGCCTTCAGCGTTCCTCCCGGCTCCAGCGGTAGCCAGTCCATCAGGTTTTATGCCGGACCCACTGACCAGAACAGGCTGGCGGAACTGGCTCCGAATCTCAACCTGACCATCGACTACGGCATACTCTGGTTCCTGGCGTCACCAATCTACTGGCTGCTGACACACATCGAGCCGTTCGTTGGCAACTACGGCGTGGCCATCATCCTGTTGACGGTACTGATCAAGGGAATTTTCTACAAGTTGACGGAAACCCAGTACAAGTCCATGGCTGGCATGCGTCGAGTCATGCCAAAGATGCAGCAACTGAAAGAGTCCTACGGAGATGACAAGGTAAAGCTGCAGAAGGCAACCATGGAGCTTTACAAGAAAGAGAAAATCAATCCGTTTGGCGGCTGTTTACCCATGCTGGTCCAGATGCCGGTGTTTATCGCACTCTACTGGATGCTGATGCGCAGCGTGGAGTTGCGTCACGCCCCTTTTGTTCTCTGGATTGAAGATCTTTCGGTCATGGATCCCTATTTCGTCCTGCCGCTGTTGATGGGGGCTTCGATGTACCTCCAGACCTCGCTGAGCCCCACCCCTGGCGATCCCATGCAGGCCAAGGTAATGAAGTTCATGCCGGTAATGATGACAGTTTTCTTTCTCTGGTTTCCCGCCGGCCTGGTACTTTACTGGCTGGCAAACAGCCTCCTGGGCATACTGCAGCAATGGTACATTACCAGGAAAATCGAAGCTTCCTATGCGACTTCGGGTAAATCCTGAACTGCTGACTGACCTGTCACAGTGATCTCTGACCATGACGATCACAAGTACCGATACCATCAGCGCCATCGCTACACCACCCGGGCGTAGTGGTATAGGTATCGTTCGTCTTTCCGGGCCCGATTGCAATCATATCGCCCGGCAGGTACTGGGCTTTCAGCCAGTTCCGCGAAAAGCCTACTTCACCGACTTCCTTGACCGGAACGGTGAGGTCATCGACAAAGGCATAGCGCTGTTTTTCAAAGGACCGAATTCGTTCACTGGAGAGGATGTGCTGGAGCTCCAGGGTCACGGTGGTATCTTTGTACTGAACAGTATATTAAAGAGCACGCTTGACCTTGGCTGCAGGCTTGCCAACCCTGGCGAATTTTCAGAACGGTCTTTTATTAACAACAAAATGGACCTTGCCCAGGTGGAGGCTATTGCCGACCTGATCAACGCCAATTCCGAACAGGCCGCCAGGTCTGCTTTCCGCACTCTGGAGGGAGCCTTCTCACAACGTATCGATGAACTGACAGCCAGTATCACCGAGTTGCGCGTTTACCTGGAAGCGGCCATTGATTTCACCGATGAAGACATCGATTTCATATCCGAAGGAAACTCAGTAGACAGGCTGCAGGCTATCATCAGGCAAACCGGCGAAGTGTTCAAACAGGCCAGGATGGGAATCATTCTGCAGGAAGGGATAACCATTGCCATAGCCGGCAGACCCAATGTAGGTAAGTCCAGCCTGCTCAATGCCCTGTCCGGCCGGGATTCTGCCATCGTGACCGACATTCCCGGGACTACCCGGGATATTCTCAAAGAACTTATCGATGTTGACGGTATCCCGGTTCACGTAACCGACACCGCCGGCCTCAGAACCAGCAACGACCGGGTAGAACAGGAAGGCGTCAGGAGAGCGCGACGGGCTATCGGGGACGCCGATCTGGTGCTGCTGGTTGTCGACAGCCAGTCCCTTGTCGAAGCCGGTGACGGGTACGGCACGGACTCTGGATCCGAAACCAGGGCAGGGCAGGCTATTAAAGCGCTGTTCAAGGAAACGGAGCTGCCGTCCTCCCTGCTGGCATCCCATAAGATCCTGGCGGTATTTAACAAGGTGGATTTATTACCGGAATCTTCCCTGAATACGGATATCACGATAACCATGGACGGCCACCGTATTCCCGGACTGTTGGTTTCGGCGAAGACCCATGTCGGTATAACCGCACTGCGGGATGCTTTCAAGCACGCCGTAGGCTATACGGCCGGGGAGGAAGGCAGCTTTATGGCGAGGGAAAGACATCTGCGCGCGCTTGAAAAGGCGGTGACCTATCTTGAATCTGCCGATACCCAGCTGCGCATCGGTGAAAACCTCGAACTGGTGGCGGAGGACCTGCGACTGGCCCAGGTCAGCCTGGGTGAAATTACCGGCCAGCTCACCAGTGATGAATTACTTGGACAGATTTTTTCCAGCTTCTGCATAGGCAAGTAACAGCTTGGTCACAGGAATAGCAGAATTCTCCCGGGAATGGGTATAACTGCATCAGCGTTGGGTTGATACTGTTGATAAGCTCGCCAGGCCTGTGGGCGGGAATCGGGATAACTGCGGGATACTTTTACGGCCCTGCGCCAACGTGAATTTGATCTACAGCCGGTGCAGAGCTTTCCGGCAGCTTAAACAGAACTTACTGATAGGTCTACCCACCGGACAATATACTGAAGGCAAAGATGAAATAAGGCTTATCTACAGAATTAGCCCTTGCCTATAACAACAACATATTACTCTTACTACTTTATATAAATATTTATTCAATAATACTAATTAAAATTCTTTTACTGGATACGGCCTGTTGACAACTTCACGGGCAGGCAACTGGATACTGGCGTTCCCCGTGGCGAATTGCCGATTCAGGAGTTGATCATGGCAATCCAGGGCGTATACTTACCGGCCCCGCTGCTACTGCAGCTTACGAATCGTTTTGGCTTATGGATTTGAACAGGACATTTGATGTGATCGTGGTCGGTGGCGGCCATGCCGGCACCGAAGCCGCGCTGGCTGCAGCGAGAGCCGGCGCCAGCACGCTGCTGGTGACTCACAACATTGAAACCCTCGGGCAGATGTCCTGCAATCCGGCCATTGGTGGTATCGGCAAGAGTCACCTGGTACGGGAAATCGACGCTCTGGGTGGTGCCATGGCGCTGGCTACCGACAGTGCAGGAATACAGTTCCGCGTATTGAATTCCAGCAAGGGGCCGGCGGTCAGGGCAACCAGGGCACAGGCGGACCGGGTGCTGTACAAGGCGGCCATTCGCCGGTTCCTGGAAAACCAGCCGAATCTGCAACTGTTCCAGCAGGCGGTTGACGACCTTATCATCGACGGGTCACGGGTTGGCGGCGTCGTTACCCAGATGGGCTTGCGACTCAAGGCGCGCAAGGTGGTATTGACTACCGGAACCTTCCTGGGAGGAAGGATCCATATCGGCATGGAAAATACTTCCGGTGGGCGGGCCGGTGATCCACCGTCGGTGGCGCTGGCGGATCGATTACGCGCGCTGCCATTCAGGGTGGAACGGCTCAAGACCGGCACACCGCCGAGAATCGATTCCCGCAGCGTGGATTTCTCGGCCATGACCGTGCAGCACGGCGATACGCCGGTTCCGGTGATGTCGTTTCTTGGCAGTCCACAGGACCATCCCCGCCAGGTTGCCTGCTACATCACCTCCACCAACGAAGCCTGCCATGAAACCATTCGTGGTGGCCTCCACCGGTCGCCGATGTATACCGGTGTCATCGAAGGCGTCGGACCCCGCTATTGTCCTTCCATCGAGGACAAGGTGATGCGCTTCCGGGACAAGACGTCCCACCAGATATTTGTCGAGCCGGAAGGACTCGATACTCATGAACTCTACCCCAATGGCATTTCCACCAGTCTTCCCTATGATATCCAGGTGGCGATGGTCAGGCAGATCAGGGGATTTGAAAATGCCCACATCACCCGGCCGGGGTATGCTATCGAATACGATTTCTTCGACCCCCGGGACCTGCGCTACTCGTTGGAAACCCGTTTTATCGAAGGGCTGTATTTCGCTGGCCAGATCAACGGTACAACCGGCTACGAGGAGGCCGCCGCCCAGGGATTGCTGGCCGGCAGCAACGCGGCACTGGCTGTACAGGACCGTGAACCGTGGTGTCCGCGGCGGGACCAGGCCTACATCGGTGTTCTGGTTGACGACCTCATTACCCTGGGAACCAGTGAACCCTACAGGATGTTCACCAGTCGCGCCGAGTATCGCCTGACCTTGCGTGAAGACAATGCTGACCTGAGATTGACCGAAGAGGGCAGGAACCTGGGGCTGGTGGATGAGCGGCGCTGGCGCGCTTTCTGTGAGAAGCGGGAGGGCGTGGAAGCCGAATTGCAGCGCCTGCGCAGCAGCTGGATTCAACCCGGTACCGACGCCGCGGCGAAGGTGAATCCGCTTCTGGAAAAGCCGGCATCCCGTGAGTACAGCCTGGCAGACCTGCTGTCCAGGCCAGGGGTAGGGTACAGGTCCCTGCAGGCTGCGCTGGCCGGGGAAGCGGATTCCGGACAGTGGGTGCATTCAGAGGCAATTGCTCAACAGGTCGAGATCCAGATCAAGTACCAGGGCTATATCCATCGTCAGCAGGGAGAGATCGAAAAGCTGAAGCGTCAGGAAGACACGCCGCTGCCGATAGATTTCGATTATCAGCGGATGCAGGGACTTTCCAACGAGTTGAAGCAGAAGCTGGAAGCCGCGAGACCCGAAAACATCGGCAGGGCCAGCCGGATTCCGGGAATTACGCCGGCAGCCATTTCCCTGCTGCTGATTTACCTGAAGAAGTATCGATCAGCCAGCGGGAATCCCAGCGGTAGGCAGGACAGCCCCCATGCCGGCAACAACCGGACCATGGGCAACAAGCCCGGGGACATCACCGGTAAAATCGATAACCAGGCCGGATAGGGAGCAACGGCACTGACCGCGTCGACCCGAACCCGGTTGCTGTTGCAAGGCTGCAGGCAACTGGGGATCAAGCTGACCGACCAACAGGTCGAGTCCCTGGAAACCTACCTTGAGTTGCTGGTCAAGTGGAATCGACACTTCAATCTCAGCGGTATCACCGATCCGCTGCAAATGGTCGGCTACCATCTCCTTGACAGCCTGGCCATTGCGCCGTATCTGTGCGGAGGGACGGTACTGGACCTGGGTTCCGGTGCCGGGCTGCCGGGAATTCCACTGGCGGTTTACACGCCGGAAAAACGCTTTTACCTGCTGGACAGCAATGGCAAGAAAACCCGGTTTCTTTTTCAGGTAAAGCTGGCCCTGGCCCTTGGTAATGTCAGCGTGGCAAATAGCCGGGTGGAGGACTATGAATGTCCTGATCAAATTGATATCGTGACCAGCCGGGCATTTGCACCATTGGCGACAATGGTCAAGGTAGCCAGCAGGGTTACGGGTGGTCGCGGCATGCTGCTGGCCATGAAGGGCACCTATCCGGCAGCCGAAATAGACGGGCTGCCTGACGGCTACAGTGTAACCCGGGCCACGCCCCTGGATGTCCCGGGTGTAGCAGGCGAACGCTACCTGATTGAAATACCATTGCGGACGGCAGCCCGCTGACTATCATAACAGTAAACCAGAAACGGTAGCGAATCGTGGCAAAGGTACTGGCAGTAGCAAACCAGAAAGGGGGGGTTGGTAAAACCACCACCTCGGTCAACCTGGCGGCGTCGCTGCAGGAAACCAGAAAAAACGTTCTGTTGATAGATCTTGATCCCCAGGGAAATGCCACCACCGGCAGCGGGATAGACAAGAATGCCCTGGAACTCTCGATCTACGACCTGCTTACCCGGCGCGCCGAGTTTGACCAGGTCGTGGTCAAGCCCGATGAAGTTGATTACCGACTGCTGCCGGCCAACGGCGATCTCACCGCAGCCGAAGTCGAGCTGCTGGAGTTTGAACAGCGGGAGCGGCGGCTGAGTGAAATAGTCGAAGCAGTCAGAAACCGTTACGATTTCATCGTTATAGACTGCCCGCCGTCACTGAATATGCTGACCATCAACGCCCTGGTCGCCGCGGACGGTGTACTTATTCCAATGCAGTGCGAATATTATGCCCTGGAGGGACTGTCAGCGCTGATGGATACGGTTGCGGCAATTGCCGACAGCCTGAATCCGCGCCTGGAGATAGAGGGAATTCTGCGCACCATGTATGATCCGCGGAACAGACTAACAACAGAAGTGAACGGGCAGCTGTTCAACCACTTTGGCAACATGGTTTATCGCACGGTGGTGCCGCGTAATGTCCGTCTTGCGGAAGCACCCAGTTATGGCCTGCCGGTACTCAAATACGATCGGCAGTCCCGGGGTGCCATCGCTTACCTGGCCCTTGCCGGTGAAGTGCTGAGACGCAACGACAAGACCCAGCAGCCGGCAGCCTGATCATTTTTCACCGCGAACGGTAATCACAGCATGACTGCAAAAAAGAAACTGGGCCGGGGCCTGGATGCGCTCCTGTCAAAGCAGGGCAGCAGTTCCAGCGTCGGCGGGGCAGCCGGGGACAGCAAAACCACCGGGAGCAGGGAAGTCGACCCGGGGTCATCCGGCACCGGTGATCGAAACGGCGACGCCAATCTCAAAAACATACCGGTGGACCTGATTCAGCCGGGTAAATACCAGCCTCGTACCGACATGCACGAGACCACCCTGGAGGAACTGGCCAGTTCCATCAAGCAGCAGGGTGTCATGCAGCCTATCGTGTTGCGTCCGGTAGGCTCGGGTCGATACGAAATTATCGCCGGCGAGCGCCGCTGGCGGGCCACGCAGCTGGCTGGACTGCACACCATTCCGGCTATTATCAAGCAGGTCAGTGATGAATCCGCCATCGCCATGTCACTGATTGAAAATATTCAGCGGGAGAACCTGAATCCCATCGAGGAAGCCATGGCGCTCAAGCGGCTGCAGGACGAGTTCGAGCTGACCCAGCAGGAAGTTGCCGAGGCCGTCGGTAAATCCCGGGCTACGGTGACCAACCTGATCCGGCTCATCGGCCTCAACCCGGATGTACGGCGCATGCTGGAGCACGGTGATCTGGAAATGGGGCACGCCCGGGCGCTGCTGTCACTGCCGGATCTGCAACAGTCCGAGACCGCCAGGACCGTGGTCGGCAGGGGACTCTCGGTGCGCCAGACAGAATCGCTGGTGAGACGCCTGCTGGCCGGACCTGGCGGCAAACGCAGCAAGGCAGTGACCGACCCTGATATCAAGAACCTGGAAGAGGACCTGTCTTCCAGGCTGGGGGCCAGGGTACTGATTCAGCATACCGCCAAGGGCCGTGGAAAAGTTATTCTAAAATACAACAGCCTGGACGAGCTGGAGGGTATTTTAGGTCACATCAAATGATACGGTCTTCGTGTTGATAAGGTGCATTAAAGTCCCTATAATGCGCGTTCCCTGAAGTTCACTGCTGCATCAGTACGACAAATTATCTGGCGAAACGGGGTTGCAGATCAGGTTAAACCGTACAGCGATCATGTCCAATATGAAGCCCCCGCCGGTCCACCGGGTTATTGTGGCACAGCTGGTCGCAACAGCGCTGATTGCCGTACTATTCCTGATTTTTTCATACGTCACTGCAGCGTTTTCGATCGCCATTGGCGGCCTGGTCAGTGCGATCCCGAACTGCTTTTTCGCCATACAGGCGTTTCGGTATCGGGGTGCCAGGAATGCCGATAAAGTAGTCAAGAGTTTCATGAAAGGGGAAATGGGGAAAATCGCCATTACCCTGCTGCTGTTTGTCCTGACTTTTACCCTGATAAGCGGGATAGACGAAGTAGCATTGATAGCAGGATTTATTGCCGCGCATTTCGTCGGCATCATGATGTCAGGGCTGATTGACTACAGTCCAAACGGGTCAAGCAGCTAGGTTTTTCGTCGAGATCGGGAAATAGAGAGAAACAGGTTCAACAATGGCAGAATCGGCAGGCCTCGAACACAGTGCAGCTGAACAAACGGTTCAGGAATACATTACTCACCATCTATCGTTTCTGACGTTCGGTCGGACCCACGACGGTCATCTTGGCTTTGCCCACACGCCCGAAGAAGCTGCCGACATGGGATTCTGGTCGGTCAACGTCGACACGCTGGGATGGTCTATCTTTCTCGGTGCGGGATTCCTGCTGTTTTTCCGCTGGGTTGGACAGAAAGCGTCGGTGGATTCTCCCAGCGGCATTCAGAATTTCGTGGAAATGGTAGTTGAGTTCGTCGAAGCCCGGGTCACCGAAGGCTTTAATCACAAGAACGATCTGATCGGTCCGCTGTGCCTGACGCTGTTCTTCTGGATTCTGTTGATGAATACCATGGACCTGGTGCCGGTGGACTGGATAACCAAGGCGTTTGAAATATTCGCGGCCACAGCCTTCGGCTTTGAGCACGCACCCTTCAAGATCGTACCCACTACCGACCCCAATATCACCATGGGACTGTCGGTCACCGTCTTTGTCATGATCGTTTACTACAGCATCAAGAACAAGGGCCTGGGTGGCTTCCTCGGCGAACTGGCCTTCCATCCATTCGGTAAATGGATGATGCCGTTCAACCTTATTATTGAAGTGCCAACCCTGCTTGCCAAGCCGATTTCACTGGGACTGCGACTGTTCGGCAACCTGTATGCCGGTGAGCTCCTGTTCCTGCTGATTGCGTCCATGCTGGGCTTCTGGCAGTTGCCGGCCCACTTTGCCTGGGCGGCATTTCACTTACTGGTTATCCCGTTGCAGGCATTCGTCTTCATGATGTTGACCATCGTGTATCTGAATCAGGCACATGATAAAGAAGCACACTGATTTTTTCGTTAGATCTGACCTAAAGAGAACCTGGAGGAAAACATGGAAATGATATTGGCTTTCACAGTACTGGGCGTTCTGCTGGTGCTGGGTATGGGTGCATTGGGCACGGCCATCGGCTTCGGCATACTTGGTGGCAAGTTCCTGGAAGGATCCGCTCGTCAGCCTGAATTGGCGCCCAAACTGCAGGGCTCAATGTTCCTGGTAGCCGGCCTTATCGACGCGGTAACCATGATTGGTATCGGTATCGGCATGTGGTTTACCTTCGCCAATCCATTTGTCGCCTCACTGGGTGGCTAAGCCAACAGCGTAACCAGCGGGAGAAAAAACCGTGAACTTTAATGCGACTTTCATCGGCCAGTCCATCGCGTTCCTGTTCTTCCTGTGGTTCTGTAAGCAGTATGTCTGGCCTTTGTTCGCCAACATACTGGAAGAACGCAGAAAGCGCATTGCGGACGGCATGGAAGCGGCGGCGCGCGCGCAGAAAGACCTGGAGCTGGCGCAGGAGAAATCCACCGATCAGCTGAAAAAGGCCAAGGCTGATGCGGCAGTGATTATCGATCAGGCAAACAAGCGTGCAGCACAGATAGTCGATGAAGCCAAGGTGCAGGCCCGCGAAGAGGGCAAGCGCATCGTGGCCGCCGCCAATGCGGAAATCGAACAGGAGATCAATCGGGCCAAGGAAAATCTGCGTAAAGAGGTGGCCGCTATTGCGGTGGCCGGTGCAGAAAAGATCCTGGAAGCGAAGATCGACCAGGCCGCTAACGAGGAGCTGATCAACAAGCTCGCCTCTGAACTATAAGTGACTGACGATGGCAGACCTGACAACCTTAGCCAGACCTTATGCGAAAGCCGCCTTCGAGGTGGCGCTGGAAAGTGATGACCTGGAAAAATGGTCCGCTATGCTTTCCTTGACCGCAACTCTATCCTCCATAGACGCTGTCAGCGCGGTGCTTTCATCGCCCACCCTGGCTGCGGATGACCTGGCGAAGGTCCTTATCGATCTCTGTGGCGACGAGCTGGACCAGAAAGGTCAGAACTTCATCAGGCTGCTGGCGGAAAACAAGCGCCTGAAGCTGTTGCCTGAAATCTCGTCAATTTATGAAATTCTCAAGGCCAATCAGCAGAAATCTGTCGATGTGGAAATCACTACCGCCTTCGAAGTGAGTTCAGAAGCCTCCGACCGGCTGGCCAGTGCACTGAAGCAGCGCTTGCAGCGCGATATCCAGCTCACCTCCAAGGTTGACCAGGCGTTGATCGGGGGTGCCCTGATCCGGGCCGGTGACACGGTTATAGATAATTCCATCCGCGGCAAGTTGAACAAATTAGCCGAAGCAATGAATTCCTGAACAGGTCAGGAACAAGGAAATAAGCATGCAACAACTGAATCCATCAGAAATCAGTGAAATCATCAAGCAGAGAATCGACAGTCTCGACACCTCTGTGCAGGCCAAGAATGAGGGCACCATCGTCAGTGTTTCCGACGGTATTATCCGCATTCATGGTCTTGCGGACGTGATGTATGGTGAGATGATTGAGTTTGAAGGCGGCATTTACGGCATGGCGCTCAACCTTGAGCGGGACTCTGTGGGTGCGGTGGTGCTGGGTGATTACCTGAGCCTCAAGGAAGGCCAGACCTGCCGTTGCACCGGTCGAATCCTGGAAGTACCCGTAGGCCCGGCCATGGAAGGTCGCGTGGTGGACGCACTGGGTAAACCCATCGACGGTAAAGGTCCGATTGAAACCAAACTCAGCGCGCCGGTGGAAAAAGTTGCGCCAGGTGTAATTGCTCGTAAGTCGGTGTCCCAGCCCGTGCAGACGGGTTTGAAGTCCATTGACGCCATGACCCCCATTGGTCGAGGTCAGCGTGAGTTGATTATTGGTGACCGCCAGGTCGGTAAAACAGCGGTAGCGATTGATACCATCATCAACCAGAAAGGCAAGGACATGAAGTGTATCTACGTGGCGGTGGGGCAGAAGGCCTCCACCATCGCCAACGTAGTGAACAAGCTGGAAGAGCACGGCGCCATGGAATACACCATCGTCGTGGCAGCCAGCGCATCCGACCCGGCATCAATGCAGTTTATTGCGCCTTACTCCGGGTGTTCCATGGGTGAGTACTACCGGGACCGGGGCGAAGATGCACTGATTATTTACGATGACCTGACCAAGCAGGCCTGGGCTTACCGACAGATTTCCCTGCTGCTGCGTAGACCCCCGGGTCGAGAAGCTTACCCCGGTGATGTTTTCTACCTGCACTCCCGCTTACTGGAACGGGCAGCCCGGGTCAATGCCGACTACGTTGAGAAACTGACCGACGGCGAAGTAAAAGGAAAAACCGGATCACTTACGGCATTGCCAATTATTGAAACCCAGGCCGGGGACGTTTCCGCTTTCGTACCTACCAACGTGATTTCAATTACCGACGGTCAGATATTTCTGGAAACGGATCTGTTCAATGCCGGTATTCGTCCGGCCATGAATCCGGGTATTTCGGTATCACGGGTAGGTGGTGCAGCACAGACCAAGATTATCAAGAAGCTGGGCGGTGGTATCCGTATCGCGCTGGCCCAGTACCGTGAACTGGCAGCGTTTGCCCAGTTCGCTTCCGACCTCGATGAAGCCACCCGATCCCAGCTGGAACACGGTCAGCGGGTTACGGAGTTGATGAAGCAGAAGCAGTATACCCCGCTTTCCATTGCAGAAATGGGCGTTGTGCTTTACGCCGCCAACGAAGGGTTTCTTGAAGACGTCGAGCTGAACAAGGTCCTGGATTTTGAATCCTCGCTGTTGTCCTACATGAACAGCCAGCATGGTGATCTGCTGGCCAATATTAATGAGACCGGCGATTACAGCGACGAAATAGAGAGCCAGTTCAAGGCGGCCATCGAAAAGTTCAAGGAAACCCAGACCTGGTAACACCGGGACTGGTGCTAATGCGGCTGGCTTATCTGACAGTGCTGGCCGGGACAGGACACGGCAGGTCAGTCAAGTGAGTCGATAAATCTGAGAATCACACAGGCAATCAGGGTATAGAGGGCAGCAATGGCCGGCGGAAAAGAAATACGAACCAAGATCTCGAGTATCAAGAATACCCAGAAGATCACCAGTGCCATGGAAATGGTGGCTGCCAGCAAGATGCGCAAGGCCCAGGATCGCATGCAGCTGGGTAAGCCTTATGCCCATCGAATCCGCTCGGTAATCGGCCACATTGCCAACTCGACGCCGGAATACCGGCACATCTATTTCGAAACGCGCGAGGTCAAACGGGTCGGTTATATTGTGATATCCACCGATCGGGGCCTGTGTGGCGGATTGAACACTAATGCGTTCAAGGCGGCGGTCGCTTCGATGAAGGCCTGGGCCGACAGGAACGTGGAAATTGATATTTGCACTATCGGTGCCAAGGCCGGTGCCTTTTTCAATAACTATGGCGGTAACGTGGTTGCCTCGCTACGGGACATCGGCGATGCACCGGAAGTTGCCAGCGTAATCGGTGCCGTCAAGATCATGCTGGACAAGTTCGACAGGGCTGAAATCGATCAGCTGATGGTAGTCAGTAATACTTTTGTGAATACCATGACGCAGATGCCGGAAGTGGAGCAGCTGTTACCCCTGCTGCCGTCTGAAGAAGAGGATCTTAAGCACCACTGGGATTACCTGTACGAACCGGATGCCAAGGAATTGCTTGACCAGTTGCTGGGCCGCTTTATTGAATCCCAGGTCTACCAGGCGGTTGTAGAGAACAACGCCTGTGAGCAGGCCGCCCGGATGATGGCCATGAAAAGTGCCACGGATAACGCCGGCGATCTTATCGAAGGACTGGAACTGGCCTATAACAAGGCCCGCCAGGCAGCGATCACCCAGGAACTGTCAGAAATTGTCGGCGGCGCGGCTGCCGTATAAAGGCGTCGTACACAGTCCTGGAACGCAGGACATTAACAGTTACAGAGAACAGAATTGTTGGATAAGAGGAACCGAACATGAGTAGCGGTCGCGTAGTTCAGATTATTGGTGCGGTTATAGACGTGGAATTCCCACGGGAATCCATCCCCAAGATTTACGACGCACTGAGTGTTGAGGGAACCGAAATTACCCTTGAAGTTCAGCAGCAGCTGGGTGACGGTGTGGTAAGAACCATTGCCATGGGTAGTACCGAGGGACTGAAGCGGGGTCTGAACGTGGAAGACACCGGTGCTCCGGTACAGGTTCCCGTGGGTCACGAAACCCTGGGCCGTATCATGGACGTGCTGGGTCGCCCCATCGATGAGCGTGGACCCATCGGTGAGAAGGAGCGTATGCCCATTCACCGCGATGCCCCCTCGTACGAAGAGCTTTCCGCCACCAACGAGCTGCTGGAAACCGGTATCAAGGTAATCGATCTGGTCTGTCCGTTCGCCAAGGGCGGCAAGGTCGGCCTGTTCGGTGGCGCCGGTGTAGGCAAGACCGTCAACATGATGGAACTTATCAACAACATCGCCAAGGCCCACAGTGGTCTGTCGGTGTTCGCCGGTGTTGGTGAGCGTACCCGGGAAGGTAATGACTTCTACCACGAGATGCAGGAATCAGGGGTTGTAAACCTGGAAGGGGAATCCAAGGTTTCCATGGTTTACGGGCAGATGAATGAGCCCCCCGGTAACCGTCTGCGAGTCGCCCTGACCGGCTTGACCATGGCGGAGAAATTTCGTGACGAAGGCCGTGATGTTCTGCTGTTCGTGGACAATATCTATCGCTACACACTGGCGGGTACAGAGGTATCGGCATTGCTGGGTCGTATGCCTTCCGCGGTGGGTTATCAGCCTACCCTGGCGGAAGAAATGGGTGCCCTGCAGGAACGCATTACTTCGACCAAGGTGGGGTCCATCACCTCGATTCAGGCGGTTTACGTACCGGCTGACGACCTGACTGACCCGTCGCCTGCCACCACGTTCGCCCACCTGGACGCAACCGTGGTACTGTCGCGAGACATCGCTTCCCTGGGTATTTACCCTGCGGTTGATCCGCTGGACTCCACGTCGCGCCAGCTCGATCCGCTGGTAATCGGGCAGGAGCATTTCGATGTTGCCCGTGGTGTACAGTCAGTGTTGCAGCGCTATAAGGAATTGAAAGACATTATCGCGATTCTGGGTATGGACGAGCTGTCGGACGAAGACCGGCTGGTCGTGGCCCGGGCCCGTAAAATTTCCCAGTTCCTGTCGCAACCCTTTACCGTGGCGGAAGTTTTCACCAACATGCCGGGCAAGTATGTGTCACTGAAAGACACCATTGCCGGCTTCAAGGGTATCCTGGCCGGTGACTATGACCACCTTCCTGAGCAGGCCTTCAGCATGGTGGGAACCATAGAGGAAGCCGTCGAGAAAGCCGAGACGCTGAAGAAGTCCTGATCAAGTCAATTGACAGAGTGAGTACAAGATTATGGCCATGACAATGCATTGTGACATCGTAAGTGCGGAAAAAAGCATTTTTTCCGGGCTGGTGGAAATGGTTGTGGCCGCCGGCAGCCTTGGTGACCTGGGTATTGCGCCGGGCCATGCACCGCTGTTAACCGCATTGATACCGGGACCGGTAAGGATTGTGATGGCCGGAGGTGAGGAAGAAGTATTCTACGTCTCTGGTGGTTTTCTGGAAGTGCAGCGCGGTGTTGTGACACTGCTGGCAGATACCGCACTACGGGCTGACGATGTGGATGAAGCGGCGGCCCTGGAAGCCAAGGAAGAAGCAGAGCGGGCCATGGCCAACCAGGAAGCCGACCTGGAATACGGCAGGGCGGCGGCACAGCTGGCCGAGGCGGCTGCACAACTGAGGGCTCTGCGCCAGATGCGCAAGTAAGCAACTGTCAAAAAACTGAACTGCAGCACAAAAAAGGTAGCATTAGCTACCTTTTTTTTTGCTATTCTGTTGTCCAATCAGGTTGAGCTTTCAAAATTAAATCAACGGCTTATTCCCAACACTTAAGGAACCTCTGATTGATAAATAAAATACTCTGGCTCTCCGGCGGGTTCACAGAAGAGGCGCCTGGCCGCCGGCATGCGTCGGCCTGTCGAGGCGAGACTGCAAAGACAGTTGATTCGCCTGGAACACTTCCGCAGAGTACTTCCATTAGAGTACTTTCATTATTAACCACAGGTTCCTGAATAACATCCCGGGCACAACATGACAGTCAACGTAGTAATCCTGGCCGCCGGTAAAGGCACCCGTATGAACTCCGAACGCCCCAAGGTCCTGCATGAGCTGGGGGGCAAATCGATGCTGGCGCACGTAATAGATACTGCCGGCAAGCTTGCCGGGGCAAGGATTCACGTGGTGATCGGCCATGGCGGTGAGTCCGTCAGGGAAACCTTTGCCCATCAGCCGTATCTCAATTGGGTGACCCAGCATGAGCAGCTGGGAACCGGGCACGCAGTTGCCCAGGCTGTTCCACACCTGGATGACGCCGATGACTCGCTGGTGCTGGTGTTGTGTGGTGACGTACCCCTGATCAGCCTCGACAGCCTGCAGGATCTCACTGCCAACGCCGGTCCTGACCGACTCGCGTTGCTGACCCTGAAAACCAGTGACCCCACCGGGCTGGGTAGAATCATCCGGGATCCGCAGGGTGAGGTAAGCTCGATTGTGGAAGAGAAGGACGCGACCCCGGAACAGAGAGAAATCGGGGAGATAAACAGCGGAATCATGGCACTGCCAACAGTTCGCCTGAAACACTGGCTCGCCAGTCTCGGTACCGACAACAAGCAGGGTGAATACTATCTTACCGATGTAATCGCCATGGCCGTCAGGGAGAACTGCAGAATCTACACCAGGACGATCGCCGACGAGTTCGAGGTACAGGGTGTCAACGACAAACTGCAGCTGTCACGGCTGGAGCGCCATTATCAGCGCTGTCTGGCCGAACAGCTGCTGAAGCAGGGCGTCTCTGTCGCAGACCCCGATCGACTCGATATTCGTGGCACGCTGACAGTTGGTAAGGAAGTGTCGATCGATGTAAACGCCGTTTTTGAAGGTGATGTCAAGCTTGCAGACGGTGTGAAGATAGGGCCAAATGTCACCATTAAAGATACCACCGTCGGCAGTCATACGGAAATCCTGGCCAATTCGGTTATAGAGAGTGCAGAGCTAGCCGATCACTGTAGTGTCGGTCCCTTTGCCAGATTGAGACCCGGGGCTTGCCTTGCCGACCGGGTAAAGGTCGGTAACTTCGTGGAGATAAAGAACTCCACACTGGGTCCTGGATCCAAGGCCAATCATTTCGCGTACATTGGCGATGCCGATCTGGGCAGCGCGGTGAATGTCGGTGCGGGAACGATTTTCTGCAACTACGACGGTGCCCGGAAACACCGCTGTACGATCGGAGACGATGTCTTTATAGGCTCAAACAGCACGCTGGTTGCTCCGGTGGCCATTGCCAACGGTGCGTTTGTAGCGGCCGGTTCTACGATCAATTCGGATGTCTCCGCAAATGAACTGGCTGTAGGGCGCGGCAAACAACGTAATATAAGCGGTTGGAAGCGGCCAACCAAAAACCAGGGAACCTCTGATTAATTATGGAAATACTCTGGCTTTCAGGCGATTTCACTGACGAGGCGCCTCGCCGCCGGCATGCGTCGGCCTGTCAAGGCGAGGCAACCCTTTTTGACCCAACAAGGGCAGTGGGCTCGCCTGAAAGCCCTGACCGGCGGGGCCTGTCGGGCGCCACTGCGGTGTTGTCGCGCTTGGCAAGGGCGACGGCCATTCCCTGCGCACGACGCCTTGCAGTGACGCCCGACAGACTCCCGCAGAGCACTTCCATAATTAATCAAAGGTTCCCTAGCAGTTCAGGTTAAATTTATGTGTGGAATAGTCGGTGCGATAGCACAGCGCGAAGTGACGGAAATTCTTATCGAGGGGCTCAAGCGCCTGGAGTACCGGGGCTATGACTCTGCAGGATTGGCACTGATCAATACGGAGAAACCGGTGCTCAACTGCACCAAGGCAGTGGGCAAGGTTGAAAAACTGGTCAGCCAGGTCGCTCGCAGCAGGAAGACAGGTAACCTGGGTATCGCCCATACGCGCTGGGCGACTCACGGAAAACCAACGGTTAAAAACGCGCATCCCCACACATCCAGCAAACAGATAGCACTGGTACACAATGGCATTATCGAGAACTTTGAAACGCTGCGTGTAAAGCTGGAAAAATCAGGCTATACCTTCGACACGGAAACAGACACGGAAGTTATCGCACACCTGATTCACCAGGCCAGGAAAAATGGTGAAGTCAGCCTGTTGGAAGCAGTAAAGAAAACGGTCAAACAGTTAGAGGGCGCTTACGGTATCTGCGTCATTGATGTCGAGACGCCTGACCAGATAATCGTTACGCGCAGTGGCAGCCCGCTGGTTATTGGCAAAGGCATCGGTGAGAACTTTGTAGCCTCCGATGCGCTGGCCCTGGGCCAGGTTACCGACCGGTTTATTTTTCTGGAAGAAGGGGATATCGCCCGCATTACTCTCGACAACGTGGAAATCTGGAACAACAACAAGAAGATTAACAGGCGGGTTACGCGAATAACCAGCAAGCAAAGCGAAGCAGAGAAGGGTGGCTTCAGTCACTATATGCTCAAGGAAATCTATGAGCAGCCGGTTGCCATAAAAGATACCCTGGACGGACGTATCAGCAAGACCCGGGTGCTCGAGGAGGCCTTCGGAGTAAAGGCCGGTAATGTTTTTGACCGCATAAAAAATGTCCAGATAGTCGCCTGCGGAACCAGTTTCCTGGCAGGTCAGGTAGCGAAGTACTGGCTTGAGAGCATTGCCAAAATTCCCTGTCAGGTGGATATTGCCAGTGATTATCGCTATCGGGATGTAATAGTGCAACCCGGCACCCTGTTTGTCAGTATTTCCCAGTCCGGTGAAACTGCGGACACGCTGGCAGCCCTGCGCTTCGCTAAAAAAGCTAGGTACGAATCGACTTTCGCCATTTGTAACGTAGCAACCAGCAGCCTGGTCAGGGAGTCGGACTTCTGTCTGCTTACCCATGCGGGGCAGGAAATCGGCGTGGCCTCCACCAAGGCCTTCACCACCCAGCTCTGCCTGCTGCTGTTGCTGGCCATCGTGCTGGGCAGACGCAACGGCCTTACCGACAGTCAGGAAGCCAGGATTGTGCGCAAGTTGCGGAAACTGCCGGACCTGGTTTCCGCTACCCTGAAGCTCAACAAGCAGATCAAGAAACTTTCATTGCGCTTCGCCGACAAACACCACGCCCTGTTCCTGGGTCGCGGTATTCAGTACCCGGTGGCGAAAGAAGGTGCGTTGAAACTCAAGGAAATTTCCTATATTCATGCCGAGGCCTATCCGGCGGGAGAGCTTAAACATGGTCCGCTGGCCCTGGTGGACAGCAAGATGCCGGTTATAGCCGTCGCGCCAAACAACGAGCTGTTGGGCAAACTGAAAGCCAACCTGGCGGAAGTCAGTGCCCGCGGTGGCAAACTGTTCGTATTTGCCGATGAAAGTATCGGTTACGAGGGGGACAAAAACTGCAAGGTCATCCATGTACCGACGTCTCCGGATATCCTCGACCCCATCGTGTTTGTTGTACCCTTGCAACTGCTTGCCTATCACGTGGCTATCCTGAAGGGCACCGACGTGGACCAACCACGAAACCTCGCCAAGTCGGTTACAGTGGAATAGTCGTCAGAATAAATTAGTTGTCAGAATAAATAGTTGCCTAGCGCACCGGTTTTTCCATGGGCGTTCGCAGACCACGCAAACTCCTGTTCAGGCGCTTCAGGTGATCCTTCAATTGTGGTCGTCGATGGCGGGCAACTCCCATTGCCAGTACATCAATGACCAGCAGGTGAGCAATGCGGGATGAGACCGGACTCAATGCATGGTCGTCTTCTTCCATGTTGACGTGAATGGAGATACTGCTGAGTCTGCTTAGCGGTGTGTGCTGCGGAGTAAGTCCGATTACCGTTGCTCCCGCCTCGCGGGCCAGTCTCACACTTTGCAGCAGTGCCCTGCTCTTTCCGGACTGTGAAATCGCCACCACTACGTCTTTCTTGCCCAGGGAAATGGCAGACATGTGCTGGATGTGCGGATCGGTATAGGCCGCCGTTGACAGTCGCAACCGGAAAAACTTGTGCTGAGCGTCGGCAGCAACGGACCCCGATGCGCCGAAGCCGTAAAATTCAACCCTGCCGGCATTGGCGATGGCATTGATGGCGCGATCCAGGGCCCTGGGATCCAGTTCATCGCGTACCGTCAGCAGGGAACCGATGGTCGAATCGAAAACCTTGTCGCTGAGATCCTGCATAGTGTCGCTGTCGTCAACGGCAAATTGCGTGAACACACCTCCAGAGCCCAGGCTTTGTGCCAGCTGCAGCTTGAATGACTTGAATCCGTCAAAACCAATGGCCCGACAGAATCGTATTATGGTCGGCTCACTTATTTCAGCGGAGGCGGCAAGGTCGACTATTCGCATACCGATAATGTCGCTGGGGTGCTGCAGTACATAGTCGGCAACCCGTGCTTCGGATTTACGTAGCGCCGGTCTTTTTTCCTTGATCTTGTGCAGCAGGTTTTCCATGAGTTCTTCCGCGTGAACGCTGATGATCGATTCAGGACAACACAAGATTCCGGCAGTGCAGCCGGTGCCGGAGCAGGCTTAACGTGTCACCGCTGGCAGGTGTTGCCAGTCGGGAATCGCCGGGGTCAGTGCATAGTCCGGATTGAAGTACAAAGATTTACCCGGAAGCAACGGGACACAGGCGCCCGCTTTCTGGTTAAATGTCACTTAACTTTAATTACAGGGCCAGGATTTGTCCAGAAAGCTGAGCGAGCCCGGGTTGCGGATTTCCTACGCAGACAGTATCGAGGAAATCCAACCGGAAGACTGGAACCGTCTGGCTGCTGAAACGAGCCCGTTTCTGAAGCACGAGTTTCTCCTTGCCCTTGAGGCTACCGGCTGTACGACGCGGGAATCCGGCTGGCAGCCACATCATGTCAAGGTGCACGACCTGCAGGGTGCGCTGGTTGGCGTCGTACCCCTGTACAGGAAAACCAATTCTTATGGCGAGTACGTCTTTGACTGGTCCTGGGCCGACGCCTACCGGTCAAACGGCCTTGCCTATTACCCGAAGTTTCTGACCGCGATTCCATTCACACCCAGCGAGTGTTCCCGCTTTCTCCTGGATCCGAAGCTGTCTTCCGCCGCCACGATCCGCCGCATCGCCGACAGCGTCATGGAGCATGCGGAAGACCTCGAAATGTCCTCCTGGCACGTTTTGTTCCCCACCGAGGAAGAGAATCAATGTCTGCAGAGTGACCAGCTGATGTCCAGGGAAGGATGTCAGTTCCACTGGTTTAACCGTGGCTACCGGGATTTCGATGACTTTCTCGCCGCCCTGAGTTCAAGAAAGCGCAAAAATATACGCAAGGAGCGGCAATCGGTATTCAGCCAGGGAATTCGATTCCAGGTAGTCAGGGGTGGCGATATCAGCGAAACGCAGTGGAAGCATTTTTTCGTGTTCTATCAAAGCACCTACCTGGTCAGAGGTATGCAGGGCTATCTCAACCAGGAATTTTTCATGAGAATCGGGCAGACGATGCCAGACAACCTGTTCCTGGTCTTGGCGAAACTGGGAGACCAGATTATCGCCGGCGCCTTGTTCTTTCAGGATGATAAGAAATTGTTCGGGCGCTACTGGGGTTCCCTGGAGGAATTTCAGTTCCTGCATTTCGAAACCTGTTTCTACCAGGGCATCGAGTACTGCATTCAACAGGGGCTGTCCCGGTTCGATGCGGGCGCGCAGGGAGAGCACAAGATTCAACGGGGCTTTGAGCCCGTCCGAACCTTTTCCAATCACTGGTTGCGCCACCCTTCTTTTGCCGCGGCAATCGGGGAATTCCTGCAACGTGAGAAGGACTATATGCGGGAATACCGGCAACAGGCGAAAGAGCTGCTGCCCTTCAGGAAATCCTGATCGTTACTCAGGCTCCGCCACCGCTTTACGCCAGACCAGTAGCTGATTGTTGGCAGGCATACCGTTATCTTCGAGGATGGTCATGCCCCCTTTTTCAGCCGTTTCCTGCACTGCCTCAAAATCCCTGATCCCGCTGGCCGGATCCCGTGACTTGAGCCACAGGTCGAAGTTGGCATTGCTCTGGCTGGTATAAGAGCCACCGTATTTGAACGGTCCGTACACCATCAGCAGGCCGCCACGATCAAGATGGCGCGCAGCGCCTCGAAAGAACAGCTCTACAGACTCCCAGGCCATTATATGCAGGGAATTGGCGCTGAATATCGCCGGCAAATCTGAGCAGCCCCAGTCCTGCCAGTTGACATCCAGAGTCGAGGCCGGCGGCAGATTACTCAGTGCGGCGGCAGTCAGGCGAAGATTCAATGCCGGGACATTTTCCTGCAAATCCGTTGTCTGCCAGACAAGATGCGGCAATGCCGATGCAAAAAATTCAGCGTGTTGCCCCGTGCCACTGCCCACTTCCAGAACCCGATCGACACCCTGGAGATGGCGCCGCAGCACATCCAGGATGAACGACTTGTTGTTTTCGCAAGCCTGGCTGAATGGCAGTGATTCCATCCCGGAGCTCACGCTGCTTTCCTGCGCAGAAACACCGGCCTCGTGTCGGTGGATTCCTCCGGGCTGTATCGATACCCGTCAATATCGAACTCTTTGAGCCGCTCCGTCCGCCTGATGCGATTCTTGATGATGAAGGCCGCCATCATGCCCCGGGCCTGCTTGGCGTAGAAGCTCAGGAAGCGGTATTTTCCACTGGAAAAATCCTTGAATACCGGTGTTATTACGGTGGCATCGAGTTCCTTCGGCTGTATGGCGTTGAAGTATTCGTTTGAAGCCAGGTTGACCAGGATCTTTTTCTTCGCCGGCGCGAGTTCCTGGTTGAGACACCGGGTCAGTCGGGATCCCCAGAAATCATACAGATCACTGCTCTCCCCGGCAGTCAGCCGGGTGCCCATCTCCAGTCGGTAAGGCTGGATCAGGTCAAGAGGTCTGAGGATGCCGTACAGTCCGGACAGAATTCTCAGGTGCTTCTGGGCGTGGTTGATGTCAGCCGCGGAAAACGAACTCGCGTCCAGCCCCTGGTAGACATCACCGATAAACGTAAACAATGCCGGCCGGGCATTGTCCCGGTCGAAAGGTGTGTGCCAGTTGGCGTAACGTTCATAATTGAGCGCGCCAAGTTTGTCACTCATGTTCATCAACCCGGACAGCTGTTCCGGGTTAAGCTTTTGCAGCTGCTGCACCAGCTTCCTGGCCTCGTCGAGAAACCGGGGCTGGGTAAACTTGCGCCGTCGAATCGGAGTTTCAAGATCCAGTGATTTTGCGGGAGATAGCACGACTAGCATGGTTCGAAATCCGGTAAGTTGTTGCTGTTTCTGTTTCCAGGCGCCTTGTCCCGAGGGTTGTCCCTGAGCCACCGCCTGTTCCTCTGATTTTAGCGGGGGCGATGTTCACGGGGACCGTGCCGTGGTCTCAACGCCGCAATCATAACAAAGTCGTGGTCATTAATGTGATTGCCCGAAAATCCGATCGTGAAAGCAGGTGCATGGCGGGTATACGGTGTTCTCCGCCAGTTGGATGTACGGGCAATTGCCGGTAAGCTGAAGCCTTGTCACTCCAGGTTTCCACGGTATCAGATCATCCCGGCTAACAGTCCGGTTCTGGTGATCCCGGCACCCGGGAAACCGGCAAGGGTCGGAAGAGACTGGCAAGTATCATGCAGGAAAGGCTTCATCATATAGCAACCAGGCTGGTCTGGATTCAGCCCCTGGCAACAGCAGTGGCCATTGCAGCCCTGGTGGCGGCGCTGTTTTTT
>Ga0209273_10001307_pt1 | contig 23093 bp, 20 predicted proteins | sample tdAd471_FD_187126 | JGI IMG/M metagenome (GOLD analysis project Ga0209273, IMG submission 187126) | Marine sediment microbial communities from the Atlantic coast under amendment with organic carbon and nitrate - tdAd47.1 (SPAdes)... | ecosystem: Environmental > Aquatic > Marine > Coastal >...
CTCGCCGGCGACCCGGCAGTAACCCTGCGAGTCATTCACACTCCCGGCCACGCCCGCGGACACATGAGCTTCTATGAGGAAGGCACGGAATCCCTGATTGCCGGCGACATGTTGGCCGGACACTCGACGATCATCATCGATCCCCCCGAGGGCGACATGGACGCCTACTTGGCTTCCCTCGCCAAACTGATCGCTCTCCAACCCAAAGTGGCCTTGCCCTCGCACGGTTCGATGATCGCCAACGCCGTCGAGCGGCTTCAGGGTCTCTACAACCACCGACTTCGGCGCGAGCAGCAGATTCTGGAAGCTTGGAAGCAGGGTCTGCGCGATCCGCTGGAGATCCTACCCACCATCTATCTCGATATCCAAGCGCATGAGTATCCGCTGGCCGAGCGCCAGATTACCGCGCACATTACCCGGCTCAAGAAACTGGGCATGATCTAACCTTTCTCCGCCGCGTAACGGTCTTGAAGCTCTCCGACTTTCATTTCGACCTGCCCGAGGCGAGCATCGCGCAGTATCCGCTGGAGGATCGCTCGGCCTCGCGCCTTCTCGTCGTCGATCGCAGCAGCGGCCGATGGGAGCATCGCTCGTTTCGCGACTTGCCGGAGTACCTCGGGCCGGGAGACTGCTTGGTGGTCAACGACAGCCGGGTCCTGCCGGCGCGGTTGATCGGCTCCAGGCCGCCGGGAGGCGGGTCCGCCGAGGCTCTTCTCCTCAAGCCTGTCGGAGCGTCGCGCTGGGAGGCCCTCGTCCGCCCGGCCAAAAAGCTGAAAACCGGCGCGCGGATACAATTCGCCGACCGCTTATCCGCCACAGTCGTAGGCGAGGGCGAGCGCGGTGTGCGCGTGCTGGAGTTTGAACCCGTCGACGATTTCTTCGAGCGCCTCGACCAGGTGGGGCGCGTACCGCTGCCGCCTTACATCCGCCACGACGATTCAAAGGAGGATCGTCTGCGCTACCAAACCGTTTACGCTCGTACTCCCGGTTCGGCCGCTGCGCCTACGGCCGGGTTGCATTTTACTCCGGAGCTCCTCAAGTCCGTGGAGGCAGCCGGTGCAGAGCGCGCCCAGATCACTCTGCACGTCGGTCTCGGCACGTTCCAGCCCGTCCAAGAGGACGAGGTCGAGGACCACAAGATGCACTCGGAAGTCTTCGAGATCTCTGAAGAGGCCGCCGCGAAGATCAACAATGCCAAGCGTGTCGTCGCCGTCGGCACCACCTCCACCCGGACGCTGGAGCATGCCGCGCGGCAGGGCGGGGGAGTTGTGGCCCCGGGTGCGGGTGACACCGACATCTTTCTTCGGCCAGGCGCGGAGTTCCTACGGGTGGGCGCGCTCGTGACGAACTTTCACCTGCCCGAATCGACTTTGATCATGCTCGTCGCCGCGTTCGCCGGGCTCGAACTGACCCTCGACGCCTATCGTCACGCCGTTCGCGAAGGCTACCGGTTCTACTCCTACGGCGACGCAATGCTGATTATCTGAGCCTTTCGAGGTCGCTCCTGAGAGCAGCCGCATCGCTCGCAGACGCCGTCGCGACAAAAATCGTGTCGTCGCCCGCAATCGTTCCGATGATCCGTTGCAGTCCGGAACGATCGAGCGCCAACGCCAGCGGTCCGGCCGCCCCGGCGCTCGTGCGGATCACCACGAGGTTGCCGGCCTCCTCCATAGAGACGGCGAAGTCGCGCAGCGCACGGGCCAATTGGTCTTGTTGCAGCGGCGCGTTTAGAGCCTCCGCTTCGCGATAGCCGTCCGGCGCCTTCACCACGCCCAACTCGCGCAGGTCGCGCGACAGCGTCACCTGGCTCGCCTCGACGCCGTGCTCCGCCAAGGCTTCGACCAACTCCTCTTGCGTCCGCACCGCGCGGCCGCGCAACACGTCCAGCAGCAGCGCCTGCCGCGCGGTCTTCGTCATCGCTGCCGTCCAACAACAGTGCCGCAGCCATCAGAGGCCGTGAAAAAACAGGAAGCCCTCTTCGTGGCGCAGACTTCAGTCTGCACAGGGACTTCAGTCCCTGCTGTGGGCGATTTGCGAAGCAAGAGCCCGTTGATCTCTCCGCCGGACGACAGTCTAGAGCGATACCACCATCTCTTCCTCTCCTCTTCGGGAAGGTCGCACTCCTCAACCGCTCGACTCAATTCCTGCCCTCTCACCGTCCAGCTCGCATCTCAACCAGCCGACCGCGCGCAGCTTCGGTCGCTTCGGCGACCCGTTCCGGCGCCGTTCCGCCCGGGGGCGTGTGGTTGCTCAAAGCGCGACGCGCGCCCAGCAACTCGGCGGCTTCCGCATTGAATTCCGGCGCGATCTCCTGCAATTGGGCAAGCGTCCAATCCGCCGGCTTCTTGCCTTGCTTGACGCTCTCAAGCACCAGCCCTCCCACAACCTGGTGAGCCCGATGGAACGGCACGCCGCTGCGCGCCAAGAACTCCGCCAAGGCCGTCGCCGAGGTCCAAGAGTCATCCGCCGCCTTCTCCGTCGCCGCCGGCCTGAGCGTGGCCGTGTCGATCGTCAGCGCCAGCACGTCCAGCACGCCGTTGATCGTATCCGCCGCGTCGAACACCGGAGGCTTGTCCTCCTGCATATCGCGGTTGTAGGCCAGCGGCAGCCCTTTGACGATCACCATCAGCGCATTCAACGATCCGATGACGCGCCCGGTCTTGCCGCGCACCAGCTCCAGCGAGTCCGGGTTGCGTTTCTGGGGCATCAAGCTCGACCCCGTCGTCACCTCGTCACCCAAATCCAAGAAGCCGAACTCCTCGCTCGAATAGAGAATCCAGTCCTCGGCGATTCGGCTGACATGCAGCGCCGCCGTCGACGCCGCGTAAAGGAAATCCAGTCCGAAATCGCGGTCCGCCGTCACGTCCAAGCTGTTGGCCGAGATCTTTGAGAAGCCGAGATCGCGCGCAATCGCCTCGCGGTCAAACGGGAAACCAGATCCCGCCAACGCTCCCGAACCAAGCGGCAGAACATCCGCCCGCCGATAAGCGTCCTCAAATCGCTCCCAGTCCCGCGCGAACATCTCGAAGTACGCCAAGCAGTAGTGCGGCCACAGTACGCCTTGTGCTCGCCTCAGATGCGTATAGCCCGGCAGCAGGGCGTCAGGCGCCCGCAATCCGCACTCCAGCAGCGACTCCATCACCTGCGTCAGTCGCCCTTGCACCGCGCGGATTTCCTTCTTGATCCAGAGCCGGAAATCAGTCGACACCTGCTCGTTGCGGCTACGACCCGTGTGGATCTTTCCAGCGACGTCGCCGGCCTCTTCCTCCAACTTGCGGATCACGAAGGTGTGGATGTCTTCGTCGTCGGCGCCGTCGAAATACGCCGGGTCCGCACCCTTCTCCAGCATCCGGTCAAACGCCTCGTGGATCGACGAGCGCTCCTCCGCGCTCAGCACGCCCACTCGTTCCAGCGCCGACGCAAAAGCGCGAGAGCCCACCACGTCCGCCTCAAACATCCTTTGGTCAAAGCTCAGAGACTCGGAAAACTGCTCGAATAGTTCCGCCGGCCCCGTCTCGAATCGGCCGCCCCAGAGTTTCACGTCGTCTCCTTCCTGCCTGCAACCTTCGCGTCGCCCGCCTTGCGTGCCGCCGCCGCCACCCGGATTGGCAGCCCGGTCAGGTTGATAAATCCGGCGGCATCCGTCTGGTCGTAGTCGTCGCCCATCGTGAAACTCGCGATCGCCTCCGAATAGAGCGAGTACGGCGACGTCCGGCTCAGTACGTCGATATGCCCTTTCCAGAGCCGTAGTTTCACCGCACCCGTTACGGTCTCTTGCGTCTTCGAGACAAAGGCGTCCATCGCCTCGCGCAGCGGCGTAAACCACTTCCCGTCGTAGACCAACTCGGCGTAGTCGAGCGCCAGCTTTTGCTTGTAGTGTTGCGTCGCCCGGTCGAGGCAAAGCGATTCCAACTCTCGCTGAGCGAACAGCAGAATCGTTCCGCCCGGCGTCTCATAGCAGCCGCGCGACTTCATGCCCACAAACCGGTTCTCCACCAGATCAATCCGACCGACGCCGTGCGCGCCGCCAATCTCGTTCAGCCGAGCGACGATCGTCGCCGGACTCAGCGGCTCCCCGTCGATTGCAACCGGCGTCCCGGCCTCGAAGTCGATCGTCAACTCCACGCCCGCGTCCGGCGCATCCTCGGGATGGACTGACATTGTCCAGACGCCCTTGGTCGGCGCATTTGCCGGATCTTCCAACTCCGCGCCCTCGTGAGAGATATGCCACAAGTTGGCGTCGCGGCTATAGATCTTCTCCTTCGTCTGCGCAATCGGAACGTCGTGCGCCTCCGCATAAGCGATGGCGTCCTCGCGCGAAACGATGCCCCACTCGGGCATCCGCCACGGAGCGATCACCGGTAGGTGCGGCGCCAGCGCCTTGTAGGTCAGCTCGAACCGAACCTGATCGTTGCCCTTGCCCGTCGCCCCGTGCGACAGCGCGTCGCAGCCCGTCTCAAGCGCCACCTCGACCTGTTTCTTGGCAATGATCGGTCGCGCGATGGACGTTCCCAGCAGATACTTGTGCTCGTAGACGGCGCCGGAGCGCAGCATCGGCCAAACGTAGTCGCTGACGAACTCCTCGCGCAGGTCGGCCACATGGCACTCCGCCGCGCCCGAGGCCTTGGCCTTCTCGATCAGTCCGTCTAACTCCACGTCGCCTTGGCCCACGTCGCCGCAGACGGCAACGACCTCCGCGCCGGGGTATTGCTCCTTCAACCACGGAATGATGATGGACGTATCCAATCCGCCTGAGTAGGCGAGTGCGATTTTCTTCGGATTCATGTCTAGTTCCACCCGTCTAGCGGCTCAACAGCATCAGCAGCAGCGCTTTCTGCGCGTGCAGCCTGTTCTCCGCTTGGTCAAACACCGCTGACTGTTTGGACTCGATCACCGAGTCCGAGACCTCTTCCCCCCGCAACGCCGGCAAGCAGTGCATAAAGATCGCGTCCGGCCGGGCCAGTTCCATCATGCGGTCGTTGACCTGGAAATCCGCGAACGCGATCCGACGCTCCTGCGTCTCACGCTCCCAGCCCATCGACGTCCACACGTCGGTATAGATCGCCGCGGCGCCCGCGACCGCTTCGTCCACCGCGTCTGTGAGTTCGACCGTCGCTCCATTGGCCGCCGCCAGTTCGCGCGCCTGAGCCGTCAATCGTGGCGGCGTCTGGTAGCGCTTGGGCGAAGCCACCACGACGTTCACCCCAAGCAGGGCTCCGGTCAGCATCAGCGATACCGCCACGTTGTTTCCGTCGCCCACATAGACGACCTTCAAACCTTCAATCTCGTCGAACCGTTCGCTCAGCGTCAGGTAGTCCGCCATCGCCTGGCACGGGTGATACTCTCCGCTCAACGCGTTCACCAGCGGGACCGAGGACCACTTTGCCAACAGGTCGAGCGTCTCTTGCGAGAACGTCCGCGCAATCACCACGTCGAACCAACGATCCAGGTTCCGCGCCATGTCGCGCGCAGGCTCCCGTTCCCCGATCCGGTCCCCTTTATGATCCTGGAAGACCGCATCGCCCCCCAACTGCTTCATCGCCAGCTCGAAAGTCACCCGCGTCCGAAGCGACGGCTTCTCAAAGAGCATCGCGCCGTATTGGCCCGCCAAGGCGTCTCCGTAGGACTTCGGCCGGGCCTTCACGTCCGCGGCCAGCTTCAGCAGCTCGCGCATCTCGTCCGTCGTCAGGTCCGTGTCGCGCAGCAAGTGTTTGGTCGCGACCGAGGGAATGGGTAGGGGTTTCTGCTCTAGCGCCATCGGGAGATTCCGAGTGAATTATTATTCACTAAAGTGAATAATATCACATTGCACCCAAGCGTGCCGCGGCCTCTTCCCACCGCGCTCCATCTCCCTTCGGCGCGAACCGTTTTGGCTCGAACGATCGCCGCACCACTTCCCGAAGCTGCTCGACTCCGTCGATCCGTCCCATGCCCATCGCCTGGATCAGCACGTTTCCGGCCGCCGTCGCCTCCACCGGCCCCGTGACGACCTCTACCTGGCACGCATCCGCCGCGAATTGCGACAGCAGCGCGTTCCTCGATCCGCCGCCCACGATGTGCAGCGTCTTCGCCCTCTTGCCGGTGATCGCCGCCAAATCGTCCAGCCCGCGCCGATACCGTAGCGCCAGGCTCTCAAAGATCATCCGTGCAAATTCGCCCGGCGTCTCGGGCTCGTGTTGATCATGGGCTCGGCACCACGCCTGCAAGCGCGCCGGCATGTCGTCCGGCGCTTCAAAGGACGGGTCGTCCACGTCGATCAGACTCTTGAACGCCTCTGCCGATTGCGCCCCGTGGACAATCTCCTCATACGAAGGCGCGTGGCCCGATTGCGCCCAGTGCCTACGGCACTCTTCCAACAGCCACATCCCCGGAATATTTGTTAATAACCGCGTCGTACCGGCTACGCCCGCCTCGTTCGTGAAATTTCGTTCCAGAGCCTCCTCGGTGACGTAGGGTCGGCCCGTTTCCGCTCCCAGCAAGGACCACGTGCCGGAACTCAAGAACGCCCAGTCTTCGCTCGCTGCCGGCACGGCCGCCACAGCCGAGGCCGTATCATGTCCGCCCGGCGCCACGACCTGCATGGCGCCAAGCCCGGTCTCATGCGCCACAGTCGACCGCAGCTCTCCAATCTTCGTGCCCGGTCCCACAAGCCCGCCCAAAATCGAACTCGGCAGTCCCAGGCGGTCCAGCAGCTCAGACGCCCAAGTCTTTTTGCGCGGATCGTAGAACTGCGTCGTCGATGCATCCGTCAATTCACAGACCTGGATTCCCGTCAGCCAGTAGTGAAATAGGTCCGGCATCATCAGCAACCGGTCCGCTCGCTCTAACTGCGGACCGCCCTTCATGGCAAACAGCTGGTAGAGCGTGTTGATCTCCATAAACTGGATGCCCGTGTGATCAAAGATTTCCTGCTTGGGGACCACGTCGAACGCCCGAGCCATTGCTCCGTTCTTGCGAGAGTCGCGGTAGTGGTAGGGATTGCCGATCAGCGCCCCCGTCGGGTCGAGCAACGCAAAGTCGACGCCCCACGTATCCACGCCCACCGACACCGGCTTCTGCTCCGCCGCCCGGTGCATGCCCCGCTTGATCTCTTCAAACAGGTGCAGCGCGTCCCAATGCAACGAGTCCAGCAGCCGGACGCTGGGATTCTGGAACCGGTGCACCTCCTCCAGCTTCAGCCGCTCGCCGTCGAAGGCTCCCGCCATCACGCGTCCGCTGCCGGCGCCTAGATCGGCAGCGAGATAGGTCTCATGGGAAGTCACCGGCTGATTGTCGCGGAGCGGAGCGACCCGCGGCAACCACTCGGCGAAATACTCTCCGCCGAAATACAATGAACCGTGGCTCTCTCTCTCAAGAACGTCCGCGCGGAGATCGCCGACGTTGAAATCAAGATCGATCTCGCAATTCCCGACGGCGTCGTCCTAGGAGCAACCGGAATCCATGCCGGTGAGCTGCAACTGTTGGCCGACGTCATTTCCGGGGCGGTTCCCGTGGCGGAAGGCGAAATCGAGCGGGACGGCGTCTTCTTGGCTCAGGGCAGTTTCCGCTCGGCCGAGACCCCTGTCGTCGAGTGGTGGGTGGAGGCCGCTCTAGAGAGTCCGGCTCAGACGATTGTTCTGGGCCCTTGTCTGGCCCTCACCGATCCCCTATTCCGCGCCTGGACCGCGCGCCAAATCGAACAGCGCCGACGCGCCGGAGCGGTCGTCCTCGTCGTCTCGCGCGATCTCGACTATCTGGCCCGCGTCTCCGACGAGGTCGTTGTTTTCGATGAAGGCGCCGTTGTCCTCCGCGGCGACCCTGCCCAGACGCTGGACGCCTATCGCGAGCGTGTCGCCGCCGAGATGCGGCAATCCTCAGAACTGCTTGAACCCGACGCCTCCAACAGCCACGGCGACGGAAGGGCCGTACTCGTCGATCTCGACTGGGTCGGAGCCGACGGGGCCTCCTCCGCCATCGTGCGCTCCGGCGAGGCCGTCACCGCCTGTCTACGAGTCCGCTTTGACGCCGATGTCGCCGATCCCGTGTTCGGAATCCTGATTCGCAACCGGGTTGGCGTCGCCGTCTACGGAACCAACACCGAGCTGGAAGGTCTCAGCTTCGGTCCCTGCCGCGCCGGGGAGCAGTACGACGCCATGTTTTCTTTCGATTGCGACCTCTGCCCCGGTGAATACACGCTCACCGCGGCCTCGCATGACCGCGATGGAACTGCCCACGACTGGGCCGAGGAAGCGCTCCTGTTTACCGTAGCCGACGCACGCTACACCGCAGGCGTCGCCAACCTCCGCGCGGAGGCTCAGGTGGAAAAAGTCGAATAGCCGCCCCGTTATGGGCTCTTCTTCAACGATCCGATCAAAGCCTTGAACTTCGCTTCGGCCGCTGCCGCCGTCTTCTCCGGGGCCGTCAGCTTGAAGAACACAGGCGCGTCCACGCCTTGCGCGATCGCCGCCAGCATCCGATAACCCGGCTTCTCTTGGGCCTTCGGCGCCATCGGAAACGGCTTGAAGAGGTACGTCCCCGCCAGGTCGATCACGGTTACCGAGATGCCGTTGACGGTCTTGTCCTCCCTTTGGACCAATCCGTCAGCCGGACCGCCGCCGGGTGCCCGGAACTGTCCGACCCAGCGCTTCACGTTCATCTCCACGCTGCCGCCCTGTCCCGGCCCGAAGTAGTAGACCGCCAGCTCGCCCGCCTCTGCTCCGGCAGCCGCCGGAACCACATAGTTGGCGACCCGCATCGGCCGCGCTTGGCTCTCCCAACCCGAGGGCGCCGTCCAGTCTAATCCTCCCGCCGACTCGGCTCGCCCGGACGCGACCAGGGCCGTGAGGGCCAGGAGAAAGACGGTATAAGACCTTACGGACATTGGAACCATAGTACGTACCTCTACAAACTCCAGTTTAGGAAAGACTTGGGTCTTCTCCCAGGCTGTCGAATCCGAGACCTCGTGATAGCTTGGAATTGGATCGACAACTCGCATGGAATCTTCAATTTACGCCGGACTGCAGTGGTTGGTGTCCTCTCCGATTCAGGACGCCTCCGGAGGCGTCGCGCTGGATTATCGGTCGCCGGAACGGGAGCGCGGAGCCATTACGACAGAAGCAACCGCTTGGTACGTCCAAGGACTCTTGATGCTCGGCGAGCACGACGAACAGCGCGTCGATCGAGCGGGACGAGCCGGCAGGTTTCTCATGGAGTCCGCCTTTGACATGTCGTCGGACCTGTTCCTGACTCGCCCCGTCGTCGACCCCGACCACAAGCCGAAGACGGCTGAGTTCATGTCCTGCGTCGCTGCCGTGCGAGCCCTCTTGGCGCTCTTCCGCGTCACCCAGGATTTTGCATATATGGAGTGTGCCGACCGTTGCGCACGCGCCCTGCTGACCCGGCTGCCCCGCGTGGACGGTTCGTTCTTCCCGCGCTACGACGTCGAACTCTCCGCTCCGTTCTATGAACTGGAGCCGGGAGTCGAACAGCTCAAGGTCTCCTCCGCTCTGCTCGCGCTGGCCGAGCACTCCTGCGACCGCCAGTTCTCAGCAGCGGCCGACTCCATCGCTCAATGGGCGATGCGACAGCAGCCTCTCGCTCTCGAACTTAGCGACGATCCCACCGAACTGCAGCGATGGTACGCGCTCTACCTCGAAGGTCTGTTGCCTTTTGCCGCCGCGGACTTCGTCGCCGGTCAGGCTCTGCAATCAGGCATCGTTCGTCTTGAGTCCGCCTATGACAATACGCCCGAGGGGTCTCGCTCACCCGCCGTCTTGGCTCGACTCCTGCGTCTGCGTCTGCACGCCGACCGAATAGGCATCGTCGAGCTCGATCGCAAGCGAGCCGGAGAAGAAGCTTACTGCTTAGCCGAGGCTCAAGTCCTCTCCGCCGACCCCGAACTCCACGGCGCATTCGGAATGTTGCCGGCCGACGAACTCGACGCCATCGTCGACCCGGAAACCGCCGTCGTCTCGATCCAGGCGCTCAGCATGTGGCAGCAGTCGGAAGACGGCGGCTTCAGCGGAACCTGGCAAGAACTCATCTGATCCGGGAGGCGCGCGCCCTCACCGGTCCGCCGCAAGCACGGCGTGAGGGAAATAGGTTCGCAGGATCTCCGCCGCGCTCCGTCCTTCCCGTCCGAGCAGCAGCGCTCCACGCTGGCAGAGCCCCGTTTGGTGACCCTCCGGCCTCCTTGAGTCGCCGCTGCAAGCAGGACAACTCACCGCTCGATAGCGTTCGTCCGCCCCATACTGCCCCGACCGCGTGCGGCCTCCGCAACTCCGCGAGTAGAGTGCCTCCACCACGCGCCCGTCCACCCGCAGCACCACGCCTTCGGTCGCGTCGACCGCCGCCCAGGCTGGATGGTCCTCCTTAGGGCGATCCGCCATCCACTGGCAATGCGTCGTATCGCACAACTGCGCCGAAGCGTGCCTGCGGCCTGCCGCCCGCAAATAAGATCGAGCCGCTATGATCTGCGCTTCAAGAGCCCCCGCCGGAGCCCTGTTCATCTCGGCCGCCGCGACCCGAACTAAATATTCCCGCTCGGTCATGCCGACCGTGGCGCGCAACCGCTCGTCCTCGACCGTGATTCGTAGCTCACCCTCGTAAGCTCTCCGGAACCGCCCCGGAATCACGAGCGTAAACGCCCCCTCATGCGCAAACGGCGTGTCCTTCGCTTCCACCCGCGTTGCGCTGCCGTCCGCCGACTCCACAACCAGGGTCTCCGTCTGGAACAGACCCAGCACGTCCACTTCGACTTCCGCGGCGGCCGCCGCGCCGCTCGCGATCAAGACCGCTGCAAGTGCGCGAATCATTGCAGTCGGTAGGCCGCCATCTCCGTCTGATTGCGTACCAGCAGGACGCCGTCCGCAATGGCGGGAACGTTCCAGGTCTTGCCTTCCAGGGCTTGGAAGCGAGCCAGCTCTTCATGAGCCTCGGGCGTCGCCCTCACCAGGACCACCTCGCCGCTCTCGCTTAGCACCAGAAGATGTCCGTCCGCCAGCAGCAACTGCCCGAACCCGTAGCGGCCTCCCTTCCAATTGCGGTTCCCGGTCATCGGGTCAATCGACGCGAGAATCGAGCCGTCGAATCCGTAGACCTGCCCTTCGTGCATGACCGAGCTGTTGAACTTGTTCTTGAGCGTGTTCTTCTTCCACAACTCGCGTGCGGAAAAGCTGTCTCCGTCTCGCTGAATCTGCAGCAGCGCCGATCCCACGCCATACTCGGTCGAAATCAGCAGATGATCTTCATCCACCCGCATCGGCTGAGACACGTTGATCTCATAGGACGACGGCCAGGCATGAGACCACAACAGGCTGCCGTCTTTCACCCGCACCGCGAAGACCCGTGTGGCGGCGAACACCACAATCTGTCTCTGCCCGGCGATGGTCTCTAGTTGCGCCGAGGCATAACCGCCCTTGCCGCTCTCGGCTTGCCATACGATCGATCCGTCCTCCGCGTCGTACGCCGCGACCGCCTTCCCGGCGTCTCCGCCCGGCAGCACGATCACCATCCCGTCGACAATCAAGGGAGCCCCGCTCACGCCCCACTGCTGATTCTCAGCCCCGGCGTCCTCCAGAATGTTCGTTCTCCAAACCTGTCCGCCCGTCTCGCCGTCCAGGGCTCGGAGTTCTCCCGAGGCTCCCAGAGCAAAAAGCTTTCCGTCGTCCCAAGTCGGCGTCGCACGCGGTCCGTCGCCGCCCATGGTCTCTTGGAACAGCGCCTCCCAGCTGTGCTCCCACGCCTGTCGCCCGGTCTCGAACTCGTACGCCGCAACCACTTCGCGATCGCGGCGTTGTTCGATCGTATAGACCAGCCCCTGCGCGACCACCATCGAGGCGTACCCGCCGCCGACCTTCGTCCGCCAAAGCTCTTCCAGGCCGTCGGCGGGCCAATCCGTCCGGATCCCCGTCTGCCGATAGACGCCGTCTCTCTGCACGTTGCCGCGATAGTTCGGCCAAGGCGCATGAATCGTAGCCGGAGGAGCTTCTTCGGGCGGCGCCTCCTCCGCTGTTGCAAGGCTCTCCACCATCTCCTCGGCCGGAGGCTCAGCTTCAGGAGCAACCGGCGGCGGGCTCTGCTCCTGCTGCGCCGCCCGCTCTGCCTCCAGAGCTTCGATATGAGCGTCCGGGTCGTGGAAGCTGAACACCGGCGTCATACCTGTGCCGGCGAACTCCACCTGCAGCCCAAAGAACGCCGTCGCCGCCCATAGTCCGACGCCGACCACCACGGCAGCCAACACCAGCAACTTCAGCAACCCGAAGATCCATCGCATGCCGTCATTGTGACAGCCTTCTTCGTGGCGCACGCCCGCGGCGTGCACCTGGGCCCACGGCCCAGGCGAGGCTCGGATCGCCGCGGATCATACTCACAAACAACAGCCGCCGCCAGCACCTAACCCCGCACCCGCTCCGCATACGCCCGCCAATGCCGACTCGTCTCCAGCGCCTGTAGCGCTTTCTCCCGCCATCCGGGCTCCTCCTCATAAACCTCAAACAAGAACTCCGCCGCCGACTCCAGAGTAGAGCCGCCCAGTCCGCTCAGGATCGCCTCCCTCACATCACGATCCACAGTGTCCTCCCACGCGCGACGAGCAGCTTCAAAGGCTTCCGGCAGACTGGCCTCGGCCAACGCCGCCGCCGCTTCGACCCGAGCATCCGGGTCCTCCCCGTTCAAAAACTCCCGGATGAATCCCACCGCCTCCTCTCTCGCGAGCGTCAGCAGCGACACGAAGCACTGGCCCGCCACCTCCGGCTCCTCATCGCCCGACCGTGCTTTCAGCCGCAGCAGCGGAATACCGACCCCGGACCCGGCTCGCCCAATCGCCAGCGCGGCGTCCACACGGACCGTCTTGTACGGGTCGGTCAGCAAGTCGCCGAGATAGGTCAGCAGCTCCACCTCCGGCAGCACGCAGTCCAGCAGAGCTCCCGCGCACGCCGACCGCAGCGGCGTCGCGGCGTCGTCGCGCTGGTGCGGGGGCGCAACCCAGGCGCCCAACTGTACGACGCTTAGCCCGCGGATGTAGGGCTCCGGATCGCGGTTGCCCAGCTCCTTCATCGCCTTCACCAGCGCGATCTTCGCCCAGCACTGCGGATCGCTCTTTTTCGGATCGCCCTTCACAAACCGGTCATACGCTTCCACAATCTGCGGCAACAACCCCGTCGACCCGACTGCCGCCGCTACCTCCGCCGCCTTGGCCACCAGGTAGTTGTTACGCTGCTTCAGCCACGTCTCCAGCTGCGCAGCTACGACCTCCGAGTCCGGCTCACGTCGCAGCGCCTCGATTTCGCGCACCTTCCCTTCAATATCTTGCTTCGCCATTCTGTAGACTCGGCTTCCCAGCATAATGGTTGCCAGATGTCGCGAAAGTTAGTCCTCGCCTCTGGCTCGCCCCGTCGTCGTGAATTGCTCGATGTCGCCGGCATTGATTTCGATGTGCGCCCCGCCGGTATCGACGAAGCCCTTCTCCCCGGCGAACTCCCTGACGCCTACGTCGCTCGCCTCGCCCGAGAGAAAGCTCGGGCCGTTCACCGCCACGGCGAGACGACCCTCGGAGCCGATACCACGGTCGTCATTGACGGCGAGTCTCTCGGCAAGCCCGCCGATGCCGCCGAAGCACGGGCCATGCTCACTCGCTTGCAGGGCCGCGGCCACCAAGTGCTCACAGGATGGAGTCTCTACGACGGTCGCGGCGGGGAAGACGGAGTAGAGAGCACCCTCGTCTTCTTCCGCCCCATGACCGCGCCGGAAATCGACCAGTACGTCGCATCCGGCGAGCCGTTCGACAAAGCCGGCGGCTACGGCATCCAAGGGCTCGCGTCCAAGTACGTCGAGCGTATCGAGGGCTGCTACTTCAACGTCGTCGGATTGCCCGTCGCACGTGTCGCCGAGGCCCTTGCACGTCTAGCCGACGACTAGACTAGGAGCATGCGCCGCGTAACCCCCGTCCTCCTGGCGCTTGTCGCCTGCGGCTCTCCCGAAGGCCCTCCATTCTCTCCTGCCGAGGCGCTCGAGACCTTCCAGCTCCACCAAGATTTCCAGATCGCACTCGTCGCCTCCGAGCCCGATATTGCCGACCCCGTCGCTATGGATTTCGACGCCGACGGTCGACTCTACGTCGCTGAAAACTCCGGCTACCCGCTCGACGTCGACGGCGCCCGCGGCCGTATCAAGCTCATCTCCGAAGGCAAAACCTCCCTCTTCGCCGACGGTCTGCGCATGCCCACCGGCGTCATGGCCTGGAAGAACGGCGTCATCGTCACCGACGCTCCCGAGGTCCTCTACCTCGAAGACTCCGACGGCGACGGCGTCTCCGACCTCCGCAAGGTCTTGCTCTCCGGGTTCGCGTTCACCAACCCGCAGCACACCGTTTCCAGCCCCGTCTACGGTCTCGACAATTGGATCTATCTATCCCACGAGGGATACACGCGCGCCGCCGTCTTCAGTGAAGAATTCGGAGACGTCGGTACGGAAATTCACTTCCCGGACCTCCCCGACGGTCCCAGCGTTCCCGTCTCTCGCCGCAGCGTCCGCTTCCGTCCCGACACCGGCGAACTTGAACTCCTGGCAGCTCCCTCACAATTCGGTCAAACCTTCAGTCAATGGGGCGACCTCTTCGTCCACAACAACTCCTACCACGCCCGTCACGAGGTCGTCTCCGCCCGTTACCTCGCGCGCAATCCGGATCTTCAAGTCGAACGGTTGACCGAGGACGTCTATGACCAGCCGATGCCCGCCGCCGTCTATCCCGTCACCAAGAATCCTCGCTTTGAAATCCTCTCCGGCACCGGGCAGATGACCTCCGCTTGCGGCTTAACCTGCTACCTCGGGGGCGCTTTTCCCGGCTACGAGGACCTTGCCTTCGTCGCCGAACCCGTCCACAACATCGTGCACGCCGACCGCTGGCGGTCCTCCGGCTCCACCTTCACCGGAAAGGCCCTCGAGTCCGGCCGCGAATTCCTCGCATCCACCGACGCTTGGTTCCGACCGGTCAATTTCGCCCATGGTCCTGACGGCGCCCTCTACCTCGTCGACTACTACCGCGACGTCATCGAACATCCCGAGTGGACCTCCGCCGAGACCTACGAGTCCGCCACGCTCTACGACGGCGCCGACCGCGGTCGCATCTGGCTTATCACTCCTGCCGCCGGCCTCCCGGCCGCCGGCAAGCTCCCAGGCGCCATGACCCCGGCTGAACTGGTTGCCGAACTCGCCTCGCCCAATCTCTGGCGCCGCCGCACCGCCCAACGCCTGCTCGTCGAGAGTCAATCACTTGAAGCCTTGGACGCAATCAACCAACTGGCGGCTGACGACGATCAACCTCTCGGCCGTCTCCACGCACTGTGGACCCTCTCTGGGCTCAGCCGTCTGGAAGACGACCAGATCATCGCCGCCCTCGCATCGGCCTCCCCCGGCCTCCGCCGCAACGCCCTCGTCTTGGCCGAGCCTCGTCTTCGCGAAGCGCCAGCCCTCTGGGCGCCTCGTCTCCTTCCCCTCGCGCAAGATCAAGACCCGCAGGTCCGCCTGCAGTGGATGCTCACCGCCGGCTACTCCCCCTCGCCCCAGAATCTCGACGCCCGCGAACGTTTGATCGCCGCCTCGCTCGACGACGAGTGGATGCAGACCGCCGCCCTCACCTGGCCCAACGCCGACGCCCTCGGACTCCTCACCCGCCTGGCGCCGCGCCTCGATCCCGGCGAAGCCTCCGAACGCTTCATTCGCAAGATCGCCGCTTCCGCCCCCGCCTCCGGCGTCCTCCGATGGCTCCAATCGGAATCCGTCGCATGGAAGCGCGCCGCCGCCCTCCAAGGTCTCAAGCGTCCCGCCGACGCCGACCGCCGCGCGCTCTTCTCACTCGCCCTCGACGACGACCCCGCTGTTCGTTCCGCCGCCCTCGGCAACCTGGAAGAGCTCGGTTGGGGACCGGGCGGCGAGGCGCTCCGCTCCGCTTCCGAGCGCTTCCTCGCCGATCCCTCCGCGACTCCCGCCCGCCGCGCCGACGCCGTCCGCACCCTCGCCCTCATCGATCCCGCCGGATACGCCGACCAATTCCAGGCGCTCATCGCCGTCGAGCAGCCCGAGCCCGTCCAAGCTGCGGCCGTCGCGGCGTACGCGCTCTCCGAATCCGATCAAGTCGGCACATTTCTGCTCGACCGCTGGATGGAACTCCCGCCCGCCGCTCGCTCTCGGGCCGCCCAGGCGATGGTCCAGACCGACGCCCGCGCGCGAGCCTTGGTCGGCGCTTTGGAGGAGGGACGAATTCAGCCCTGGATGCTCGCCTTCGCCCAGCGCCGCAAGCTCATCATGCACTCCGACCCTGCCCTGCGCGAACGGGCTCGCAAGGCGCTCACCTCCGAGGACCGCGACCGGCGCGCCGTCCTCGCCCAGTACGAAGCCGAACTTGCCGCCGCCCCCGGCGAAGCCTCCAAGGGGAAGGTCGTCTTCCAGCGCGTCTGCGCCGAGTGCCACGCCTTCAACGGTCGCGGCCAAGACGTCGGCCCCGACCTCGCCACCGTCCGCACCCGCCCCGCCCGCAACATTCTCTACGACATCCTCTTGCCCAACGCCTCCATCGCGCAGACCTACGAGTCCTACGTCGTCGAGAAAACCGACGGCGAGATCCTCGACGGCGTCATCGGTCCTCAAGGCCCCGGCTTCGTCACGCTTCGCCGCGAGGGCGGGGAACAGCTCCGTATCCCCAGGTCTGAAATCCGATCGATGCGCTCGTCCTCTCTCTCCGGCATGCCGGGTGATCTCGAAAATCTCGTCAAGCCCCGCGAAATGGCCGACCTCATTCGCTATATTCAGGCGGGCGGATAACGAGTACGGACATGAGCGGCATCATCATCCCGAGCCTGCGCTACAAGAACGCGCCCGCGGCGATCGACTGGCTGGAGAAGGCCTTCGGCTTCAAACGGCATCTCGTGGTTCCCGGCCCCAACGACTCCATCGCTCACGCCCAACTCAAACTCGGCACGGGCATGATCATGCTCGGCTCTGAGAAAGAAGACGGTTTCGGCAAACTCGTCGCTGCTCACTCTCCGGATGTAACCCCCTCCCAGGCGATCTACGTCTCCGTGCCCGACGCCGACGCCGTCCACGATCGCGCAGTCGCCGCCGGCGCCGAGATCTTGCTGCCCCTCACCGACCAAGACTACGGCGGGCGCTATTTCACCTGTCGCGATCTCGAAGGCCACATTTGGAGCTTCGGAACCTACGATCCCTGGTCGACATAAGTCGCCCGCGACCGCCGCCGGTATACTGGGCCGATGCCGACCTCGCCGACTCAAGGCGCCGCGTTCTCCTCCTCCCCCAGGCTTGCGTCTCTCGATCTGTTTCGCGGCTTCACCATGGCCGCCATGGTGATGGTCAACAACCAGCCTGGCCCCCACCCCTACACTCAGCTTCACCACGTGCCGTGGCATGGTTGGACGTTCACCGATCTCGTATTCCCCTTCTTCTTGTGGATCGCCGGATTGGCGGCCACTCTCTCCACCGCCAAACGCGTTGAACGAGGCGAAGACCGCGGAGCTCTCCTGGCTCACGCCTTCCGTCGCTTCCTCATCATCTTCGCCATCGGCGTCGCCCTCAATACGCTGCATTACGACAATTTCCGTATTCCCGGCGTCCTCCAGCGCATCGCCCTCGGATACTTCTTCGGCACCCTGATCTATCTCTATCTCAAGCCTGTTGGCCGGCTCGTCACCGTTTTCGCCCTCTTCGCCGTCTACACCATCGGCATGCACCCAGGCGGCTACGAACTCGGCGACAACTTCGCCCAACGCATCGACTCCCTGCTGCTCTCCGGGCGTCTCTATCGCGACGGTACGTGGGACCCTGAAGGCGTCTGGAGCACGCTGCCCTCCATCGCGACCTTCCTCTTCGGAGCCTTCACCGGAGATCTCTTGCGTTCCGCCCGCGAAGCGTCCAACAAGCTCCAGTGGATGCTCGGCGGCGGCCTCCTGCTCCTCGTCCTCGGTCTCGCTCTCGATCCTGGGCAACCCATCAACAAAGCGCTCTGGACCGTCCCCTACGTCTTTCTCACCGCCGGACTCGCCTCCATCACTTTCGGTTTTTGCTACTGGCTGGTCGATCTTCGCGGCGCCAAGGGGGCATGGCTCCAGTTCTTCACGATCTTCGGCCTCAATGCTCTCGCCGTCTACATCTTCCATTTCATCCTCGGCGCCGTCTTCGGCAAAAGCGGCCTGCAAGACTCCGTATTCAACGCCTTCCTCGGCGCGGGCCCGCAAAATGCCGCTCTGTTCTATTCGCTCATTCACGTCGCAGCATCGTTCCTGTTTGCTTGGTTCCTCTGGAATCGCCGCTGGTTCCTCAAGATCTAGCGCCATGCTCGATGTGCGCTAAATCACAATTGTTCGTTTCCGTTTCGCTTCCGCTACACTAAGGGCTCCCGCAAGCGCCTCATCTCATGAGCTGACCCTTTTTCGGAGGAACCCCATGTCTACACGCTCTTGGAGCGCGCTATTGGCGCTCTCGATCGTGCTTCCGCTTGCGTTGCTGTCCGGCTGTGGCCGCGGCTACAGAAGCACCCCCATTGCTCCGGCCATTCTGCCGAGCGACGATCTATACGGCCGCGGCAACGTTTCCGCGCCCACCGCCGAACTGCGCATCGAGCCCGAACGCGTCTTCCCCGGCGAGTCTGCCATCCTCACCTGGTCGTCCACCGACGCCGACACCGCCTTCCTGCAACCCGGTCCCGGTCGCGTCGAAACCCAAGGTCGCCTGGAGATTCGTCCTGAATCCGACGCCTCCTACGCCCTAACCGTCCAAGGCGACGGCGGCGAGGCCACTGTCTCGGCCCGCGTCTACGTCATCCCCGCCGATCCGCTCTCCGGGCGCAACCGCCGCGGCGTCATGGGCGAGGACGTACTGCCTCCCCTCCAGGACGCCGTCAATTCTCTCGCCGACATCTACTTTGACTACGACTCCGACGACCTGCGCCCCGACCAACAGCGCCAACTCGACGCCAACGCCGAGATGCTCCAAGGCCTCTTCGCCGCCTACTCCACAGGCCAGTTGATGATCGAGGGCCACTGCGATGAACGCGGCTCGAGCGAATACAACCTCGCCCTCGCCGATCGACGCTCGCGCACGGTCTACAACTACCTCGTCGATCGCGGCGTTCCTGCCGCCCGCATGCAAACCGTCAGCTACGGCCATGAGAAGCCCCAGTGCTTCGAGTCCGCCGAATCCTGCTGGAGTCTCAACCGTCGCGCCCACTTCGAAGCCCGCCCCTAGAAAGTGGCGCGGACTTCAGTCCGCAACGGGACTTCAGTCCCGTCCCAAGGCGATTTGCGAAGCAAGAGCCCGTTGCTTGCGGGCGAAGTCCGAACGTCGCTCCCTACAATAGGGTTCCAGCGAGACCCTATCCGTGCGCCCACTCCTCCTTCTTAGCCTCCTTCCGACCGCCCTCGTCGCCTCTGACTTCAACCCGCGCATCCTCCAAGCAGGCGTCGGCCTCTTCGAGGACGCCGTCCGCCAGGACGAAATCAAGGGCGCCGTTCTGCTCGTCTCCAAAGACGGCGAAACCGTTCTCCACGAGGCCGTCGGTTGGGCCGATCCCGACTCCCAACGCAAGCTCAAGAAGGATGCCGTCTTCCGCATGGCCTCCAACACCAAAGCCGTCGTCGCGGCAGCCGTGCTGATGCTCCAGGACGAGGGCAAGCTCTCTGTCCACGACCCTGTCCGCAAACACCTCCCCGGCTGGGACAACTACCGCGCCGGCCGAATCACCATTCACCAACTGCTCACCCATACCTCGGGCCTACGCATTGGCACGTTGTTCCTGGAGCCTCTGCTCGAAAACACCAGCCTCCGCAAAGAGGCTGAACGCTTCGGCGAAATCGGCGCCGAGTACGAGCCCGGTTCCAGCTTCAGCTACAACAACCCTGGCTATAACACTCTCGGTGCGATTGTTGAAGTCGTCTCCGGCCAACCCCTGGCCGACTTCCTGCGCGAACGCATCTACGCACCTCTCGGCATGAAGGACACGTCCAACCACGAATCCGTCGCCGACCATGACCGCATGTCCGCCGTCTACCGCATGTCCGACGACAAATGGAAACGCGGCTGGTCTCCCGGCGATCCGCCGGACTACCCCTTCGTCCGAGCCTCCGGCGGCATGATCTCCACCGCCGCCGACTTCACCCGCTTCTGCCAAATGATGCTCAACCAAGGGGAGTGGAACGGCAAACGCCTCCTGTCGAAAGAAGCTGCCGAGAGCATCACCTCCATCCACTGGAAAGACGCCGAGAATTCCTACGGCTACGGCTGGCGAGTCGAAGACAACGGCGTCTTCTCCCACGGCGGCTCCGACGGCACCTGGGCCTGGGTCGACCCGGCCCGCGGCATCGTCGGCCTCGTCCTCACCCAAAGCCCCGGCGGCAAAATCCCCCGCAACCAATTTAAGCTGCTAATCGAGGCCGCCGCCCATTAGCCGGGCATCGTCTGGAGTCCGCGAGCGGTCAGCCCTCCGGCCTCGGAACGCCCACCGCGCCCTCCTCTTCTCCCATTCCCACCCAAGGACGCTGACGCGGGGACTGGCACATCAAAGCAACCATTCCACGGATACAACCCAGCGTGTGTTGCCTGTCCCCACGCACTACGCTGCCAGCAACTCCCGCTGGCGCCCTGGTGCTTCTCTTCTCATCAAGGAAAGCCAACGTACCTATCGAGATCGAGGCTGTGCTAGAAAACCGGGGACAAAGAAAACCGGAGAAAACCGGGGACAACGCCCGATTTTGATCAAGCGATCGAGAAAGTGGTAGATTGTCGAGCGACAAAGTGCCCCGCCAAGCGCGCGTGGTGGCGGTGGACGTACCGCATCACATCACCCATCGCGGCAATAATCGCCAAGACGTCTTCTTGTCTGACGAAGACCGGCGCCGCTACCAAGACCTCCTTCGGGACCAACTTGGGCCCTGCGGAATCGACCTTCTGGGTTGGTGCTGGATGACGAACCATGTCCACCTGGTCGCCGTGCCGCGACGCGAAGATTCGCTTTCGCGGCTAGTGATGAACGTGCATTCGCGCCACGCGCAGGCGCTGAATCGACGCTATCGACGGATCGGGCATCTGTGGCATAGCCGTTTCTTTTCATGTATTTTGGGGCCGGGACACCTCCAGGAGGCGCTGCTGTACGTTGATCGCAATCCGGTCAGGGCGGGGATGACGGGCGAGGCGACGGCGTGGGAGTGGTCGAGCGCCACGGTGCATGCGACGGGCGCCGATGCTGCGGGGCTTCTATCGCCGCAGGCGCTGGAGGCGTACGGAGGCTGCGAGAACTGGGAGGCTCGGCTGAGAGATCCGGTCGGAGCCCAAGTGCTCGCGCGGCTACGGGAGGCGACCAACAGCGGTCGTCCGTTTGCGGAGTCGAGGTTCGTGGAAGAGCTGGAGCGTAGGCTGGGGCGCCTGCTGCGGCCGGGGAATCCGGGCAGGCCGAAAAAGGCGCGATCGGCGGTGGCGGGAAAGCGATAAGATGTTCGGATTCAACGGAATGTCCACGGCAGCCCGCTGCAAAACCGGGCGTTGTCCCCGGTTTTTCTTCCGGATCTCCCCGGATCTCCTGTTACACGATGGCGGCCTTCGAACTAGAGGGGGCCTGTTTGTCTGCGGCTGGGTCGAGTTCCTCAAATAGTTCGTCGAAGATCAAGTCGGCACCCCACGCTTGAGCTGCCGTAAAGGCGACCCTTCGCTCCTGATCGGACGTCAGTCCTGCGCCAGGTTTGTATGCCAGGTCATGATTGGCTTCACCCCAAGCATGTTGAAAGAGCGTCTTGATCTGCAGCTCAAACACATCTGGGCAATGCTCTTCTTCCTCTTCCGAGTAAAAGACACCAGTCGGAAGAATGAAGATGTAGTGCTGTCCTTCGTACCCGAACGCGGACTGCGAGTCGGGTATGCGTCGTCTCTTTTCTATCGGCCTGTAGTATCGTTCTATGATCGTAGAGATCCTCGTAACGTCCGATTTGTAAAAGACAATGACTCTAGCTGCGATCTGGTCTTGAATCTCTTCCAAAGGATCTCGATACTTCGCGTTGTCCGCCTTGCCAGCAAAGCTTTGGATTGACTTGACCCGGGTTGCTACGCGGTCGATTCTAGGCTGGTCCTTTAGAACTTCCTTTAAGTGCTGCTCAAGGCGCACTCCCACCTGGTCCAGATAACGAGTCTTCCGGGTTGTGTAGGTTGCTATTAGGTCGTCCCTTGTCATGGCATGCTACGAAGTTTTCTGTCGATCACGGATCCAGTCGTGGTGAAGCGGCGCTCGGAACTTCCCTCAAGCTCCTCCTGTTCGAAAATTTGTGAGAACTTGTCCGTGGGCCCAGCCAAGAATCCGCCGTTGCTAAGTTCAAGGCTTTGGAAGGGGTTTTGGAGCGCGAATTCGCTTGCGCTAAAAATGAACACTTGTTCCGCGACGCCCGGGGGGCGAGTGACGTCAAGCAGGGCCGTCGATGCCTCCTTACTGAGGTCATACGAGTCGATCATTTTCTTGATCGAGACCGGTTTCCCGTCTTTCGCCTTTACGAGCGCTGCCACTGACACGAGCTCCTGCTTGACCTCGATCGAATCGGCCAGTTCGATCGCCTTTCTGAGAGTCAAGGCCAATACCCTCGTACCCTCTTGCGGGGTCATCTCGAAGTCGGACAGCAGGAAGTCCTTTATCCAGTAGCTAGCTGCGCGGTGTGTGCGCGAGCTGATCTGCTTGTCGACGACTTTCCCCTTCCACAAACCCGTCTCAAGTGACTTGTGAGTGTAGACCGCAGCCTTGTAGCTCAAGGCGTTCTTCATGAAGACCCTCTCGACAAACTCCACTGATAGGCCAGTCCCAGATGTGTCCGCCAGTATGCCTACCTCGGCTGGAAATCTGGACACAACGATCTTGTGCAGGTCGCCCAGCTTATCAACCATCACGAAGAGCAGACCGAGTCCAGATCGCTCGGTGGTCACGGATTGCAGGCGTTCTGCTAGCTTGCGTCCAGAAGCTTCGGTCGGAGACTTGATAGCTCCAATTAGCTCGGTTCGGGTGTCGTTCGACTGGTCGCCGTTAGGCGAGGAGAACGCGATCGGCGTCGTGCACTCGTCATCTGCTCCTTCGA
>Ga0209273_10001310_pt1 | contig 23055 bp, 16 predicted proteins | sample tdAd471_FD_187126 | JGI IMG/M metagenome (GOLD analysis project Ga0209273, IMG submission 187126) | Marine sediment microbial communities from the Atlantic coast under amendment with organic carbon and nitrate - tdAd47.1 (SPAdes)... | ecosystem: Environmental > Aquatic > Marine > Coastal >...
GAGCACCAGGGGATGCAGATTGCCATCGCCGGCGTGAAAAACATTGGCCACCCGCAGCCGATATTGCCCGCTAAGCTCGACAATTTGCCGTAACGCATAAGGCAGATGGCGTCGCGGCACGGTCGCGTCCATGATGTAAAAATCAGTGGTCACCTGTCCCAGCGCCGGAAACGCCGATTTACGCCCCGACCAGAGTTTGATTCGATCCTGTTCGCTGCGCGCCAGGCGCAGGTCATAGGCGCCGTATTTTTCGATCTCTGCCGTCACACTAGCCAATTGCGACTCGACTTCGGCCTCGGTACCGTCAAGCTCGATCAACAGAATTGCCTCTGCATCGAGCGGTAAATCCATGTGGATATAATTTTCAACCACCTCAATGGCGGTCTGGTCCATCATTTCCAGTCCCGCCGGAATAATGCCGGCAGCGATAATATTCATCACTCCCAGCCCGGCCTGGTCCATCGCCGGAAAGGCTGCCTGCAGCAGCACAATCGACTCGGGTAACGGCAGCAGGTTAACGGTGATCTCTACGACCACGCCCAGCATCCCCTCGGAACCGGTCATTATTGCCATCAGGTCATAACCGGGAGCATCCAGCCCCGCTCCGCCGAGCGTGACCAGCTCGCCGGTATGGTCGAAATAGCGAATCTGCCGAATGTTATGGGTAGTCAGGCCGTATTTAACGCAGTGCACTCCGCCGGAGTTTTCCGCCACATTGCCACCAATGCTCGAAGCTACCTGAGAGGAAGGGTCGGGTGCATAGAACAGACCCAGCCCGGCCACCGCCTCGGAGATGGCCAGATTCCGCACCCCAGGCTCAACCACCGCCACCCGACTATCGGCATCGATGTTCAGGATTGAGTTGAGTTTGGAGAGCACCAGCAGCACCGCATCGGCACGCGGCGTGGCTCCGCCAGAGAGCCCCGTACCCGCTCCGCGTGCAATCAGGGCCACGGCGTTCTTATGGGCATACTGAACCACCGCCTGCACCTGCTGCCGATTCTCCGGTAGCACGACCAGCAGCGGTATTTCACGGATAGCAGTGAGCGCATCACACTCAAAAGGTTTGAGTTGTTCGAGCCGGTCGAGCACACAATGCGCCGGCAACAGCTGACGCAGATCCGCCGCTAACTGCCGACGAAGAACTGGATCGGCCACATCGACGGTGGCGCCGGTAACAATGGTCAAGACCGGCCACCCTGTCGAACTAAATGCGCCAGCGAACAGAATGGCACCTTAACTTTCTCCTTTGATGACCCCACGGGTAAGCCGTCTCGACTTTAACAGGGTTGATATCGGATTTAGCTCTGATTCAGACCAACCCACGGCAGCAGCCAATGTTTGCGAGGACGAATGTTTCTGACAGGGGGATGATAGCCAAGCCACTTAAAAAGTGAAGGATAAGGTGAGCGCTCGACCCCACTCTGGTCACATTCCACTCACTATGCCTGCTTTAAAACAGGTGTTATAAACGTTGCTCAGCAGATATATTTTGCTGGATTGCCGCTAAAAGGGAGAGGAGAACCCAATGAGCGAGTCATTACTGCCGGCTGCGTTCGCCCATCTGGAACCTTATGCCAGGGACTGGGCACTGGGCGAAGAAGCTGCCCGTAACACCAAACGTCTGTCATCGACCATGCCGGAATTGCGCAATTATTACGATGCGCTATTGCCGCAGGTCGAATCGATCATTGATTATCTGCGACCCATGCCGCTGGATAGCCTGGCTGATCCCGAGCAGCGGCTACTAAACCTGGCGATGACCTTCATGGAAATCGCTCCATCTATCGAAATATTTTTCGCCGTTGACGTGCCGGGAGGTTTTGAAGCCGAGCGCTTCAAAATTCTGCCCCCATTTGCCCAAACCGCTGCCCAGTCATAACGACCCCAGGAGGGAATCACCATGAACGCACCGGACGCTAAACGCTTCTCCGCTCAATTCACCGACCTGGGCACCGGCCCGCTATCGGTGGAATCCATGGTTTCGCCGGAATATTTTGAGCTGGAACGGGAAAAGATTTTCAAAAAAGCCTGGCTCAACGTCGGCCGCGTTGAAGATGTCCCGAAACCCGGTGACTACATGGTGCAGGAAATTGCCATTCTGCAAACCAACGTCATCATCGTTCGCGGGGCGGACGACCGAATCCGAGCATTTCATAACGTCTGCCGCCATCGCGGTAATGAAGTGGCCGAAGGTTGTGGCAATACCAAAGGATTCTCCTGCGGGTTTCATGGCTGGACCTACGACACGCTTGGCCAGCTTGTTTACGTACCTGATGAAGGCCAGTTTTTTGATCTCGATAAATCGAAGACCGGCCTCGCCCCGCTTAGCTGTGATGTCTGGCGGGGGTTTATTTTCATCAACGCCGACCCTGACCCGGAAAAATCGCTGGTCGACTACCTCGGCAAAATGGGCGAACAACTGCAGGATTTTCCATTTGAGCAGATGGTGCCGATGCACCGGCTGGAAGCCGACGTAGCCGTCAACTGGAAAGTATTTGTCGATGCTTTCCATGAGTCCTACCACGCCGCCTTTGTACACAAAATGTCGGTGGGCGATTTAATGGATACGGAAAGTGATGACCCCTATATGCATCTGAGTTCGGTGCGATTTTTTGGGCCACACCGCTCCGCCTCCGTGCCGATGAATCCCAACTACCAGGCGCAAAACCGCCCGGCGGAGGCACTCTCCTACAAGCTTGCCTCTTCACTCTGGCTGCAGGAAGGCGCGATGGAACAGCAGTTCAGCCCCGGCACCAATCCGGACCAGCACGAACACTGGCTGTTTGATATCAACGTTTGCTTCCCTAATTTTTTTATCGATGTCGCCAATGGCTGGTTTTTTACCTATCACTTCTGGCCAGTAGCCGTTGACCGTACCTTCTGGCAGTACCGCTTCTACATGATTCCGCCGGCCAACGCCGGCGAAGCAGTCAGTCGCGAATACTCCAAGCTGGCGCTGCGTGACCTGCTTCGTGAAGATCTGAGCACCGTTGAAGCCACCCAACGCGGACTGATGACCGGCGCCATCCAGGAGGTGTTCCTGTCCGACCAGGAGGTCGCCGTCCGTCACCAGTACAAAACGGTGGACGACCTGGTTCATGGCAGAACCAAAATTTAGCGATATCAGCCAATATCAAGGAGCAGTCAATGAAAGTTGAAACCCTCACCACCGGCGACGGCGGGCCTGTCGATTTTGGTTCATTTGTTGAATACAACCAGGAAACCAAAGAAGCGCGCATCAAACGGGTCGCGCTCACCAGCCCGGAAATTTTTGACATGGAGATGCGCTACATCTTCGAGGGCAACTGGATTTATCTCTGTCACGAAGATCAAATCCCCGACGTCGGCGATTTTTTCACCACCACCATGGGCCGCCAGCCGGTCATCGTCATTCGGAATAAAGCCGGTAAGGTAAACGGCTTTCTGAATGCCTGTTCCCACAAGGGCACCACCCTGTGCCGCACCCAGCAGGGCAACAAGGCGTCGGGGTTTGCCTGCTCCTACCACGACTGGTGTTTTGATCTGGATGGCAACCTCGAATACATGCCGCGCATGGACGAAGGTTTCCCGGAAGATAAAAATCTGGCAAACCACAACCTCACTAAAATCGCTAAAGTAGAGTCCCACGGCGGTTTTGTATTTGGCAGTCTTAACCCGGAGGTCAGCAGTCTCCGCGAGCACCTGGGCGATATCACCGAAATTATCGACATGCTCAACGACCAGTCCGAAGAAGGTTTTGAGGTGGTACGTGGCACCAATACCTGCGTCTATCACGGCAACTGGAAGCTACTGATCGAAAACGGCGGTGGCGACGGTCTGCACCTGCCGTCCGTGCACAAAACCCTGATAAAAGTGGTGCAGATGCGCGACGAAGAGCTCAACAAAGGTAAAACCAAAGCGGCCAAAATGGTCCGTGTCGACGAACTCAACGATAAGGATACCGTCGGCGCCACCTATGCCATGCAAAACGGTCACACCCTGATCCAGTCCGACCTGCCCAACCCGGAAGATCGCCCCGCCTATTCTCGCCACGAAACCTTTGTGGAACGTCACGGCGAGGAGCGCGCCCGCTGGATGAGCTCCAAACTGCGTCAGGTAGCGATCTATCCCAACCTGTTCGTCATGGATCAACTGGCATCGTTGATTCGCTACGTGCGGCCTATCTCTGCCGATAGAACCGAGGTTAGCTACTGGTGTATCGCTCCCAAAGGCGAGGCCCGCCAACTGAGGGTTAAACGCATGCGCCAGTTTATGGACTTTTTCTCGATTGCCGGGCTCGGCGGACCGGATGACAATCATGAATTCGAGCAGTGCCAGGTCGGCGCCCACGCCGCTGCAGCGCCCTGGAGCGATGCCTCCTTCGGCCTGCATACAGAATTTGAAGGCTCCGATCGCCGCGCCAACGAAGTCGGCGTCCACGATGCCAAGTTTGGCGGCCCGGTGGGCTGGGAAGGCGGCTCAGTCCGGCAGTATCAGCACTGGATTAAGATGATGCAGGCAGGCCAGAAACGCGAAATGGCAATGAATCGCTAACCGCCGCTCACCGCAAAACCTGAAAGGAATCGAGTAAATCCGAATGACTGATAAAACCGCACTACAGGTGGAAGTCGAACAGTTTATTTACCGTGAAGCTGCCATGGTCGACCAGAGCCGCTGGCAGGAATGGCTGGAAATGTACACCGAGGACATGACCTACTGGGCACCCTCCTGGGTGAATGAAAATGAGTTGACCAGCGACCCGGAAACCGAGGTCTCCATCGTCTACATGAATAACCGCAAGGAGCTGGAACACCGAATCTGGCGGTTTACCAGCGGCGAGTCCCCGGCCTCCTATCCGTTACCGCGTACCAACCACCTGGTGAGTAACGTGGCTATTACAGAAGTCAGCGGCGATGAGGTCACCGCTTCATCCAACTGGATGTCGCAAACCTACCGGGACAAAGAGCAGCGCCTCTTCGGGGGTTATTACCAGCACATCCTGACCCGCCAGGACGACGGAGCTTTCAAAATCAGCCACAAAAAAGTGGTGCTATTGAATGACGTGGTCGATAGCTTCGTGGATGTTTACCATCTTTAATCCATTCGGGTGTCGCCGCTGAACATCACAAAAGCGTAACCCGCTGACCGGGGTCACCGACCTGGTCGGCCCAGCTCACCTTGCAAACCAATTCAGGTGGGAGCTGTTCCCAAACATTCGGGTGACAGAGCAGCGCTCTAAAATCAATGTGATCGATACCAACGGGAGAGTTGTTTAGTGAGTAATCGTTTTGATGCGATCATCATCGGTGCCGGAATTTCCGGCATGTACCAGCTCTACAAACTGCGTGAACTGGGCATGTCGGTCAGGGTATTCGAAACCGGCACGGGGGTTGGTGGCACCTGGTACTGGAATCGCTATCCCGGTTGTCGTTTTGACTCCGAAAGCTACTCCTACGGTTACTCATTCTCAGAAGAGGTGTTGCAGGAATGGAGCTGGAGTGAGCACTTTGCCCCTCAGCCGGAAACACTGCGATACCTGAATTATGTCGCCGATAAATTCGATATTCGTGACGATATTCAGTTCAACAGCCGGGTAAAACGCGCCACCTACGACGAAACCAGTAACCAGTGGCGGGTAGAGCTCGAGGATGGCACCGAGGCAGAGGCACGATTTCTTATTTCCGCCACCGGGCCACTTTCAGCCCCTACTCTGCCCAAAGTCCCCGGCATCGACAGCTTTACCGGCGAATCGTTTCACACCTCCCGTTGGCCTCAGGACCCCGATGGTTTTGGCGGCAAACAATTCGACTTTTCTGGCAAGCGTATCGGCGTGGTAGGCACCGGCGCCACCGGCGTGCAGGTGATTCAGGAGATCGCCAAAACCGCTGGCGAGCTACTGGTGTTCCAGCGCAACCCCAACTGGTGCGCCCCGCTGCACAACAGCCCCATCACTGATGAGCAGCAGGCCGAAATCAAAGCCGGTTACGGCGAAATTTTTCAAACCTGTCGTGATTCCTTCGCCTCTTTCATGCATACCTGGGACGAGCGCTCCGCGCTTGAAGTCACCCCCGAAGAACGCGAGGCGCTCTTTGAAGAGCTCTACGCCGCCCCTGGGTTTGCGATATGGCTAGCTAATTTCCACGACATATTAATAAACCCCGAAGCTAACGCCATGATCAGCGAATTTGTCGCCAACAAAATCCGGGGCCGTGTCAACGACCCGGAACTGGCAGAAAAACTGATTCCCAAAAACCATGGTTTTGGCCTGCGCCGCGTGCCGATGGAGACCCACTATTTCGAGGTCTACAACCAGACAAACGTCCGGTTGGTCGACCTGCGGGAAACCCCCATCGAGCAGGTTAACGCCAGCGGCATTAAGACCACGGCTGAACAGCACGACCTGGACATGATTATCTATGCCACCGGATTTGATGCCGTCTCTGGCGCCCTCAACCGCATTGAAATTCGCGGAGAAGGTGGCCAGAAACTAAAGGATAAATGGGCCGACGGTCCCCGAACTTATCTGGGCATTCAGAGCGCGGGCTTCCCCAACTTCTTCACCCTGGTCGGACCTCACAACGCAGCAAGTTTCTGCAACATTCCCCGCTGCATCGAACAGAACGTGGAATGGGTCACCGATGTGCTGGCACACATGCGTGGCAAACAGCTGGTCACCATCGAGCCGAATGAAAATGCCGAAAATGCCTGGACCCAGCAGGTGCTCGACGACGCCGAGCAAACCCTGTTCCCCACCGCTGACTCCTGGTTTATGGGAGTTAACCAGAATGTCGCAGACAAAAAACGCACCTTCATGCTTTACGTGAGCGGCAGTGAAACCTACCGCAAGAAATGTGATGAAGTGGCTGCAAAAGACTACGAAGGGTTCTCACTGAGATAGGTTGAGTCTGCCAGGGGGTTCGGTACTTCCCATATTTTTTAAATTGATTTCCAGTTTTTGTCAGCCAGTTAATAACTGGCTGTGCACTGAACTGGGAACACACCCGATGTGGTCTCAGCTAATTCTAAATAGGGGCTATCGCGCTAACTAACAACCAGGAGTCGTCCTGATTACCACTCAAGGTGAGGTCCGGAAGCTAATCAGGTCATCATCAGAACGCTTTGTATGGCCGCTAGAGTCGCAGACTACCACTGGGCCATGCGGTTGAGCTCCACCGCAGACCAGCGCAGATATCGTCCCTGCGCCCGGCCAAGCACCTCAAACAGGGTGATAACCGTCTCATTTTCTCCTCTCGCCTTGAGCTGCGTTATCCCGGCCCGGTCTAGCAAGAGTAGCTCTGCTGGGGATACCGCCACCGCATCGGCCGTCCTTGGTCCTGGATCAAGCAGTGAAATTTCGCCAAAAAAACTACCAGGAAAATACTTGGCGAGCCGTTTGTAGTGATGCGCCGTAGTTGGCAGCCGAACATCTATCTCTCCGCTAAGCACAATAAATAGCGCATCGCCAAATTCCCCCGCCGCAAACAGCTTCTCACCCTTTGCCAGTTCTACCACCCTGGCCACCTGCTGCAGGTTATTAACCACAGAGTCAGTCATACCACTGCATAACTCGGTTTCAGCCAGGGCCAATTTTTCCGTCGCTCTGATGAGAGTTACATCCCGGGTTTCCAGCAACTGGTTTTCGGCATACTCCAGCGCCTCATCAGAACCATTAAAGGTCTTCACTTTCGGTCCGCCCTTGCCGGGGCTGAGCTTTTTCCAGGTCTTCCTCACCTGGTGGCCCAGGCCGATGGCTTTATGAACATTACAAAAAATCAGTTGCCCGCCATGATCGTTAAGGCGCCGGGCGATCTGTTGCAAAATCACTATCCCGGTGAGATCGACCTGGGTTACCCGCTGCATGTGCAGAATTAACCAGACCGGTTTATCAAGGTCTGCTTCAAGCTCATTGAATAGCCTGTCGACACTGCCAAAAAAGAGATTACCCCGCAACTCATAAAGAATAATGCGATCCCCCTCCTCATCGAGCAGCTGCCGCTCCTGATCAGACCGGCTTCTCACCGAACGACGCTGCTGAGCCGTTGAGCGCCGGTGGATAACCGGCGCCTTGACCTGTGCACGGATGAAAAAAATGATTGCGATCACCACCCCTACGCCGATAGCGACCATCAGGTCATAAGCCACAGTGACCAGGGTTACCAGAATGGCTATGGCGGCGTCCTGGCGAGTGCGGCGCCGCCGCGCCCAGGCGAGAACGTCCTTTTCTAGCATCCGCCAGCCGACATGAATAATAATGCCGGCCAGCACCGAAATGGGCAGCACGGTGCCTATTTTTCCGGCAAAAAGAATCAACAGCAGTATCACCACCGCCGCAACGACTGCTGACCAGCGCCTGCCCCCGGTAGTAACGGAAACTACCGTGGCACCGGTGGTACCCGAGCCGCCCATACCACCAACCAGGCCAGTAGCAACCTGACCAACACCCTGGGCAAACAGCTCCCGCCGCGAACGGTGACGAACCCCGGTTTCAACATCGGCAATCACCGCCGTGAACAGGGTATCCAGCGATGCCAGCAGCGCCAGTGCCAGCCCCGACGTAACCACTATGCCCCACGGCAGGGCGGCAAACCGGGCAGGGTCAAAATCAAACTGGATCGCTTCGCGACCAGGAATAGTGCCAATGACCCAGGCGTCCGGGATAGCCCCCGGGTGAAACAGGACCAGTAAATGAAACAACAGGGTTCCGCCGAGTAGCCCGGCAATGGTACTGGGAAGCGCTGGCAACCATCGCGGCACCCAGCTCATAACCACAAAGGTGAGCACCGCAATAAGAGGCGGCACTAGCGTCCAGAGGGAGTCGAGGGAAGGAATAGTGTCGAAGGCAAAAATTTTCTGCTGTGACAGCACCATCAGCAGGCCAGACCCGGTAAGAAACCCCGCAACCACCGGGTGGGGAATAAATTTAATCAACTGACCACCGCCAGATAGGCCGAGCCCAATCTGAAACAGCCCGGCAACCACCAGAATAGCCGCAACCCCACTGACCAGTTCAGCCCCGGCAACTCCCACGGTTTGTAGCGAAGCAACCGCACCGGTGAGCAGTATTAACACCGGCCCACTCGGGGCGGTAATCAACCCCAGAGTCGCCCCGCTCATACCGGAACAGAAACAGAGCAGCGCCGCGCCAATCAGGCCGGCCAAAGCGCCCGTCGCCGGAGTTGCGCCTAGTAGCGTAAACAGGACTACACCAAATGCCATCGCCTGGGGCAAAACCACTGCACTGGCGGCCACTCCACCTAAAATATCCGATAACCCCGGCAGGCCAGGTATTTTGGTGCCGGGGGTAATTTTACTAACTGTCAATTAACGCTCCCACTTCTTCTCTACAGCATGCTCATTATTCACCGCCAGCGTTTGTCGATAGATCCCGCTGGCGGCCAGCGCCGAGAAAACTAATCACTTCATCGGTCGTATCAAACAGCTCTCCGGCCAGGGCTGGCCACTCATCCGCAAAGCCCCTGTATAGAGCTTGTTGCTCAGTGGCAGCTCGTTCGATCAGGCGCAGAATCACCGGGGGCAATTCCAGCTCAGAGGGCTCCAGGGTGTCTGCAGCAATGGCCCGGTTAAGCTGGCCTACGGTTTCAATATCTCTTACTAGCCGATAGTACTGACTTAACTGGTGCACAAAAACCGCACGATCATTCATGGTTCCCATTTCGTCCTGCAGACGGGATAACAGCGCCAATGCCCCCTGCACCGGAGCCACGCTGTCGTTTAACGGCTCCAGGGTGTAGCGCAAACGCTTGCCAGCGATGCGGGCGGCATGCACGGCGGCAATATTTTCGTCGGCCCAAAAATCCTGCAACTTCTGCTGCAGCTGATCCGCTAAATGCTGGATCAGTTCGCCACTCACTTTGTCGAACCGTGAATCACTCCCGGAGGAGGCGTGCCCAGACGAATGAGACAGCCGACTGCCCAGTCGGGTGGATATTTTCTGCCAGCGCTTTTTAACTGCCGCATAATCGACCTCGGCACCCGAATCTCCGATGGTCTGATCACGTAAACCAATGACAATGGCGTTGATAGCCTCTTCGGGAATCGTCAATAACCCCCGCAGGGATTCAATCCAGACAATCAGCACTTCCTGATCCCGCGCCAGGTTGGTGCTATCCGATAAACGTTTTAACTGACTCCGAAGTTTGGCTCCGGGATCAAACTCGCTACGATAACTTTTCAACAGGGTTCTCAACCGCCGCAGCGCTACGCGAAACCGATGCAAAGCCTCCTCAGAGCCGCTATCTATTAATGCTTCGGCGCGGGCAACCGTGGCAATTTTTTTCTGCAACAAGTGACGAACTGCATCCTGGGCCGGGGCACCCAAATAGAAATTTTTGCCTATATCTATGCCCTTATCTGTACGGGGTTTGCTCATTTAAATCACCCCTGTCCTGAGGTTTCACTGTCAGCTCCCGTTTGCTGACTATCGTTATCCGGCAAATCAGGGAGCGTCAAAAGCGCATTCGTTATCGACCCAACAGCCTCTAGCCGTTGCCCGTTCAAATGGTGCTCAATACGCCACAGGTGATAGGCAACCCGACGCAACCAGCGCACTCCCTTCAACTGTCGGCTGCCCACCTTCGCATCAATTTGCTGGGTTGCCACCCGCGTCAGAATGCGCTCACGGCACGATTCAGAACCCTCTTCAAGCTCCTGCCAGAGTTCATAAAGACAGCTCTCCTGATCCGGTTCTGCCTCGCCAGACAGGACTAGCGCCAACCGCCGCGCAGAATCGGCGATACGTTCCCCCCATTGCTGCAGGGTCTCATCTTCAATTGTCGCTCGCGCCCGCCTGGCTTCATCGCAGCGGTCCACCAGCCGCGCAAGATGATCCATCATGTGCATCAGGGTCAAATGACGCCGAATTAACGCCTTCGGCTCATTAGCAACCCGGATACCGTGCAGATAGCGGCGACACGCTTTTACAGCCGTTTGCATATCATCAACCGACTCCGCCGACTGATCCTCAACCCCTGGCCGCAGCAAGTTCACCAGTTCACGGCCACAACTCACGCCAATGGCATCAAGCGTCGCTTTCGCGGCATCCAGCGCCACGTCGGGTTCTGACAAAAGCGCGGAGTCAAGCCTATGCAGCAAGGGCTGGGAGCGCTCGGGGACCAACCGCACCATGGCACTGGCAAAGTATCCGGTGACCGGCAACACTGCCACCACTCCAATCAGATTGAACAAGGTATGAAAACCGACCAGCGCCAGCTCGGCGCTGCCATTGGCCGCTCCAGGCAGCCACTGTTGCAACAGATAAATGTAAATATCCAGCAAAAAAAAAGCACCCACGCCAGTCATCAGGTTATAGATAACATGGGAATACCCGGTTCTGCGCGCGGCGGCGGACGCGCCAATGGTGGCCAGCGCGGCGGTGACCGTGGTACCAATATCCATACCAATCACCAGGGCAGCGGCCTGACCAAACTCAATGCTGCCGGTACTCACCGCCACCACTGCTGCAGCCACCCCGGCACTGGATGACTGGGTAACCACGGTGATTGCCGCTCCAATCAATACAAGTTTAACGCGACCCACCCAGCTGTTGTCAGGGAAGACCGAGGGCGTAATTACCGCCTCCAGTCCATGCATACCCTGTTGCAGCACGCTAATGCCAATAAATACCAGCCCGAACCCGGCCATGCTCGAGCCAATAGAGCGCCAGTGACCACCGGCAAACATTCGGACCAACGCCCCGGCAAGCACTAGCGGGTAGGCCAGTTGACCGAGCTGAAACTTAATGCCGAATAACGCCACCAGCCAGCCAGTGGCGGTAGTGCCAATATTGGCGCCAAACACCACCCCAAGCGCCTGTGAATAACTCAGCACCCCGGCACCGACAAACCCGACGGCCACCACCGTGGTGGCGCTGGACGATTGCAACAGCGCCGTTGCCACGGCACCCGTCACTGCCCCTGAGCTGGGGCTGTGGGTGAAACGAACCAGATTACGCCGCATAGCGCCGCCGCCCCAGCCGCGTAGCCCCACCGTCATCACGCTCATACCGAGCAGCAACAACCCGAGACCACCGGCAGCATCCAGAAAACTCGTTAACATGATGGTTGACCTGACAAGGCTACGGCCCCCTGACTATCTGTTCTAATTCTCTATTTAAGACCCATCTTGCTAAATATCAGCATCAATTAAAGCAAGGCTATTACTGTTAACAATAACCATTCCTTACCCCTTAACAGATGACCCAACTCAGCCATTTTTGAATCTGCAGAGCTCGGCCACAAGATAGATAAACAGACATACAACAGCGAGGAGCCACTCCTGCCCGCGCAGTTGCTCAAGTGTCAGTACGAGCTGCCAGGGCGAATTGCACCAGGTTGGGCCGATTTAAAGTAACTGGTTACTAATTTCTGGCCGGGTCAGGATGTCACCGGCTCAGGGACATCAGCCTTCTCAACATTCTGTGCGCGAGTAATTGAAGCCGCGAACGCTTTGTCATCTTCAATCGCGGTCAAGCCATCTTGCCTTTCGCGGGAGTGAAAGCCAGGCGGGTAAACAGAGGGTAGTGGTCCGACCCAATCGATGACAACCGCTGAATACTCTGGACCGTATAAATTAGGATATCCAACGCCTACCCCGATTATTTGATCGACAAAGTTGCCTTATCCGTAAAGCCCCCCGCCACGCAAGCTACGAGTTCTAACATTCCAGCATTTAATGCCGCCATCAACGAGCTGTGGCAAGGTTGACCATGCTTTTTAACCACCCGACCAACCGCGTGGCGGAGATTGGTCAACTGTCATTAGCCATACACCTTCCAGTTTAAACGATGACAAACCGTCGTAAGCACCGCCAAACCGGGCCGTTCGTTCTGCTTCGTCCAGGTAAATTTCTTCGCGGCGATTACCCCGTAAAGTCACCTGGTTTTGCACCTACGCGCTAAAGTCGAGCCCAATCAACGCCCCGAAAAGACCTGAACCCAGCAGGTACAGCGGCTGCTAGCTTTTTACAAAGTGGCAAAACAAAAATTGTTGCGTTTTACCAGAGGGCGTACTGTGGTTTTCTAACAAGTGCTCTTTGAGCAGGAAACTCTTACCAAATTCAGCATGCAGAGTTTCTGCGGAATAACGCATAACCGGTAAGCCGCTACATTGAGTTGGGCCGTCCTCTGCGAATGTAGAAATAATAATGTGTCCATTTGGCAGAACGGCACCTAATACATTTTGTATGTAAGCCTCACGTTCTTCTGATCTTGTTAAAAAATGAAAAACTGCACGGTCGTGCCACACTTCAAAATGATGCTTAGGCAATTTTATTTTGGTTACATCGGCCTCGAGCCATTGGACGATAGCCGATTTAGCGCCAATTCGCTTTTTAGCCGTTTCAAGGGCTGCGCCCGACAGGTCAAGGACAGACAAACGTGAATAACCTCTTATAAGCAGGTCGTCTACAAGCGTTGATGCGCCGCCGCCCACGTCAATAATTGGAGAACTTTTTTCCAGGTTTAATTTTTCTATAAAGCTTAAAGATGTTTCAGCGTGCTCCTGAAACCAACTGACGGAGTCAGCCTCTTTGGTAGCGTAAACCGTTTCCCAGTGTTCCTTGTTCTGCATAATATTTCCAAATTTCGGAAGTCTAATGCGTCCCAACCAAGCAGCTACGACTGAGTTTAGGGAAGCGCAGCGATCTCACGATGAGGGAGTAAACTGCTCGAGCGTTTTGTTAGGCAACATGCCGCCAACCCAGAAACCGCGGGACGCGCTTCAAACAGGCCCGGTCGGTATGACCATACTAACCGGAACCGGCATAATCACCGTCAGTTCCATTTAAATCTCACCACAAACCCCGTGGAGAACACGACATGGTACTCAAGGTTTACGACCATAACGAGTCAGTATGTTGCCAGAAAGTACGCTTTGCGCTGGACGAGAAAGGTGTCCCACACGAGCGCCTGTTGGTAGATTTTTCAACAGGCGAGCAGTTCTCGGCATGGTTTCGCGCCATCAATCCAAAAAGCGTGGTGCCAGTGCTCATTGACGATGGCCACATCATTACTGAGTCGAGCGTTATCAACGAATACATTGACGAGGCCTTTGATGGTCCGCCGCTGATGCCTGATGAACCATTAGCCCGCGCCCGTAAACGCTACTGGTCTCGACAAATTGACCATTTACATATGCCCCATATCGCCACCATCAGTTTTGCCATTGCGTTTCGCCACTCCCTGCTCAGCGCGATGCAGACAGAGGCGTCGCGACAGCAGTATCTGGCGCAATTGCGCGACCCAATGAGTGCCTATATGCAACGTGAAATATTCGATCAGGGCATTGATGCGCCAATTTTTACTGATGCGATTATAGAGTTTGACCGCCTGTTAACTGATATGGAGGAAAACCTGCAAAACTCGCCGTGGCTTGCTGGTGATCAATTTAGTCTTGCAGACATCGACGTTGCGCCCTACATCTGGCGATTAAACACTCTGCAATTATCAGCAATGTGGGCCCAGCGGCCAGCGGTTACCGACTGGTGCAATCGAGTATGGGGGCGGGACAGTTGGCAGCGCACGGTAGTCAGTCAGCACCTGCCAGAGTGGATCGACAACATGCGCGATCATGGTATCGCCGCCCAGGCAGCGGTGATAGATATTATTGCAAAGCACCAGGACTGATCAGAAAATTCGACACGATAACTGGGTAACCTGACAGCCCTTTCACACTTGTACTCCCACTCGCCCGTGGGACTTGGGCTTCAAGATCGAATTTCCCGGCATAAGCGGATAAAGTGAGGCGGATAACCCTTTTGCCAAGGTTATCGGGATAGAGAAGATACGAGGTCTTGCAATCACGCATTTAACCTTATCTTACGTTCACCGCTCGGCCCACTTTCCAAGCTGAAATTGATTAGATCAGGGCCCCAGGAGCCAGCGAAAGACTGGGCTGAAAATAAAATCAGAACCATTAATAATTTTTCATAAGACCATATAACGCTTACATTGACAGCGTGCGAGTTTGGCGCGTCCGGCGACCATAGGGAGCGAATTTGATGTGATTGTTAGCTGAACAGCTTATGTAATATTCCAATAGGTTTTTCCTCTGAAATATAGAGTATCGTAAAAATCAAAGCTGGGAAGATGCCCGATATGCAAAGAAACTGAACTTTTTTTTTAAGCAACATTGTCAAGCCAAAAGCTAGCAACCAAGCTACAACTAAAATTACGGAAAATTGGGGTCTGACGCGAATGGCACTTAGTTAAGCACCTTTGGGATGCTTTTTTTCGCAATCCCTGATAAACCGTTCGTCCTGAGCCTGTCGAAGGACGTCCGGGGGGCTGCTCTTCCGTCGGTAGTGAGCCTGTCGAACTACAGGCTCAGGACGAACGGCATCTTCGACTAGGTATCTCTGTTTATAAAGCTTATAAATGACCGAATTGGCGGAGATCCGGCGATCTGTGAACAGACGCTAAACACCCTTAACTAAGAGCCATTCGAGTCTGACGCCTATTACTGATAAGTACTGATAAGTGATTGCTTATCCACCGTTTCAGCCGAACCGGTCGACACCGGGGCGACTGCCCACCTTTGAGAAAACCCGATCAATTGGGTGGTCGTACTCCAACACTGACCGGTCAAAACTCAATCGAGCCTGACCCTGTAGATTCTTTTTGTCATGCTGATATTTCTAATTCAGCTTCAATTTCTACGGGTGCTCCGAATGGCAGTTCTGCCATGCCTACGGCTGAACGACAATGATCACCGACTTGATTCCCAAATACTTCAACAATCAGGTCAGAAAACCCATTAATCACAGGAGGCGTTTGTACGAAACCCGGTGCCGTATTTATCATCCCAAACACCCGAAGCCAGGCAGTAATGTTATTCAGCGTCCCAAGTTCACGTTTAAGGCTGCTTAGAATTGACAGGCCAGTTTGCCTGGCTGCCTCGTACGCCTGCTCTATAGACACTTCAGAACCAACCTTCCCCACCACATCATAAACTGAGCCATCGGCGTTTAGTGCGATATGCCCCGATACGAATACCCTACTTCCTCTCACCTTCACCCATGAAAAATTAACATTAACGCCAGGTGGTAATTTGATTGGGTCAGGCAGCACCAGGTTTAAGGATTCAATTTTTTCGTCGGGGGTCATAAATAATCCTCCGTTATTAGAAGCACATAACAGTTAACTATATTGCTTAGGATTTGTAGAAAATCGTGGTCTGACCCCTATTACTTTGCCTATTACTTCTGTCGATCTTCAACTCAAAACCGCACAGGCGCATTTGAATCCACCATCTTTAATGCCAAAATGTCGGAATGTTAGGATTGCCCCATTTTTCCTTAGGCTTCAGTCCTACGCTACGGCATAGCCGCTTCGATCTCGTGGCGCTAGTTAGGCGCCTTTAACATTATCTAATAACATACCGAAATCACTTTCGTAAAAATCCAATCTAGGCTCACGACCAGTTAAAACAGGTTTGTGCCCGTTCTCATACGCATCATAAAGTGTTTCTTTTAAGTCATGTAGGAACCAGATTATCCGTTCAAGTTCTCCGATATTGGTTTTTGCCCAAAGTTCATCGGATTTATCCATGTACTCCTTATCTTTATGGGCTATGAGTTTATGCCGGATGGGACGATACACTGTTTCGAAAACTCTTCGGTGTTTCGCTACCTCACTCCTCAACCGCTGAAAATCTGTAGCACTTGGTTCATATGCATTCTGAATGTATTCAGGAAGCCATTCTGGCTCGATGCCGTTTTAGTCCTTCATTTTTCTTTCCCAAAGACTTGCTAAACTGAAAGAGCCAATTTCCGCAATGCAACACTTCAACAAATCATCTACTGAAAAAGCATCATTATCAATGTCAAATATTCGACCCAATGTGATAAACAAAGAAACATTAAGAGAGTAACGGGTAACAATCCAGCTCAAGGGGGTTCGATTTAATGCTGAGAGTAATTTTTTGTCCTCGACGATACGATTATTAAGCATTTTCCAAAACAAATAACACGAGAATACCTTATGAACCTCATTGGAGAATTCTTGGTAATACCGATCGTACATTTCTAACACTTAAAGCACAGAACGCCAACATGATCGGCGTACGGCGAAGCTAAGACCCACAGCCCGAAAGGCGACTTTAGATGTTTGTTAGAATTGATCTTCATTGTCCTTTTTTTTGCTCAATCGTTTGATTATTTTTTCAACTATTTTTGCTTCTGTTTCGGTGAATTGAGCTTCTTCACCTTCAGCAGAATTGTTGATTTTTTGTTTTATTTTATACAGCCGATAACTCCCGTAACCGAATCCGCCTGCACTGCCTATTACGGCTGATCCCGCGACTACAGGCACCCAAATTGGAGTAGACGAGATAATACCGACAGACATCAAAACCCCGGTGATTCCGGTTGCACCCACAGTTGTACCGAATACGCCCGCGCCACCAATTATGCTTCCAGCCGCTCCCGAGAGATAAAGAGCGCCGGCACCAAGAGCTGTAGAAGCAGCTGTTATGAGCCCACTAATTGCAGCAGTGCTGAGATAGGTGCCAGCGACATACCCACTGGCGGCAGTGACTATCATTCCGCCAGCTGCATGCGGTACTAGCGTCCCTCCTGCAGCAAGCGCAGAGAATATTGGAATTAGTGGTAATGGCATTTGTATCTCTCCGTACTTTAAAATTCAGAATCAAACGGTCAGTTTTGTTTGATTTACCTCAAATATCACAGGTGATTTACGTTGACCGGACCGCATTGTTTAAGTTGTTTAACGACTCTATCCCCTATTTGAAGTGTCCGTTAAATACCGGTGTAGTTCAATCTTCCCCAACATACACTCATCACTTTAATAAACGATAGTCGTTCAATTTAAACCACTTACGTGATAAGGATAAAACCGGTAACTGGTTCAACGGCGAGGGTGGTGACCTCAGCGGTCATGTTCTTTCTACAGGAAAACGAGGTCAGTTCTAACATTCCAATATTTTTGAAATATCCAAAACCAAGGAGTCAATAGACTGAAAACTCTCGGACACTTCATCCCTCCGCCAGCAAAAACTTGATATGAGCGCGATCAAACTCGCCCACCTCTTCCCACTGTGGCCAGTGGGCACTGTTTTCCATAACGTGGAGCTGCACGTCGGGGATCAGTTCCATGCCTTTTTCGGCAACATCCATATGTTGTCCGGGGTTGTAGCGGGTCCAGATAATTAGTGTTGGTGATTTAATCTGCTTTAACTGGTTGGGTTCGAAAATGCCGTTGGCGCTTTCCAGGTCGGTGATAGTCCCGAGCACGGCCTGAGCAATGCGGCCCATAATCGGCAACATGCCGGGCTGGTTGTAGATGTTGAAGCGCACATCGATCAGCTCTTCAGTGACCATTTTTTCTGGTTCGTGCATTAAAAACCCCAAGCGGGTTTTTACGACGTCGCGGGTCAACTCCCCTGCTGCCTGGCGGGAAATCACCAACCCCTGCAACAACTCCTGCCGGCCTGCTTCTGACGGCACGATGGGCAGGCCGGTGTTGAGCACCAGGCGATCGATTTTGTGGGGATATTTCATTGCCACTCGACTGGCGACTATTGCGCCCAGGGATTCGCCGGACAAATGCACCTTGCCACCCACCGCATCAATAAGATCACTGACGTGTTTGACGAAGGTATCGACCCCATAATCGATATCCGGGTAATCCGAATAGCCGTGACCGATCATATCGATGGCGTAGACATGAAAATGTTTGGCGTGGGCAGCGATGTTGCGCACATAAGCCTCGGCATGGCCGCCGGTGCCGTGCAGAAAAACCAGCACCGGGCCTTCTCCGGCTTCTACCACCCGGGTTTTGATACCGCCGGCGTTGATATACCGCTGGGTAAAGGGCACGCCCATCAGATCTGTCCATATGCTCATTGAATCCCCCCTGAGTCTGATGGTTAATTTCAATCGCTAACCATAGCAATCACCGCCAGTTGCAACAACAAATAAGATGCAGTTTGCTGCGCTAGCGACCCATATTCGAATAGCATGGAGGGCTTTGCTAGCGGCTGACTAATACCGCTACGGGCTAAACTGTCCGCTCACAGCATTCTCTCAGGCACAGGAAACATGGTTTTTCATGGAGAAATCGGTAAAACCCGGCATCGCCACCGGTACTAATACTGGCGATAAAGCTGGCCCTGCCGCAGGCAGCAGGCAACGCCCAGGGCAGGAAAGATCTATTCTAAGAACCTTGCCGCCCTATTTATGGCCGGTGGGACGCTTCGATTTAAAACTTCGTGTGCTCGTGGCGGTTGCTAGCCTGGTTCTCGCCAAACTGGCCAGCGTTGCAGTGCCCTTTCTCTATCGTGAGGCGGTCAACACCCTCACCCCGGTTGCGGGCAATGCGGCGGCGCTGATTGTGGTACCGGTGATGTTGATCGTCGGCTATGGGGTTAGTCGGGTGATGATGCTCGGGTTTGCCCAGCTTAGGGACGGCGTATTCTCCAGGGTTAGCCAGCACGCCCTGCGTTCCCTGGCGTTGCAGACCTTTCGCCATATTCACGAGCTCTCTCTGCAGTTCCATCTCGATCGTCATACCGGCAGTTTGTCTCGGGTGATTGAGCGCGGTACCAAGGGTGTCGATTTTCTGCTGCGCTACGTTCTCTTTAACATCGTGCCGGTAATTATTGAGGTGGTGATGGTCTCGGCCATTCTCTACACCCTGTTTGACTGGCGCTACCTGGTGGCCACCCTGTCGACGGTTGCACTGTTCATCGGGTTTACGTTGGTGGTGACGGAATGGCGGGTGGGTCACCGTCGGCGGATGAATGAATCGGATAACGACGCCAACACCAAAACGGTCGATAGCCTGCTGAATTACGAAACGGTGAAGTATTTCGGCACGGAAGATCACGAGGCGGCTCGATACGACAAAGCCATGGGCCGCTTTGAGAGCGCGGCAGTCGATACCCAGGTCTCACTGGCACTGATGAACACCGGTCAGGAGGTGATCGTCGCCACCGGTCTGGTGAGTGTGATGATCATGGCCGGTTTTGGCGTCGCGGCCGGTGATCTGACGCTGGGCGATTTTGTGATGGTTAATACCTTCATGATCCAGCTCTACGCGCCGCTCAATCTGCTGGGATTTGTCTACCGGGAGATTCGCCAGTCGCTGATCGATATGGAGAACATGTTTGACCTGTTACAAGTGGAGCAGAAAATTGTCGATGCGCCAGATGCGCCGCCGCTTCAGGTGAGCGACGGTACCGTCGAGTTCAGGAACGTCTGTTTTGGCTATGAACCGGACCGCGATATCCTGAAAAACGTCAGTTTCAAGGTCCCCAAAAACTCCACCGTCGCCATCATTGGCCCCAGTGGTGCTGGTAAATCCACCATCGGTCGGTTGCTGTTCCGGTTTTACGACCTCGACAGCGGCGAAATTCTGATCGACGGCCAGAACATCGCCCAGGTGCAACAGCGCTCCCTGCGCCATGCGATTGGTACCGTTCCGCAGGATACGGTGCTGTTTAACAACACCATTGGCTACAACATTGGGTACGGCCGAATCGATGCCGGCCCGGAGGAGATACAGCGAGCGGCGGACCTGGCCCAGGTGGATCGTTTTATTCGGCAACTACCACAGGGTTACGACACATTGGTCGGCGAGCGCGGCCTGAAACTTTCCGGCGGCGAAAAGCAGCGCGTGGCCATCGCCCGCACCTTGCTCAAGGACCCACCGATTCTGCTGCTGGACGAGGCCACCTCCGCTCTGGATAGTCATACCGAACAGGAGATTCAGGGGGCACTGAAAAAGGTGGCTGAGCAGCGCACCAGCCTGGTGATCGCCCACCGCCTCTCCACAATAGTTGATGCCGACCAGATACTAGTACTTGATAAGGGCGAAATTGTTGAGCGCGGTAATCACGCCAGTCTGATGAGACAACAGGGGCTTTATGCCGCACTCTGGAATCGACAGCAGCAGGAAGGCGATGCACTCCGGCAGCTGGAAGAGCTGGCAGACGAATCACTGGATTAGGGGTGGCGATCTGGTACCGAACTGAAGCGGATACCGCTTAATGAAACGCCTTACTCACCGGATCAGCGGCGCCAATCTGCGGCACCAGCCCCAGCGACAGCCCCCAGCCGGCCTGGTTACTGCTCTTAACCAGCAGATCACAAAAACCGTGCACGAGCGGTGGGCCGAGTTGAATATCCAGCCCCTGATTCTGGTCAGAGTAAAGCGATAACAACAGGCCGCCGCCCTTTCCTGGGGTCAATCGCAGCTTGGCCACCAGTAAGGGAGTTTCCCCCAACGGCATCCGCCGTTCATCGGGTTCGTCAAAACGCTTTTCGGTCTTCAATCCGGCGATGATTCGCTCGTGTTCAAACGCGGCCTCGGCATCGGCGCGGGCGCTTTCCTCAGCGGGTTTTGGCGGCTCCGCACCGTCAGGGTTGAGTGACTGGCCTTTCAGGTGATTTCGCAGAGGTTCAGCAATCACCGATACCAGCCGGCGGGTCAACCAGAAGCGAAACTCGTCACGTTCGCCACCGGAGAGCCGCAATAGCAGGCGGTCCTCCGCCGGTTGATAGGTAATCTGTAGTTGTTTGAGATCCATTATGAAAACCCGATAGCGCTTGTTCGACAGTCATTAAAGGTTATTGAAATTACCTGATAAAACCAGTAACCAATCAATATTATGGAGTGCACCGGCCAAAGATAACTCACCGCTGCATAGTAGCGCTCTGGAGATTGTTGACCCTCGCGCCTACGAACCCCGGCGCCGGTGCTGCCAGTCGTTGATCGGTTTTTCTAATCGTCCTCGAAGGTAATGGTTCCCAACCGGAGCCACTTCTCAGCAGCAATTGAATTTATAAAGCCGCCTGCACACATTTCAGCACGCCGTAATCATACTGCCCATCAAGGGCGTCGTAGACCGGTTTAAGACGGCCCGGCTCCTCACCCTCCAGTGATTCGATCATTAACACAATCTGGTCGTATTCCTGAGTCGGCAACTGGGTCACTGCCGTGGCTTCGAGCAGTCCCACCGCAATGGCATCGGCCAGATGGCTATAAATGGTGGTGGGTTGCGTCTCTCGCTGGCGGGCTATTTCATCGACCGACAGACCGGCCTGATAGGCGATCAGCGTTTCGTTAACCGTGTCGCTGAGCCGATTATCCAGCAACTCATCAAGGGGGTGTTTAGCGATCACGGCTAAAAATTGCTGGCCGTAACGCTGCAATTTCTGTTCGCCCACCCCCTGAATACCCTGAAGATCACCCTTACTGCCGGGGCGTAGTCGGATCATCTCCTGCAGGGTGACGTCGTGAAAAATGACGTAAGGCGGCACCCCAAACTCGGCGGCCAGCTCGGTTCGCAACGCCCGTAGCGCCTCCCACAGGGGCTGGTCCTGAGGCCGCACACTGGACTTCTGTTTTTTATCGCGGGTAGTTTTTTCTGGCCGAGTCGGTTTTCGCAGGTCCAGTTGTTGCTGGCCTTTTAATAACGGCCGGCTTTTTTCAGTGATACGCAGCGCGCCGTAGCCTTCGGAATCGATATCGATATAGCCCAGTGCAATCAGCTGCCGGAACACCCCACGCCACTCGCTCTGCGCTAACTCGGTGCCGATCCCAAAGGTGCTGATCTGGTCGTGGCCGTTCTGCTGGATCCGCGCCTCTGCCTTGCCGAGCAAGATGTCGATCAGGTAGTTAACCCCGAACCGCTGACCGCTGCGATAGATGGTCGACAGGGCTTTCTGGGCGGCCACCGTGCCGTCCCATTTCTCCGGCGGTCGTAGACAGTTATCGCAATTACCACACGCCGCCGCCGATGGTTCTTCAAAATAGCCCAGCAACGCATGACGACGACAGGTAATGACTTCGCACAGCCCGAGCATGGATTCCAGTTTGTGATGTTCTACCCGCTTGTGGGCCTCAGCTGCGGCAGAGTCCTGCATAAACTGGCGCAGGGTCAGTACATCCTGCAGGCCATAGGCCATCCAGGCACTGGCCGGCTCGCCATCACGACCGGCACGGCCAGTCTCCTGGTAATAAGCCTCGACACTTTTTGGCAGGCTCAGGTGAGCAACAAAACGCACATCGGGTTTGTCGATACCCATCCCAAAGGC
>Ga0209273_10001315_pt1 | contig 22972 bp, 15 predicted proteins | sample tdAd471_FD_187126 | JGI IMG/M metagenome (GOLD analysis project Ga0209273, IMG submission 187126) | Marine sediment microbial communities from the Atlantic coast under amendment with organic carbon and nitrate - tdAd47.1 (SPAdes)... | ecosystem: Environmental > Aquatic > Marine > Coastal >...
GTTCTGATGATGGCGATGCCCCTCTTCGACCAGGAACAGGCTGACATCGAAGCCGATCCCGCCGGCCCCGATCACGGCGACCCGCTCACCGACGGGCTTCGCGCCCGCCAAGGCTTCCGGATAGGTGATGACCGAGGGGTGGTCGATGCCCGGGATATCCGGCACGCGCGGCTTCACGCCGGTCGCCAGAACGACTTCCTCGAACCCTTCCGCCGTCAGACTCTCCGCATCGGCGGGACAGTTCATTTTGATCGTGGCGCCTGCCTGTTCCAGACTGTTTCGAAAATAGGCGATCGTATCCGCGAAGACCGCCTTGCCCGGCACATGCTTCGCCAGATTGAACTGGCCGCCCAACTCCGCTTCCGCTTCGAATACGGTAACCGCATGGCCCCGCCGCGCCGCGGTGAGCGCTGCGGAAAGCCCCGCCATGCCGCCGCCGACGACCGCGATTTTCTTCGGCGTGGCGGCCGGGACCGGCGCGAATTCGCCTTCCCGTGCGGCGGCCGGATTGACCAGACAGCTCACCGCCTCGCCGACGAAATAATGGTCCAGACAGGCCTGGTTGCAAGCGATGCACAGGTTGATACGGTCGCGTCGGCCGCTGGCGGCTTTCCTGACGATGTCCGGGTCCGCCAGGAAGGGCCGCGCCATCGACACCATGTCCGCGATGCCGTCCGCGACGATCCTTTCCGCATCCTCCGGCGTGTGGATCTTGTTCGAAGCGACAACCGGGATGCCGACCGCATCCTTCACCGGCTTGGCCGCCCAGGCGAAGGCGGCGCCCGGCACCGGCTGGGCGATGGTTGGAATACGCGCTTCGTGCCAACCGATGCCGCTGTTCAGGATATTCGCGCCGGCTTGCTCGATGGCCTTCGCCACCGTGACGATTTCACCGCCCGACAAGCCCCCTTCGACGAGGTCCAGCACCGAAAGGCGGTAGACGATCAGGAAATCCTCCCCGGCCTTCGCCCGGCTGCGCCGGACGACTTCCGTCGCGAACCGCATGCGGTTTTCCAGCGGCCCGCCCCATTCGTCCTCGCGATGATTGGTTCGCGACGCCAGGAACTGGGTGATCAGATATCCTTCCGATCCCATCAGTTCCACGCCATCGTATCCGGCCTCCCGCGCCAAGGCGGACGCAGTGGCGAAATCGTCGATCGTCGCTTCGACTTCCGCCGCCGTCAGGGCGCGCGGCGCATGCTTGTTGATCGGCGACCGCAGGGGCGAAGCCGATACGGGATGGTCATGATAGCTGTAGCGCCCGGCATGAACGACCTGCAGGACAATGCGCCCGCCCGCGTCGTGTACCGCCTTGGTGATCACGCGGTGCCGCGCGGCATCCTCCGCCGTCGACATCTCCTCGCGCGGGACGCCGAGATTGCCGTCCCAATTCGGCGAATGCCCGCCCGTCACGATCAACCCGACCCCACCTTCCGCGCGCGCCCGGTAGAAGTCGGCAAGTCTTTGCAAACCGGCCGCGTCGCCTTCCAGCCCCGTATGCATGGAGCCCATGATGACCCTGTTGGGCAATGTCATCGGACCGACACAAATCGGGGATAAAAGTGAAGGATAGGAATGTGCGTCGGTCATGAGGGCTCCGCCGGAAATTGGCTATTTGGTCGGCCGTAGAGTGCCGCCACGTGAAGGGGATTGAAAGGTTGATTTCGGATCAAAAGGCGGGCCTGCTGCGTCTGTTCGCGATTCAGCCATGGCTGTTCTACTTGAACCCGCCGCTTTGGATTTTCCTGTTGGCGCAGCCCGACGAACCGGACCGGCACTGACCTGATCCGGTCGGCGCGCGGCGTTGGGACGGGTCAGCCCGCCAGGGCCGGCGCGGGCTCTCCCGCCAGTTCCTCGGCGAAGTGGCAGGAGACGAAATGCTCATCCCCCACCTGCCGCCATTCCGGGGGATCGATCTTGCATTTTTCCCGCGCGAAGGGACAGCGGGTGTGGAACCGGCATCCATCCGGCGGGTTCGCCGGGCTGGGGATTTCCCCGGTCAGGCGTTGCGCCTGTCCCGAGTCGTCCGGGTCCAGCGACGGGATCGCCGAGAGCAAAGCCTTCGTATAAGGATGGCGCGGCGCGGAAAACAACCGCCGTGTCGGCGCCGTCTCAACCAACCGGCCGAGATACATCACCGCGACATGGTCGCAGGTATGCGCCACGACGCTGAGGTCGTGACTGATGAACAGGAAGGTGATGTCCATGTCCTGCTGAAGCTGTTTCAGCAGGTTCAGGATGTCCGCCTGGATCGAGACATCCAGCGCCGCGACGCTTTCGTCGGCGACGATGAATTTCGGCTCGCACACCAGGGCGCGGGCAATCGAGATGCGTTGCCGCTGACCGCCGGAAAACGCGTGCGGGAAACGGCGCAGATGCTCCAGGTTCAACCGGCATTTCGCCGCAATTTCCCGAACCCGGGCGTCCGTCTCCTCCCGTGACTTTGTGATGCCCATGACTTCCAGTGGCTCCGCGATGATGTCGCGGACCGTCATCCGGGGGCTGAGCGCCGCATAGGGATCCTGGAAGATCAACTGGGCCCTGCTGCGATAGTCCTTCAGGTCCCGCTTGCCGATTGTCGCGATGTCATACTGCACCTCGCCGTCATCGTATTGAATATGGCCTTCGGTGATCGGGACGGCTTTCAGAATGGCCCGGCCAAGCGTCGTCTTTCCCGATCCGCTCTCCCCCACCAGGCCGAAGAAGCAGCCTTTCGGGATATCCAGCGATACGCCGTCCACCGCGCGCAGGATGGGCGGCTTGCCGATCAGCTTGCGGCCCAGCGTGAAATGAACGCCGATATTCTTGACGGATATATGGGTGGGCAACGTCACGCTACCGCCTCCGCTTCGTTGTTGCGTACTTCCTTCGCCACGAAACAGGCGGATGTATGGCCCGGCGCCATGGTATTGGGCGACGGCACGTCCTTGTCGCACCGCCCCGGGATGGCATAGGTGCAACGGGTATGGAAGACACAGCCCGGCGGACGCTCGAGCGGACTGGGGATATCGCCCGGCACCGGCGTCAAGGGCCGGTCCAGATCGTGCAGATGCGGGATCGCGTTCAACAGCCCCTTCGTATAGGGGTGCGACGGTTTCTGGATCACGTCCCGGACCGATCCCTTTTCGATCACATTGCCCAGATACATCACCGCGACCCGGTCCGCCGTTTGGGCTATCACGCCAAGATCATGGGTGATGAACAGGATGCCCATGCGGTATTCGTCAACCAATTCCTTCATCAGGTCGATGACCTGGGCCTGGATGGTCACGTCCAGCGCCGTGGTCGGCTCATCGGCGATCAACAGCTTCGGATTCGTGGACAGGGCCATGGCGATCATCGCCCGCTGGCGCATGCCGCCGGAAAACTCGAAAGCATATTGATCGATGCGCTTGGCGGGCTCGGAAATACCGACCCGCGCCAGCATGTCGATCGAGTGCTCCCGCGCTTCCTTCTTGCTCATAGTGGTGTGGATCAGCAGTTGTTCGATCATCTGATCGCCGATGGAAATCGCCGGCGCGAAACTCGCCATCGGTTCCTGGAAGATCATGGAGATCGCGCCGCCGCGGACGACCTGCATGTCCTTTTCCTTCTTCAGCGCCAGGACATCGACCGGTCCGCTCTCCAGATTCAGGATGATCGAACTCTTCGGCCCGTAAATCGCGTTTCCCGCGTTCAGCCGCATGATCGCCTTGGCGGAGACGGATTTGCCGGACCCGCTCTCCCCCACCAGTCCCAGCACCTCGCCGGGCGCGATGTCGAAGGAAATATTGTCGACGGTGGTGATGATGCCCTCATCGGTCCTGAACTGGATCGTCAGGTCTTGTACACTGAGCAGCGGTTTCGTCATGACTTGCGTTCCGAATAGGGGTCGGCGGCATCCCGAAGACCGTCACCCACGAACACGAAGGCGAGCACCAGCGCGATGAAGAAAATGACGGGGATGAAATACCATTGATAGTTCAACAGCACGTCGGATTTGGTGACGTTCTGCAGCATGACCCCCAGCGAATTGACCGGGTCCTTGAGGCCGAGGCCGATAAAGCTCAACGCCGTCTCGGAAAGCACCATGTAGGGGAAGGAAATCACCAGATCGACGATGATGTAACTCGTGAAGCTGGGCAGCAGATGCCGAGCGATGATATGGGCCGGCGACGCGCCACATAGCCTGGCGGCCAGCACATATTCCTGGTTCCGTTCGGTCAGCAGATGCGTTCGAACGCGCCGCGCCAGGGTCGGCCAGCCGATGAAACCGAGGATGATGGAGATGAAAAAGAACCGGGTCTCCGAACTCCACTCGTCGGGGATGAAGGCTGCGAGGGCCATGAATAGCGGGATTGCCGGCACCGTTCGAACCGCGTCGGTGATCATCTGGAAGAACCCGTCAATCCTGCCGCCGAAATAGCCCGACACACCGCCGATGATCAATGCCAGGACAAAGCTGATGAAAACCCCGATCGTCCCGACCGCAAGCGATGTCGAAATCGCATGGAGCGTCCTTCCAAAAATGTCCTTTCCGCTATCATCCGTGCCGAACAGATGGATCCCCCCTTTGTCGACGCCAAACAGATGCGTGTTGAACTTGATTCCCGGAAACCGGAAATCCAACGCCTTGCCCGGCAGGTCCAAATCGAAATCGAAATAGGCGTATTCCCAACCTTCGACGAAGAAGTGGACGTAGCGGCGTTCTTCCGGGTTGATTTCCGTGACCCAGCGGAAATTCGTCTTGGCCGACCGCGTTCGCGACAGCCCGTGCAGGAAAGGCCGCATGGAGCAACCGTTATGGTCGCAGAACATGGGTAACTGGGGCGCGCCGTTCTGATACTCCTTGTCCCGCCCTGCAATGGTCGGATCATAGGGGGACAGGAACGGGGCGATGATCCCCATTCCGACCAGGGACAACAGCACGAAGGCCGCCACCATCGCTGTCTTGTTCCTCCTGAACCTGGCCCAGACGAGTTGCATCTGACTGGCGGTGAAATAGGCTTCCTTGCGTTTCTGCTCAGCCTGCGCCTCGGCCGACAAGCCCGGCGCGTCGCCGGTCGGCGATGCGGTTTGATCGACCATGACCTATCCCCCCATCACACTGTGCCGGACCCGCGGGTCGAGCAATGCGAGCAGCATGTCCGTCACGAAATTCAGGAATACGATGGAGGCCGTCAGCACGAAGATGATGGCGCCCGCCAACTGCTGGTCGTTCGACCGGGCAAGCGATTCCAGCAACAGAGCCCCCATTTCCGTCAAGGTCAGGATGACGGCGACAATCGGCAGTTCGTTGAAAACCCGGTTCAGGTCAAAGCCAAGCGAATTGATGATCGGGCCGAGCGCATGTTTGGCGGGATAGCGCCAAAGAAGCCTTCCGCCGAAAATACCCCGCGCCTTCGCTGCGGTGACGTAGAGCTTGCCGATCTCGTCGGCCATCAGCGCCCGAACCGTCTGCAACGCAAAGGCGGTCGCTGACCAGCCGAGAATGAAAATCGGCAGCCAAGCACGGGACAGAAAATCGACGACCCGGTCAAAGGACCAGGCGGCATCGCGGAATTCCTTTGAGAAGAGACCGGTCAAACTGTCCCCGAATACCACGGTGGAAAACAGCATGATCATCAGCGCGAGAAGGAAGTTCGGCAGCGCCAGCCCGAGATAGGAGATGAGCCGCAACGCGTTGTTGGCGACGGGACTGTCGACCGCGGCGGATATGATCCCTACCGGCACGGCGATCAGATATGCCATGAGGAGCGAGGCGAAGCAGATGCCCAGCGATATCCAGACCTTGTCACCCAGTAATTGGTTGATGTTCAGGCGCAGAATGCAGCTGTCGCCGAACTCGCCCCGCAAAAACACATCGCTAACCCAGCTCCCCCACCGGACGACGAACGGCCGGTCGAGGCCGAGGCGCTTCTCCTCCGCCTGAATGTCTTCGATGGAGATCTTCGCACCCTGGGTATTTTTGAAAGCGAGATAGCGTTCGGCGCAGTTCCCGGGCACCAATTCCATAAGCGAAAAGACGATAAAAGAAACCAACAGCAGCGTCACAACGGCCATGGCGGCCCGCGTCAACGCGAACTGTGCAAACTGCAGCATCTACGCACCCCCTAATTGGCCAACCGGTCGTGCGTTTTCGCATCTCACCAGCTTCACCGAGTCCCCTGTCACTCGAACAAATTGATAAATCGCTGAGATCACTAAAACAAATTTTCGCGTGGACGGTGGGACCGGCGCAAGCGACCGGTCCCACACATTCACGTTATTCCATTTTGCAGCGCCGACCTATTCGTCGAAGAACCACTGCTGCGGACGGTAAGGATAGGTCCGATAGTATTCATAGGACCACGTCTTGAACTCCGGGAAGTTCTTCAACGCGTTCCGATGATAAATCGGCGCCGGGGCCTGAACCGTTCCAATCATGACAAGATGTGATGCCATGTTTTCGGCCAGAGCTGCTCCCAGCTTGGCAGATTCTGGCGTGCCGACGGCGGCGGACTGGAAGGCATTGATGTCCTTGACCATCTGATCGACCCATTCCGGCGGCTTCACACCCTTTGTTCCGTTGGACTCCAGGTATTCACCCCAGAGCATGCCGGTCCGGTGGAAGAAATATCCCCCGAACGGCGGAACGAAGGGCTCGCTCAGGCCCAGGATGATCGGAAGCGGATAGCCCTGCAGCCAGGCACCGACATCGAGTTGGTTGGAAGATTGCGCGGAACGGTATTCGTCCGGCGTTACTTCCTTGACCGTCGTTTCGATGCCGACATTGGTCCAGTGCTGTGCCGCCAGTTCGACCAGCTGCGTTGGCATGCCCTGGGTCGCGAACTGAATGTTCAGGACCAGAGGTTCGCCATTCGGCAGGTCGCGCTTGCCGTCGCCGTTCTTGTCGACAACGCCGATTTCGTCCAGCAGCTTCTTCGCCATATCAAGATCGTGCTGGGTGTAATGTTTCACCCATTTCGGATCGACGAATTCGGGCGTGGGAGAGAAGCCGGTATACTGTTTGGCTTCGCCAAGACCGAAGAAGGCGACTTCGTTGATTTCTTCACGATTCAGGGCCACGGACATGGCCTGACGGAACTTCAGATCACCGAAGACCTTACGCTTTTCCATGTCTTCCGACGTGACGTTGAACGAGAAAAGCGGCATCGCAATGGTCGGCTTCAGGTCGACCGTGTAGTCGCCCTTCTCCGCGCCATCCATCAGCATCGGCGCGGCCGGCAGCTGCACGGACTGCGATTTGTAGTCCACTTCCGCATTAACCAGCTTCAGCAGGCGGACCTGATCTTCGTTGATGAAGACTTCGTCCTGCTCGTTGATGTAGGGAAGCTGATTGCCCGCCGTATCGACCATGTGGAAATACGGGTTGGCGACATAGCGGCGCCCTTCCGTCGTTTCCTTGACCGTGATGTAGCTTTCCAGGCTGGGCATCACGTCTTTCGGCATGTTGGCGACCTTGTCGGGGTGCCCAAGCAGCGGGGTCGCCGTATCCGTCCAGTCGGAGTTGCCGTAATAGGCCGCGATCACAGCATAGCCGTTTTCGAAACCAAGCGCTTTTGCCTTCGCATCTGCATCCGAACTGACATCCGGGTGGAACTGCCCCAGGAAATGCTTCGGCTGGAAACCCTGGGCATAGGACGTTGCGAAGTGTGCCAACAGGCCCGGCTTCGGCGCCGGCAGATTGAAGCGAACGGTCTGCGGATCGATCACCTCTACGGTCATCCGCTCACCGGCGACCAAGACGTAGTCCTTCGGCTTTTCACGAACATTCGTGTCCAGGGCCAGATTATCGTACCAGAACTTGACGTCTTCGGCCGTGAACGGCGCGCCGTCGGACCATTTATGCCCTTTGCGCAGATAGAACGTCAGCTGAGTGAAATCGTCGTTCCATGCCCAGCCTTTGGCGACGTTCGGAACGATTGTCTGAAGGTCATCGGAATAACGAACGAGGTTCACGTGGCGGACTGAAAGAAGGTCCGACGTACCGGCTTCCGTTGCGTTCGACAATGCATCGAAAACACCGCCATACTTGCCGACAGTATTGTAGGGAACGACAACCAGCGGCTCTTCCGGCAAGCGCTCCGCGACCGGCGGAAGGGCCGGGTTGCCGCGGATCATGCCGTTCAGTTTGGCGATGTCGGGGTTTTCTTGAAAGGTCAGCTTGCAATTGGCAGCGGCTTCGAATTCGGCCAGTTCAAACTGTTGCGGATATTTGCTGGAGAGACCCCCCATGTCGTCGACCGTTATAGCCGGGCAATCTGCTGCCCTAACGGAATCGCTTCGTGTCGCCGCGAACGCCATGACCCCCAGGCCGACGCACGCCAGCAATCCGAGCTTTCTAATGCTCATTGCGGCTTACTCCTCAAGATTTGTTTTTTAACCCCACCCCTACCGGGCGGCACATACGGATTGCCCGCATGCCCCAGCGCCCCACTCCCTGTTCGCGGGACGCCTCTTCTTCACGATAGGGCATTCATGTTGCGTTTTTGTTACACCCCCTTATGACAGCATAGCCCAGAATACCTCACCAACGGTATCATAATGTCATCATACTGTAACAAGTTGAAGAGCCTTTGTGCGTATGCAGCAATCTTTTGCTGCATATGCGAAAAGGTTAGTATGTCACCGCATCGCCCCATGGAGACATGATCTCCGTCGCGCCCTGGTTCTCGCCGCCATCACGGGCGACCGCGCTGGGACAGCCGAAATTGTAAGGATAAACGGTTCTCGGCGCGGCCACGCACCGGAACCGCTGATCCAAGGCCTGCATGACGGATCGCGGCAGACTGTCATCCGCGACGACCGTATCGCCGCCGCTGACATCGATGCGCGGCGTATGGAAGGCGGCATCCAGATCCATGCCGTAATCCATGATGAAGGAAGACAGTTGGACGACCGCGGGAAGGATCTTCCGTCCCCCCGACGCCCCCAGCGCGAATTGGAATCCGTCGGACCGTTCCCCGATGATCGGGCACATATTCGACAGGCACTTCTTGCCGGGCCCAAGCGAATTCGGCTTGTCGGGCTCGGGGTCGAACCACATGATGCCGTTGTTCATCAGTATCCCGCTTTCCGGAAGCATGAGGCGGGACCCGAAGATCGACAGCAATGTCTGGGTCACGGCGACGGTCATGCCGTCGCGGTCCACCACGTTGAAATGCGTCGTGCAGCCGCGATGGCCTTCCACATCCCCCATATGCGCCAGTCTTTCCGCATAGGCTGTGAACAAGGCATTGGCATATTCGACATAGGTGTCGGCGCCAAGGAAGTTCACCCCCTCGAAAGCCTTGCGCAGCAGTTCGTATACCCGGAGATATGTCGGCCCCGCGGTCAGTTCCGGCGTCAGGAAGACCACCCCTTCCCGATGGTCCAGCCGATGGGCCGGCACGATCGACGCCTTGTAACCCGCCAGGTCGGCTTCCGTGATCGAGCTGCCCGCGGCCCGCAGATCCTTGACGATGGAACGCGCCACGTCGCCCTCGTAGAACTCGCGCGGGCCGCCGGCCGCGATCTTGGCCAAACTCGCCTGCATGGCGGACATGTCGCAGCGCTGATCCGCCAGCGCCGTCCAGGCGGATGCACGCGGATTTCCCGCAGCGTCGAGAAAGGTCTCCTTGGATTTCGGAAATTTCTGAAGGTCCCCGACCACCCCCGCGATCAGGAGTTGGGCGTACCAGTCGACAAGCAGGCCTTCACCGGCCAGGCCGATCGCGGGCTGCAGCAGATCGGCCCAGGGTTTGGTGCCGTATGTCTCATGCGCCAGCCCCATGCCGGCGACCTGTCCCGGCAAGGCGACGGAGTGGGCGCCGACGATATTCCTGTCCTCCAGCACGCTCGGCCAGGGGAACAGGTCCGAGGCGACGCCGCCGGTCAAGGGATAGTCAGACAGGTCCAGCCCGGCGGGGCTCCGCATTCCGAAATCGACGACATTGGCCATGTCGTCGCCGGGACGGCGAATGACCATGTAGCCGCCGCCGCCCGGTCCCGACATCCAGGGTTCGGCCACCCCGATCGCGAAACTGACGGCTATGGCCGCATCCACCGCATTGCCGCCTTGCTCCAGCACACGCGCGCCGACCGCGGCCGCGCCGCTGTGCTGGGCCGCTACGATGCCGTTCTCCGACCGGACCGCCCCCTTTCGAACGGTTTGGGTTCGCGAAAAATTGGATGGGGACCAGGAAACCATGAAACTCGCTCCTTCGGGGCACTGGCGTCTGCAGGCGGTATTGTGCTAGCGCCTCGCCCCGCGGGCAACCGGCGATCGCGCGATTGCGACGGCCCTGGCCGGCGTACCTCTATATCATACCCGGCCCGACCACCTGCGCGCCTCCCGTCCGGGCGCTGCTCGGGATGACGAAGCCCGTGGAACGGTTGCCGGGCAGCCAGGGCTTCAGTTTTTCCGCCAATGTCTCGTAGCGAACCGGCTTCGTGATATGATCCTGCATCCCGGCGGCGAGGCATTTTTCCCGCTCGGTCGATTGCGCATGGGCGGTCATCGCAACGATCGGAACCGCGTCGAACCGGCTGTCCGCGCGGATTGCGGCGGCGGCTTTGTAGCCGTCCATGACCGGCATTTGAATATCCATCAGGACGACGTCGAAGCGGCCCTCTTCATCGGTAAGCTTCCGGACCGCTTCCTCTCCATCGGCCGCCAGGTCGACCTTGGCGCCGAGTTTTTCCAGCAGGCCGCGCGCCACGGCCTGGTTTACGGCATTGTCCTCGGCGACCAGAACCCGAAGGTTTTTCAGGCTGCCTTCCAACCGGGAAACCCGGGCGACCGTCTCCGCCCGATAGTCGCTCGAAGCGCGCAGTATCGGAATGGTGACAGTGAATTCGGTGCCGGCGCCAACGGCGCTTTCAACAGCGATCGTGCCGCCCATTTGCGTCACCAGACCATGGGAAATCGCCAAGCCGAGGCCGCTGCCCCCGAACCTGCGCGTCGTCGATGCATCCATCTGCGTGAACGGCCGGAACAGCTTGTTCGTCTGGTCCAGGGACATCCCGATGCCGGTGTCGCGAACGACGAATTTCAACTGGTTCCGACCCTCCTTCCCGATCCCGAACGCGACGGATAGATTGACCGCCCCCTTGGTCGTGAACTTGATCGCATTGCCGACCAGATTGATCAGCACTTGCTTGATCCGAAGCGGATCGCCGCGCAGCCCGTCGGGAACGTCCGGGGCAACGGTGAAAATCAAATCTATTCCCTTTTGCCGCGCCTGCAGTTCGAACACGTCCTGAATCGTTTTCACCTCGTTCGCCAAACTGAAATCGATCGTCTCCAGTTCCAATTCGCCGGCCTCGATCTTCGAGAAATCCAGGATGTCGTTGATCACGCCGAGCAGCACTTCCGAGGAATTGAGGATTTTCCGGATATGCTCCTGCTGTTCGGTGTTCAAGGGCGTCATGGCGAGCAGCCTGGAGATCCCCATGATCCCGTTCAGCGGCGTCCTGATTTCATGGCTCATATTCGCCAGGAAGGAACTCTTCGCCTGATCGGCGGCCTGGGCCGCATCGGCGGCGCGGCGCAGGCCGTCGGCCAGCCGCTGGCGATCCGACATGTCGGATACGACCACCGTATAGAGCAGATTGTCGCGCACGCTCATCGCGGAAATGGAGAGGCGTACGGGAATTCGCGTGCCATCGGGCCGATGGGCGAAAGCGTCACGATCCGGCGACAGCAAGGTCTTGGCGCTCGGCGCCGGCGTCCCCCCCAATTGCTCCAAAGGGTCGCCCGGCAGCAAGTCGCCGACATGCCGGCCGATCATATCTTCCACGGGCAGATGGAAGAGCGTTACGGCCCCTTCATTGGTGTTCCGGATCAAGCCGTCCCGCTGAACCACGAATACACCCTCGCTGATCGATCCCAAAGTGCCGCGCAGCAACTCCTGGCTCTCCGCTCTGTCCGCGGCGGCCTCCCGCAGCGTTTCCAGGGCGCGCGCCGTTTCCCCAATCTCGTCACCGGCGTCGGTATGGGGGACGCGCTGATCGAACCTGCCGCGTGCGATCCCGATCAGGGCTCGCTGCAGACCGCCGATACGCCGCGAAAGCGGCAATGCCGCGGCGAATGCCGCGAATGTCGCGATGGCGAGAATGAGTATCGAGATGCCGAGCCGTATTTGAAAATCCCGCTCCGCGTTCTCCAATTCCGCTTGCGCGTTGCTTGTCGCGTCGTCGAGCAGCTTCCAAGATATCGCATTCAAATTGTCGAGACGGACCAGGGCGCTTTCCAGCCAACCGAGCGGCGTCAAACCGTCCAAGTTTTTCGTTCCGGGCAAGGTGGCCAACCGGTTCACCAAGCTGGCGTATTCCCCCATCGCCTCACCCGCCATCAAGGTGTCGAACAGCACTCTCTGATCATGCGTCGCCATTGCTAGAAAGGCATTCACGGTCGCCTTGTCGGCCGCATTCGCCTCGAAGAACCCGACGAAGGGCCGGCCCGCAGGTTCATCCCGTTTCATCAGATTGATGACCGCCGCGCCGAGAGCGGCCGCCTTGCTGGCCTCCTCGCCGCCGCGCTGCAGAAGGGAGAACGCCGTCAGGGTCTGGACGAGTTCCTTGTATTCGACCCCCTGCACGATCAGCACGGTCAAACGCTGAATGCTGTTATCCATTTGGGTATAGTAATCGTAGACGGCCTTCCAGCCGGGAGGCTCGCTGTCGAAGGCGGTACGCCGGCGCGGCATATCGAGAAGGGCGTTGTTGAGCGCCGTCAGCGTGCGCCTGAGATCGGCGGAGGCAGCGGCCAACGGTTCCTCGCCATAGGATACATCCCTGAAATGGCTCAAGGCGCGGTCGCTTTCTTGTCGACGCGCCTGAAGCCCTTCCATGACCGCCTTGTGTTGGGCCGACAGTTCGGGATCGTCACTTTCGCGGCTGGTCTGGGCCAGGACCGCCCAAGCGCGCTCGTTCTGGAAACCGATCAACACCTCGGTCGCCGACTGCGCCATTTCCTTCAACGGGCCTACGACGCGCAGAGCCTGAGCCGATCGCCAATCCAGATAGGACTCGATGACGACCAAACTCAGCAGCAATCCCAAAGGGATCAATGCACTGAGAAGTATTCGACTCTTGAAAGAGCGGAACGAATGCAAGTCCACCGACCTCCCCGGCTGCAGCCGAGTCTGTTCCCATCAGCGAATTCCGGCCCCGAGTCAAAACCGAAACTGGCGAGGCGGCTTCCACAAAAATACCGCCCTACACTACAGAACCGGCGTAGTATTTCCAATTTAATGCGAATACAAAAATACTAAAATTAGCACTCAGCTACCTTCGATATCCTCGCGGAGAATCTCAAGCTCGAGCCACTCTTCCTCAAGCGATTCCAGGGTCGCTTGCGCTTTCTGCAATGCCTGTGCGCTGTCCGCATACTTCTTCGGGTCGCTTGAATAAAGGGCCGGGTCGGCGAGAACCTTCTGCAGGCGCGCCACCTCCGCTTCCGTCTTCGCCATTCGGTCCGGCAGTGTTTTCAATGCGTGCTGTTGATTGAAGCTGAGTTTTTTCTTCGCGTTCTGCCCCGTTTGCCCGGCATCCGGGCCTTTCCCCTTTTTCGAACCCGATTTCGACCCATCCTGCCTTGCCGCGTCGGAATCCGGCCGCGCGGACCGCTGGATGATCATGTCGCTGTAGCCGCCGGCATATTCGGTCCAATTCCCGTCGCCCGAACTGGCCAGAATGCTTCCGACGGTCCGGTCGAGGAAATCGCGGTCGTGGCTGACGAGAATGACCGTTCCGGCATAGTCGGCGATCATTTCCTGCAGCAGGTCCAGCGTTTCCAGATCAAGGTCGTTGGTCGGTTCGTCCAGGATCATCAGGTTCGACGGCTGGGCCAGGGCGCGCGCCAGCATCAGCCGGCCCCGCTCCCCGCCGGAAAGTCTGTTGATCGGCGTTCGGATCTGTTCCGGAGAGAACAGGAAATCCTGCAAATACCCCATCACGTGTTTCGTCTCGCCGCCGACCGACACCGTGTCCCCGCCGCCATGGGTGACCGCCTCCGACAGGGTCCAGGCGGGATTGAGGCTCTCTCGGCGCTGATCCAGCGTGATGATCTGCAAATTGGCGCCGAGGCGCACCTCCCCGCTATCGGGTTGAAGCTCGCCCAGCAGCGTCTTCAACAGCGTGGTCTTGCCCGCCCCGTTGGGGCCGACGATGCCCAATCGGTCGCCCCGCTGGACCCGCAGGTCCAAGTCGCGGATCACGGTCCGGCCGTCGAAGGCCTTGCTTACGCCCTTCATTTCCGCGACCAGCTTGCCGGAGGTTTCGCCGCCGGCCGCCCGCATCTGGCCCGCGCCCAGGGCCTTCTTGCGGTTCCGCTTCTCTTCCCGCAGCCCGTTCAGCGCGCGCAGGCGCCCCTGGTTCCGCTTCCGGCGGCCGGTCACGCCGCGGCGCAGCCATTCCATTTCCCGCAGGATCTTGCGGTCCAGCTTGTGCTGCTCCGTCTCCATTTGCTCGACCAGCGTGTCACGCCAATCTTCGAAGTATTTGAATCCCTTATCGAGTTTTCGACTGACCCCTTGAAAGAGCCATACGGTCTCGCGCGAGAGGGTATCGAGCACGCGCCGGTCATGGCTGATCATCACGATGGCGGAACCCAGGCCGCGCAGTTCCTGCTCGAGCCACTCGATCGCGGCCAGATCCAAATGGTTCGTCGGTTCGTCCAGCAGCAGAATGTCGGGCTCGGGCCCCAGCACGCGGGCAATGGCGCAGCGGCGCGCCTCGCCGCCGGAGAATGTCGCCGGATCCTCCTCGCCCGTCAGGCCCAATGCTTCCAGGATGACCCGGCCGGGATGCGGGTCCTGGCCTTCCGTGAAACCGGCCGCGACATAGTCATAGGCGGACGCATAGCCGGAAAAGTCGGGCTCCTGAGGGAGATAGGAGATGGTCGTGCCCGGTTGCCGGAAGACCTCGCCGCCATCCGGCTCCAGCATCCCCGCCGCGATCTTCAGCAAGGTTGACTTGCCGGACCCGTTCCTTCCCACCAGACAGACCCGCGCACCCTCCTCGACCGCGAGCTCCGCGCCGGTCAGCAGGGGCGTCCCGCCGAAGGTGAGATGGATGTCGCGAAGATGCAGGATCGGCGGGGACATGGATGGGGACTTGCCTTGCTCGAATGACGGTGACGCCTTCCTACAAGAGGCCGCCCACCCGAACAATGGCAATGGTTTCGGCCATTTGCCCGAAAGTGTTGAATCATTCCCGGAGTCGCGTTCCGCTGGCCCCGGAAACAACATAACCGGTGACCGACCATGTCCGACCAAACGCCGTTGGAAATATCCGCCGCAGATGCCAGGGCGCTGGTCCTCGCCTTGCAGGGCCTGTCGGACCCGCCGGGGCGCAGAATCGACATCGACGGTCTGTACGAGCTGATCGAGCGCATGGGCTACGTGCAGTTGGACAGCGTGAACACGGTCGCGCGCGCCCACCACATGATCCTGTTCTCCCGCAACCAGACCTATCGGCCGAAGCATCTGGCGCATCTGCATGAAAAGGATGCGCGCCTGTTCGAAAACTGGACCCACGACGCCAGCCTGATACCGACCCGGTTCTTCCCCTATTGGCGGCGCAAGTTCGAGCGTGAGGCGGAAAGCCTGGCCGAGAGGTTCACCCGCTGGCACGACAAGGATTTCCGCGCCGTCGTCGACGGCGTCATCGACCGTATCCGCGACGAAGGCCCGCTGATGGCGCGCCATTTCGAGGCCGACCAGCCGAAACAGTCGGCCGGCTGGTGGAATTGGCACGACAGCAAGATCGCCCTCGAATATCTCTGGCGGACGGGCCGCCTGTCTGTCGCGCGCCGGGAAGGGTTCCAGAAAGTCTACGACCTGTCCGAACGGGTCATCCCCGATCCGCATTTTTCCGCTGAGCAGGACCACGACGCCTTCGTGGATTGGGCCTGCAGGGCGGCTTTGGAGCGGCTTGGCGTCGGCACGCCGGGCGAGATTTCACGGTTTTTCGACCTGATCACCGTGGCGGAAGCGAAGACCTGGTGCGACACGGCCGGCCCGCAGGATGCCCTGCCCGTCCTGGCCCATGCGGAAGACGGGTCCAAGCCGCGGAAAGCCTTCGCCCGCCCGGATATCGAAACCATCCTGGCGGACCTGCCCGACATACCCGGCCGCGTCAGGGTGCTCAGCCCGTTCGACCCTGTCATCCGGGATCGGAACCGGTTGAAGCGATTGTTCGACTATGACTATCGGATCGAGATTTTCGTGCCGGCGCCGCAGCGGCAATACGGATATTACGTCTTTCCGCTGCTGGAGCAGGACAAGCTTATCGGCCGGATCGACATGAAAGCCGACAAATCGGCCGATGCGCTCACGGTTACCGGCTTATGGCTGGAACCCGGCGTAAAGCTTGGCAAGGGGCGGGAAACCGCGCTTGAAGCGGAATTGGACCGCGTCCGCCGGTTCGCGGAAGTCGGGCGCACGGTCTTTGAAGACGGATACAGGCGGGAAACGCCCTAGACGCCCGAAGCACGCCGCAGGACTGTAGCCACGCAACGCGCCCGGCGTTAGCATGACCGACACTCAAGAAGACGACGGGCGGGGACGATGACATACGTGTTTCGGGAAGGGACGACGCCGTTGCTCGTCAGTATTCCCCATGCGGGGCTGGAAGTTCCGGATGCGATCGCTGGGCGATTGACGCAGAAAGCCCGCGAGCTGGGAGATACGGACTGGCACATTCCGCAGCTTTACGACTTTCTCGAGGGGCTTGGCGCATCCGTTCTGGCCGCCACCCAGTCGCGCTATGTCGTCGACCTCAACCGCCCGCCCGACGGGGCGACGCTCTACCCGGGACAGGCAACCACGGGCCTGGCGCCGACGACGACATTCGACGGCGAGCCCCTCTATCTGGTCGGCGCCGAGCCGGATGAAAAAGAGATAGAGGCCCGCGTCGATGCCTATTGGAAACCCTATCACGCCAAACTTCAGGACGCGCTGGAAAACCTGAAGCGGCAATACGGATATGCGCTGCTGTGGGACGCCCATTCGATACGGTCGCGCGTGCCGCGGCTCTTCGACGGCGGCCTTCCGGACATGAATTTCGGCACCAACGAGGGCGACAGCTGCGACACCAAGCTGACGAAACGGATCCTGGCCGTCGCCGAAGACGTGACCGATTTCACCCATGTCCTGAACGGCCGTTTCAAGGGCGGCTTCATCACGCGAAACTACGGCAATCCGGACCGGGACGTTCACGCGATCCAGCTGGAATTGTCCCAGGCGACCTATATGGACGAAACGCCGCCATACGATTTCCGACCGGAGAAAGCCGCGCGCATCCAGCCGGTCCTGAAACACCTACTGGAGACCATCCTGGATTGGAAACCGTCCGGGTAACGTGTTTGTGCGCGCGGAAACGTTGACTTCGAAAGAACGAAGAGTTACGTATTTCCCCACAGCGCCGAGTTAATGCCAACTTGCGGGCGCTTTATAAATGCAGCTAAAGCGGAGGACCCTGTCCGGCTTGATGCTGCGACAGGTTTTTTTATGTCGGATCGGTCCACCGTAGTTATGGACCCGCGGGATTTGATGGGCAGCTTGCATCCGCGTCACCACTGCTAAAGCGCCACGGAGTGTTCTCCGTGGGCCCGGTATTTGGCTCGACGGAGGTGCGCATGCCGCAATCCTATTTTCCGATTTTCTGGAATACCGCATCCGGTATCGCGTTGGTGGTCGGCGGCGGTGAAAACGCCGCCCGGAAGGTCCGCCTTCTTGTCGCCGCACAAGCGCGCGTCCATGTCGTGGCACCCACAGCGAACGCGGAGTTGGAAGCCTTCGCCGAGGAGGACCGCCTCTCTCTGTCCCGCAGGCCGGTGACCGAAAGCGATATCGCCGGGGCCGCGATCGTCATCGCGGCGACGGGCCGTGACGAGATCGACACATTCTGCGCCGCGACCGCGCAGGCCCGCGGCGTGAAAGTGAATGTCGTCGATCGGCCGGACCTGTCGACTTTCATCGTTCCGTCGATCGTCGACCGCGCCCCTGTCCTGGTCGCCGTTTCAAGCGCCGGCACCTCCCCCGTCCTGGCGCGGCGAATCCGGGAGCGGATCGAATCCTCCCTTTCCCCTAATTTGGGCAAACTCGCCGTCTTTGCCGCCGCCTTGCGCGGCAAGGTTTCCGAGCGGCTGGCGGACGGCAGGAAACGCCGCGCCTTCTGGGAGCGGTTCCTGGACGGCTACGGCGCGGAGGCGGTTCTTCAGAACAAGCCGGCCGTCGGACAGCAAGCGGCGGAGGCGCTCTTGGAAGGCCTCGCCCATGACGAGAGGCCGAAGGGCCGGGTAACCTTGGTCGGCGCGGGGCCGGGCGCCGCGGATCTATTAACCCTACGCGCATTGAGGGCTTTACAACAGGCCGACGTCATCGTCTATGATGCACTGGTCGGCCCGGAGGTCTTGGACCTCGCGCGCCGCGATGCTTTCCGGCTTTATGTCGGGAAGGCGAAGGGTCGCCACAGTTACAGCCAGGACCGCATTAACGGAATCCTCATCGACGAAGCCCGTCGCGGTTCAACAGTGGTACGGCTGAAAGGTGGCGACCCTTTCGTTTTCGGACGCGGCGGAGAGGAAGTCGACGCGCTTCGGAATGCCGGGATCGAGGTGGATGTCGTCCCCGGCGTCACGGCCGCGGCCGGCGTCGCGGCGGCGTTGCGTCTGCCGCTGACACAGCGCGACATCGCCAATGTCGTCAGCTTTGCGACCGCCCATCCGGCGGCCGGCAGTGCCGAGCCCGACTTCGCGGCCCTGGCGAACCCCAACCAGACGGCCGTCATCTACATGGGCAAGACCAAGGCCGCGGAAATCAGCGCCGCCCTGATCCGTCATGGCCGCCGCATCGGCACGCCCGTGGCGGTGATCGAAAACGCCACCCTGGCCAATCAACGCATTCTGACCGGCACGTTGGGCGACCTTCCGGCCGTCGCGGCCCTATCCGACCTCACGGGACCGGCGCTGATCGTCATCGGCGACGTGGTCGCCAAGGCCGATCTGGCCGATGCAGAAACCTTCACGGAAGCGGCCGCGGCAGGCCTGCGGTCCGCGGACAGGGCCGTCGCCTGACGAAGCCCGCCGCGCAACGGAGACGAGAACCATGACCAAGCAACAGAACATCGCGGAAGCGATCACGGCGAACCGGCTGACCGACGGCGCGGTCCTTTACCTGACCGCCACCGGCGGCTGGACCGAAAAGGTGGAGGAAGCCGCGGCTGCGGCCGACCCGACGGCACGACTGGAATTGGAAGAGAAGGCGAATGCCGGTTTGGCGCGTCAGGAAATCACCCATTGGGAACTGGCCGAGGTCGAAATCCGGGACGGCGCACTGACAGCCGTCAAGAACAAGGAAGCGATCCGGTCCCGCGGCCCGACGGTTCGCCGCGACCTTGGCAAGCAAGCGGAACTCTACGCCTGACCCTCATTGGACTGAGCGAATTTTTGAGGATTTGACCGATGTATCGTTACGATGAATTCGACCATGACTTCGTCCGCCAGCGCGTCGCGCAGTTCAGGGACCAGGTGGAACGCCGCCTTGCCGGTGAACTGACCGAAGACGAATTCAAGCCGCTGCGCCTGCAGAACGGCCTGTATCTGCAACTCCATGCCTACATGCTGCGCGTCGCCATCCCTTACGGCACGCTGTCGTCGAAGCAGATGCGCCGCCTGGCCCATATCGCCCGGAAATACGACAAGGGTTACGGCCACTTCACCACACGCCAGAACATCCAGTACAACTGGCCCTCCCTGGTCGACACGCCCGCCATTCTTGAAGAACTGGCGGAAGTGGAAATGCACGCGATCCAGACCAGCGGCAACTGCATCCGGAACACCACCGCGGACCATTTCGCCGGCGCCGCGGCGAATGAGATCGAGGATCCGCGGGTCTGGTGCGAGATCATCAGGCAGTGGTCGACCCTGCATCCGGAATTCGCCTTCCTGCCGCGCAAGTTCAAGATCGCCGTCATCGGCACGAAGGAAGACCGCGCGGCCATACAGGTGCACGACATCGGTTTGGCCCTGGTCCGGAACGAGGAGGGCGAAACCGGCTTCACCGTCTATGTCGGCGGCGGTCAGGGACGCACACCGATGATCGCGAAAAAGGTCCGGGATTTCCTGCCGAAGCAGCACCTGTTGAGCTATCTGGAGGCGATCCTGCGCGTCTACAACCAGTTCGGCCGGCGTGACAACAAGTACAAGGCCCGAATCAAGATCCTGGTGCACGAAACCGGCACGAAGGAACTGACCGACGCGATCGAAGCGGAATGGGAAGAGATCAAGGACACTGTCTTCACCTTGCCGAACGAGGAAGTGAAACGGATCGCGGCCTATTTCGCGCCGCCGCAGATGCAGTCCCGCCCCATCACCTCCGCCAAGCTGGACGCCGCCAAGGCATCCGACACGGACTTTGCCGACTGGGTCGACCGGAATGTCGCCCCGCATAAACGGGCCGGATACGGCATCGTCACCGTCTCGCTGAAAGGCATCGGGGAAGCCCCCGGCGATGCCAGCGCGGAGCAGATGGACGCCGTCGCGGATTTGGCCGAACGCTACAGCCATGACGAACTCCGCGTCACTCACGAACAGAACCTGGTTCTGCCGCATGTCGCCCTGGACGACCTTCTGGAAGTCTGGCAAGGCCTGCGCGCGGTGGATCTGGGGACCCCGAATATCGGTTTCGTGACGGATATCATCGCCTGCCCCGGCCTCGACTACTGCGCGCTCGCCAATGCCCGTTCCATCCCGGTGGCCCAAAGCATCAGCCAACGCTTCGCCGACATAGACCGGCAGAAGGAGATCGGCCCCCTGAAACTTAAGATCTCAGGCTGCATCAATGCCTGCGGGCATCACCATGTCGGCCATATCGGCATCCTGGGCGTCGACCGGAAGAACGAGGAATTCTACCAGATCACGCTCGGCGGCAGCGCGGATGAAAACACCTCGATCGGCAAGATCATCGGTCAGGGGTTTTCCGGCGACGAAATCACCGACGCGGTCGAAACCGTCGTCGATACCTATCTCGACATCCGCAAATCGCCAGACGAGACCTTTCTTCAAGCATACCGCCGCGTTGGCGAAACGCCGTTCAAGGAACGGCTGTACGGGAGGGCATGATCATGAGTTTCTGGAAACCGCTTATCGATTGGAACGCGTCCCACAAGTATCACGCCGCGAACCGGTCCGAAGCGAAATTCGGCATCGGCATCGGCATTTGGAAGGCGGCGCCGAACTCCGCCGACGCGGAAGGCGAAACGTCCCTGGAGGCGGCGCCCATCGCCGCCCGCCCCGTCGGGCCCTATGCGGCGCCGGGCGACATTCACGGCGCCTTTTGAAACGCCGATCAACGGGAGAACCGACCGATGCCTTTGTTCAAATATGGAAAAGAGATCGCCGACGACTGGGTTGTCGCCGATGACGGCGCGCCCTTGCCCGACGCGCCCCATGTGATCGTGCCGCTCGCCAGATGGCGGGATGTGCGCCACGAGTTGATCAGCCGGCCCTGCCGAACCGGGGTGGCGCTGGCGGCCGGCGAGTTTGCCGAGGAGATTGCGGCGGACTTGCCCCATCTGGCCCTCGTCCAGGTGCATTTCCCGAATTTCGCCGACGGCCGCGCATTCTCCACGGCGCGCGCCTTGCGCGAACGGTACGGTTTCAAGGGCGAGATCCGCGCGACCGGCGACGTGCTGCTGGACCAGATCCAGTTCATGCAGCGTTGCGGCATCGATGCTTTCCAGGTAACGAACGAGCCGACGATCCGGCGCTTGCGGGAAGGAAGACTTGCGGGCGTCGACCTCTTCTACCAGCCGGCGCGCGATGGCAAGACGACCATCATGCATCTGCGCCGGCGGCAAATAGCAGATACCGACCGGCTTGCTTCGTGATGGACATGACTGACGGCAAACGAACATCGTCATCGGACGGCAGGGCATCGCTCGCGGAGTCCAGCGCGCACTGGCACCCCGACACGATCGGCGTGCATGGCGGCATCCGGCGCAGCGGTTTCGACGAGAACGCGGAAGCGGTCTACCTGACATCCGGCTATGTCTACGGGCGCGCGGAGGAAGCGGAAGCGGCCTTCAAGGGCGACCTGGACCGGTATATCTACAGCCGCTACGGCAATCCGACGGTCGACATGTTTCAGGAACGCCTGGCCAGGATCGAAGGCGCGGAGCAGTGTTTCGCGACGGCCAGCGGCATGTCCGCCGTCTTCACCGCCCTCGTCTCGCTCCTCAAGGCGGGCGACCGTCTGGTGGCGAGCCGCGCACTGTTCGGGTCGTGCTTCTTCATCTGCAACGACATTCTGCCCCGCTACGGCGTGGAGACGATCTTCGTCGACGGCGGGGATGCGGACCAGTGGCGCGAGGCGCTCTCGAAGCCGACCGCCGCCGTGTTCCTCGAAACGCCGACCAATCCAGGGCTGGACCTGATCGATCTCGCCCATGTCGCGGGCCTCGCCAAATCGGCCGGGGCGAAGCTCGTCATCGACAATGTCTTCGCCACGCCGCTGCTCCAGAAGCCGCTCGACTACGGCGCGGACGTCGTCGTGTATTCCGCGACCAAGCATATCGACGGCCAGGGCCGATGCCTGGGCGGCGCCATTCTGGGCACCAAGGAATACTGCACCAAGGACCTGATGCCCTTCATCCGTCATACCGGCCCGAGCATGAGCCCGTTCAATGCCTGGGTCTTGCTGAAAGGGCTTGAAACGCTGAACCTGCGCGTCGACCGGCAATGCCAGACAGCGCTGTCGCTGGCCGGGTGGCTGGAGGCGGATTCCCGCGTGAAGACGGTCTCTTATCCCTTCCTGAAGTCGCACCCGCAGCACGCCCTCGCCATGAAGCAGATGGGCCAGGGCGGTACGGTCGTCACTTTCGAAATAGACGGCGGACGGGAAGCCGCTTTCCGTGTCTTGAACAAGCTTAGGCTGATCCGCATTTCCAACAATCTGGGCGACGCGAAGAGCCTGATCACCCATCCGGCATCGACCACCCATTC
>Ga0209273_10001316_pt1 | contig 22952 bp, 16 predicted proteins | sample tdAd471_FD_187126 | JGI IMG/M metagenome (GOLD analysis project Ga0209273, IMG submission 187126) | Marine sediment microbial communities from the Atlantic coast under amendment with organic carbon and nitrate - tdAd47.1 (SPAdes)... | ecosystem: Environmental > Aquatic > Marine > Coastal >...
TGGAATACCGGCATAACAGCGCCAATGATCAAAACAGTACGGTTTTTGTCATGGATGGCGCTATAGCCGATACCCCACTGGGCAATTGGGCCTGGCACCTGGACGGACTCTATCGTGACAGTAATGACCTGGAGGTTGATGGATTCGCTCAACTGCCTGAAGACGATGAAGAAGATCACGAAAGCACCCATGGCTATATTGATAATACCGACTCCCAGGCACACAACGTAACTGCAGGCCTTTCTTGGATTGGCGACAAGGGTTTTATCGGCCTTTCTGTCAGTGAAATGGAAAATAACTACGGTGTTCCTGCAGGTGGCCATCACCATCATGAAGAAGAGGAAGAAGACGAGCACGAGGAAGAAGCCGAAACTATTCGTATCGATATGGAACAAACCCGCGTTGATCTAAAATCGGAATGGCAGGATATTCTTCCAGGCATTGAATTGGGACGTTTCGGTTTCAGTTACAACGACTATGAACACACTGAGCTGGAAGGTGGAGAAAAGGGCACTCGCTTTACCAATGAAGCCTTTGAAGGCCGAGTGGAGCTGCTCCATCAGGAAATCGCTGGGTGGACTGGCGCTTTCGGGTTACAACTGGAAGACCGGCAATTTGCCGCCATTGGCGAAGAATCCTTTATTCCCAAGTCTGACATTCAGAATAGTGGTGTTTTTTGGGTGGGTGAAACCAGCCACGGTGATTGGAGTTGTGAAGTGGGGCTACGACTGGACCGTCAGACCATTGACCCCGATGGCAGCTCTGAAATCGACCACAATACCCAAAGCCTGTCCTTTGGCACCCTATGGCAGATGACTGACGAGCAACGTGTCAGTTTCACGTTCACCCGTGCCCAACGGGCACCTGCCATTGAAGAACTGCTATCAAATGGTCCACATCATGCCAGTCAAAGTTTTGATCTCGGTGATGAAAATCTGGATGAGGAAACCAGCCACAACTTTGAATTTGGCTATCGATACGAAGGCCCCGTAAACCTCTCTCTCAACCTGTTCTACAACAGCATCGACGATTTCATCTTCAAGAAAAATACGGGTGTGGAAGATGACGACGAAGAATTAACCATCTATCAATATAATCAGGAAGACGCAACCTTCAGGGGAATTGAAGCCTCAGTGGTTATTCCCGTGGCTGAGCGCTGGGAAATTGAACTGTTCAGCGACTATGTGCGCGCCAAACTCGACAAGAGCGGAGATGTGCCTCGCATTCCACCACTGCGCTACGGTGCAGCTCTGGATTACACCGCCTACAGCTGGACCGCCGGTATGCGCCTGACACAAGCCAACGAACAGAGCCACGCTGGTGAGTTTGAGGATGACACCGATGCCTACACTCGTCTGGATGCCCACGTGCACTACCACATTGATACGGCTGCAGGAAACTGGCTCCTGTTTGTGAAAGGCACCAATCTGCTGGACGACGAAATCCGCAACGCCACATCCTACCTACGCGACTCAGCCCCAGAGTCGGCACTCAGCCTGGAACTAGGTGTGAGATTCAGCTTCTAACTCCCAGGCCGGCAATTATCGCTGGTAAACAAACTTGGTCATTGCGGGTAACATGACTCCCGCAATGACCAATTTAATCCTGGGGTAAGGGAGACAATTCCATGAAGTTTTTGAAAATTGTACTGCTGGTAGCAGTACTTCTGATTGTCGTGGTGATTGGCGGTGTCGCATTCCTGCTGGTCGGCGTTGACCCCAACAGCTACAAGCCTGAACTGGAAAAACTGGCCCGGGACAATGGCGTCGAGCTGAAAATGGAAGGCGACCTCGGCTGGTCTTTTTTCCCCAACCTGGCAGTGCACGCTGGGGCCACCTCCCTCTCCGGCATTGACGACAGCGCCGGTATACCCGATGTGCGCTTCAACGACGCAAACTTCGTACTCGACTGGAAAGCCCTGCTAACCCGCAAAGTGCGGCTGGCCGCCATTGCTGTAGAGGGTGCCGATATCCGTGCCAAAACCGCTGCCGAAGCGGCGAATGTCGCCGCGCTACCTGGTGCTGCAGCCTCAACCCAGAAAACCGAAACCGCTGACCTGCCCTTTGAAGTGGCCATCGACAAGATGTCGCTCACCAACAGCCGCATCACGATTGTTACACCCGGCGCACCGGATCAGGTATTCGATCAACTCAATTTCACCAGCGAAGGGCTTAACCTCGATAACCGGCCTTTCGACCTGAGCTTGCAAGTCAGCACCCAAATACCGGACCAACCCAACCCCTTTGCCCTATCGCTGAACTCACAGGCGGCCCTGCAGTTGGAACCGCAGCAAGTCAGCCTGTCTGATGCGAAACTGACCCTGAAGGGTCTCGATAAATTACCCCTGACACTGAACTTCAACGCCAGCTATAACGGCGCCAGTGACAGTTTCTCTCTCAGCGACCTTACCGGCAGCGTAGGTTCTGCCAAAATCAGCGGTGCTGTGACTGGCGAAAAAGTCCAAACGGCACCCGCGCTGACAGGCGAAATTTCACTGCAAAACCTGCTATTAAAAGAGCTGCCTATGGTGCCACCGGAGGGCTTCAGCCGTGTGGATCTCAGCACCAAATTTTCCGCTTCGGAAAAAGCGGTTTCTCTGGATGACCTGAAAGTCGCGTTGGATAAGTTCAACCTCGGCGGCAAGCTGTCCATGCAGCTCACCGCTCCACGACAACTGGAAATGGCCATCAACGGTAACGATCTGGTATTGCCCGCCACTACAGAGACTTCCAGCACCGAAGAGCAGGCGGCAATCTTTACCCCACTGCTGGCCCCCCTGGCCATGCTGGAAGGTGGCAAGGGACATATTGAAGTTAATCTGGCCAGTATTACCGCCGACAATATTCGCGTCGACAAGCTGCACTTGAACCTGTTCACCAACGGCAATGTGGTGCAGATTGCCGATCTCTCCGGCGGCGTGTTTGGTGGAGCTTTTAAAGTCAATGCCAAGGCAGACCTACGCAATAAAACCCCATCCGTTACCTTCTCCAAGACATTGACTGGCATCGATTTGAACCAGGCACTGGTTACCCTCGCGGAGCAGGCTGATATTCACGGCCATTTAACAATGGATTTCAGCGGCACCAGCAGCGGTGACACCAGTGATGCCCTGATGGCCAATATGAACGGCAGCGGCAAGTTCAGTTTTACCGACATGCAGGTGGACAATATCAATGTCGAGAAAAGCTACTGTGAGATGGCGTCACTGGTGGAGGGAAGAACCCTCACTGGTAAGACCTGGCCAAATTTCACCAGGCTCAACGATATGCAGGGCACGGTGAAATGGCAGGACCAGATCATCAACCTGCCCGGCTTTACCACCGGCGTTGGCAATCTGGCGGTCTCCGGCAATGGCGGCGCCAATCTGGCCAGCGAAACCTATGACATGCTCATCAAGTCCCGCCTCAATGGTGACACCACCTCAGAAACAGGCTGTACCGTAAAAAGCAAAACCATCCAGAATCGGGATATTCCCTTTCGCTGCACCGGTTCCTTTGCCGAAAACGGAGGCGGCAAGTGCCTGCCGGACAAGCAATTTATCAACCAGCTGATCCAGGGGAAAATTCAGGAAAAACTGATCGACAAATTTCTGAAGCCCTCAGAGAGTAAAACTCAGGAAGGTGAGACCAGCGGCGAAACCACTGAACAGAAAGACCCCAAACAACAGTTGATGGAAGGCCTGCTGAAGGGACTGTTCAACTAGTGACTGATCGTTTTGCCGAGAAGTTGCTCCACTGGTTCGACCTGCACGGGCGCAAGGATCTGCCCTGGCAACAAAACATACACCCCTACCGGGTGTGGGTGTCGGAAATCATGTTGCAACAGACCCAGGTCAGCACCGTCATCCCCTACTTTGAGCGCTTTATGGCGAGCTTTCCGGATGTGCAGTCCCTGGCAAATGCCGAGCTCGATCAGGTGCTGCATCACTGGACCGGGCTGGGCTACTACGCCCGAGCCCGCAACCTGCATCGCGCGGCGCAAATAGTGGTAACAGAGTGTGGCGGCGAGTTTCCAGACGATGTGGAAGCGCTGCAACAACTGCCGGGTATCGGTCGTTCCACCGCTGGAGCTATCTGCGCCATCGCCCACCAAAAACAAGCAGCTATTCTCGATGGCAACGTTAAACGAGTTCTGGCCCGCTACCACGCCATTGCTGGCTGGCCGGGTCAAAGCGGCGTTTTAAAACAACTCTGGGAACAAGCAGAGCTGCATACTCCATCAGAGCGTATCGCAGACTATACCCAGGCGATAATGGATCTGGGCGCCACCGTATGTACCCGAAGCAAACCGGATTGTGACAACTGCCCTCTCGCAGATAATTGCCAGGCGCTGGCAATAGGCAACCAGGCCGATTTTCCCGGAAAGAAGCCACGGAAGGAGCAACCTGTGCGCCGCTGCCTGTTTCTGGTCATTCGCAACCCCGAAGGCGACATATTGCTGGAACGACGCCCGGCCAACGGCCTGTGGGGCGGCCTGTGGGTCTTTCCCCAGTGCCCGGAGATAGAAGACATCCACAACACCTGCGACCAACTTGGCTGCACTCCCAAAAGCTGGGAGTTGCTGTCTACCCGACGCCACACCTTCAGCCACTTTCATCTCGATTACCAACCAGCACTGATCGAAGCCCTGCAGACGTCACAGGTCATGGATAGTCCGGGCCTGGTCTGGTATAACCCTGCATCATCACTGGAGCTCGGCACCGCCCAGCCGGTCAGACAGCTCCTGCAACAGCTTACGCAATAACTTATCCATTAAAAGGTATTCCCATGGCACGTATGGTTCACTGCAAAAAATTCAACGAGGAACTGGAAGGTCTGGATGCGCCCCCCTTTCCTGGCCCCAAAGGTCAGGATATTTTTGAGAATGTCTCCAAGAAGGCCTGGTCGGAATGGCTGGAACATCAGACACGGCTCATCAATGAAAAACACCTCAATATGATGGACCTCACTGCTCGCACTTATCTCAACGAACAGCGGGACAGGTTCCTTTCGGGACAGGAAATTGACGAGGCCGAGGGGTTTGTGCCGCCCTCGGAATAAATTCCACGGCTACCCTTGACGCTGCATATGTGAGAAGGTTTAATACGCGCCTTCTGAGACGCCAAGCGGCTCTTGGAACATTGCCCAGATAGCTCAGTCGGTAGAGCAGAGGATTGAAAATCCTCGTGTCGGTGGTTCGATTCCGCCTCTGGGCACCATAAACAAGATAAGGCTCCGCATTGCGGGGCCTTTTTTGTTTAAGCGTAGCGTGGCGGAAGAGAACCACCTGGTTCGACAAAAATGTGAACGCATTTTTGGGCCCTCGAAGAGGGAGCCGAAGGCCGAGCTCCACGGCAGATTGGAGCGAGCATTCCGCCTCTGGGCGCCATCATTCTAAAGGCCTGCGACTAGTCGCAGGCCTTTTTCATTTCCGGGCTGTGCCAAAATTGTGCGCTGAGCGAAGCACCATGTCACAGCTCGACCACTCGCTCAAACTTCACACTACTCAATGAGTCTTCAGCATTTCCCGCACCACATAATGCAAAATGCCACCATGTTTGAAATAGACCGCTTCATTTGCGGTATCAATCCGCGATGTTAAATCGCAGGTTTTGGTTGACCCATCCTTGTAGGTAATGGTCATTTTCAGGATTTGCCCTGTTTCGATTTCACCAGACAAGCCTTCGATACTGATGGTTTCTTCACCGGTCAGTTTTAGGCTTTTTCGATTCGTGTCGATAGGAAACTGCAGTGGCATCACGCCCATACCAATCAGGTTGGAACGGTGAATCCGTTCGAAAGACTCGGCTATTACAGCGTTAACGCCCAGCAATCGAGTGCCTTTTGCTGCCCAGTCGCGGCTGGAGCCTGTGCCGTATTCTTTTCCGGCAATGACGACTAAGGGCGTTTTCTGCTCTTGGTATTTCATCGCGGCATCGTAAATGGCCATCTGCTCGCCCGTGGGCACGAACTTGGTATAGCCACCTTCAACGTTATCCAGCATTTCGTTTCTTATGCGCACGTTGGCAAAGGTGCCGCGCATCATCACTTGATGATTACCCCGGCGTGAGCCGTAGGAATTGAAGTCTTTAGGGTCGACACCGTTTGCTTGCAGGTATTTGCCCGCAGGGGTATCTGGCTTGAAGGAACCGGCTGGTGAGATATGGTCGGTTGTCACCGAGTCGCCCAACAAGGCGAGGATATTGGCATCCTTGATGTCGCTTATCGCATCTGGCTCTTCTCGCAGCCCTTCAAAAAAAGGCGGGTGCTGAATATACGTCGAATTGTCAGTCCACTTATAAACTTTGGTTTTCGGGAATTGGATGTCCTGCCAAATGGCATCGCCGTCGAACACTGCGCCGTATTCTTTATGAAACATATCGGTTTTTACTTTTTCAACCGCTTCGGCAACTTCCTGTTGGCTAGGCCATAAGTCTTTCAAGTACACCGGCTCGCCGTCTGAACCAATGCCGAGAGGCTCTTTGGTCAGGTCAATTCGTACGTTCCCTGCTAAAGCGTAAGCTACAACTAATGGCGGGGATGCCAGCCAGTTGGTTTTTACTAGTGGGTGCACGCGGCCTTCGAAATTTCGATTGCCAGAGAGGACAGAAGCCACGGTCAGGTCGCCGTCGGTTATGGCTTTCTCAACTTCATCTGGCAAAGGTCCCGAGTTACCAATACACGTGGTGCAACCATAACCGACGAGATTAAAGCCTAATTTATTGAGCTCAGTATCGAGCCCAGCCACCTTCAGATAGTCGGTGACCACCTTAGAGCCCGGCGCCAGCGAGGTTTTAACCCAGGGCTGGGTTTTCAAACCTTTGGCTACCGCTTTTTGGGCGACCAAACCGGCGGCCATCATCACGCTGGGGTTAGACGTGTTGGTACAAGAGGTGATGGCGGCGATCACAACGGCACCGGGATTAAGATGGAATGTCACTCCTCCCATCTCCAGTGGCTGACTTGATGAGTGCTCATAGCTAGCATGAACACCCACGGCGGTTTGGCCGCCTTCGGAATCAAGTTTGGTTTGCTGGGTTTGAGCAGGGTCTTCGGCAGTTTTCATTAATAAATCAAACGACGCCTTCATATTTTTCAGGGCCACGCGATCTTGCGGGCGCTTAGGGCCTGCAAGGCTGGTTTCGACCTCGCCCATGTCTAGCTCAAGCTTGTCGGTATAGACCGGCTCAAACCCGGGCTCGCACCATAATCCTTGAGCTTTGGCGTAGGCTTCGATCAGCTCAAGTTGGCTTTCTTCGCGACCTGTTAAGCGCATGTATTTGATGGTTTGCCCGTCCACCGGAAAGAAACCGCAAGTCGCACCGTATTCTGGTGCCATATTGGCAATGGTAGCGCGGTCTGCCACGGGCATGTCTTGCAGGCCGTCACCATAAAACTCAACGAATTTGCCGACGACGCCTTTCTTGCGCAGCATTTCGACAATTGTCAGTACTAGGTCTGTGGCGGTTACCCCTTCTTTGAGTTTCCCGCTAACTTTAAAACCCACCACTTCTGGAATCAGCATAGATACCGGCTGGCCCAGCATAGCGGCTTCGGCCTCAATACCACCTACGCCCCACCCAAGAATACCAAGACCATTAATCATCGTGGTGTGAGAATCTGTACCCACCAACGTGTCTGGATAGGCGACTGTTTTGCCCTCAATCTCTTTATGCCAAACCGTTTTACCTAAGTATTCGAGGTTAACTTGGTGGCAAATGCCAGTACCGGGTGGCACGACGCGGAAATTATCAAACGCATGCTGACCCCAGCGCAAAAACTCGTAACGCTCTTGGTTACGCTTCATCTCAATGGCTACGTTATCTTTAAATGCGGAGGCATTACCGAAGTGATCGACCATCACCGAGTGATCAATGACCAAATCCACAGGGGTTAGCGGGTTGATCATTGCAGGATCTTTGCCCGCTGCTTCAACGGCAGCACGCATGGCCGCGAGGTCTACTACGCCGGGCACACCAGTAAAGTCTTGCATCAGAACTCGCGCGGGACGGAATTGAATTTCGGTGTCTGATTTACGGTCTTTCAGCCATTGCACCATGGCTTCAATGTGCTTGCGCTCAACCGTGGAGCCGTCTTCATTGCGGAGCAAATTTTCGGTTAGCACTTTGAGCGAGAAAGGTAGCCGGCTCAAATCTCCCAGCGTTTCTGCGGCTTTGGGCAGGCTGTAATAGTGGTAGGTTTTACCACCAGCTTCGAAGCTGGATAGCGTGTTGAGACTGTCTTTATTGAGTTCTGATATCGACATCTGGCATCCCCTGCTTATTAAAATCCAACTTACCGTAAACCTGATGCGTCCTGAACGTTGCCGCCACAACAGGAATACCATCTTATGGATATTATTTTTCTCTGGTTTTAGTAAGGTACGAAAAAGGCCGTTTAGTTCATATTTAAACCCAAGCCCCCTCCTCTGTTACAAGACAAATCCGCCGTCCCATTGAATATATTTTATCTGGGATAAACATGAATGGTGACAACCTGAAATACTAACAACCACTTTTTAATACATAACCAGGTCGGCAAGCACAACGTAGGCGACTGATTTATTTAAATTAAGTTAAATTTATCAGTCTTATTGAAAACCCTCTCATCAGAGGATCAACAAAAATGTGAACGCATTTTTGGGCCTTCGAACAGAGCGGCCAAAGGCCGGGCTCCATGTCAGAATGGAGCGAGCATTCCGGCTCTGGGCACCACTACATTAAAGGCCTGCGACAAGTCATGGGCCTTTTGCATTTCTGAACTGGGCCAGAATTGTGCCCGGGACATCAAAGTAAATCCTAATGGCGTCCAGCGGATTGTAATCTCCTCATCAGCCGCTATATTGAACCGATACAGTATTCACCATAGCTATTAGTAGGAGACTCCCTTTGAAACAGGTTTGGCAATTATCAATATATGTACTGTTGGCTGCAGGGGTACTTTCTTACCCTGCCCATGCTGCAGAAACCCCAAAAACAGACGATCAGAAATTTAGTTATGTGATGGGAGTTCAGATTGGAAAACAATTCAAAGAACAGGGGCTAACCATCATAGACCCAGATGCATTTAGCCAAGCCATGGGGGACGTTCTTAATGGTCGCGAGCTGGCGCTGAGTGACAGGGAAATGCAAGAGATTCTGACGGCCAAACAGCAGCAATACCAGAACGAACGCATGGCCCAAGCGCAGAAAGCCAAGCTTGAAGGCGATCAGTTCCTGCTGAAAAACAAATCAAAACCCGGTGTCGTTACCCTGGATAACGGCCTGCAATACCGCGTGATTGAAGCAGGCAGTGGCGTAAAACCCACAGCATCAAATTCCGTAGTCGCTCACTACAGTGGCACCTTAGTCAACGGCACTGAATTTGACAGCTCCTACAAACGGGGGCAACCCGCCACCTTTCCGGTCAATGGCGTGATCCAAGGCTGGCAACAGATTCTGCCCATGATGGCGACCGGCTCCACCTGGGAAGTGTTTATCCCTTCCAACCTGGCCTACGGAGAACGGGGTGCGGGTGGTAGCATTGGCCCAAATGAAACCCTGATCTTTAAAATCGAACTGATTGAAGTGAAATAAGGGCATTAGAATCGCTATTGATTTACTGCAGCAAAAAACCCACAGAAACGAAGTAAAGGAATCAAGAAAAGGGAGTTTCCCATGCCAACTTCATCCATGAAATTTGTTGTACATGCCACAGAGTATGGCCGTTTTATCAGAACAAAAAATAATCATTTTAATATAAGTGCATTAGAGGCTTAGTGATTGGCATGCTCGGGATTATAAGGAATGCACTTTAATAATTATTATGGTGGCGAAACCATCATTAACATACTGTTAACTGCTCTACAGGTATCGGAACACAAGAAATGCAAGAGTTTTCTCTAGAAAGGATTTCAGAGCAAATCCATTACGGTAAAACAAAAGGCTACTTTCAAGAAGTATTGTCCTCGTACAATAACGGCAACTACCGATCCTCTGTGGTTATGCTTTGGTCAGTAGCTATATGCGACATCGTTTACAAACTTCAGAACTTGATAGATTTATACGACGATGCAGCGGCAAAGGAAATTCTTCGAGAAGTTACTACAATCCAAAATGAGGACTACAAGTCATCAGCATGGGAAATAAAGCTTCTTGATGAGGTTCATGATAAAACTTACTTGCTAGATTCTTCCGAGTATGAAGATCTGCGTTACCTTCAGAAACAAAGACATCTTTCTGCGCATCCGGTTCTCAACTCAGAGAGGGAGCTTCATTCACCAAATAAAGAAACTGTGCGCTCTCTCCTGAGAAATACTTTGGAAGGGTTGCTAATTAAGCCACCATTTTATACTCAGCGAATAATGAAAGAGCTATTGGAAGATCTCGCTGAGTCTACTGATGTTCTTAATGATAGAAAAAAAGTAAAAAAATATATTGAAAGTAGGTATCTAAGTAGAACTACACCGTCTGTAGAAATAAATATATTTCGGTCCTTGTGGAAGCTCGTTTTTAAACTAGATAACGAGGAATGCGAAAAGAACCGAATAATCAATTTGCATGCTTTAGAGGTTTTGTCCAGTCGGAATATAGCTTCCATTCCAATTGAAGTTCAAGGTGACAATGACTATTACAGCAATATCGCATCAACTGGAACGCCACTATCTTACTTAGTCTTTTACCTTTCAAATAACCATCAGATTTACCCTTTGTTAAGCGATGATGCGCGTTTAAAAATTGATCACTGCATAAATACTGATGATGTGGGTAAGACTGTGGGCTGGTTTGTAAAAGCCGATTTGGGTGCGCATGGGAAGGATGTCGAAGAATGGATAAAAGGTGAAGAACACCCTACGTTCACCACAGGCCAATTCGACGCTCTTTTAGAAATATCGGACACAGAGGAATGGCAGAAACAATTCTGCCGAATCGTGACAGCATACTATTCAGTCAGTTATAGCTTTGATCAAGCTGACACTAGATTTCAGGTAGCAATACCCAAATACATAAGCCTATTTGACCGCGACTCACTTATTTATTTGGCAGAACAAATCGAGAACAATGGACAATGTTATGCTCGCGGGAGAGCCCGAGAAGACTATGTTGTGATTAAGAATCGTATCGATGAGTTATTTGACGATGATTTCGATTATGAAGGCGTGCCTTCTTTTCGACGTAAAGTGGTAACGGCGGAATAATGTAGTTAACAAATGCGTCAATTAGGACGCTCGCAAGCTCGCGCCTATTACGCGGGCGTTATAAGAAAGTAGGGTTAAAGCAAGTATGGTGAAATTTATACATGACTAATGAGCAACCGAAAAATCCATTGCATGGAATTACCCTCGAAACGGTTGTCACCAGGCTGCAAGAGCATTATGGGTGGGAAGGGCTTGCTCAAAGGGTAAATATTAATTGCTTTAAAAGTGATCCATCAATCAAGTCATCCTTGAAGTTTTTACGAAAAACGCAGTGGGCCAGGGATAAGGTTGAGGCCTTGTACGTTTCAACATTCTCAAAGAATGATCCATGGGGAAAGTCCAGATAGAATGTTTAGTATATAAACATAGGCCTCTGAGTGGCCTGGACCACCAAACCGCTGCGCGGTTTTTCGGCTGGTTAACGCGGCGTTATCCATAAAAAAGCAGTCCCAAGCCAACAGAGGGAAAAATATGATTAAGTTCGTAATGTGCATTACTCGCCACCCGAATATGTCAAGGGAGCAATTCCAGGATTACTGGCGAAACAGCCACGGCCCTTTCTTTATGAGCAATGCTGATGCGATGGGGGCGAAAAAGTATATTCAGTCCCATACGCTAAACAGCCCGCTGAACGAAGGGTTAAGAGCTTCTCGTGGAATGCAGCCCGAATATGATGGTGTCGCTGAGGTATGGTTCGAATCTGAAGAGGCGCTAATCAAAGGCATGAGCTCGCCTGAAGGCCAGAAACTCGGGGCAGCATTGCAGGAAGATGAAGGCAATTTTATTGATCATTCAAAGTCTTGTGCGTTCATTGTTGAAGAGCATGAACTCTGAGTGACTAACAAATACAGCAAGCAGGACAAACCTACTCGTTGCTCCGGTTTGCCTCTGCTGTAGGCGTTGGGGCTAGAACCCGAGCAAAAAACACAACTCAAGTACCATTGAACCCCCATTGCCATCACCTACACTTGAACGGAATCCGTTTTATTGGACAGTATTATGGCCTACTTTCGATACGTGGGGTCAGAAGGTAAGTGAAGGCAGATAAGACTTTTTACTAGCCACCCATACAGGCCTGCCTCACTTGCCTGCCATACAACGGTTCCACCTCATTTTTAAAGCTTAGGAGTGTCCACCTCTTCAGGGTAAGTCCATTAGCGGTTTACATCGACAATGACTCGACCTCGGACTTTACCTTCTAATAACTCAGTTGCCACGCCTTGTGCTTGTGATAGCCCAATTTCAGTGTAAATATTTTGCAATTTCGTAACGTCTAAATCGGTTTCAAGGCGCTTCCACGCTTCTAGGCGTTTAGCCTTCGGGCACATAACGCTATCAATACCGACAAGCGTGACACCCCGCAAAATAAACGGTGCCACGGTCGCTGGAAAATCCATACCTGCGGCTAAGCCGCAAGCGGTAACGACTCCTCCATATTGAGTTCCAGCACAAGCGTTGGCGAGTACATGCGACCCAACCACATCAACAACACCAACCCATCTTTCTTTGGCAAGAGGCTTTCCTGGATGCTGAAGTTCATCACGGTGCATAATTTCGCTGGCGCCTAATGACTTCAAGTAATCGGACTCTTCTTCAACCCTGCCACTTAAGGCGATCACGTCATACCCTAATTTTGAAAGGATAGCGACAGCCACACTGCCAACGCCACCCGCTGCGCCTGTTACTAAAATCTTGCCCATTTCAGGCTTAATACCCTGACGCTCAAGTGCCAGAATACAGAGCATCGCGGTATATCCAGCGGTACCAATTGCCATCGCGAGCTTAGGGTCGAATGATGCAGGAAGTGGAACTAACCAATCGCCATTGACGCTCGCTTTTTGTGATAAACCACCCCAATGAGTTTCGCCTACCCCCCAGCCATTAAGTACCACTAAGTCGCCAGCCTTGTACTCGTTATGATTCGATTCTGACACCCGTCCAACAAAGTCAATTCCTGGAGCCATTGGAAACCGTCGAACAACAGGCGACTTGCCTGTAATAGCTAAGGCATCTTTGTAGTTTAGGGTTGAGTAGAGAACCTCTACTTTCACATCACCTTCGGGGAGATCCGACTCTGCCACAGAGGTAAAAGTTGTGGTGTATTCGTTGTCCGCTTTATTTATTACAAGTGCGTTAAACATAGATATCTCCTTTATTAGACCGATCGTCTATTTAATTTCGAAAAAATTAAAGGCTTGCCAAGTAAAAGTCTGAAAACGCCTTCAAGGGTTTTGCACTTCGTTCTAATTTTGCTCTCAGAACGGCTCCTTCCCAGCCTGTCCAAAAAATATATGCCAGCTGTTTACAATCCAAATCTGAAGAGACTTGTCCATGTACTTTGGCCTCTTCAAGGCAGCGCTCTACTAAGCCTTGCCAGTCTTCAAGAACACTGGTTAGACGTTCTCGAAAATCCTCGGGCAATCTTCCCATCTCTTGCCCAAGATTGCCGATTAAGCATCCGCGCTTGAAATCATATTTCTCCATCGACCTTTCAGCATCGGTCATATATGCCTTCAGACGATCTAGTGGCTGTAAGGTATCATCGAGAAGGAAGCGATTAAGCTTTCCTTTTAAAGCCCTTGAATAGCTATCGATCAGCTCTAAACCGAACCTATCCTTACTTTCAAAGTAGTGGTAGAACGACCCTTTGGGAACCCCAATACTTTTCAGTATTTCATCGATACCGGTGGCAGAAAAACCTTTCTCCGCGAGGATCTCTATACCTGTATGAATCAATTGAGTACGCGTTTCATTGCGGGCAGAAAGATCCTTTGGTGGTCTACCGCGACGACGTTTTATGGGAGCTAATTCATTCATAAGCTCAATATTAGACCGATCGTCTCTTTAATTCAACTGATTTTTTCTTTAATGATGTAAACACGCGGGGTCAGATGAGGGGGGTTTTATGGATACCCAGCCATACACAGCGACACCGCAAGACACTGAATGCTCTTTTAGCCAATTCGCGTAGGCACAAAATCCTGCCAGAAAAAAGTAAGTGGGGTCAAAAGTAAGTGGAGTCAGATAAGACTTTTCACTGGTCTGCCCATACGGGCCTGCCTCACTCGCCTGCCATACAACGCTTCCACCTCATCCTTAAATCTTTCATTTCCCAGCGCCAGGCCCTTATTCACTGTCTTGCGGATTTCTTCTATCAGTTTTCCATCCACATGGGCCTTGAATAACGCACGGTATGCCGCCGTGCGTTCCTGCTGATCTCCTCCCAGCTGAAGATACTCGGTGTGAGGTGTACACAAGTCTGTCTCGATGTCAAGACCATTCGAGCGATAGCTGGACCATGGATATTCTGCCGGGTCCCCTATCATTGACGCCCTCACCGGGTTCAACTCGATATACCGGTAACACTGTAAAAGGTAGGTTTCTGACTGCACGACGCTCGATTTAAAACGCCCTTCCCACAATGTGCCACTGCGTTGGTATTGATGATTGAAATAACGAACGTAACGCCGTCCCAACGCCTGTATCAGGGCTGATAATGCTCCATCGGTTTCCGGTGTTACCAGCAAATGAACATGATTTGTCATGAATACCCAGGCATGTATGGCTACTCCATACTCCACTGAATATTCTTTCAACCAATTTGCATAAGCAGAAAAGTCCTGCTCATCGGCAAAGCAGGCCGAGCGGTTATTACCGCGTTGAATCACATGCTGGGGCATGCCCGCTGGAGAAAATCGTGGTAATCGAGCCATGGTCGCATCCCTGTAACCATTGAGTTTTCACAACGTTATACCAAAAGTTAGCAGAAAGTTTGATCTGACCCCACTTATTTTCCCAAAAGTTAGCAGAAAGTTTGATCTGACCCCACTTATTCCCACTTATTCTCCACTTATTCTCCACTTATTCTCCACTTATTCTCCACTTATTCTTTGACCCCACTTATTCTTATTCGTCGCTTCGGTTAACGGTGCTCTCACGTCGCTGCCGGGGGTGCCGAAGGGCATATGCGTGAGATCGCTTTTTTGGAACAAGGTATAAAGAGAAAATGCAACTTCCGTAATTAGGCTCCATAGAAACAAACTTTAACTACAGAAAAAAGTGTAATCGCAATTGTTAAACAACACGAAATATAAAGTAGCTTATTTTTTTCATACAGAAAGGCGGCTGGGCCAAGTAACAATGAAAGCATTACCACTATCGAATATGAACCAAATACAATCCGCATATCTATCTCGTCAAGGAATTTATTCGCGGAAACAGGGTATAAAGAAACAAAAAACCACAAAGCTAGAGCAGCACCAACCAAAATGACAAATATTATCGTAAACACCATCCTAATAGACCGCATCACAAACCTCGATAGTTTCATGTGCACTGTGCAAGTAAGACAGCTCTAATTGCACCAGCCAAAATCACTCCACTCGCCCAAATAGCGATTGCCGCCGGCACAGCCCCCGCCCCCAAAAATATCAAACCTAATACAGCGAATGCAGCCCCTAGTATCACGTAAAGGTCTATCAAAAAATTGGCACTACAAGTCGCATAAGCCGTTTGAAGCTCAACATAATCTTTCCATAGCGAATATAATGAGAACATCAACCCTGCCACTGCAATCAATACACTTTCTGCCAATGCTCCACCAATAGCTAGGAGCAAGCCCAAAAAGATATTAACTACATTATCGTCAGAATCTGGAATCAAACCAGCCAACAATATTTGATTGCGAAAGGAATCATCTGGCTCCACATAACCTCCATTCCCTCCCCCCGCAATCTTATACGCCCCCGCCCCGGTGTTGGGATCGATAATGATATAGCCCTCTCCGACCCAGCCATTGAAGTTGATCTGGTATTGATGGGTGGTGACCTCAAAGCCTGCTTCTACCGCGTTCTGGATTTCCTGCTCGGTATCGGCACTCAGTTGCAGTTGAGCCATCGCCGTGTAGAGGTTATCCGAGGTGATGGTGTAGATGCGCTGCCCTTCAGCTGAGGCCAGTGCAATGGCTTTGACGGCGGAGATGCCCTGCGCCGGGGCTTCGTCTGTGCTGAACATCTGTTCAGGGACCAGGTGTTCCATGGCACTGTATCTTGAGCCGATGGCCCGATTGTAGTTGATCCAGCCCTGCTGGCTGTTTTGTTTGTCCACGGTCTGATGGGAGGCATAGTCCACATCCATGGAGAGGCCGCCAAACTGGACGTTCCTCGGCACCCCGAACCAGTACTGGGTATTGAGGCTGGTGGCAAACAGGCCATAGCTGGGTGCACGGTAGCTGACGATATTGGACGATTGCTGGGCAATCTCGTCCTGGACGTTGTTGAGGGCGAAGTGGCTGAAGAGGGCACCGTAGATAAGATCTACCCACCACATCATATTTGATGGGGATATACTTTTATGAATAGCATAAGGCTAGCCACATCTGTTTCATTCATAACCCTTTTATTAATACGATAAACACGCCCCCCCACAAACTCAAAATTAAATTTATTACCATCCCACACTATCGTTGTATCACTATACTTTTCGGCAGCATAAAACTGTTTAAAAACATCGTGTATTTTTACCATATTTTCGTCAACACTAATCAATGCATGTTTACATTGATCAATAGCAGCGAGCACTGCCATAAAAAATAAAACAAAGATTAAAACCGCCCCAATAAACAGCGGAAGACTAAAACATGTAATAGCCACAAACACAACAACCGACACCGAGAGAATCAAACAAGACCTATATAAAACCCATAAAAAAGGCAATTTAATTTTCAGCATCGCAAAAGTCCTCTTTCATCATAGACGTAACAAAAAATTGAGCCAGCACTAACGAGACAATAAAAAGGGCCAACCAATGCAACGCAAATGTGAAAAATAGTGGCAAAAAAGTAAACAACCAGATCATATAATTGAACATAAATATCCAGAAAGTTGCCATAGCACCACACCCTGATGCAACAGCATCAACAACAGATAACAATGCAGCTACAGCACCAAGCGCAATCCCCAAATTCCTATAAAGCTTGCCAAGCCCAACCAGGTCTTCAAAAATAGACCCATAACCCGTCAAAACCCCACCCACACCAAATAACGCAGATATAGCAGCAACAATGCTACCATTACTTCCCCCAGCTTTCTTATAAGCCCCCGCCCCTGTATTGGGATCGATAATGATATAGCCCTCACCGATCCAGCCATTGAAATTGATCCGGTATTCGTGGGTGGTGACCTCAAAGCCTGCTTCGACCGTGTTCTGGATTTTTTGCTCAGTGTCGGCGCTCAGTTGCAGTTGCGCCATCGCCGTGTAGAGGTTATCCGAGGTGATAGTGTAGATGCGCTGCCCTTCTGCTGAGGCATGCCAGCTGGAGAGAAGCGTGTTAATCGAGCCATGGTCGCATCCCTCTAACCATTGAGTTTCCTGGAGAAACAGCCACGGCCCTTTGTTTACGAGCAATGCTGATGCGATGGGGGCGAAAAAGTATATTCAGTCCCATACGCTAAACAGCCCGCTGAACGAAGGGTTAAGAGCTTCTCGTAGAATGCAGCCCGAATATGATGGTGTCGCTGAGGTATGGTTCGAATCTGAAGAGGCGCTAATCAAAGGCATGAGCTCGCCTGAAGGCCAGAAACTCGGGGCAGCGTTGCAGGAAGATGAAGGCAATTTTATTGATCATTCAAAGTCATGTGCGTTCATTGTTGAATAGTATGAACTCTGAGTGACTAACAAATACAGCAGGCAGGACAAACCTACTCGTTGCTCCGGTTTGCCTCTGCTGTAGGCGTTGGGGCTACACCGAGCAAAAAACACAACTCAAGTACCATTGCACCCCCGTTGCCATCGCCTACACTTGAACGGAATCCGTTTTATTGGACAGTGTGATGGCCTGCTTTCTACACCATTTTGTTTTTCGATCCCTTGTGATATTTGCCGTGTTCGTTGGCTTCGGCTCAAGCTTGTTGGCAGCGGCGGCTGATGAATTTCCGCTGGGTAACAAATCGATTTACCTGAAAGATAATAATGGGAAGGAATTTCCCATCGGGCAGGTGAGCTTCTCCGAAAGTGAGAACGGCCTTATCGCCTACGAGCTGAACATGGATACTGAGCGGTTTAAGGATTTCTTCTTATCCATGAAGGAAATGAAATGTCTGGAAGGTAAGGAAATCTGGTGTTTTATCCCCTACCCCTATAAGCACTCACGCACAGTAAGCGCCTCTGACTTGCGCTGGCTCGAACACGACCTGCTGTTCATGTTCAAAACTCCGACAGAGTTTGGCGCCAATCTGTGGAATGGAATCTATTACGACATGGCGTTAGAAGGGGACATGATTCACGGCACAGCTCGGGCCATTGACCTCAATCATATTTCCGCGCCCCCGGAAGACCTGGCCACCCCGCCCTACGGCGAAGCCGACATTGATGACCTGGAGATCGCAACACGCTGGCTGCCTTTTATTGAGATTCGCTAGTGAAGTGACGCGTATCGCTCTACTTCTGAGCTGTTAAAACCCGCCCGACAATCAGGTGCCGCAAAAAGTCTGGAATACGCTCTGCTCAGGGGTCGCCGGCATGGCGTACTCTGCTTTATCCGGGTCAAAAACAAAGGGTTTGGCCAACACATCCACCAGTTGATGAAATACCTCGAAATCACCGTCGTAGGCTGCATCGATGGCCCTTTCGACTTGATGGTTGCGTGGAATATAAACCGGATTGCAGGCGAGCATACGGTTGCGAACGTCTGTAATTTTTTGCCGGTTCTCGCTCGCAGCATCCTCCGCCGCGCCAATACCCAAGTATTGCTGCCAATCGTTGATCCAACCGTGAAAGTCTTCGGGTAATGAATACAAGCTGTTTTCAGCAACAGCTAAGCCATCCCAATCCAGCCAATCGGACAACACTCGAAAACCGAGGGTGAAATCCACCTGGTGCTTGCCCATCAGCGAGAGTAGTTCTGTCACCAACTGGTTCGCATCACCTGTCACCACTACTACCCCAATTTTGGCGCACATGCGTCGCTGGTAACTCTGCTGATACAGATCGTTGAATTGCTCCAGAGCTGCCTGAGCCTGCTTAACGGCCCGCTCTTCATCACTATCAATCAGGGGCAACAGGGCCTGGGCCAGGCAGGCGAGATTCCACTGGGCAATGGCGGGCTGATTTCTGTAGGCATAGCGTCCACTATGATCGATGGAGCTGAATACCGTTGTCGGGTCGTAATGTTCCATAAAGGCACAGGGGCCATAATCCACGGTTTCACCACAGATCAGCACGTTGTCGGTATTCATGACACCGTGAATAAAACCAATGGACTGCCAGTGGGCCACCAGATCTGCCTGGGCATTGATGACGCTGCACAGTAATGAATAATAGGGATTCCCGGCCTGCCCGGCTTCGGGGTAATGGCGGGCAATCACATGGTCGGCGAGCTGTTCCATGGTGTCGAAATCCTGCCGGGCGGCAAAATATTGGAAGGTTCCAACCCGGATATGACTGCGCGCCACCCTGGTCAGAATAGCTCCCGGCAGCACTTTTTCGCGTATGACTTTTTCACCGGTGGTCACTGCTGCGAGACTACGGGTGGTAGGCACACCTAACGCGGCCATCGCCTCGCTGACGATGTACTCGCGCAACACCGGCCCCAGGGGTGATCGTCCATCTCCCATGCGGGAAAACGGCGTGGTGCCAGCACCTTTTAACTGCAGGTCGTAACGGCAACCATCTGTGCCCACCACCTCACCCAGTAGAATGGCACGGCCATCACCCAGTTGCGGGTTCCAGTTACCGAATTGATGTCCCGCATATACCGTGGCAATGGGCTCGGCACCCTCGGGAATCACATTTCCGGCCAGTACGGCAATGCCTTCCTCGCTGACCAATTGTTGGGGATCAATGCCCAATGCTTCTGCCAGTGCTGTGTTCACGCGAATCAGTCCGGGCTTTGCCACCGGGGTTGGCAACTGCGACGCATAGAGGGATTCCGTCAATTGGCGATAGGTATTGTCGAAGGGAATTTGCACGACATGCTTCATGGCTGGTATAGGGCCTTTATCACTAGGGGGTTGCACTGCAATGTCATCTGTTTATAGCGGTGGTTACTCTAGCATAGCAATACCCCGGGCAACGCAGCCCGCGGCCTTTGGCATAAATATAAAAACCCCATAGCACGGGACTATTCCCCTTGGCACAACAGAACATATCCAATGGTGTGAACCATTTAAAGAAACCCGGTAAAAGGTCGATAGAAAAAGCTGTTGGAATATCGCATCATTCAATCCCTTTCAGAAACTTCAAACTAGAAAGTTAAGGCAGCCTGATGTTGATAAGCCATTGGCGAGTGATTCGGCCATTTCTTGCTCTAGCTTTAAGCTTGATTTGTCTGCCGGCTTTGGCGACAGACAAGGTTGTATTGCAGCTTAAATGGGAGCATGAATTCCAGTTTGCCGGTTACTACGCCGCTTTGTGGCAGGGATACTACGAACGCGAGGGGATAGAGGTAGAAATCCGTTCGGCGGCAACCCCGGATGGGAAATTTCTATCACCGCTGGATGAGCTTGTCAGCGGTCGTGCCGATTTCGCTGTCGGCGGTACAGACGTTTTTATCTCCCGAGGCCATGGCCACGACCTAAAGGTGCTGGCACCCATTTTTCAACGCTCTCCCGGCGCACTATTCGCCCTTGAAAATCAACCCATCGATACAGTTGAACAGGCTTCCAGACTCCGCATAGCGGCGATTCAATCCGATGACACCCGAGTGGAAGCCCGGGCCATGTTTTACATGAATGGCGTTGACTCTGAGCGCATCTCGTTTGTGGATGCACCAGTGAGCATCGAGTCACTGCTGGAAGACAAAGCTGATGCCATTGTCACCTATGGAATTTCAGCGCAGATTCGTGCCAGGGAACTGGGGTTACAACTGAACTCGCTGAGCCCCAGCCATCACGGCATCCAATTTTATGGCGATATCTTATATACCAGCGGAACGCTGGCCAGAGAGCGCCCAGACTTGGCAGAACGCTTTCTCCGTGCAAGCCTCAACGGCTGGCGTTACGCACTGGAGCACCGCACAAATATTGCCAATCGCATTTCCACCACATTGCCGCGTTACGTATACAAATACGATGACTTCCATACCTATAACCAGCAATTCGCTCAGTTAATTGATGAATACATCTTTTATCCAGTAGTAGAACTCGGACAGATTGATAGCAAACGCTGGCAGCGCACCTACGACATTCTTGATCGACTTGGCGAGATCGAGTCGCCCTACGACCCGATGACCCTGCTCTTCAAAAAGTCCGGCATCTCTCAAGTCTCCCTATCCGCATTGAGCTGGGGTGTTGTGACACTGTTGTTGCTGATGGTGACCTTTATTTTATGGCGAAGCGGGCGCAGTCGCGTCTGGCAGGTGGCCGTGATCGTTTTCATGCTGGTTCTGGAACAGGGGCTGGAAGCATGGCACCGGCAGGACTCCCGAATTCAACTATCAATCAAGGTGCTGGAACGCCTTTCTTCGGTGCGATCTCACCTGGAACAGGTGCTGGCCCGCAATCTCGCAGAGCTGAGCGGTGTTGCAGCATTTATCGCTGCCAACCCGGACATCTCCGAGACTGAATTCCATAATTACGCCGCCGCGATTCTCAGGGTCGATCCACAGTTGATTAACCTGGCGGCGGCTCCCGATCTGGTTGTCCGACATGTGTATCCCCGTCAGGGTAATGAAGCCGCTATCGGGCTGAATTATCGAGAGAACCCGGAACAACTCCCTGCCGTTCTGAGAGCAATGGAAACCAATGAGCCGATCATTGCCGGGCCGGTCAATCTGGTTCAGGGCGGACAGGCCTTCATTGGAAGAGCGCCGGTCAGGGTCATCGAACCCAACGGCGAAACCACTGACTGGGGAGTTGTCTCCGCACCTATTGATGTGGCCGCCGTGTATCGTGAAGCCGGGTTACTGGACCCGGAACTGGGCCTGAAAATTGCTATTCGCATTAAAGATGGGCGGGATTCCAAGGGCGGCCCTTTTTACGGCAGGGAAGAAATTTTTTCCCACCCGGACGCGGTATCCCAAAGTGTCAATTTTGGCGGTGGCTCCTGGGAAATAGCGGCAATCCCCAATGGCAATGGCTATAGCAATAATCCCAGGTTATTACTCATAAGGGTCTCATCCGCCCTTGTCGGCTTTCTGATCCTGTTGTTACTGATGACCTACCGCCGCAATCTCGATAGCCAGAAACATTATCAAGGGGTGTTACGCCGACATGCAGAGTTCCTGCGTGAAGTGGAAACAGTAGCCAAGGTTGGGGGCTGGCGCATGGATGCCTCTGGCATGATCAGTGAACTGTCAGAGCAGGCACGCGCATTCTTGAACCTGGAAGGAAATGCAGCCACGATGCCGGTCAACATCTTTGCCAACCAGTTTGTTTCCAATGAAACATTGAGTGTTTCGCAGCTGCTTCAAGAGGCGCTGGACACTAATCGGAGTGTGGACCTGGAAGTAAAGTCCCGGGATGACACCTCTTGGTATCGCATCATTGCCGACCCCCTGGGAGAAGGTAGTGATCGTGAAATGGTGGGCGCCATCCAGGACATCACCGAAAAGAAAATCGCCGACGCCAAGATTGAACGACAGGCCAATTATGACAGCCTGACCAACCTGCCTAACCGGGAATTGTTCCGAGATCGTCTGGAAACGGCCATGGCAAGAACCCGCCGCACAGGAAATGCCATTGCCCTGCTCTTTGTGGACCTGGACAATTTCAAGTCCATCAACGATAACTACGGCCACCGCGAAGGTGACCTGGTATTGCAGGAAGCAGCTCAGCGAATTACCAGATGCCTGCGCGAGTCCG
>Ga0209273_10001317_pt1 | contig 22947 bp, 24 predicted proteins | sample tdAd471_FD_187126 | JGI IMG/M metagenome (GOLD analysis project Ga0209273, IMG submission 187126) | Marine sediment microbial communities from the Atlantic coast under amendment with organic carbon and nitrate - tdAd47.1 (SPAdes)... | ecosystem: Environmental > Aquatic > Marine > Coastal >...
GGCTGATCGGCGGCGGCGTCCAGTACGCCGAGCGCGAAGAGCCTGTCCTGACAGGGCTGGGCCGCCGCCCGGACATGCGAGACTCCACAGGTTTCTTCCTCGAGGCCAGCTGGCGATATTGACAAATCGGCAACAGGCGACGGGAAACCGGAGTTGCAGCGGCAGTTTCCTCTTGGGTCGGACAGCCCTCCCGATTTATTGTTATCCTTCGAGCGAGGGATTTTCATGTTCTCTGGGACGTCACATTTCCGCAAATCAGCCCTGCCGCTGAGTGCCTTTGCACTCGCGTCCGCGCTGTGCGTGTGTGCGCCGTCCGCCTACGCTCAGGATGATGCGCATATCGCGCCGGCCCAGGCCACAACGCACAGCGCGGCCGAAGTCGACACGCCCTGGTATGACGCCTTCACCCTGTCTCTCCGCGATGATATTCCGCCCGCGCTCGACGAGCTGCCGACGGTGGACTGGGAGTCCGGCAATGGTCGCTGGGGTATCGCCCTGGGGATCCGCGAAGAGCGCAATGAGCCGCTTGAGCTCGATGACGTCAGTGCTCGCGCCTTCCTCAATGTCGGTGACCGCTTCCGCTTCGGTGGCCAGGTCCGCTTCACCGCACCGCAGGATGATCTCTTCCTGATGGAGACCGAGGACGAGGAGCGTGCGCCGGAAATCAAGTTCGAGTCCTCGCTGCGCTTCTAGCGCTCCATCGCGCCCACAACCGCAAATCCGCCAGCGCCCGCATCTGCGAGGCGCTTTATTTTTGTCTCGTCCAGGCCGCCGAGTGCGTAGACCGGGATGGTCGATTGCCGGATGGCGAGCCGTGTCCGCACGACCCCTTTGGGATGCGTCGCGCTGGGGCTTTTTGATGGAAAGACCGGTGACAGCAGCGCCGCATCGAGCCCGGCAGCACCGGCGCGATGCAGGGCGCTGAGGCTGTGTGCCGCCCCGGTGAACCAGAGGCCGCAACCTCGCACCCGCGCGCGGGCGGCGTCGGCATAGAGCCGTTCGGGCCAGTGGATTCCGTCCGCATCGCAGGACCGCGCCAGGTCGAGATCTGCGGAGACGAGCAGTGCGGCACCGCGATGGGCCGTGATACGCCGCAGGGTCCGTGCGATGTTGAACCGCTGGGGAGTTCCGTAATGCCGGTAGATGAGCGCCGAGCCCGTCGGCAGGCGGTGCGCGAGCACCAGCGGGTCTGGCGTGCGGTGCGGATCGGTCAGGACGAGAAGGCTTGGATACGGTCCCGGAGCAGCATGGCGTGCCGCCTGCCTTGCCAAGTCCGAGCCTGCATCATATGGCGGGAGCATGAGCGACACCGATCAGATTGAAATGAACCGCGCCGGGATTCTGGACCGGATCGCAAGGACGGCACAAGAGCACGGGCGCAGGCCCGACGCGGTCGAGCTGGTGGCCGTGTCGAAGCGCCAGCCGGATGAGCGGATCGACGCCATGCTGGCCGCCGGACAACGCGTTTTCGGCGAGAACCGCGTCCAGGAAGCCCAGCAGCATTGGGCGGAGCGGCGAAACACCTGTCCGGATCTCGAGCTGCGGCTGATCGGCCCGCTCCAGACGAACAAGACGGCGGACGCGGTCGCACTTTTTGATGTCATTGAAACGCTGGATCGCGAGAAACTCGCCCGCCATCTGGCAGAGGAAATGGCGCGTCAGGGCCGGACGCTGCGCCTCTATGTCCAGGTCAATACGGGCGAGGAAGGTCAGAAGTCTGGTGTCACTCCGGCGGAGCTTCCCGGTTTTCTGGAGACCTGTCGCACGACATACGGCCTCGAGATTGAAGGCCTGATGTGTATTCCGCCCGTAGAGCAGCCGGCGGGCCTGCACTTTGCCCTCCTTGCCAAGCTGGCGAAGGAGAATGGCGTCGCGCGCCTGTCCATGGGGATGAGCGGGGACTTCGAGACGGCGATCGCCCTGGGAGCGAGCTCGGTTCGCGTCGGCAGTGCGCTGTTCGGAGAGCGAAACGCCTAGCCGATCACCAGGTGATCACCGGGACGGGCGGCTTTCAGAAAGGCCCGCACATCATCCGGGGCAAGCGCCACGCAGCCCTGCGTCGGCTCGTAATCGCCGCGCTTGCAATGCAGGAATATCGCGGAGCCGAGAGGCGCGACAGGCGGATCGTCATTATGGCCAAGCACGACAAGGATGTCGTAGAGCCCGTCCTCGCGCATCAAATCCTCGTGAGAGGCCTGGTAAGGCTTGCGGACCGGCCGGTTGTAGGCCGGATCATCCGGGGCATCGCACCAGCCGTCATCGGGTCGGATTGCCCTGACAGGAAACGCGCAAACGGGACGCTCAACGCGGTCTTCGCGATAGAGGACACGACGGATCTCGTAGCGGCCCAGCGGGGTCGCGCCATCGCCTTCGCGCTTGTCCGCCTGCGGTGTGACGCCCCCCTTGCCAAGGGCCGCCCTCACGCGTTTGTCGGCGAGCGTGAAGTATCCGTCAGTTGATACCAGCCAATCCATGGGACCTATCTAGAGGGAAACGTGGCGGTCGGCGAGGGATGGTCATGCAGCTCGGAGCCTGCAGCCTTCCCCTTCGCCTCCCCCACCACGGCGGTTTCGCCCGCAATTGGGCGTTGGCATGGTAAAAGCAAGAATCAGACCGGGAATCAAACGCTTGCAGGCAAAGGTTCAGACCAGGAACGGGCAGAATTTACCGGGCAAGTCTTGCCGGTCGGCAAAATTTGCCTTGCGAGCCGAAATGGGCATATTCAACCATATGAGCGCACAGAAAACTCTTCTGCTCGTCGATGATGACGAGGATCTCCGCGAGGCACTCGCTGAACAATTCGCACTTCATGAGGAATTCAAGACTGTGCAGGCCGAGACGGCCGGCGAGGGTCTGAACCGCGCGAAGGACGAACGGGCGGACCTCATCCTTCTGGACGTCGACCTCCCCGACATGGACGGACGTGAAACCTGCCGGATCATGCGCAAGAACGGTGTCACTGCGCCGATCATCATGCTGACCGGCCAGGACACGGACGCCGACCAGATCCTGGGTCTGGAGTCCGGTGCGAATGACTACGTCACCAAGCCCTTCAAGTTTTCCGTCCTCCTGGCCCGGGTCCGCGCGCATCTGCGTAGCCACGAGCAAAGCGAGGATGCGGTGTTCCAGGTCGGTCCCTACGAGTTCCGCCCGGCGATGAAGCTGCTGGTGACCTCGGACGAGAAGAAGATCCGTCTCACGGAAAAAGAGACCAATATTCTCAAATATCTCTATCGGGCCGGGGGTAAGCCGGTACCGCGCGATGAGCTTCTGCACGAGGTCTGGGGCTACAATCCTGCCGTCACCACGCATACGCTGGAGACCCATATCTACCGTCTGCGCCAGAAGATCGAGCCGGATACCGCCCACGCGCGCCTTCTCGTGACCGAAAGCGGCGGGTATCGCCTCCACAACTAGTTCTTGCTATGCCTGATCCCTGAAGGTGCGTGGGGAACGCACCGCAGGGGGGTGGTATGCGTTCTGTCGTCGTAAGCGTATCTGCGCTGGTATGCGTCGCGGTCACCGGCGCCTCCGTTGCCGAACCTGAAATCAGACTGCGAGAAGACACCTACCCGGTCATCGCCGACAGCTGGCGCGCAGCCTATAACCAGGTCATGTACCGGCAGTGGGCGGCCGGGGGCGCGGCGGAAACCTCGACCGAGTGGACCCTGGATTATCGCTATCGTCCGTCCGAGGGGCGATGCGAACTCTATGACTACACACTCGTGCTCGACATCGTGGTCCTGCTGCCGGAATGGGAGAATGCAGCGCGGGCGTCCGCTTCGGACCAGCAGCGCTGGCAGACCTTGCGGACGCATCTGCGCGATCACGAGCATCGCCATATAGAGATTGCTCTCGAAGGCACGGAGGAGATGGAGCGGGCGATTGCCGCAGTCCGGTCCGAGCCCGATTGCACGCGGCTCCGGGACGCGCTGGAGACCACCAAACTGCGTGTGATGGACCGAATTGAGGGGCGGCAGAACGCCTATGACCGGCGGACCGATCACGGGCAAAGAGACCTGAGCCGCCTGAGCGACTAGCCGATGCGCAGCGTCACCGGTGCGTGGTCCGAAGGCTTTTCGAAACCGCGCAGGTCTTCCCAGACCTTGAAACCGTCGCGACCCGCGGCCAGCGCACGATCACGGACCGAGGGGGCCGCCCAGATATGGTCAAGGCGCCGACCACGATTGGCCTTGCGCCAGTCGCGCGCCCGGTAGCTCCACCAGGTGTAGACTTTCTCGTCCATGGGGATGAGATCGCGGGCGACGTCGGAGAAGTCACCAGCCTGACGGATGCGTTCGAGAATCTCGGTCTCGACAGGCGTGTGGCTGACCACTTTCAGCAATTGCTTGTGCGACCAGACATCGTGCTCATAGGGCGCGATATTGAAGTCGCCGACGAGGACCAGCGGTGCATTCTCGGCGTGGCGGTCCGCGAAATAGGTTTCCAGTCGCGCGAGGAAATCCATCTTGTGCTTGAAGCGCGGATTGACCTCAGGATCCGGCTCGTCGCCGCCGGCGGGAATATAGAAATTGTGGAGCTCGATCCCTTCCACCATCACCCGCTGGTGACGCGCTTCTTCCTTGGGGCACAGGCCTTCATCACCGATATCCTCGAGCGGGAATTTCGAGGCGATCGCGACACCATGCATCCCTTTCTGACCGCGGACATGGAAGTGTTTGAACCCCATCTCCCGAAAGGCTTCTTCCGGGAATTCATGGTTCTGGCACTTGATCTCCTGCAGGCAGAGCACGTCAGGGTCCGCCATCTTCACCCATTCTGCGACCAGCGGTGCGCGCAGGCGGACAGAGTTGATGTTCCAGGTGGCAAGGGAAAAACCGGACATGAGACAACCTCGGTGGAAATCAGCGGACAGGCCTTCATGCCGCCATTCGCGGCCTGACGCCTAGAGAATATTGTAGCTCGATCCGGCCAGGCCAACAGGCCAGCGGCCGCGGGCAAAGAGGCGCCACCGAGCGAGGAAGGGATGCGGCTCTTCGTCATTCTCGGCTTCCGCCATGATCACAAGGGCTGCGCCATTGGCTGCCTGGGCCAGTGCCCCCGCAGCGGCATGGACCAGGTCCATGTCCTCGACATCATCCATCGCCGCGGCGTCTTCGACCGCGTCCCGGGCGGTGTCGCCGGTCTTCTGGGCCACGAGGGCGAGCGCGGTCGCGACCGCCTGCTCGTCGAGCCGTTCGAGTGCCTGGGAGACCAGACCGGTCCGCAGCATTTCCTCGGCCTCCCAGCCGAGCGGGTCGCGATCAAGGGTCTCCGCCGCGATTGCGGCATCTTCCCAGTTCGCCAGCAATGCCGGATCGGCCTCGGGGAAACCGAGCCCGTCCAGGTAAAGCCGCGCGAGATGCCGCTCGCGCTCATCCAGAGGCTCTCCGAGACGGGAGAACCAGGTGTTGGCGTTCAGGCTGTCGGCAAAGGCGCGCACGCGATAGAGCAGCGGAATTTCTTCCAGCAGCCGCGGAAAATCGGGTTCGTCGTCGTCAGAATGGAACTGCATGAGGCTCTCTTAGCGCCTTCTGGAAACCAGCGCCAGAACGCAAAAGCGCCCGGCCTCGAGGGGGAGGAGGCCGGGCGCGATGCCGTGCGCCAATTTTGTCATCCAGCGCAGCGCCGGGAGGGGATCAATCCGGCGCGACCGAAGGATTGGGATCCGCAAGCGGGGGGACGACGCCGATCCATTTCGCCCTTCAGTCAGCGTCACAATAGGGCCACAGCTAAAAAAAATCTGCAAATAAAAAATACGAAAGAAATTGCCTGTGGCAAAAAAGTCTCAACGCATTTTAGCGGCCACGGCGCGAATCACGCTCGTCTTCCGGGTCGGGAATGATGAAGAGGCGCGGGCTGAGGCGGATGCCAGATTCTTGATCCTGAAGGATTATCCGGGTCATCTCGCCCAGTGCGTCGGTGACGAACCATTCCTGCAGCTGATAGTCCGGGCCGGAGAATACGAATTGTATCTGGCCGTCCATTTCATCATTCGGGTCGCGTACCGTCAGAAAGACGAAGCCGAACTCTTCCGTGATGTCGACAATCTCGGCATCCGTGGCGATGTCGATTTCATCCTTGAGCAGCCACCAGAGCGGCGTCGAGCGCAGCGGTGCGCGGTCAACGGTCTCAAGATCGCTGTCTTCCATCGCGACCGTGGTGCCGTCCGCGATCACCGTGATGGGGCTGGGATCGTCATATTCGAAGCGCAGACGTCCCGGGCGCGACATGGAGAGCAGGCCGCCAATCGCATGCCCGGCCGGAGAGACCTGGACGAAGCGCGCCCGCAGGGTCTCGATCGAGTTCAGATAGGCATTGATGCCCGCAATCGCGGCATCCCGATCAAAGGCGGAGGCCTCCGTCGTGGCCGGGGCGTCGGACTGGACAGCAGGCGCCATGTCGGCGGTCTGCATCATGAGGGCGGCTAGCAGCGTCGTAATCATGCGCGCAAGCTGGACCGGGATTGCGGCGCGAGCAAGACCGAAGTGTTCATGACGGTGTCATGGCGTGGGATAGTCGATCCGGTGCGCGGAAATCTGCGACTGGCGCCAATGCGGTGAGAAGACATAGCGGCCATCCGGCGTACCACCGATGGAATTCAGCATGATCTCCTCATCCTCGAAGGCATCGAGCACCGTGATGCCGTGGGCTTCGGACCAATGCAGGAGGCGGCCCCGGAGGTCGCTCAGCAACAGCCCGCCCCGTCCATCCGTGACCACACCATCGAGCGACCCCTCGCCTGAGAGCAGAAGCTCGAATTCGAGACTGTCAGGGTCGATGCGGACCAGATTGCCTACGCCGCCGGAGCAGACGACATAGATCGCGCCATCGACATATTCGATGCCGTTGGCGTTCGAGACGACCGCGTCTTCCAGAACGACCGTCCACTGCCCGTTCTCCAGGGTCAGGATGCGGCCGACGCCGGTATCCGTGGCCCAGAGGCGGCCGGTTGGATCAAGGGCGAGGTCGTTGATAACCCGACTTCCCTCGGGCGCCGACCAGCTTTGCAGGCGTTCGCCACTCTGGCGGTCGAGCGCGGTCACCCGTTCGGCTTCCTCGACGACGTAGAGAATCCGGTCATCCGAGATCATGCCGAGGGGCGATGCCAGAGGCACAGACCAGCGTTGGTCCCAGTTGCCGGAGGCAAGCGATTGGCGGGACACATACCCGTTCAGACCCTCGCCTTCAGGGCCCTGGTGTCCGTAATAGACCCATTGCCCGTCGGCGCTCACATGGACAGCCTCCGGGCGTTCGGTGTTGCCGGACCGCCAGATTTCCTCGGCGGTGGGGGTCTGGATGGCGAGAATGGAGATCAGAAGCGTGAGCATGGGTCCCTCGAAATTGCTGGACCGAAGCAAACACGTCGCGGCACCGGCCGGAATTCACGAGCCCGTTATTGCGGTGAAATCTCTTTAATACAGCCTATTCGCCGTGCTCCGGCAGGAAGATCTCGCGGCGACCGGCATGGTCCGCCGGACCGATCATGCCCTCTTCCTCCATGCGCTCGATGAGCGTGGCGGCGCGGTTATAGCCAATGCCGAGGCGGCGCTGGATATAGCTGGTCGAGGCCTTGCGGTCCTTGGCGACCAGCGCCACGGCCTGGTCGAACAACCCGTCGCCCGACCCCTCGCCGTCCATGCCGGGCAGACCGCCCTGTCCGTCTTCATCACTGTCGGCGGTCACCGCGTCGAGATATTCCGGCGCGCCCTGCTTCTTGAGGAAGGTGGCGACATCCTCGACTTCCCGGTCCGAGACGAAGGGGCCGTGCAGGCGGCGCACGCGCCCGCCGGAGGCCATGTAGAGCAGGTCGCCCATGCCGAGCAATTGTTCGGCGCCCTGCTCGCCGAGAATGGTGCGGCTGTCGATCTTGGAGGTGACCGAGTAGGAGATCCGGGTCGGGAAATTGGCCTTGATCGTACCGGTGATGACGTCGACCGAGGGGCGCTGGGTCGCGGTGACCAGGTGGATACCGGCGGCACGGGCCATTTGTGCCAGGCGCTGGACAGCCGCCTCGATTTCCTTGCCCGCCACCAGCATGAGGTCCGCCATCTCGTCGATCACAACGACGATGTACGGCATTTTCTCGGCCTCGATGGTCTCGGTCTCGTAGACCGGTTCCCCGGTCTCCTTGTCATAGCCGGTCTGGACGGTACGGCTGAGCGCCTCGCCGGACGCCTTCGCTTCCGCCACGCGATCATTGAAACCGCTGATATTGCGCACGCCCACCTTGGACATGCGCAGATAGCGACTCTCCATCTCGCGAACCGCCCATTTCAGTGCCACGACTGCCTTTTTCGGCTCGGTGACAACAGGTGTCAGGAGGTGGGGAATGCCGTCATAGACAGAGAGTTCCAGCATTTTCGGATCGATCATGATCATCCGGCAGTCTTCCGGCGGCAGCCGGTAGAGCAGGGAGAGGATCATCGCGTTGATACCGACCGATTTACCGGAACCAGTCGTACCGGCGATCAGCAGGTGGGGCATGCGGGCGAGATCGGCGACGAAGGGTTCACCGCCGATGGTCTCTCCGAGCGCCAGAGGCAGTTCGGACTTCGTGTCCTCGAAGGACTTGGCGTTGAGCAGGGCGCGCAGGAAGACGGTCTCGCGCTGGGCGTTGGGCAGTTCGATCCCGATGGCATTGCGACCGGGAACCACCGCCACACGCGCCGCCGTCGTACTCATGGAGCGGGCGATATCGTCGGCGAGATTGATGACGCGGGAGGATTTCACGCCTGGAGCGGGTTCAAATTCGTACAGGGTGACCACCGGGCCCGGGCGAACCTGAACGATCTCGCCCTTCACGCCAAAGTCGGACAACACGCCCTGGAGCAGTTCCGCATTCTGGCGCAGCGCAGCCTCGTCGACAGCGTCATTCCGGACCGCCGGCTTGGTCAGAAGATCAAGGCGCGGCAGCTTGAAGCCCTTCACCTTGGCAAAGGGAAGCGCGCCCTGGGCTTCGCGTGCATCACGGCCGGAAGCCTTCGCCTTGCGGGTCGCAGCCACTTTCACATTGGAACTCGGGGCAGCCGGAGCCGGCTCCGGCGCGTCGTCAAGCTCGTCCTCGACCTCGCTGGCGGCAGCGACGGCAGGCGCTGATCCCGAGGCCGCGCGCATGGCCTTTCTCAGCGGCGGGTCTTCGCGAGCGGGTTCATCCGAACCGCCGCCGAAGAGACGACCAAGCGAGGGGCCGATCCCGGCAATGGCGTCGATCCAGACCCGGATGGTTGCCCAGGCCAGTCCGGCGACATCCACCGCAGAACCGACATCCCGCGTGCGCAGACCGAAGGTGAAAACCAGGCCGAGAAAGCCGAACAGCGTGCCGACCAGGCCTGCGATGGATTTTGCCGCGGGTAGATCGAGCGCAGCGGGGCCGCTTTCGACAAACCCCAGCAGCGCATCGCCAACTGTTCCGCCCAGGGCGGTCGGGAAGGGCCAGGTTGCAGGGATGGGCAGGGCGCTCGCCGTCATGGAGAAGCCGAGCACCGCCAGAGTGCCGAAAATCCATCGGGTCAGCGCGACTGCGGCCGGTTTGTAGGCAGGCATGCGCCAGACCATGATCCCGCCCCAGACCATCCAGAAAATCGCCGGAATGGCCGCAGCCCAGCCCAGCGTCTGGAGGGCGATGTCGGCGACGCCCGCACCGCGCGAGCCCAGAAGGTTTGCCACCTCGCCGGAGGAGGCAACATTCCAGCTCGGGTCGAGCGGGTTGTAGGACAGGATCGAGACAAGGAGGAACAGGCCTGCCGCCATCAGGGCGAGACCCAGCAGCACGTCATGGGCACGCATGCGCCAGCGCGGCGGCTGCTGGCCGGCGGTTTCCTCCGCCTTGGGGGCTTTACGCTTACTCATGACAGGGATTTAGCCTCGCAAGGGTTCTCGGACGGTTAACAGATCGTGAAGCAGCCCGCGACGCGATGACCGCTTTTCTCGCTCGGCAAAGCGCTTATTCTCCGCCTCATGAGCGAAGCATGCATTTTCAACGGCGATGTCGTCGTGGTGGGCGGTGGTCTCGCCGGGCTGACGGTCGCGCTGGGTCTTGAGCAGGCCGGGTTGCACGTTGCGGTGATCGATACACTGCCGGTCGAGGATCAACTCGCGCCGGAGTTTGATGGACGGGCCTCGGCCCTCGCCTACACGTCCTGGCGGATGTTTGAAGCGCTTGGCGTTGCTGATCATCTGCGCCCCCACACACAGCGTATTGAACACATCCTCGTCTGCGATGGCCGCCCCTATGGCGGCTCGCGTCCGGGTGGTCCCGGGCCGCACACGCTGCATTTTGACCGCCGCGAAATCTCTGACGGTCCCGACGGCGAACCGCTCGGCTGGATGGCCGAGAACCGCCACACCCGGCAGGCGCTGGTAAGAGTGCTCAAGGACCGTGACAGGATTATGGCTGTCGCTCCGGCTAAAGTGGTTCGTCATGAGACCCGGCCGGACGGGGCGAGCGTGTGGCTGGACGATGGGCGCCGTCTCGATGCCAGCCTGATTGTCGCCTGTGATGGCAAGTTCTCCCGCACCCGCTCCCGCGAAAAGCTGCGATCCTTCGGCTGGAGCTACGGCCAGAAAGGGGTCGTTGCGACCGTGGCCCATGATGAGCCGCATGCGGGCGTGGCCTATGAGTATTTCATGCCTGGCGGGCCTTTCGCTATCCTGCCACTTCCTGACAATCGCGCCTCCCTCGTCTGGACCGAACGGGACGAGACCGCTGATGCGCTGATCCAGGCCTCTGATGAGATATTCCAGGCCGAGCTTGAAAACCGGTTCGGGGACTTCCTCGGCGGTGTGCGTCCGGTCGGTCCGCGTTTCTGTTATCCGCTGGGGCTGCGTTACTCGGAAGAATTCTGTGTCCACCGGGTCGCTTTCGTGGGCGATTCCGCGCGGGGTATCCACCCGATCGCTGGCCAGGGCTTTAACCTGAGCATCCGCGACGCCGCGGCTCTGGCGGAGGTGTGCGGTGAAGCCAAGCGTTGCGGGCTGGATATCGGGGCGATGACCACGCTGCAGCGCTATCGCGACTGGCGGAAGATGGACAGTGCAACACTGGCGCTGGGGACGGATCTCTTCACCCGGCTTTTCTCGAACGATATCGCGCCCTTGCGGCAGATCCGCGGGCTTGGCCTGTCAATCGTCAACAAGATCCCGCCGGCGCGCCGCTTCTTCATGCGCCAGGCCGGCGGCGAGACGGGAGACCCGCCTCGCCTGCTCAAGGGTGAGCGGTTGGATGCGGCCTGAGGCCTAGAACGGGTTCAGCGTATAGCCGCGCTGCTGCAGAAGGGCATGGGCGGTGATGGCAGACAGGGACATCTGAACGCCCGGCAGCAAGTCTTCATTGCTCACATCGTAATAGACGGCACTCTGGCCACAGACGTAGATTTCGACGCCATTGGCAATCAACTCGGCGATCAGGGCCGCGTTGGCGTTCTCGGCACCGTCATGGCGGGCGCCATAGGTTGCTGCGTCGGCGACGTCGTGAACGGCCCCGCCGTGCACCACCAGAGCGACGTGCAGATCCTCTGCCGGGATGCCGGCACGGACATGCATGTTGAGGAAGCGGGCAGCGGTGACCAGGCTGCGGTTGAGCTCGCCGGACTCACCCTGTTCCGAGAAATCAAAGCTGTGTCGAAAGACCGTGCCATCGGGAATGACCAGGTCGGATTCGACCGCGGCGTTGGGACCGAAGCCCTCGATCAGGGGACCGGTGGTGAAATCGTCTGGCCCCGCCGTCGCGGCAGTGGGCAGGCTGGTCGCCAGCAGGGCGGCCGACAGGATGCGGTACATGAAACTCTCCCCGTAATACGTACGGAGAGGTTAGTCCGGGCGAGCCGTCCTGTCTCTAGTGTGGCTGACCTTGGCGGGAGGCCGTGCCGAGCGCGTAGAGATAGTCCCAGGTGAACAGGCCGCTGTCATGCCCGTCATCGAAGACCAGGCGAACAGCATAGCGACCGACCGGATCGGCGCTGGTGATCTGGACGTTTTCCTTGCCGGTGACATGAACCTTCTGGTCCGGGCTGTGGCCCTGGACCTCGGCACTCGGGCTTTCGACGCGAAGGGTTTCGAAGGGGATGGAGAATTCGGCTCCATCGTCGAAGCGGGCGTGCAGAGCCTTGTCAGACTTGGAAAAACGCAGACGTGTCGGCCAGGCGCGGCTCATTATTTCGCCTCCAGCTGACGGGCTTCTTCGGGCAGCATGATCGGAATTCCGTCGCGGACCGGATAGGCCAGGCCCGCACGCTCGGAGATCAGCTCCTGCGCCTCGCGGTCGAAGTGAAGCGTGCCGCGGGTCACCGGGCAGACGAGGATTTCCAGCAGTTTCGGGTCCAGCGTGGGCTGTTGGGTCTCAGTGTCGGTCATGGCGTCAAATCCTGATCAGGCGAACAGAATGGCGGACAGGCGGCGGCGGCCGTCACGCGTGATCTCGCTCATCGGACCCGCGGCCTCGAAGACTTTCAGCAGCAGGGTCCGGGCGGCCTGTTCATTCCACTCCTTGTCGAGCGCGGTGATGGCGATGAGCTGGTCGACGGCACCCTTCTGGTCGCCGTCCGCGATCAGCGCTTCCGCCAGGTCGAAGCGCGCCTGGAGGTCGGAGGGATTGGCCTGGACCTTGGCCTTGAGGCCTGAAGTCGCGCCATCCTCGGACGGCGCTCCCGTTCCCAACTCCAGCGCTGCGCGCACGCCCGCGACGGCGGGGTCGTCCTGTTTGTCCTCAGGAACTTGCGACAGGATTTGCTGGGCCTTCTCGGTGTCGCCTGCCTTGATCCAGACGCGCGCCAGACCCGCGAGAGCGGCGGCGTGTTGCGGATCCGTCTGGAGGATCGAGCCAAAGGCCTGTGACGCGGCCTGGAGGTCACCGGATTCGAGCAGGCTCATACCCTGTTCGATAATCCCGAGAATATCGGCTTCGCTCGGTCCATTCCCGGTGATCCGCTTGATAAAATCGCGCAGCTGGCTCTCCGGCAGTGCACCCATGAAGCCGTCAACCGGCTGACCATCCTTGAAGGCGAAAACCGCCGGAATGGACTGGACCCGCAGCTGCTGGGCGATGCCCGGGTTTTCGTCGATATTGATCTTGACCAGTTTCACCGCACCGGCAGCCTCGCGGACGACATGTTCGATCATCGGGCCAAGCTGGCGGCACGGGCCGCACCAGGGCGCCCAGAAGTCGACCAGGACGGGAACCTCACGCGACGGCTCGACCACGTCCTGCATGAAGGTCTGGTCTGTGCTGTCCTTTACGAGATCGTCACCAGCGGTGCCCGCCTGTCCGTCCATCATGGTCATGGGAGTCTTCCTTGCATTATTCCACCCTCTAAGTGGCGATAATCCGGCTGTGAAGCAAGGGTCTATGCCGGAGCGTCCACACAGGCCATGCGTTCGAAGTCGATAATCAGCGGGTCATGGCCGGCCGCGCGGGCGAAGCGGAGCAGGTCGCGGCTCGAGATCGCTGTGGTGGCGGTATTCTCGAGCGGGTGGAAGTTGACGATCTCGTGCTGGAACAGGCCCGCATCCAGGATGAAGCGGACCCGGTTTTCGGTGTCGTTGAGAATGGAGAAGGCCGTCACCGAGCCCGGCCGGACGCCGAGGGCCTCATAGAGCAGCTCTTCCCGGCCAAAGGAAAACCGCTGGCAGTCGACCAGCCTGTGCAGCTGGTTTACGGCGATTTGCGTGTCGCCCAGGGCCGAGACCAGGGCGAGGCGCCCTTTCTTGTCCTTCAGGAAGAGGTTCTTGGTATGCCCGCCGGGCATGGTTTGCTTGATATCGCGCCCCTCCTCGACCGTGAAGATCGGCGGATGCTCCACCGTGGAATGGGCGATGCCATGCTGGTCGAAGAAGTCAAAAAGGGCGTTTCTGGAGAGGGGCATGCGCGTTATGAAACGCGCTCGGAGCAACGGATCAAGTCCCGTTTTCGGCTATCTGCAGATCGACAGCATCAGCCTCTTGCAATCTGTTCGGCTTTGCGCGATATACCCCGCTCCCCGGCGGGGCCAGCAGGCTTCGCAATCGTGAGCGGGCGTAGCTCAGGGGTAGAGCGTCACCTTGCCAAGGTGAATGTCGTGAGTTCGAATCTCATCGCCCGCTCCATTCTCTCCTTCCATTCAGATCAGAGCGTTTTCGGACCAGATCGTTTCGGGTCGGCTTTCGTCGAGGCGAGCCGTGTGATTTCACGCAGGGTCGCATAGGCGGCCGGAACACGGTGCTGCTGACGCACCTGGCCGAGAATGATCTCGTTGCCGACGCGGGTCCGCGGTGCGGGCGAAGTGTTGTGGCGATTATTGTTGTCCATGACCAACTCCATTGATTGCAGCATGGAGAGGATCGCGCGCGGTCAAGGCCCTGGAAGGGCAGGCCTGGGGTGATTTCGTGAAAAGAAAAAAGCCGAATGGTGGCAACCATCCGGCTTTTTGTCTGAACGATGACGTATTCGCTAGAACGTTTTCGGCGGAAACGGGTCGGCCGAAATCACTCCGAGTCTTAGAGGGGTCGCGTTTTCGAACCGCAAAACCGGTCCCCACTTTTGCTGAAAATGCTCGGGCTTAGCTGTCGCATTTTCGAACCGCAAAACCGGTCCCCACTTTTGCTGAAAATGGTCTAGTCGGACAAGGACCGAAGCAGGTCGATCACGCGCCGGCGAACCGTCTGGTCCTTGATGCCGGAGAAGGCCGAGGCCAGCGCCAGCCCGTCCGGGCTCGCGATGAAATCATAGAGCGTATCGCTGTCGCCGCCCTTGAGCTCGGAACTGCCGCTTTCGTCCAGGCCTTCGAAGAAATAGGCGACCGGAACTTCCATGACTTTCGCCACATTGAACAGGCGGCTCGCGCCGATCCGGTTGGTGCCGCGCTCGTATTTCTGCACTTGCTGGAAGGTTACGCCGAGTTTCTCGCCGAGCTCGGACTGGCTCATGTCGAGCAGGCTGCGACGCAGGCGAAGTCTTGCTCCAACATGCTGATCAATACTGGTCGGGCCGCGTGCACTCATCGTTTCCTCATTTCTTTGGTTTTATGACTTCAATGTCGCAGAACTCGCTGGGGTGACAAAACTCATCCCGGAACCATGGATTATTCTTACGTTCGAAGACTTCCATTATCCAGTCACCAACGCATTTAACTCTGCCTATTCTCTGGCTCTCCGGCAGATATTTGAGCCAGAAGCGAACATCCTGCCGGAAATCGAAGTCCAGGACCACGAGCTCATCCGGGTAGAGCGCTGCCAGATAGGTGGGTGCCATGGCAATACCACCTCCATTACGCATGGTTTCGAACAACACCGAACTCGTATCTGTCCGAAAGTTATAGTTTATGTACGAGTCGACGACTTCAACTCTGTCGCCCCACAATTCCAAGTCCCGGTTGTATTGCTGTAGCTGTAGAAACCGGAAGTTCAGCGCGTCATGTGCAGACTTGGGAGCACCATAGGTATTAATAAATGAACGGGAGGCGAACGGCATGAAATGCAGGCTGCCCAGACCAACCGCCTGTGTGTCCATGTCTTTTTCGGGCACGAATGTGATCGAAAGATCCGGTGCCGGCGCGAACCCCGTTCCCTGATCTGTTTTCGAAATCGTCAGGTCGACACCCGGATTGATCCGCATGAAGCGCGGCAGGTGGCGCGAGAGCCAGTACGTGCTCAGCCCGTCCGAGGCCTGCAGGCGCACTTCGCCCGTGGCGGAGCGATCACTGCCCGCGACGCGGCTTTCCAGCTGCTGGGCGGAGCGCTGCATGGTGCGCGCATAGTCCAGAGCAATCTCGCCAGCCTCGGTGAGGGCAATGCCATCCGCACGGCGCGTGATGAGCTGGGCGCCCAGACGACTTTCCAGCTGGCGCATGCGCTTTGACACGGTGGGTTGCTGGCAGCCGAGCACACTCGCGGCGGCGCTCATCGAGCCCGTCGTCGCGACCGCAAAGAAAATCTGCAGGTCCTCCCAGTCGAAAACATTCCGCCTGAGGTCGGGTGCTGTTTGCTGACTATCCACTATTCCAACTTCAACGAGGCCAGCTGTGTTTGCCCGGTGTTAACCATGAGCGAACGCGGGGAACACATGGCCCATGCCCAATCAAGTCCTTCAGTCTAGCCAAAATCCGGCGACTCTTCAATTTCCGCTGGCGCGTCTCGATCTTACGCTGGGGCGTTTCGGCTTCGAGCCCGTCCCGGCCCATGATGTTTCCGATTTTCACGCCCTTGCCGACAGCCTGATCGACGGTGATATCGCGTCTCCGGAGGCGATTGCCCAGGTCCAGGCCTGGACCGGTCGTTCGCTCCATCTGCGTTATCGCAAGGGGAAGCCGGATGCGCTCCTCGCCTCTATCCCGCTGACCGCCGCTGGACGAGATGCCACGCTCGATGGCCGGTTCGGTTTCGACAATGCGCGTCGGGAATGGGTGTGCGGGCTGGATGAGCCGGCGGAAGCGCTGTTGTCCTGGGGTATGGCCGGGAAGACGCCGATGGCGCAGGTCGCGGCGCTGCGGGGCCTGCTCGCCGGCTGGTACTATTTCTACCGGGATGTGCGCGTCCTGGCGCGCGCCCGGTCCCTGCAGGGCAAGGCCCTGATGAAACGTCTTCTGTTCGAGGAACTGGAAAGCCCGAACAGCGAAATTCCCCTGTTTGGAAGCACACGCTTTCCCGCGCGGCTCGCCCGCCGCCTGGGCGCCGCCGACACGCGTCCGGAGGAAAAGGCGCGTCGAGTTAAGGAGTTCAGTCAATGACCAAAGCCGCAAATACAGAGATCGAAGTCACGGTCGCCCGCAGTCTCGACCATGTCGTGATGGCCATGACGCTCCGAGGGGTTACCTATCTCGGCGAGCAGCTCGCCCCCTATTTCGAGGAATATGACGGCAATGATCTGTGCGGCGCCTCGCACCTGATTGCCTGGCTCAATGGCGAGCCGGTCGGCGTGCTTCGGCTTCGCTGGTTTGCGGATTTCGCGAAGGTGGAGCGGGCCTCGGTCCTGCAGCCCTTCCGGCGATTTGGCGTGATGCGGGCCTTGATGCAGGAGGCGCTGCGCTATTCCGCCCGCAGGGGCTACCGCAAAGTTCTCGGCCACGCCCAGCTCGAGCGGGTGAAGTACTGGCGTACGCACGGCTTTCGCGTCCGTGAAGACCGGCCGCGCTTTGCCTTCTCCGACTACGAATATGTCGAGATTGAACGGATTCTCGAACCCCCGTCGAACGCGATTACGGACGAAACGGATCCGATGGTTCTGATCCGTCCGGATGGCGCCTGGGATGAGCCGGGACCGTTCGACCGCTCCCTGGAACGCCTGAAAAAGAAAGAGGAGGCCGCCGCATGACCCGCCCAACCCTGCTCTTGCTGGATTGTCAGCAGCCTGTCTGTACCGGCCGGTCCGGTCGGGAGGCAGAACGCCCCGAACCCGGCGTGGTTGACCGCATCACCCGCCTTCTGGTCGGCGCGCGGCATAATGGCTGGCGGGTCATCCACAGCCAGTTCGAGTCGCAGCCCGGACTGACACCGGCTTCCCTGTCTCCGGCCCGGCCGATTGCCGGCCTCGAGCCCCTGGCCCGGGAAACGGTTTTCGTGCGCACAGCCCTGTCCGCCTATTCGGACCCGGCCTTCGCACGGGTCGTGGGGACTTGCTCATCGGGTCCGGTTTTCCTTGTCGGTTTTTCCGCACCCTTCTCTGTCCTCGCAACCGCTTTCGATGCGGTCGCAACCGGCCATCGTTTCACGGTGATTCCGGAAGCCATCGGTACCCCGGCACTCGGCGAGCAAAGCGCCTCGCAGGTTGGAAGCATGGCTCTGGAAATGCTCAACCGGCTCGCCCGGGTCAGCAGCTACGAGAAAGTCCAGGCGGAGTGGTTGGGTGGCCCTGAGGCCGATGATTACAGAATGCTGGGGACGGGCTGATGCGACGACAGGAACTGGATCATGCCATCGCGGGCACAGCGCTTTCGGAAAGTGATCTCGACCGTCTCGAGCGCGCCGAACTCGCCATTGATCTCGCCAAAATCGAGCTCGAGGGTGTCTCGATGGAGTGCGAGGACCTCCACTATCTGATCGAGATTGTGCAGCTCGGCGTCCGGCGCGCGCGTCATGCTGCCAAGGACCGTGGTCTGAACGGGGTGCTTCCCGAACCGGGCCAACGGCCCAACTGACCTGCCTGTGGCCGACCGGGTCGGCCTCACGAAGCTGTGACAGGCCCGGGGGCTGAAAATCGCGCTTCGATCCCCATATGCTGGTGGACGGCGGCCATTCGCGTCCTCCGTCAGAATAGCGAGGATCATCATGGCACGTTTCGTGTCGATCGCGATTGCTGGTCTGGTTTTGTCGGTTTCTTTGGCCGCCTACACTTGGAATCAGCCGAGCGGTCTCTACATAAGTTAGTAAGCGCTGTCCGGCCGGGAACCTCCCCTATCCCCCCTCCCACCGGAAACAGCTCTGATCAGGCCTCTAACGTGCGTCCCCCCAGCCTGCCGATTGAGGTCTGAAGGCGTCACCGGGATCCCTGTCCCTTCCCGGTGACGCCGCCCTTAACCGCCGCGATATTTCGATCTCTGCAGACAAATTGAAGATTACGGCGTCCTTTGCTTGCCTCTTGCGTAAACAGGATTAGGGTCGCCCAAGGTCGTTCATGCCAGGGAGCTAGACTATGGGGGCGGTCGTCGGCGTTGCACACGCTTACTCGCGAGCAGAGTTCATGGAGGCTGCGCGCGGGCGCTGGCTCAAGGCATATGGAAAGGAATGCGGAGATCCCGGCAATTCCTTCTTCTCCCAGATTTTTGACGATGCCCTGCAGGAAGACCTGGAGCGCGTGTCCGCGGATGATCTCGCAGCGCTGAGTCTCGAGTTCTGGGATTACGGCCAGACCCGCAATAACGACCAGATTCTCATCCGCATGCGGTCGGCAGCCCGGGCCGACGGCAGCGAGATGCCGCGGGATATTCTCGAAATCATCGGGCGCGACCGTCCTTTCATTGTCGACAGTGTGATGGCGGAGATCGGGTCCCAGGGGCACAATATCCTCGCCATGTTCCACCCGATCGTTCAGGCCCGCCGCAATGATGATGGCGAACGAGTCGATGACGGCGGGACCTGCATGCCTGAATCGATGATCCAGGTGCATTTGCCGCCGCTCGACGAGCTCTCCCGGCGCACCTTGATCGAAGGTGTCCGTGCGACACTGGATGATGTCCGTGTGGCGGTCGAGGACTGGGCCGACATGCGCGCCCAGATGGATGAGGCGATTGCGCATCTGGAGCAGGCAACCAGCCACGCCTCTCCGGAGGAAATGGCCGAGTCCCTGGAATTCCTGCGCTGGATCCGTGACGATCATTTCGCTTTCCTGGGCTGCCGAATTTATGATTTCGACGTGGATGCGGACGGTTCTATGGCTGAACGTCAGCCGCGTGTTCGTCTCGAGACCGGTCGGGGCGTGCTGCGCGACCCGGACCGTCACGTTCTGCGCAAGGGTTCCGAACCGGCGGTGCTGACCCCGGCGATCGAGACCTTCCTGCGCGAACCGACCCCGATTATCGTGGCCAAGGCCAACATGAAGTCGCGCGTTCATCGTCGCGTCTACATGGACTATATCGGTGTGAAGCGCTTCCGCGAGGACGGGGCCGTCATCGGCGAGGCCCGCTTTGTGGGTCTCTTCACCGCGGAAGCCTACGACCAGAGCGCCAGCGCCGTGCCACTGATCCGGCGCAAGGTGCGTCGGGTGCTGGACCGTGCCGGCAAGACGCCGGGAACGCACAACGCCAAGAAACTCCGCAACACGGTGGAGAATTTCCCGCGCGATGAACTCTTCCAGATGGATGAAGATGATCTTCTGGAAATTGGCCTGGGTATTCTCCACCTGCACGACCGGCCGCGCACCAAGCTCTTCATTCGCCGCGACCAGTTCGACCGCTTCGTGTCGGCCCTGCTCTTCGTTCCGCGCGACCGCTATAACTCCAAGGTCCGCGAACAGGCTGGCGAGCTGATCCGGGAGGCCTTCGGGGGGCGCCTGTCAGCCTACTATCCTCAGTTCGGTGACAGTCCGCTGGCCCGGGTCCACTTCATCATTGGTCTCAATCCGTTTGATCACCCGGAACCCGATACCCAGGACCTTGAACGCCGGGTGGCGCTTCTGGCGCGGACCTGGGAGGATGATTTCGAGACCCATGTCCGCCGCAACGCGCCGGAGAAAGTGCGTCTGCGGATGAATGCCTATGACGGGGCGTTCAAGGCCGGGTATCGCGAACTCTACGATCCGGAAGAGGCGCTTCAGGACGTTCTGAAGATTGAGTCGCTCGATAATCCGCAACAGGTCGCTGTCCGGGTCTACCGCGAGCCGGAGGATGGCGAGAACGAACTCCGTCTGAAAATCTACCGCATCGGCAAGCCGGTCTCACTGTCGCGTGTCATGCCTGTGCTGGAGAATCTTGGTCTGGTCGTGGTGCAGGAGACCGGTTTCCCGGTCGACCGCAAGTCGGACCGAAATGAAGCTTTTGACCGCGCCTATGTGCATGATTTCGAAATGAAATCTGATGCGTTGCGGGGGCGTGCGGTCAAGGATGTTGCCCCGGTTCTGGAAGAAGCGCTGCTGGCGATGTCCGAATCCCGGACCGAGGATGACGGTTTCAACCGCCTCATCGTCGAGATTGGCGTGAATTGGCGAGAGGCCGCCTTCTTGCGGACCTGCGCCCGTTATCGCCAGCAGACCGGTCTTGATCCGAGCCAGGCGATCCAGGAAGAGGCACTGGCCACCTATCCGGAGATTGCTCGCGGTCTGCTCGAACTCGCTCGCGTCAAGTTCGATCCGGCCTTCACGGATAATATCAAGGAGCGCGGAGACGCGGTCTGGGAAGCGTCCGAAAGCCTGCGTCAGCAGCTTGATGAAGTCGCCAGCCTGGATCACGACCGGGCCCTGCGCCGCATTTTCCATCTTTTGGAAGCGACCCTGCGCACGAGTTTCTATCAGACCGATGCCAATGGCGATCCGCTGCCGCGTATCTCGATCAAGATCGCCAGTGAACTGCTCGACGAATTGCCGCTTCCCAAGCCCTATCGCGAGATTTTCGTCTGGGCGCCCGATGTGGAAGGGGTCCACATCCGCTTCGGCCCGGTTGCGCGTGGTGGCCTGCGCTGGTCGGATCGCCGGGACGACTTCCGGACCGAGGTTTTGGGCCTCGTGAAGGCCCAGCAGGTCAAGAACTCGGTCATCGTGCCGGTCGGATCAAAGGGCGGATTCTATCCGAAAACCTTGCCGCGCAATGGCACGCGGGAAGAGGTTTTCGAGGCGGGCCTGGAGGCCTACAAGACGTTCATTCGCGGCCTCCTCGATATCACCGACAATATTGTCGAAGACACGGTCATTCGGCCGCGCGCCTCGCAGTGTTGGGATGATGAGGATCCGTATCTGGTTGTCGCCGCCGACAAGGGCACGGCGACGTTTTCGGATACGGCCAACGGTCTCGCCGAGAAGGAGTTCGACTTCTGGCTTGGCGATGCGTTCGCGTCCGGTGGCTCTGCGGGTTATGACCACAAGAAGATGGGCATTACTGCCCGCGGAGCTTGGGAATCCGTGAAGCGGCATTTCCGCGAGCTCGGCAAGGACATCCAGACCGAGCCCTTCACCGTGATCGGTGTGGGTGACATGTCCGGGGACGTGTTCGGCAACGGCATGCTCCTGTCCAAGCAGATCCGCCTCGTGGCCGCCTTCGACCACCGCGACATCTTCATTGATCCCGATCCGGGTGACCCCGAGCAGATGTGGAATGAGCGCAAGCGCCTCTTCGACCTGCCGCGGACATCCTGGCAGGACTATGACCAGAGCCTGATTTCAAAGGGCGGCGGGGTTTTCTCTCGCAATGTGAAGTCGATCAAGCTGACGCCGGAAATCAAGCAGTTGACGGGCCTCAAGGACGATAGCGTCAGCCCCCAGGAGCTGATGAAGGCGCTCCTGAAGACCAAGACCGAACTGCTCTGGTTTGGCGGTATCGGCACGTATGTGAAAGCGACGACCGAGCAGCATTACGAAGTTGGTGACAAGGCGAATGATGCGCTGCGGATCGACGCGTCCCAGGTCGGCGCCAAGGTTATCGGTGAGGGCGCCAATCTCGGCTTCACCCAGCAGGCGCGGATCGAATTCTGTCGCCATGGCGGTCGGGCGAATGCCGACTTCGTCGACAACTCCGCCGGCGTGGACAGCTCGGACCACGAGGTGAACATCAAAATCCTGCTTCGCCCGATGGTGAAGGCGGGCATGATGTCGCTCGAGGACCGCAACACGCTGCTCGAATCCATGACCGATGAAGTCGCGGATCACGTTCTGCAGCACAATTACGACCAGACCCTGGCGCTCAGCCTGGCCGAGAAGACCGCGATCGCCGATCTCGACGCCCATGAGCGTTTCATGGCGCGGCTCGAGGAATTGGGCCAGCTCGATCGCGATGTCGAATTCCTGCCCAGCATTGAAGGGATCCAGTCCCTCAAGGCGCGGGGCCAGGGGCTGACCCGCCCGGAGCTTGCGGTTCTGGTCTCCTACGCCAAGATCACACTGTTTGATCAGCTCGTGGCCTCGGATGTTCCGGATGACGAGCACTTCACCTCCATGTTGGTGGGTTATTTCCCCGAGGCGCTGTCTCAGTATTCCGAAGGCATGCAGGCGCACCGGCTGAAGCGCGAGATCATCTCCACGCTTCTGGCCAATGAGATGATCAATCTCGGTGGTCCGACCTTCATTCACCGGGCGATCGACTCGACGACCGCGACGGTTCCGGCGATTGCCCGAGCGTTCGAGGCGGGTCGCCAGATCTTCGGATACTCGGATATTATCAACCAGATCAACGCGCTGGATAATGTCGCACCGGCGGGTGTACAGTCGGAACTGAATGAGGAAATCATTCGACTCCTGCGGCGCCAGACCTACTGGCTGGTCCGTCGCAACCGCAATCGCAATCTCGCCAAGGCTGAGCCGATCCGCGATGTGATTAACGCGTACCAGACGGGTGT
>Ga0209273_10001320_pt1 | contig 22888 bp, 20 predicted proteins | sample tdAd471_FD_187126 | JGI IMG/M metagenome (GOLD analysis project Ga0209273, IMG submission 187126) | Marine sediment microbial communities from the Atlantic coast under amendment with organic carbon and nitrate - tdAd47.1 (SPAdes)... | ecosystem: Environmental > Aquatic > Marine > Coastal >...
TGGGACACTTCCTCGAAACCGTAAAACAGTTCGTAGGATAGAGTGCGATGACAGCGCGGGTGCTGGTGGTTGACGACGTTCCGCCGAACGTCAAGCTTCTCGAAGCCAAGCTTACAAGCGAATATTTTGACGTACTGACAGCATTCAGTGGCCCGGAGGCTCTGGATGTGATCAGTCGCGAGCATCCTGATATTATCCTTCTGGACGTGATGATGCCGGGCATGGACGGTTTTGAGGTTTGCCGCCGTATCAAGGCAGACCCCGCAACCGCCCACATTCCCGTGGTGATGGTGACCGCGCTTGACCAGCCGTCCGACCGGGTGGCCGGGCTTGAAGCCGGTGCGGACGATTTCCTGACCAAACCAGTGCAGGATTTGGCGCTGTTCGCCCGCGTCCGCTCGCTGGTGCGCCTCAAGGTGATGATGGATGAGCTCCGTAACCGTGAAGCCACAGGCGCCAGCCTTGGCTGGGAAAACGAGGAAGAACCCACGTTCGAAATGGACGTGCCCACAGATGGCTCCATCCTGATCGTGGACGAGCAGGAACGGGTGATGGAGCGTATCGCGCGTGCCCTTGAAGGTGTGGGGGAGCTGACATTCATGGCCGGCGGGGAAGACGCAGCCGAGCGGGCCCGGGAAAAGAATTTCGACCTGATTATCGTTTCGCTGACCATGCGCGACACGGATGGCCTTCGGGTTTGCTCCAAACTGCGTAGTTTCGAAGAAACTCGCCATGTACCCATCCTGGTGATGGTGGATGATGGCAACACCAAGCTGCTGGTGCGTGCCCTAGAGATGGGCGTGAATGACTATGTGGTCCGCCCGGTTGACAGGATGGAATTCCTCGCAAGGGTCAAGACGCAGCTGAAGCGAAAGCGTTATGCCGACAAGCTTTGGGAAAACTTCCACCTGTCGATGCAGCTGGCGACGACAGACGCGGTGACCGGCCTGTATAACCGTCACTATCTGACCAGCCACTTAGAGACCCGCCTGCAGGCGGCGCAGAAGTCCGGCAAGGCGCTATCTGTGCTGATGATGGATATCGACCACTTCAAGAAGGTGAACGACAGCTACGGGCACGCTGTGGGCGATCTGGTGCTGAAGGAATTCGCCAACCGGATCGGCAAGAATATCCGCGGCGTGGATTTGGCCGCGCGCTATGGCGGTGAGGAATTCGTGGTGATGATGCCCGAGACACCGACCGACTGGGCCTTCATGATCGGAGACCGCTTGCGCCAGGAAGTCTTTGACAACCCGTTTGATGTGGGGGCCGCAGACGGCCCGCTGACGATCAGCGTCTCCATCGGTGTGGCCACCAGCACCGAGGGGCAAACCCCGGCCGCGCTTCTGGAGGCTGCCGACAAGGCGCTCTACGAGGCCAAGGAAAACGGCCGCAACCAGGTGATTATTGCAGAGGCCAACCGGTCCTGACCCGAATGCAGTAACGGAAGACACCTTGCGCCGGGGCTATGCTCCGGCCTTTTTTGTTGGGCAGGCGAGGAGGAGAAGGGTGGGCAATAAAAAACGCCGCAGCCTATGGTGGGGCGCGGCGCTTTTAAGATCAATTCGAAAACCAAGATTACTTGATCTTAGCTTCCTTGAATTCTACGTGCTTGCGAACAACCGGGTCATACTTGCGCAGGACCATTTTCTCGGTCAGTGTCCGCGGATTCTTTTTGGTTACGTAAAAGTAGCCAGTGTCCGCAGTGCTAAGCAGCTTGATCTTGATGCTGGACGGCTTTGCCATCTTTTTAACTCCAAGAAAACATTGTTCCAGGCCGCTTTGTGTACGACCACGTTGAGGGCGCAAAATACTCACACGGGGCTATAAGTCAAGCGCTGTTTGGAGGAAATTACATTATTTTTGACGGGTCTTGCAAAACTTATTGAAAATGCTAACGCTCGGGTAACCTTTTCTGTGCCAAAAGAATGAGATGCAAAAGAGACAGAGGCCAGTTTATGTCCACCGTAACTAACGATCTTCTTGAAGAACTCCGCACCGAAGCCATCGACACCGTCGAAGACCGTCTGAGAAACCTCACGGAGGCGGTGCAGGATTTCCAGGCGGGTATCATTCAGGGCGGTGATGCACTGGCGGCCATCCGGCTTGAGGCACATTCGCTGAAGTCTGTCGCTCAAAGCTTTGAGATGAAGTCGCTGAAAGTCATGTGCCACCGGTTTGAAGACTATTTCTTCAACATGAAGGCGCTGACGCCTGAGTCGTGCAAGGATATCCTTTTTTACGCCGACCGCATGGCCGAATGCCTTGAGGCCTTTATCCAAAACCGGGAAATCGACGTTTCGCAGATGATGCGCAAGCTGCCGAACAAAGGCGGCTTTGATGTGAAGGATGTCTCTGTCACGGATATCGAAGTGATGCTGGTGATGGAGCCGGGAACCGCGACCAAGATCGTCACCCGCGAGCTTCTGGAATGCGGCTACCGCATGATCAATGTGGCCTCCACCATGGATGCCATCCAGCTGATCCCATCCATGCGGCCTGATGCCGTGATCGTCTCCCGCGTGATGCCGGAGCTTTCCGGCATTGATCTGGCGTGTGCCTTGAAGGCCATGCCAAGCACGCGCGATATTCCGGTGGCACTCATTGCCACCAGCCAGAAAGAAAAATACACCGACCTGCCGGCCGATGTGCCTGTGCTCAGGAAGGGTGCGAACTTCGCCGATGACGTGGCGGATGTATTCGTGAAGCTGGGTATTCTCTAATCCGTAAATCTACCATCTGATCCAGATAACGGTTTTGTTATCTTATAGCATTAATCTGTTATTGGACGACAGCCCCGCCATCGGGCATGTCCTGTCTGGCGCGCACTTGCGCGTATGTATTTCCATTGTGTTTCAGGCGCTTAGGTGGGTTTTCCAATAGATGCCTTGACCACATGGCAGTTTTTCTTTGGGGGGCTTATGATTTTTCTGCGTGTATTGCTGGTGGTATCTCTGCTTGTGTTTGGAAGAGGGGCGTCAGCCGAAGGCGACAGTCCGTTCGCGGTTCATCAAATTCGCGACAATGTCTTTGTGCTTACCCGCATGTGGGATGACGTTAGCGGCAACAATATGGGAGTTGTCGTGGGCGAGGACGGCCTGCTGTTGATCAATTCGATGATGGCGAACGACTCCGAGGCCCTTGAGGCCACGCTGAAAACGCTTTCTGACAAGCCGGTGAAATATGTCATCAACAGCAACTGGGATTTCTATAACGTCCTGGGCAACGAATATTTTGCCGAGAGGGGCGCGATGGTCATCGCGCAGGAAGATGTGCTTTATGCACCGCGAAACCGGGATTATCAGCCGGTTTTCAATGATGTCCTGTTCAAGGACAGCATTACCCTCCGCTTTGGCGGCGACACGATAAAGGCCTACCGAAGCGGGGGGCATTCTTTCCCGCATGTGAACATCCGCCTTGAAAAGGCTAATGTGACTTTCGTGGCAGACAGCTTCCGGCCCGACTGGTTCGGCGTCATGGGGCCAAATGGCCTGAAGGGGTATTTTGCCGGGCTGGACCGTGTGCTGGCGGAAAGTGATGATGACACCATCATCGTGCCGGGCAGCTTCGGTGGGCAAGTTGCTTATGGCCGCGATAGTCTCTTGCATGAAAAGAAGATCAGGCAAGCGTTCGTGAATCGCATCGGCGAGCTCTATCGCACGCGTGTGCCTGTGGCTGAGATGATCGCGGATGAGGCATTGAACCGGATTGTCCGCGAGAATTTCCCGACGAGCTTTGACCGCTTTGAGGGCCTGCACGGCTATGACATCCTGCCCACGCTGACGACAGAATTTATCCCCGAGCACCCAATGTCAGACGCTGACAGGCAAGCCTTCACTGGCACCTATCAAGGCCCTGAGGGCCTGTCGTTTGACGTTTATGCAGACGGCGGCATGCTGTTCGCCCAATCCCTTGGCCGGTTCAAGGAAAGGCTGAAGCCTGTGTCTGAAACGGAATTTATCTTTGTGGGTGCGCAGGAGGGCGAGAAGCTTGTGTTTGAGCGGGACGGTCGGGGCATGGTCATCGCTGCGCGTCCCGAACTTGGCGAAAGCCATCTGACCCGCCGGATACCGGCGGGCCGCTGGTTGAGGCAGGAATAGTGATTGTTATCTGCCAGACCTTGGTCACTCACCGGCTTGACCGGTGGGTCCATATAGCTTCTGAAAATATACGGATGTCACCCTGAACTTGGTTCAGGGTCCATCTACCCGCCTAACCGAAGACGTCAACTATGCCTCTTATGGATGCTGAATCAAGTTCAGCATGACGGAGGAATTAGCGCTTGCGGCGGCTGGTGCCGGGTTTTCCCGGTTTGCTGGCGCCGCTGCGCCGCCGGGGCTTGCCGCCCTTGGCGCCTTTTGGCCGGTCGTGACGGCGGCTAAGCTTGGCTGCGCGGTTGCCGCCTTTCTCAACAAAATCAGGCAGGTTGCCTTCCCCCACCAGTGAAAGCCGCAGCCCGCCGGTGAATTTGTTGGCTTCCTCAAGCTTTACCTCAACCCGGTCCCCCAGCTTGAACACCTCACCGTGCCGTTCGCCCACCAGCCGGTGATGGGCTTCGTCCAGCGTGTAAAAGTCGGCGCCGATCTCGGATATCGGGATCAGGCCGTCGCCGCCTGATGGCTCCAGGCTGACGAACAGGCCAAAACGCGTCACGCCGGTGATTCGGCCAACGAATTCTTCGCCGACATGGTCAGACAGATAGTTCGCCAGATAGCGGTCTGTGCTGTCGCGTTCGGCGGCCATGGCCCGGCGCTCGGTATTTGAAATCTGTTCGCCGATGGCGCCCAGTTCCTCAACTTCAAGGTCCGTCATGCCGTCTTTGCCGAGCTTCAGCGCGCGGATAAGCCCGCGGTGCACGATCAGGTCGGCATAGCGGCGGATTGGCGATGTGAAGTGGGCATAGCGGGGCAGGGCAAGGCCGAAGTGCCCCATGTTGTCCGGGCCATAGTAGGCCTGTGTCTGGGACCGCAGCACCACCTCATTTACCAGATGCTCCTGCGGGGTGTCTTTGACCTTGTGCAGGATACCGTTGAAAAGCCGCGGCATCATCACCGTGCCCTTGGCCAGGTTCAGGTCCATGGTAGCCAGGAAGTCGCGCAGGCTTTCAAGCTTGTCCATCGGTGGTTCTTCATGCACGCGGTACATGGTGGGCAGATGGTGCTTTTCCATTTCTTCTGCCGCACACACGTTGGCGGAGATCATGAATTCCTCGACCACGCGGTGGGCGTCAAAGCGGTCCCTCAGCGTAATGCCGGTTACATGACCTTCGTCGTTGATTTCCACCCGGCGTTCCGGCAGGTCCAGATCAAGCGGCTCGCGCTTCCCGCGCGCCACCATGATGGCCTTGAAGGTGCCCCACAGCGGCTTCAGGACAGGCTCCAGTAGTGGTTCTGTCAGTTCATTCGGGGTGCCGTCGATGGCGGCCTGCGCGTCTGTATAGCTTACATTCGCAGCGCTCTTCATCAGGCCGCGCACGAATTTATGGCGGATTTTGCGGCCCTGTGCATCAAACCACATGTGAACAGCCATGCAGGCTCGCTCCACGCCCGGCATCAGGCTGCAAAGGTCCGCCGACAGCGCTTCCGGCAGCATGGGCACCACGCGGTCCGGGAAATAGCAGCTGTTGCCGCGCTTAAGCGCCTCCCGGTCCAGCTTGCTTTCCGGCTTCACATAGTGGGCAACGTCTGCGATGGCCACAATGGCGTGCCAGCCACCTTTGTTTTCAGGGTCCGGGTCTGCCTCGGCCCAGATGGCGTCGTCATGGTCGCGGGCGTCGGCCGGGTCGATGGTGATCAGCGGAATGTCGCGCAGGTCCGCGCGCTTGCCAAGCCCCACGGGCTGGGCGGCTTCGGCTTCCTTGATAACATCGTCCGGGAATTCATATGGGATATCGTGCGCGTGGATGGCGATCATGCTGATCGCCTTGGCGCTTGAGATATCGTCCAGGCGTTCTTTCACGCGGGCGCGCTTGGGGCCAGAACCGCGGCGCGATTGAACCGGGTCCGCCAGTACAAGCTCGCCGTCCTTGGCGCCGCCCGTGTCATCGCGGTCCACCCAATATTCGTCCCGGTTCTTCTTGTCGATCGGGTGGATGCGGCCACCGTTCTCATTACCGTGGAAAATGCCCATAAGGGCGCGCGGCGAAGGCTTCAGCACCTTGAGTATGCTGGCCTTGTAAACTGGCGGCTCATCCTTGATGTGCGTCAGGCGCACCAGTGCCCGGTCGCCAGGGCCAAGGGCAGGGCCACCTTTACCGCGACCGCGCTTCTTTTCCTTCAGGAAAATGGTCGGCATCTCGCCGCCGCCTTCGAAATTTACCGGTTTTACAAGCACTTCTCCGTGCTTGTTCAGCCCTGCGAACTCCACCACCTGAACACCGGGCAGCCGGTCTGCGGGTCTGAGCGCATGGCCAGTGCCTTTCGTCAGGATGCCGTCTTCCGACAGTTCCCGAAGCGCCTTTTTCAGATGCACCTTGTCTGGCCCTTTGACGCCGAAGGCGCGGGCGATATCGCGTTTGGTGACTTTGCCGCCCTCGAAATCGCGGATGAACTCCATGATTTCGTCTTTGGTTGGTATCTGGCCGGGCTCTGGTTTACGCGCCAAGGGCGGTGTCCTTTCGGGGAAATGTCGTTGTCATTCCGGACAAGCGTAGCGCGATCCGGAATCTTTGTCAGGCATAGCTTTCTGCCCAAGAAGATTCCGGCTTCCGCCGGAATGACAGAAGCTGGTTAGGAGGCCTTCTTCTTCGGCGCAGCCTTTTTCTTGGCCGGGGCCTTCTTGGCAGCTGCTTTCTTCTTCGCCGGTTTCTTGGCCTTGGCGGCAAGCCATTCAAGCGCCTGTTCAAGCGTCACGCTCTCGGGCTCTGTGCCCTTAGGCAGCGTGGCGTTGGTGCGCTTGTGATTGACGTATGGACCATAGCGGCCATCAAGAACGCGAACTGCATCGCCGTCATCAGGGTGCTCGCCCAGTTCCTTCAGTACTGTCTTGCCGCCGCCTTTCTTGGCTTTGGCGTCCGCCACCAGCGAAACCGCGCGGTTGAGGCCCACGGTGAAGACTTCTTCTGAGGACTGCAGCTTGGCATAGGTGCCGTCATGCGCCACATAGGGGCCATAGCGGCCGATGGCACTGGTGATAGGCTTGCCGTCTTCCGGGTGCGCGCCAATCTCACGCGGGAGGGAGAGGAGCGCCAGCGCCTTTTCAAGGTCGATGTCGCCCTGATCAATATCCTTCGGGATGCTGGCGCGCTTGGGCTTTTCACCCTTCACGGCTTCACCTACCTGGATATAGGGGCCAAACCGCCCGGTGCGGATGGAAATCGGTTCACCGGTCTCTGGATCGTCGCCCAGCGTGGTGGGTTCGTCTGAATTGCCTTCGCCGTCATCGCCCTTTTGGCCGAACTGGCGGGTGTAGCCACATTCCGGATAGTTGGAACAGCCAATAAAGGCGCCATAGCGGCTGGTTTTCAGGCCCAGGCGGCCGTCTTCACATTTCGGGCACTTGCGCGCGTCCGGGTTCGTGGAGGCATCCGGGAACATCATATGCTCCAGGAATTCATCCAGCGCATCGATCACAACAGAGTTGCGTACGCCGATGATCTCTTCCGTCTTGGGCTTGAAGGCATGCCAGAAATCGGCGAGGACCTTCTTCCAGTCCTCTTCCCCGGCAGAGATATGGTCAAGCTGCTCTTCAAGGTTCGCTGTGAAATCATATTCCACATAGCGGGTGAAGAATTTCTCCAGGAAGGCGGTGACCAGGCGGCCCTTGTCGTCCGGGATGAAGCGGTTGCGCTCCATATGCACGTAACTGCGGTCCCGAAGCACCGACAGGATCGATGCATATGTAGACGGGCGACCGATACCCAGCTCTTCCATGCGCTTCACCAGGCTTGCTTCCGTGAAGCGTGGTGGTGCGTCGGTGAAATGCTGTTTGGGCTCAACACCTTCAAGGGTCAGCACTTCGCCTTCCTTGATCATTGGCAGGCGGGTTTCGTCCTCGTCACCTTCGTCGTCCTTGCCTTCCTGGTAAACGGAAAGGAAGCCATCAAACTGGATGATGGTGCCGGTGGCGCGCAGCTCTGCCGATTGGTCGGCGTTCATGATGGTTACCGTCGTGCGTTCCGCAACCGCGCTTTCCATCTGGCTTGCGATGGTCCGGCGCCAGATCAGCTCATAAAGCTTCTTCTCGTCGGCATCGAGCGCGTGCGACACTTCGTTTGGTGTGCGCATCGGGTCGGTCGGGCGGATCGCTTCGTGCGCTTCCTGGGCGTTCTTCGCCTTGGTCTTGTAGACGCGCGGGCTGTCCGGCAGATATTTGTCGCCGTAGCGGCTTTCAATCACGCCGCGGGTGGCGTTCAGGGCTTCCTGCGCGATGGTTACGCCGTCTGTACGCATGTAGGTGATCAGGCCTGTCACCTCGCCGTCAATCGGCTTGCCTTCATAAAGGCTCTGCGCCACGCGCATGGTGCGCTGGGCCGGGAAACCAAGCTTCCGCGCGGCTTCCTGCTGCAGGGTTGAGGTGGTGAAGGGCGGCTGTGGGTGGCGGCGGGCCGGCTTGCGCTCCACTGCTGATACTTTCAGCGGTGTGCGCTCGATCAGCGCGGCGGCGGCTTTTGCGTCCACTTCATTGTTCAGGTCGTATTTCTTCAGCTTGTCGCCGTTCATGGCGAACAGGCGGCTCATGAAGCTCTTGCCCGCGTCGCCTTTCACGCCTGCTTCCACGCTCCAGTATTCCTGGGGCACGAATTTTTCGATCTCATTCTCGCGCTCGCAAATCAGGCGCAGCGCCACAGATTGCACGCGGCCCGCAGACCGTGCGCCCGGCAGCTTGCGCCACAGCACTGGCGACAGGGTAAAGCCCACAAGATAATCCAACGCACGGCGGGCGAGGTAGGCATGTACCAGCTCGTCATCCAGATCGCGCGGCTCGGCCATGGCCTTCAAGATCGCGGATTTGGTGATCTCGTTGAACACCACGCGCTTGACGGCAACGTCCTTTAGCGCCTTCTTCTTGTTCAGGACTTCCAGCACGTGCCAGCTGATGGCTTCCCCTTCGCGGTCGGGGTCAGTCGCGAGATACAGTTTGTCGGCGCCTTTTACGGCGTTGGCGATCTCAGTCAGGCGCTTGTTCGAATCGCGGTCGACCACCCAGTCCATCGCGAAATCTTCGTCAGGCTTTACCGAACCGTCTTTGGCAGGCAGGTCACGGACGTGGCCAAAACTGGCTAAGACCTTGTAATCCTTACCAAGATACTTGTTGATGGTTTTTGCCTTTGCTGGCGATTCCACGATAACGACGTTCATACGTCAGCCCGTTCCTTACATTATAATAATGGTGCGCTATAGCGCTTTGTCTTTGCTCTCACCTAGTTCGAAGCGGCGTTGATTGCAATGGCCTTCTTCAATTCAGGGGTAATTTCGGCTAACCCGGCCGCCCGAATGACGGGTGATTTCACCCGCCAGTTCCAGTTCCAGGAAGGCGGCCATCACTGCCTCGGGGCTGGCCCCGGATTGGCGGACCACTTCATCCATATGGATGGGTGTACTCGAAAGTAAGCCAAGCAGATCACCTGGGGCCGATGCTGCGTCACGGCTTGGGGCAGGGGAAATGGGCCCTATGGGTGTGCCCTTTTGTGCCACTAGGGCACTATGGGGGCGCGGTGTGTGCCCATAATCCACGACAGCCGGAAGCTCATTCAGGATGTCATCCGCGCATTCCACCAGAATAGCGCCGTCTTTGATAAGCCGGTTGCCGCCCTTGGCGCGCGGGTCCAGCGGTGAACCGGGGATAGCGAACACGTCGCGCCCCTGCTCAAGCGCGAAACGCGCGGTGATCAGCGAGCCGGATTTGAGCGCGGCCTCCACAACAAGAACACCCACCGAAAGCCCGGAAATCAGGCGATTTCGGCGCGGAAAGTGGCGTGCCTGCGGGCGTGTGCCCATCGGCATTTCGGAAACCAATAGCCCGTTTTCTGCGATCTGGCGCTGAAGGGCTTCATTTTCGGGCGGGTAGAAAATATCGAGCCCGCCGGCCACGCAGGCGATGGTGGCGTGCTCGATGGCCGCTTGGTGCGCTGCTGTGTCGATCCCGCGGGCGAGACCGGATGTGACCGTAATGCCCGTTTCCGCCAGGGCGCCCGCGAGCGTGCGCGTGAGCTTCAGGCCGGAAACGCTGGCATTGCGGGCACCCACGATGCCGACACTGCGGGTATTCAGCAGGTCCAGCCTGCCCACGGCGAACAGAACAGGTGGCGCGTCCTCAATCGCAGCGAGCTGTGCAGGATAGTGCGCGTCTCCCAAGAACAGGGCATGACCGCCAGCGCGCTCAATGCGCTCAAGTTCACTTTCCGCGGCTGTCTCTGATGGTGGTACAAGCAGCTTCTTGCGGCCATTTTTCTTCGCCAGCTCAACCGCGCCTTCAAGTGCTTCAATGGCATTGCCGAAGCGCGCCAGAAGCCCTTTGAACGTAACGGGGCCAATGCCTTCCGTGCGAATAAGGCGCAGCTGCGCGAGCTTTTCCGCATCCGTTAAGGGCTTGCCTGTTTCCGTTTTGTTCATGGTGGCAGAGTGCCGCCCATGTGCGCCAAAGTCAATCACTGGTGGCGGAATTGCGCGCTTTTATTTGTTCTTCTTGCCGATTTTGGGCTCTTCGCCACGCATTAGCCGGGTGATGTTTTCCTTGTGGCGGATATAGATGACCAGCGTCATGAAGGCGATGAAGATCCAGCTGTCCGGCCCTACGATATAGTAGCTGATGGCCGGTGCCAGAAGCGAGGCGATCAGGGCCGAAAGGCTGGAGAAGCGGAAGATGGCTGCGGCCAGAAGCCAGGTCACGCCACAGGCGAGCCCCAGGAGCAGGTTGATGGCGAAGATAGTGCCGAAGAAGGTGGCAACACCTTTGCCGCCTTTGAACTTGAGATAGAGCGGGAAACAGTGGCCGATAAAGGCGGCGGCACCCGCGAGCGGGGCGAGGGCAGGGTCAACCAGATAGCGGGTCAGCAGAACCGCGATGGCACCTTTGCCTGCATCCATGATGAGGGTGGCAAGCGCCAAGTCCTTGCGGCCTGTCCGGAGCACGTTGGTGGCGCCAATGTTGCCTGACCCCACATTCCGAATGTCGCCCAGGCCCGCCATTTTGGTGAACAGAAGGCCGAAGGGCACAGAACCCAACAGATAGCTCAGGGCCAGTACCAGCCCCATCTCCCCCGAGAATGTCATCGCTATTCTCCGCTAAAGAGCGTCTTGCCGCCCACGATCGTCTGCCAAACCTGCCCCTGAACGGGCAGCGTGTCAAACGGTGTGTTCCTGGCGCTTGCGCGGAACGCCTCGCGGTCGATGCGCCAGGGCTTATCCGGATCAAAGATCACCAGGTCTGCAGGCGCGCCGGCTTCCAGCTTGCCGCCAGGTACGCCCAGAAGGTCTGCTGGAGTGGCTGTGAGCGCCTTCAGCGTGGTGACAAGATCAACCTTGCCTGCGTGCACGGGCGCGAGCGCAAGCGCAAGGAGCGTTTCGAAGCCCACGATGCCTGCTGCGGCCTGGCCAAAGGGCAGGCGCTTTACGTCTTCGCTTTTCGGGTCATGGTCGCTCACAAGCGTATCAATGGTGCCGTCAGCAAGTCCTGCGATCAGCGCCAGGCGGTCTTCCTCAGACCTGAGGGGAGGGCTGACCTTGGCAAACGTGCGGTAGCCTTCCATGGCATTGTCGTTGAGGTGCAGATAATGGGGGGCCGTGGAGCAGGTGACTTTCACGCCCCGCGCCTTGGCGGCACGAATGGCTTCCACGCCTTCGCGACTTGATATCAGCGCAAAGTGGATGGGTGTACCCGTCATTTCACTGAGACGCGCATCGCGTTCGATCTGGATCACTTCCGCCATCGCAGGGATGCCCGCAAACCCAAGCCGTGTCGCGATTTCGCCTTCATGGGCGATGCCGCCGTTCGCCAGGCCCTTGTCCTGCGGGAACTGCACGATAACAGCACCGAAGTAGCTGGCATATTCCATCAGGCGGCGCATGACTTGGCTGTCTGATACTGGCTTGCGGCAGTCGGTAAAGGCAACGGCACCTGAGGCTTTCATCTGGCCGATTTCCGCCAGCTCCTTGCCTTCCATGCCGCGCGTTGCCGCGCCCATGGGGTATACATTGACGGTGTGCGTGTCTTCAGCGCGCCTGCGAATGCGCTCCACCACCGGGTCGCTGTCGATCATCGTCGTCTGGTCCGGCTGCAGGATCACGGTTGTGATGCCGCCCGCAAGCGCTGCGTCAGCGTCAACCGAATGGGCGCGCATGTCGATAAGGCCTGGGCAAAGCACGCGGCCTTTGCAGTCTGTAACCGTTGCATCGTCCGGCACTTCAATATCGGGGCCGAAGTCTGCGATCTTGCCGTTGTTGACGATCAGCGTGCCCTTGGTGTCCAGGCCGCTTGCCGGGTCAATGAGGCGGGCGTTTGTGAATGCTGAAATCATGCCGCGTCCTCCCCGCGCAAGCCTCGTGTCAGGATATCCAGACAGGCCATACGAACTGCCACACCCATTTCCACTTGTTCTTCGATCGCGGAGCGGTCCAGGTCGTCAGCGACATCAGAGGCAATCTCCACGCCGCGGTTCATCGGGCCGGGGTGCATCACCAGCACATCTTCCTTGGCGTATTTGAGCGTATCACGCGTCAGGCCCCAGAAGCGGTAATATTCCCGAAGGCTGGGCAGGAAGGCACCTTGCATGCGTTCCTGCTGCAGGCGGAGCATCATCACCACATCCGCGCCTTCAAGACCTTCGTCCATGCGGTGGGAAACTTCCACGCCCAGGCGGTCGACATCCTTGGGAAGCAGCGTTGGCGGCGCCACCAGGCGAACCCGCGCACCCATGGCGTTCAGGAGGTAAATGTTGGAGCGGGCAACCCGGCTGTGCGCCACATCGCCTGAAATCACGATTGTCTGGCCATGCAGCTTGCCTTTGCGGCGGCGGATCGTCAGTGCGTCAAGAAGCGCCTGTGTCGGATGTTCTGCCCGGCCGTCGCCCGCGTTAATCACGGCGCAATCCATTTTTTCAGAGAGCAGCTTTACCGCGCCACTGTCCGCGTGCCGCATCACCAGCACATCTGGGTGCATGGCATTCAGTGTGGCTGCCGTATCCAGAAGCGTTTCACCCTTCTTGATCGAGCTGGTGCCCGTGGACATGCTGGTCACTTCCATGCCAAGGCGTTTGCCCGCGATCTCGAAGCTCATCAGTGTCCGGGTCGAATTCTCGAAAAACAGGTTGATCTGCGTCAGGCCCGCGCATTTGGGCGAGGACTTCTGCCGCTGCCTGTTCTGCTCGACATAATGATCGGCCACGTCAAGGACATGCTTGATCGCTGTCGGATCAAGATTCCAGATGCCTAGCAAGTGTTTATGAGGGAAAAGTTGACCCGAGGGCGGAGAAACTTCCGCGCGCGGGTAGGACGATTTGTCGGTCTGTTGCGTGCTCATTAAGCCCGCCTTATAGGCCCAAAATTTGTACCCTGCAAGTCTCTAATCCATTGAGCCAACGCAGGTGCCGGATTTGGGGCATGGGGTTTCAGTCCGCGTAGAATTTCGTGTCATAGACCACGCGGCCTGGAAGGCCTTCGAGCGCCCCTTGCCAGCATTCCATTGCCATAAAGGCGGCATTCTGTTCACGGTCATCGGAAAATGTCAGGCCGAAGTCCGCTGCGGGTCTGAAACCGACCCTCTCATAAAAGTCTGTATGTCCCAACAGGACAATGGCGTCTGCTTCAACTTCCTTGAGGCTTTCCTCCAACAGACGCCGGCCCAGACCTTCGCCCTGATAGTCATTGTGAATCGCCAGCGGGCCAAGGCCAAGTATCTGACGTTTTGTGTCTCGGTCTTTGATGGAGACCGGCGAATAAGCAACATAGCCCACAAGGGCACCCTGATCCCACAAGCCATGCTCCGCCGCCATCACACGCCGGGTGCGCAGGCTTTCAACCAGCCTGGCTTCAAAGTCTGTTGGATAGGTCGTGCGCAGGAGATGGTCGATGTTCGGCCCGTCTTCAGCTGAAAGGCTTGTGTCAAATCGCATGCAGCGCCCCCTGCAGGATATAGGCTGCGGCCATCTTGTCGATCACGTCCTTGCGCTTGGCGCGGCTGCTGTCTGCTTCCAGGAGCGTGCGTTCAACGGCGCTTGTGGACAGGCGTTCGTCCCACAGTGTTTGCGGCAGGTCAAAAAACTTGGCGAGATTTTCGGAAAAAGCGCGGACCGACTGGCAGCGCGGGCCCTCGCTGCCGTCCATATTAACGGGCCAGCCAATCACGAAGCCGCCGACATTCTGTTCTTCAACAATCTGCTGGATGCGGGCCACGTCATCCTTGAAGCGTTTGCGCCTGATGATTTCCATCGGCGTTGCAATCATCAGCGTGGTGTCCGAAAGCGCAAGGCCAATGGTTTTCGTGCCCGGGTCCATGCCCAGAAGGCGCTGGCGTGGTTTCAGCCGGCCTTTCATTTCCGTGATGGAAACCTGATGGCTCACCGGTTTTTCTCCAGCCAGGCGCTGGCGCGTTCGGCGGCATTCTGGCGAATGTTCATATAGAACAGATTAATATCATAGGCATGATAGTTGCCGCCCGCCATCTGGTATTCGCTCCAGGAGCCCTGCGGTGGGCGGGTCAGGTAAAGTACGCCGTCTTTGCCGCAGCGTGCACCCGTGAGGGACGGGATCGGGGCCGAAATCGGGCCTGCTTCTGGCAACAGTTCAATCGCACCCAGGTTCGCCGCCTTTGTAGCTGTGCCGTCCACTTCCCAGCTCAGCGGGTTGGTGCACAGCATCTTGGTGCCTGCGCGCAGTTTGCCGTTCAGGCCCGGCGTTGCGGCCACAACTTTCAGAAGCGGGCTTGCGTCGCCGTCCTTGTCGAAGCTCTGGAACGAGACAACGCAGCCTGTATCGGTCTTGCCCTCGCAGGCGTCAATGCCTGGCAGAACCGCCAGGTCCCCCTCATGGCTGACCGGCCAACCGATGATATAGGCGGCAACCATAAGGTCGCGCAGGTTCGTTGGCGCAACCCGTTCGCCCAACAAGAGAAGGGCGTGCAAGGCCCCCTGGCTGTGGCCGACGATAATGAAGGGACGTCCCTTGTTTTTTGTGGTGATGTAATTGTCAAAAGCTGCGAGCACGTCGGCATGTGCGTTCAGCATCGCCTGAACACCCTGGCCGCTGTCGTCAAGGAAAGCGCCGAAGGTAGCCTGGCGGTAGTGCGGGGCGTAAACCTGGCCTGCCAGGTTGAAGGCGCTGGCCTGATAGCGGAGGGCGAAATTGTCCGTCCAGCGCATGGTTTTTTCGTCGCCGTTATAAGGCGCGTTCCAGCGCTCCTTGTTCAGATACGTGGTTGGGTGGATATAGAAGACATCCACTTCCGGCACCATGGCAGTCCGCATAATGCCCTCAGGCATCATTTGCGCGGGCGATGTCTTGCCGGGTATGGCAGCCCAGGCCTCTTCTGTCGTATAGTCGGGCGCCGGCGTTGGCTCCTCGGATGCGATTTCATGAGACGGCACAAACGCGACCTTCATCATGGCAGCCTGATTCTGGTTCAGGATAATGCCGCCAATCAGGATCAGAATGATCACAACGGCTATCGCGAGCAGAAATTTGGCTGCCGGTGCGGTTTTATGCTTTGCCATGATGGCTTACCCCCTTGGTATTTCTGGACTATTGGACCGCCCTGGCCACAAGGCCATGATATGGTCGTCAACGATACGGCCGTCTTCATACCGGACTGCATCTTTCCTGACGCCTTCCTGTTCAAAACCAACGGCCTGGTAAAGCGCGATCGCAGCCTTGTTGTCGCTGTGGACATGCAGTTCGATCCGCTCAAGTACTTCATGTATTTGCACCCAATCGATGAAATGCAAAAGCAGTTTTTTGCCAATGCCGCGCCCGCGCCAGTTTTCTGCCACGCTCATGGCGAAGCCAGTGGTGTGACGCACCCGCTTGCGGCGGTCAGCCCAGCTGTCCAGCATGCCGATAATATCGCCTTCGGACGTTGCTACGAAACAGACTTCATACGGATCGGTCTGTTTCCGGGCAATCCAGAAACGCTGTTTCCATCTGCCCGCGCGAAATTCTGGCGCACGCGTAATCAGATGATTGGCGCTGGCATAGGTCTGCCGGATGTAACCATTGAGCGGCCCGGCATCGGACAGGCGCGCTTCGCGTATGGTGATCTGGTCGCTCAATCTTTTGTTCCCAACTGCGGTTATCTGCTGATTTGGGCGCGTTGAGGGGGGGAATGCAAGCCGAATTTTGAGGTTTTCTGCACCGCAGGCAAAAGGCTTATTGCAAGAAATGGCCAATTTGGGCATTTTTATGGGGCTTGCTGGCCTGATCAGCGGGTTTCGGGAGGGTAAAATATCTTCTTTTGATTCAACCACAGACCGGATTGGCAGCAAAGACGGATATGGGACCGGAGATTATTTTCTCTACCCGGCTGCGGACGCGCCCGTGTTTGGCGATGATTTTTCAAGCATCTTGAAGCATTTCGCCTCTTGCAGAGGTGCGCGTGCTTTCAACCAGAAAAAAGATGTCTCTCCTGCCGCACTCAAGGCCTATCTGCCCTGGATATCGCTCGTGGAGCCCATTTGGGGCGGCGACGGCAGGATGGCGGATGCGCGTGTAACCTTGCATGGCAGCGCTGTTGCAGGGGCTTACAGCGAAATCACACACCAGCGGGTCCGCGAAGTTCACCAGCCCGATGTGGCCGACCGGGTGATCGCTTCCATGCAGCATGCGGTGGAGATCAAGACGCCAGTGATTGGCGTCAGTGAGGAGCGGAAAGTGGATCCGCCGGTGCGCCTGCATATCCTTTATTTGCCACTGTCGGAGGACGGTGAAACGGTCAATCTCTTCATGTCTTACGTGCGGCTTGATCCACTCGATTGATCAGCGGGGCACGAAGATCGGGATATATGTGGTGGTTTGTCGGTAGTAGACGGTTTTCGACAAGCTTATGGGGACATCCATTTTCGCGGGCGTAAAATGAATACGTTTATGGTGTCCAGAATGCGTTTCTTCGATCACATAGCTTGCCCCAAAGAAGTTTTGTTCCGTGGTTTTGCCATCCGAACCGATTGCTACGTTTTTGCGCTGGTTGTCGAACTCCACATACTTGCCGTCACGTCCCAGGCGGCTATTTACGTGCAAATCGCCTTTTAGAAATCCCCTACTGCTTAGTTGCAGCCAAAGCGAGCCGATGGGGGCTATTTCTCCCTTTTGGGCCTGTTCAAATCCAACCGGTTCAATCAGCCGGTCATTGTAAATCTTGTCCACTGTTGGCGGAAATGAATAGCTAAGATTACTGTCCCAGACGCGGTCGAACCTGCCATCATTATCGGTATCTTGGAGACAAAAGACATCCTTGTTCTTCCTCGCGAGGTTGAGACCCAAAGTAAACACTGCGCCAAGCATATCTCCGCCATCATATTTTGCAGACATCAAGCCGCAGTAGACTGCAAAGCCTCTGGCGTTTCTAACTGTCTGGCGATTGCGCAGTTTTGCGAAAAACGCTGAGGTTGCCTGATCTGCTTCCGATTGGCTCTGGGTACTTGTTCCCCCAAGTGTAAGTGGTGGGGCTGCCTGGCCATCAGGTGAGCCGGAGGCAAAAGGGATCACAGGTCGCTGATAAATTTCATACGAGCCGAAGAGTTGCGTTCCTTTTGGGATCAGTTTCGTTCGTTTGTCTGACTGATAGGTAAAGTCTTCAGTAAGTGTTGCTGCGATTTCAGGGCGAATTTGACGTTCCAAAAATGGCTCACCTGCTTGCACTACCTGAGTTCCCGGTTCCTGAGATCCAGCCAACAGAATGAATGAGGTCTTCACGCTGGTGATGTTTGATTTTGGAGGCCCGGAATGGCTGCATGCAGCGAGCATCGTAAAAGCGGCGACAGAAATTAGCAGGGATCGAAAAAACATTAAAAAGTAACCTTCAGCTATACTCGTGTTTCAGAGACACTAAATTGTGAAAGGAATCTTGTCTAGGCCATTTACGAGGGCTTTTTAGGGAAGTGTGCTTCATTGACAAGAATTACCTTGAAGCTGGGGGGCATGAGCGCTAAGTTCCGCGCTGATTTCACGCATTTTCCTGGCTAGTATCATAGGAATTTTCATGTCGGATATTGATAAGGCAACCGTTGCCAAAATTGCGCGGCTTGCGCGCATCAAAATTGAGGAAGACAAGCTTGAGTCTCTTGCAGGCGAGCTTAACAACATCCTTGGGTGGGTAGAGCAGCTTGATGAGGTCAACACGGACGACATTCAGCCGATGTCAAGCGTGGTGGACGCGAAGCTGCGTTGGCGCCAGGACGAAGTGTCTGATGGCGACAAGCAGGAAAGCGTTCTTAAGAATGCGCCGAACGCCGAGTATGGCTTCTTTGCCGTGCCAAAAGTGATCGAGTAGGGGGCGGCCATGACGGATCTCACGAAACTGACTATCGCGGAAGCCCGCGACCTTCTGAAAAAGGGCGACATCACGTCCCGCGAGCTGGCGGAAGCGCATATTGCGTCCGTTGAGGCTGCTGACGCGCTCAATGCCTATATCGCCAAGACGCCTGAGCTGGCGCTGGAGCAAGCCGACAAGGCAGACGCCAAGATTGGGGCGGGTGAGCAGAAGGGCATGACCGGCATTCCTGTGGGCATCAAGGACCTGTTCGCCACAAAGGGCGTACACACGCAGGCGTGCTCCCACATCCTGGACGGCTTCAAGCCTGAGTATGAAAGCACCGTCACCCAAAAGCTTTGGGATGATGGCGCCGTGATGCTTGGTAAGCTGAATATGGACGAATTCGCCATGGGCTCGTCAAACGAGACCAGCTTCTATGGCCCTGTGAAAAACCCATGGCGCCGCGGTGATACCGATACGGTTCCGGGTGGTTCCTCCGGTGGTTCTGTGGCCTCTGTGGCTGGTTTTGCCGCGATGGGTGCAACGGCTTCCGATACGGGTGGTTCGATACGCCAGCCAGCGTCCTTCACCGGCACCTTCGGTTTCAAGCCAACCTATGGCCGCTGCAGTCGTTACGGCATGGTAGCGTTCGCGAGCTCGCTTGATCAGGCTGGTACCATCACACGCACCGTGCGTGACGGCGCGATCATGATGGAAAGCATTTCCGGTTTCGACACCAAGGACAGCACCAGCGTTGATATCCCTGTGCCGAACTTTGAAGCTGCGCTCACTGGCGATATCCGCGGCATGAAGATCGGTATCCCGCAGGAATACCACCTTGCCGGCATGCCGGGCGAAATTGAGGCGCTTTGGCACCAGGGGATTGAGTGGATGAAAGCCGCAGGCGCGGAAATCGTCGACATCAACCTGCCGCACACCAAATATGCGCTGCCGACTTATTATATCGTGGCGCCGGCCGAGGCTTCCTCGAACCTGGCGCGCTATGACGGCGTTCGCTACGGCCTCAGAGAAACGGTTGAAGGCGGTGGCCTTGTTGACATGTATGAAGCAACGCGTGCTGCCGGCTTCGGTGACGAAGTTAAGCGCCGGATCATGATCGGCACCTATGTACTGTCAGCCGGTTACTATGACGCTTATTACCTGAAGGCCCAGAAGGTTCGTCAACTGATCGCCAACGACTTCAAGATGGCGTTTGAAAAAGTTGACGCAGTCCTGACGCCAACAGCGCCAAGTGCTGCGTTTGCGCCGGGCGAAAAGTCTGATGACCCGATCGCCATGTACCTGAATGACGTCTTCACCGTTCCGGCGTCGCTTGCGGGCCTGCCTGGCTCCAGCGTGCCGGTTGGGCTTGATGCAAACGGTCTGCCGCTTGGCCTGCAGATCCTTGGCAAGCCATGGGATGAGGAAACAGTGTTCAAAGTATCGGGTGTTATGGAAGAGGCCGCGAACTTTACGGCCAAACCCGCAGAGTGGTGGAGGTAAGCGTCATGAGCAACTATCGTATTCAAGGCGCCACTGGTGATTGGGAAGTTGTCCTCGGTCTTGAGGTTCACGCCCAGGTTATCTCCAACGCCAAGCTGTTTTCCGGTGCATCCACCGAGTTCGGCGCAGAGCCTAACGCGCAGGTGTCGCTTGTTGATGCGGCCATGCCGGGCATGCTGCCAACGATCAACGCCGAATGTATCCGCCAGGCGGTGCGTACCGGTCTGGCGCTCGGTGCCCAGATCAACAAGCGTTCGGTGTTTGACCGCAAGAACTATTTCTATGCCGATCTGCCACAAGGTTATCAGATCAGCCAGTTCAAGCACCCGATTGTGGGTGAAGGCACGATCACGATCGACCTTGGTGACGGCCAGACAAAGGATATCGGCGTTGAGCGCATCCACCTTGAGCAGGACGCAGGCAAGTCGATGCACGACCAGCATCCGCAGATGACATACGTTGACCTGAACCGGTCTGGCGTGGCGCTGATGGAAATCGTTTCCAAGCCTGATATGTCAAGCCCGGAGGAAGCCGGTGCGTACCTGACGAAGCTGCGTACCATCCTGCGCTACATAGGCACCTGTGACGGTAACATGGAGCAGGGCAGCATGCGCGCCGACGTGAACGTATCCGTGCGCAAGCCGGGTGACCCACTGGGCACGCGCTGCGAGATCAAGAATGTGAACTCCATTCGTTTCGTGCGTCAGGCGATCGAATATGAAGCACAGCGCCAGGTGGATATCATCGAGGACGGCGGCACCATCGACCAGGAAACGCGCCTTTTTGACCCATCGAAGGGCGAGACGCGGTCCATGCGGTCCAAGGAAGAAGCGCACGACTATCGCTACTTCCCGGATCCAGACCTTCTGCCGGTTGAATTCGACGATGCCTTTATTGACGCAGCACGCGAAAGCCTTCCAGAGCTGCCGGACGAAAAGAAAGCCCGTTTTGTCGAAGAACTGGGCGTGTCTGACTATAACGCCAGCGTGCTTGTGGGCGAGAAAGAGTCTTGTGACTTCTTCGAAGAGCTGCTTTCGGCTCTTGCCGCGAAAACCGGCAAACCATCGCAGAAGCTGGCCGCCAAGGCATCAAACTGGGTGATGGGCGACCTGTTCGGTGCCTTGAATAAGGCGAGCAAGTCCGTGAGCGAGAGCCCGGTTTCTGCGAAGCAGGGGGCTGACCTTCTGGCGCTTGTTGAAGATGGCACCATTTCCGGCAGGATCGCCAAGGACGTGTTCGAGATCATGTTCGATACCGGCAAGGATGCGGAAGCGATCGTCGAGGAAAAGGGCCTGAAGCAGGTGTCCGACACCGGCGAGATCGAAAAGATCATCGACGAAGTGATTGCGGCCAACCCTGCCCAGCTGGAGCAGTACCGCGCGGGCAAGGACAAGCTGATCGGCTTCTTCGTTGGCCAGGTGATGAAAGCCACCGGCGGCAAGGCCAACCCGGGAATGGTCAACCAGCTTTTGAAGCCTAAGCTGGACGGCTAGATAGGCGAGCTTTGTTTAGGCCAACGAATGGAAAAGCCACCGATGTCGTCGGTGGCTTTCTCAGAAACTAATTTAGAATACTGTGGTTTGGGCTCACATTCTCACTGTGCTGATGTGGTGTTTGTATCAGTACTGCTAGCGGCAGCATCGCCGAAGTTGCAACTTTTGTGAGCGCTAAGGTTATCAAGGTCCTCTCTTCGAGCCCTTGCTGATTTCCTAGCATCCTTTTTCGCCATTCCGTTTCCAATGCCGAAATCACCGAGGAAGCCGAAAACAGTCTTGGCGTCAAAGTCGCCTGTTTCGTCGATTTGTTTTTCGAATTGATCAAGCTTGTCGTATTCCAACTGAATTTCTCGGCAGGTGTATAACTCTTTTTCAGCTGAAGATAGCTCTTGCACTCTTCCGTACTGCTTTGTCGCGCAAGCGGACACAAGCAAAGGAAGCGCTAGAATTAAAGCGATATTCTTCATGTTCCCCCTCCCTGGGTCATACGTTTATTAGTTGTGTACTATCTCACAATAACACTTCATTCAACTGAATTTTTCTCTATGAATCAGATACTCAACTCCAGCTGTGATTCTTGAAGATGGCTGCTGAGCCATGAATGGTTAGGTGCTGGAGACGATATTTTGGTTGGGTCTTCTTATTTACCGGCTTATGTGCGAAGAACATGATCTGGGTTCATGCCCCGTTCAGTTTACCGGCCGTATTCTCAGGCACAGGATTAAAGGAGGGCATGATGCAAATGACATCCCTGAAACTCTGGGCCCCGGTATTGATGGCGACAACGATGCTTGCCTTGCCATCCCTTGAAGCTACCGCAGATGACAAGAAAGACCGCCGCGCTGAATACCGGCGTGAAGCCGCGGCAGACCAACGCCGCGAGGCAAAACAGCGGGCGCCCAGGCAAACGCGGACAGAGCGCCGTGCCCCAAGGCAGCAGCCGGCCCCAAGGCCGCCGCGCGCTGAGCGGCCAGCCCCAAGGCAAGCCCGGACTGAGGCCACAGCCCCAAGGCAGGTTCGGACTGAAGCTACGGCACCAAGGAATGTTCGTGTGCCACGAGAAATGCGCCAGGATCAGCAGCCCAGCCGTCAGACCTATCGTCTCCAGAATAGTCGCGAACAGACCTCTCGCAACCAAAGGTCCCGTGACCAGAGAGCCCGTGACCAAAGATCCCGTGACGAGAGGGCCGCCCGCAACCAGACAAACCGCGAACGCACCCGCCGGGACGATGCAAGGGGCCGCCGCACTGTCCATGATGATGGTGCGCGCCGTGCATTACGTGACGAACGCCAGACGCGTGCGGAAGCCAACCGTGAACGTCGCAGCTATGACAGCCGCGAAAACTGGCGCGACCAACACCGCGGACGGGATCACCGGCGCAGCAGCACCTGGTGGCGTGACCGTTCGCGCGACCGTGACCGCTATTGGGATCGCAGGTACGGGCGAGACTATAGCTACGGCTATTGGAAAGGGTACCGGAAGGGCTACC
>Ga0209273_10001325_pt1 | contig 22790 bp, 22 predicted proteins | sample tdAd471_FD_187126 | JGI IMG/M metagenome (GOLD analysis project Ga0209273, IMG submission 187126) | Marine sediment microbial communities from the Atlantic coast under amendment with organic carbon and nitrate - tdAd47.1 (SPAdes)... | ecosystem: Environmental > Aquatic > Marine > Coastal >...
TATCTTGGATGAAGAGGGCGTCGCGATCCGCGCAGGGCATCATTGCGCGCAACCGCTGATGGACCACCTTGGTGTGCCTGCGACAGCGCGGGCGAGCTTTGGCGTGTATAGTGATGAAGATGATGTAGAAGCGCTGGTGCGCGGTATTGAGCGCGTTAGGAAGATATTCGGATGAACGAAGAGCAGAAAATCAAGGTCGAGGAAGTGAACGCCGTCGAGGCTCCGGCCAAAGCGCGCGTTGAGCATGCTGCGGAAGAATCCGCGTCGGACAAGCTGGAGCGCAAGCGCGATTATCTCGAAGGTTTCCTCTCGCAGGAACCTGCCGCGCAGAAGACAGGCGAGCCGGGCGGCAGCACCTATGATGCGATTATCGCCTCGCTGAAGGAAATTTATGACCCGGAAATTCCGGTCAATATTTATGATCTGGGCCTGATCTATGGCGTTGAAGTGGGCGATGATAGCCATGCGGTGGTGACGATGACGCTCACGACGCCGCACTGCCCGGTCGCCGAGAGCATGCCCGCCGAAGTCGAACTGCGCGTTGGTGCGGTGCCGGGTGTCGGCCATGCCGAGGTCAATCTGGTGTGGGATCCGCCATGGGACCCGCAGTTGATGAGCGATGAAGCGAAACTCGAACTGGGGATGTTGTGATGGGACAGGAAAGCAAAATACGCGCGCGGCCTGCTGCGGTTATCCTGACGCCCGCCGCCGAGCAGCGTATTGCTGATCTGATGAGCAAAGCGCCGGAAGATGCCATTGGCGTGAAGCTATCGACCCCGCGCCGGGGCTGTTCGGGCCTGGCTTATTCGGTGGATTATGTCAGCGAAGAAGTGGCGATGGACGAGAAGATCGAGACGCCCGGAGGCCTGTTTTACATTGATGGCGGGTCCGTGCTCTATCTGATTGGCAGCACGATGGACTGGGTGGAAGATGATTTCACCGCCGGGTTCGTGTTTAATAACCCCAACGCCACCGGTAGCTGTGGCTGCGGCGAAAGCTTTACGGTATAGGGCTGGGCGAGATTCAAAGCCTGTCATTCCCGCGCAGGCGGGAATCCAGTGGCGCAGATGTAGCATGACTGGATTCTGGATCCCCGTTTTTACGGGGATAACCGGATTAATCTGGCCCAGTCCAATTTAATATCCAACGCTAAACCGTATGGCGCCGCCAATATCGTCGCTGGCCCAGTTGATATGACCCGGCTCGCGTCGCCAATAGCCATTCAGGCTCAGCCAGCCGCCAGCGAAGGGGCGGGCATAGTGCATCTCTGCGTCGATTTCGCGGCCCTTGGGGGAAAGGGCAATGCGCTGCACCGCCCAGTGGCTCTCGCCACTCCCATAATCATACGCCGTCGGCAGCAACGCATCCACGCCACCGGAAGTCACGCGAAGCGGCTGAGAGAGGCGCAGACCGAAATGGTCGGCATGGTGCAAGAGACCCATGCGCGACAGGTCCGCGCTCCACGCCATTGTGCCGAGCTGTGCGCTGCCACCACCCATAGCTCTGGTCCAGCCGCGCCGTGCGGATACGCCCAGTGACCAGCTTTGCGGCAAGGCGATATTGGCCTGCGCATCAGCGAAGAGCGTCTGCCCCTTATTCACACCGAGGAAAGAAGAAAATTGCGCGCCGAGCAGGCTGTTGTCTTCATCCAGCAGCGAAGCCGAGAGCGCGAGAGACACTGGCTTGCTTGCCCAGTTCATAGTCGCGGAGACATGACGATAGCGCCGATCATCCTCTTGTCCGCCATCGCGTAAATCGTGCGGTTCATTGCGGACATGTGCGCCATTCTCACCGGAAAGTGAGAGGTTCAGGCGAGGGGAGAGGCGGTGGTTCAAGGCTATGGCAAAATCGGGCGAGGGCTGAAACCCGAAGCTGCGGCGTGCATTTTGCGCGGCCAGAAAGCCGCCGTTTGCACCGGAATTGCCGCCCAATGCATCAGCCATATCGGCGCCATCCTGCCGGAAAGCCATGCCAATAGAGGTGCTCCGGTTTAACCGCATGGCAAATTGGCCGCTGAGTGCATCAGGGCGCAGCTCCGTCATGGCCTCGCCAAAACGATTGTGTAGCGGCGCGGCATCGGCATAGTTGAGCGCCGCCGATAACGTGCCAAGGCCCAGCGATGCTGAACGGCGCGGTGCATCGCGCAAGGGCGTCAACACTGCGCGCGCTCTTCCGGGTGTCAGGGTGCGTTGCATGTTGATCTTGTAGGCGCGGCCCAACGTATCGATTGCAACGGCTTGTGTGCCCGTAGTGCCCGCCGCATCACCCATCGCCGCGGACAGCTTGCCATTTTCCGTATGGGAGATGGGGGTCTGGCTGTTGCCCAATGTCGTTGCCCCCTCCGGCTCGAAGGCAGCTGCGATATCGAGTATGCCCATACCGAACAGCGAGTCAGGGCCAGCAGCGCCAGCATCCTGGGCTGTCTCAAACAGCCGATTGACGACCTCCTGCGGGGTCAGGTTGGGGAAGGCTTCCAGCATGAGCGCGATTGCACCGGCGACCTGCGGGGCGGCAAAGGAGGTTCCGGTCCAGAGATATTCCGTACCCAGATGGTCTTGCGCACGAACGTCTTCGCCCAGTGCAGACAGGGTTACATTTTCGAAACCCAATGCGCCATCAGCAAAGCTGCTATGTGTTCCGTCGGTGCCATTTGATGTGGCCAGAATAACCAGGCCATTAGAGATGCTCGCATCCGCCAATGAAGCAGCAAAGCCGTCCGGCGCCGCATCGCCATCATTGCCTGATGAAATGACGACGATAACGCCGGCAGCGGTTGCGCGCTGAAGCGCTGCCCGCAAAGAGGGTGTGGCGCCACTGCCCCCCAATGAAATATTGATGACATGAGCACCATTGTCGACCGCATGATCGAGCGCATTGCCGATTGCTACAGTCGAATGCAGGCACCCGTCTTCATCACAGTCACTGGGATCATCGGTGCGCAACGCCAATATTGTCGCCTCCCATGCCATACCGAGGGTTTTCTGACCATTGCGGGCTCCTGCCAGAGCTGTGGCGACAGCAGTGCCATGGCCGTCTTCATCCTGAAAACCGGCGGTGCCGCCAAAAGCGGCAGAGGCAGAGCTGATCCGCCCTGTAAATTCCGCACTGTTGCTGTTGATTCCTGTGTCGATGACGCCAACGGTAATAGCATTGCCACTGGCTCCGGCTTCATAGGCGGTGATGGCGCCATGGGCTGATGGGCCATCGGAGTTTTGATATTCCGCTGTATTATAATTGACAGGTGGCGTAGGGGTTGGCGTGGGCGCAGGACTGGGACTGGGTGTTGGCGTCGAGTTTGTTCCGCCGCCGCCTCCACCACATGCGCCAAGCAATGTCATAGCAGCCAGCAGGCCAAGCGCAGCACTGGCCCGCAAATATGTCTTGGTCATGTTCATCATCATATCCACTACCGCCACAAAGTCGAAATATGCACTATAGGCCTATGGGATAGCGGCCTGACAATGAATTTTCTATTTATCCGAAGGATAATATTAACCATATTCCCCGCGCATGATGCTGTGATGGAAGTGTTGGCACCACAGGGCAAATGGAGTTATGAAGGCCTGATGCGATATTATGCGATTATATTTGTAGTTTTGCTTGGTCTTCATGGGTGTGCCGGGCCAGTAGAAACCTCTATTCGTTCTGGCGGGGCAGGAGTGCATGACGCTACGGAATTAATGTGGATGCCCGTCCCCAAGGAGGAAGCGGGCGAGGGGCCGGAAATGCTGGCGGCGCGTGATGCTGTGGCTGTGGCACTACAGAATAAGGGCTTTCGCATTGTTGAGGAGGCTCCGGCTGCAGTCGCGATTGGCTTTGCTGAGCGCCCAGCGGATATTGGTCTCAAAGCGGGGCAGTATGAGGGGCTTTCCGCTGCAAAAGAAGAGCGCATGTTTCAGAATTGCCAAGACAGGATGCTGCGGTTGCGGGTCAGCATTGTTAACCGGGCAAATGGAGATCAGCTCTATAGAGGTGAAGCGCAGGAGAGCCATTGTCACGCACAGCCGGGCGAGGTTCTGACGCGTTTGGCGGACCATGCCATTGCCGATATTAACGGCCCGCGTGGGGAACGCAGCGTATATAGTCTTTCCCGGGATTAGGTAGTGTTGACATTCAGCCCCGCCGGTCTGCACATGCTGCTTTTTCGTGCTTCCGATGCTCACGTACCTTTAGTACGCTGCACTTCGGGTCACAGAAAACCAGCATTTTCGCCACGGCATCTTCTGAATGCCGATCCGGCCTAGCCCACAGATATGTCGTCCATATCAAGGTCAGTGGTTAGCGCGATACGTATCATGAATTGCGCGCCTCCCTCTTCACTATCATGATAGACAGCTTCGCCACCATGCTGGCGTGCCACAGCATCAACATAGGCAAGGCCCAGTCCTGAGCCTTGCTCGCCGGTTTTGCCCTGATAGCTGCTATAGCCGAAGCGGGCGAAAGGATTATCCCGCCGTTCGGGCGGCAGGCCGGAGCCAGTGTCCCGGACGTAGGCGAGTGCGTGGTCAGCATCTTGTGTAACACCGCAATATATGGCGCCGCCTGTTGGAGTCGCGCGAACAGCATTGGCCAGCAGGTTGGAGAAAGCACGCACCAATGCTGCTGCATCTCCCTTTACCCATAGCAGTCCACCATCATGGCCTTCGCGAACCAGTTTTTGTTGTTTGGTCTGTGCCTGAGGCCATATGATGTCGGCTGCTTGCGCCATGGCGTCGGCAATATCGACAGGCTCTCTCTCTATGTCACGTGATCCGACCCGGGCGAGCTGTACAAAATTATCCGCCAGTTGTAATGTCCGCTCGGCATTGTGCCGTATGCGGGTGAGTATTGCAGGGTCCTGCTGCCTGCTTTTTTCGCTTTCGATCAGCGCTATGATGGCGGCCTGCGGTGAGCGCATATCATGTGAGAGAAACTGCAACACTTCCTCGCGTTCCTGCGCATTACGTCGCATGACGGCAATGACCTGATGCAGCCGTGATGCATCACTTTCCACCCGGTCACCGCGCCAGTTATGTTTGGTGGTTTCCGGTTCGTCCATTCCTGTGGCTATGAGCAGGGCATCGACCTCACTCTCCATGAATTTGCTCACAGAAGCCAGCCTGCGCCAGCCCCAGAGCGGATAGACAATGGCGATGCCAAGCAGGGCCGCCATGGGCGGAATCCAAAAGCCGTACAGCGCTAAGATCAGAGTGGACGTCAGGGCGATCAGCAGCGTGACCGAGATAGACAGAATGAGCCCCTGTGTGGGGGTGAGCCGCCAGAAAGCAATCAGCAGCAGCCAGAATGGGGCGAGTGAAAGCGGTAATATCCATTGGCTCGGCAGATAGGTTATAAAGCGGTCGGCGAGCAGGCTGCTTAATAAATTGGCCTGTACCTCGACACCGGCCATCATCCCGCCACGCGCTGATGAAACCGGATGCATATCGCCCATGCCTTCAGCCGTCGCACCGATAATTATAATTTTGTCGCGCAGGAAAGCCGGAGGCACTTCGCCCCGCGCGATATTGAGCAGGCTGACGCTGCGGAAGCTGCCAGTGGGGCGGAAGGCAATATGCAGGGGGTCGCCCGCATGCACTGTGCGCTCATAAGCGGGCGATGCGTGTCCATTGATGTGGCGATAGACCAGCTCGGCGACATGCGGCACTGCGCCTGCCTCTGACCCTTTTGCTGTTGCTTCTTCTTGCACTGGGCTGGCGATGATGATGCTGCGGATTTGCCCGTCGCTGTCGAGCTGGAGGTTGACTGTGCCTGCACCAGCCGCACTGCTGGCGAGTGGTTCTATGGGTTGCCTGATAGCATATGCGGCTCCATTGGCTCCGGGCGTTTCGTATAGCAGAGGCAAATAGATTGCGCCTGATGCCTTCAGCGCCTCGGCTAACCGGGCATCATCGGGTGAAGACTCGATGAAGAGCACGTCATAGATGATGGCGCTGGGGCGTGCCCTGGTGGCGGCATTTATGGCGTCGGCATGGATCTGGCGCGGCCAGGGCCAGCGGCCTAAGGCGATCAGCGCATCATTGTCTATCGCTGCGATTAAGATCCGGTCATTAGTGGGTGGTGCATAAAAGGGGCTTGCGAGATCATATATCAGCCGGTCGGCGCGGTTTAGCGCATCGCTGCGTACCGCAAGCAGCACGATAAGGCTGGCCCCCAAAGCGATGAGCAACCATTCGAAAAAGAGACGCCACTGCCGCACAGGAGCATTACTGGCCCATGCCAGATGATGTGCCGGACTCTGCTGTAGTTTCCGGTTCTTCCTGTGTGACCGTCAACTTCTGTTCCGGTAGCCAGTTGGTGGTTTCCTCACCATTTTCATATTGAGCGACGCCAATGCGCCAGAGATATGTTCCTGCAGGCAGCGTGGAGAGGGTGATGCTGTCACCACTTAATCCCGGCTCATCGACCAGCGGGAGCGATTGTGGTGCGTCGCGGCGCAGGCGGAAATGATAGAGGCGTTTGCCAGTGCTCCGGCCTGACCAGCGGAATAAATAGCCATCGTCGGTCAACCCCGCTGATGCGTCGAGCGCCGTCAGCACACGTTTGACCGTATAGGTTTGCGGTATGCCCTCCAGTCCGCTGGGTGCGATCGCGGTTGTGCGCACAAACCAGCGACCATTCGGGATGTCAACAAAATCGACCTTGGCGGTGTCAGAATATTCTTCTGCAACCAGCTCGACAAAGCCGGCATCTCTGGCGATTTGCGCATGATAGCGTTGCGCGCCTTTGAGGGGATGTAATGCGAAGCTGACCACAGGGTTGACTTGCACCTTACCGGGGTCAAGCAGGTCCGGCGCGGGCAGGAGACTTTCCTTGGTAATGGCGCCGCTTTTTGTGACGCTGACGCCAAAGCCTTTTTCTACTGAGGTTTCGGCTGTGCTTGACGGAGGTGTAACGGCAACGACACCTTCGACTACTTCGGTGAGTGATGGCGCCTGCGCGCCTTGATAGCCGATACGGAATGTGGTGCCGCGTACTGCTGAAACGGCAATGGGGGTCCGGATCCGGTAGCGCCCATTGCCACGGCCCAGCGGGCTGGCTGTTGTCTCGACCCTGCCGCGCTCGACCATGAAGTCGAAGTCAACGGAATCTGTCAGCAGGAACCGGCGCATTGCCTTGACGCGAAGGCGGGTCCGGGAGGGCAATGTGACACGTGAACCGTTGGAGAGTTCCATTGTGGCGAAGCTGTCAGGGCCGGTCTCAATGACATTGCCGGGCAGGATTACCATATCCAGCACGAGTGGCGCGCTGGCGCTGCCCGTCTCGACCTGACCTGCGCCTTTGAAGCCGATGATGCGGGCAGACAATGGTTCTGCCTTGAGGAGCCGCGCCGGGATGTTGAGCTGTTTGCCCGGCGGGATAGCGCGTGGATTGCGAATATGATTGATATGTTGGATGATGCGCCAGTCGGCAGCGCGCATCAGATATTTTTGTCCCAGCACATAGAGCGTATCGCCGCGCTGGAAGATATAGATGATGCTATCATCAGTTTTATGTGCGTTGACCGGTTGCGCGAGAGACGATGCCGGAACAAGAGAGGTGAGTGCGAGAAGGGAGGCAAGCCCGATTGCAAGAAAGCGGCTGCGGGGCAAGGCGCTGATCGTTGTTATGCCCATTTATGTTTCCCCTTCAAATGCCTCCAGCCTGTATCCATGACCAAAGATAGTTTGTAGCCTATAGCCGTTTTCCGGGCCAAGGCGAAGCTTTGATCTGATCCGCGAGATATGCATGTCCAGCGTGCGTGTGGGCAGGTCGGGAACGCTGTTCCACAAAGTTTCGAGAATATAGGCGCGTGAGAAAGCACGGTTGGGACTCTGGAAGAAAAGTCGCGCCAGTTGAAACTCGCGCGATGTCAGCGCTATTTCCTCACCGTTCAGCAATACTGCGTTGGTCATACGATCAAAGCTGTAAACGCCGAATTGCTCGATGCGCTGTTCTTTTTCGGGCTGGTTGGTCGCGCGGCGCATAACCGCTTCTACGCGCGCAATGATGACATGTTCTGTTTCCGGCTTGATGATATAATCATCGGCGCCGGCATTGAGCGCTTCAACAATGTCGGTTTTGTCGGACCGGCTGGTGAGCATGATGACCGGAGGGCATGGCGAGAGGATCTTGCGTGCCCAGCGAACAAGCTCCAGCCCGTTCGCATTGGGCATCATCCAGTCGACGATGATCAGATCAAACGTGTCTCTCTGAAGTGCACTCATCAACTCTTTGCCGTCGCGGAACAGCGAGCAGCGATGTCCGGCCTGAGTCAACAATGCGGACAGAAAGTCCCGAATCGTCTCTTCATCATCTGCAACTGCTATGCGCATACGCATCTTTTCCGAAAAGGTTCGAGAATAGTCATGATGCTGGTTTTATGGGCCTTACCTCCTCAAGTCATGTGTATCTTCATGGATTTTACATATATTTACAGAGTGCCAGCTGATGAACCGAAAAATAGCAGTTTAGTTCAGGGTTGCATTGTTCCTAATTATAACATGCGCCGTAAAACCCCGTCTTTTACGATGAAATGATGATATAATGCCGCGCCAATATGAAGGCCGAGTAGGGGAATAAATAATAGTCCCAGCACCTCATGACTCTCATGCGCGATTTCCGCCAGCGCACTGCCCTTCTCGACAGACCATTTCGGGATATCGAACAGGCCGAACCATTTGAAAGGATTGGGGTAGGGCGAAACCATGATCCAGCCTGACAAGGGTACTGCGATGATCATGAAATAGAAAAGCCTGTGGAGGCTATGAGCCAGCAGCTTTTGCCAGCCTGGCGTTGCTGCAGGCAGGGGAGGAGGCCTGTGTGTTAAGCGCCAATAGAGGCGAAATAGACTGAGCGCTAATATCGTGATGCCAATGGCTTTATGCAGCGGCATGACCGCGAACATATCTTTCCAGGCATCATGCTGAATACCGAGAATGATCTGTACGATGATACCAACGCCAATGAGCCAGTGTAGTGTACGAGCGACATTATTATATTTTTGCAGTGATTCTTGGCTCATGCACATTCTCCTGTTTTACTAGGCAGGGCGGTTCCTGATGGTGTTCTTACCGGTTCTATTTGCGCCGTGTGCCTGTCATTGCCATGCTGCCAAATGCGCCAGCTTCAATTGTGCCCGTCAATGTGTCGCCTTCGACAATGGCTTCGCAGTCTAATGACATTGGCATAGGAATGACCATATCCATTTTCCACATCAGCCGGTTGCCATCGACCGTGCCGTCCTTGACGTCCAGCGAGCCAAGAGGTCCGGCATTGGTGCCATGAAATGTGCCATCCTTGCTGACCACTGTGAACACGCTGGTTTGGTCACCCATCGGTGTTTTTGTGGTGCAATCATATGCGCCGTCAACAGATGCCATGTTCATTCTCCTTTGCTATCGTCCGATATTTCTGCGGTTTTGGATATCTCGACTGGCAAGCCCAGTTCCTGCAACTGCGGCAGCACCATATCCTTATCTCCCACGACGATCCAAGTGAATTTCATGGGGTCGATCATCTTGCGCGCCGCATTGTCCAAAGCAGCAACAGTTTGCGTGCGATAGCGGTCAGACAGGCTTTCAACATAATCGAAGGGGCGGCCAAAAAGCGCATCGCGCTGCATCTCGCCCAGAACGGCGCCGGATGTTTCAAAGCCTCCGGGCAGTTCGCGTATATTGCCATTAACGGTGCGTTCCAGCTCTTCTGCGGTGACGCCTTTCTCTGTCAGAAAGGCGTGATATTGTTCACGCAATGCCTGAATGCTTGCGCCTGTCCTGTCGGCCTGAACCGGCGCGACCAGAGCATAGGCCACATTCTGTTCGTTGCGATCCACGCTGCCCCGCACGCCGTAGGACCAGCCCTTGGTTTCGCGCAGGTCCATATTAATGCGTGAAAGGAAGTTGCCGCCCAATATGTCATTGGCAGCAAGCAGGTCGATATGATCATCGCCCCCCTTGCCCTCCATCAGCGCACCAGCATAAATATAGGATTGGGGTGATTGTGGGCGATTGACGAGAATGATGCGCGGCCTGGGTGCAGGTGTGGCGATGTTGAAATTTTTCCGACCCGGCATGTCGCGCGTCATGGGCCATGCGCCAAAACGGGCTTCAAGCGCGGCCTTTAATGTTTCGAGCGAGACATCGCCTACTGCGAATATTTCTGCCGTATCCGCGCGTATCCATTTGCGATGAAACGCTGCCAGATGATTATGCGTCAATCGGGAGATGACGTCAGGATTGCCTGAACCACTGCCGCCATTGGCATAAGGGTGGTCCGCGCCATAGAGCACAGGAAATAATGTGCGCTTTGCCATGGCGCGCGGGTCGGTTTGTTCCTGCGCAATTTGTGCGAGTTGCCCTGCGCGCACCCGTTCCAGTTCCTGTGCGTCAAAGGACGGGCGAAGGATGATATCCGCCAGCAAATCCAGTGAGGGTTCAAGATTGGGCGTGAGCGCATAGAGCGACACAGAGGTGCGATCGAGCGTCGCGCCCAGGCTGATGCTGGCGCCCAGCCGTTCCTGCTCCTCGGCAATCTCAATGCTGTTGCGGGTCTTTGTGCCTTCTTTCAGCATGGAGAGCATCATGGCCTGTGTGCCCTGAGCGCTTATGGGGTCCGCTGCGGCGCCGGCATCGAAGCTCATCGTGACGCGCACTGTCGGTACTGTGTCGCGCTGCGCAAAATGCACCTTGATGCCATTGGAAAGCGTGGTGGTCTGGACCTCGGGGAAATCAACATTGGGGAATGTCCCGACATCCGGGAGCTTGCTGCGATCAACGGCAGTTTGCGGTGCTATCGCGCTTTCTTCTCCTTCGTCGAGATAGCGCGCCGGAGTGGTCGTCGGGACGGCGTTGGCTGAGTTGCTTGTGTTGTCTGCTTCCTGATAAGCCTCTCGCTCGCCGGGGACGACAGACAGCGCCACAACCGGTCGGGCCAGCCATTTCTCCATGGCAGCGCGTATTTTTGCGGGCGTGACGCTGGCGATATCGGCCATCTGTTTTTTATAGGCACCAGCAGACCCCGAATAGAGCGCGCCTTCAGCCAGCACGCCTGCTTTGCCGCCAAAGCCGCCAACCTGTTCCAGACCAGAGATGCGGCCAGACATATCGCTCATCGCGACACGTTGCACCTCGTCCCGGGTGGGACCGGTGACGATATATTCGGCGAGAATTTCATCGAGACGTTTGGACAATATTTCCGGGTCCACGCCGGGTTTGACATCCGCTGTCACCTCGAAAAAGCCAAGCTGGGCAAATTCCTGCTGGTGGGCTGTAACGCGCACTGCAAGTTGTTCGTCTTTCACGAGAATATTGTCGAGCCGTGAAGAGGCGAGGCCGCCCAGCACATGTGCGCCCACAGCAAGGGGGATACTGTCTGGGTCGTTCAGGCCCGGCGTCGTCCACCAGCGGTAGAGGCGTGTGGTTGCCACACGGTCCTTGAGGATGATGTCCTTACGAGCGTCCAGTGTGGGAATGTTGACCTTGGCCGGCTTGACCGCCTTGCCGGAGGGGATGTCGCCAAAATATTTGTTCATCAGCATTCTGGCGGTTTGTGTGTCTATGTCTCCGGCCAGCACTATTATGGCGTTGTTGGGGCCATAATGATCGGTGAACCACGCTTTTACATCATCAAGCGTTGCGCTGTCGAGGTCCGCCATTGAACCGATGGTCGAGTGACCATAGGGGTGGTTAGCAGGGAGCAGGGCTTCAAGCTGGACATATTGGGTCATGCCATAGGGCCGGTTGTCACCCTGGCGTTTTTCGTTCTGGACCACGCTGCGCTGATTATCGAGCTTTTCCTGCGTGACGGCGCCGAGCAAATGCCCCATGCGATCACTCTCAAGAAACAATGCGGTTTCCACCGCGCTGGTCGGTACAGTCTGGAAATAATTGGTGCGGTCAAACCAGGTTGTGCCGTTGAAATCGGTCGCGCCGACCTGTTGCAACGGACCGAAATAATCATCCGGTGCGTTTTCCGAGCCGTTGAACATCAGATGTTCGAACAAATGCGCAAAGCCGGTTTTGCCTGCCGGCTCATGCTTGGAGCCAACATTATACCAGACGGAGACAGCAACAACGGGTGCCTTACGGTCTTCATGGACAATCACATGGAGCCCGTTTTTCAGACGAAATTCGGAATAGGGGATGTCCACCTTGTCCACGAGCTGAGCCGCAGAAACCTGAGCGGTTGCTGCAGGAGTAAGGAAAGGCGTTGATACTATGGCAGCAGGCGCGACGCTTAGCAGCAGCGCTGCAGCGCTATTCAAAAGGCGGGATTGTATGGATATTCTGGGCATTTATTGCCGTCCTGTAAACATGATTTGGTACGAGCATAAGGATGCCCGGTTTAACTGCAACAGCAATCCATTAATAGTGATGAAGCCCAGCTGAACATGGTCAGGGGATCGGATTTATTGACCCATTTGTGCTAGTGCAGCGTTAGAAGCGAGCACATCGGCGCGCTCATTTTCCGGGTGGCCGGCATGGCCTTTGACCCAATGCCATTCAATGTCATGACGTTTTACCGCCTCGGTCAGGGCTTGCCACAGCTCGACATTTTTGACGGGTTTTTTGTTGGCGGTTTTCCAGCCATTGCGCTGCCAGCCATGCACCCATTTGGTGATGCCGTCGCGTACATAGACGCTGTCTGTCGTCAGGGCGACCTGACAAGGACGTTTGAGTGCATTGAGGGCTTCGATAGCGGCCATCATTTCCATACGGTTATTGGTCGTCTCCGGTTCGCCGCCTGACAGCTCTTTTTCATGATCGCCGGAGCGGATAACCGCACCCCAGCCGCCGGGGCCGGGATTGCCCTTGCAGGCACCATCCGTGAAAATCTCAACGCGTGTCAGCTTGCTCATGCGCCGGTCAGCTTCTGTGGGCTGGCGCTGGCATAGAAATCGAGCCGACGCAGATAAGCGAGCGGGTCTTTGCGCGTCACCATTGCGTCGGCCGGTGTGTTGATCCAGTCATAGGCGCGCGTCAGCAGGAAACGCAGTGCTGCGCCACGACATAATATCGGGAAGGCTGCGCGCTCCGCCTCGTTCAGGCCATGACTTTCTATATAGCCAGCGACCAATGCTGCGCCCCGCTCGGCATGATAGGGAGCCCCTTCAGCAGAGAAACACCAGGCGCTGTGGGTTACGGCAAGATCATAGGCCTGAATATCGGTGCAGCTGAAATAAAAGTCGATCAGGCCGGTGACAGAGTCGCTGTTCATCAAGACATTGTCCGGGAACAGGTCGGCATGAATGATCCCGCGCGTGAGGTCGCTGGGCCAATGTGCGCTGAGAAAAGCAAGTTCGTCCTGCACGCGCTGGGCCAGACCCGGCGCAATATCGTCAAGTTGCGAACCACATTTTGCGGCGAGATCACGCCAGCCTGCAGGGTCTAGCGTGTTGTGCCGTTGCTGACCGAAGTCACGCGCTGCGACGTGGAGTTCGCCCAAAGCGCGGCCAGCGGAGGCGGCTTGCGCGGCAGTCGGTTCGGTAACGGATATGCCGGAGAGAAACTCGATCAGGCAGGCCGGGCGGCCCGCCAGCTGTTGCAGCTTGCGTCCGTTTTTGTCCGATATGAAACGCGGCACCCTGCAGCCTTTTGCGCTGACATGGTCAAGCAAATCCATGAAGAAAGGCAGGTCGGCTTCGTCCACGCGCTTTTCATAAAGGGTGAGTATGAAGCGCTCGCTTATTCCGTCTTCCGTGCGTGTTTCCACAAGATAATTGCTGTTCTCAACGCCCTCGGCAATGCCTTTGGCAGACACCAGCGCGCCTGTGTCATACAGCTTCAGAAACTTGGCCATCTCCTCGGCGGGCACATGGGTATAGACGGCCATGGGTCAGGCGACCTCCAGCCCACGTGGCAGCTTGAAGGAGATATTTTCCTGTGCTGTTTCAACCTCGCGCTCAGAGATGGTAAAGCGTTGTGCCAGAGTACCGACGACCTCACGGACCAGCTCTTCCGGTGCAGAAGCGCCCGCCGTGATCCCTAATGTGTTTACAGTGCCGATCCAGTCGAAATCAATTTCTGCACCGCGCTGGATCAGCATGGCTCTTGTGCCTTCGCGCTCAGCGCATTCGACGAGGCGCATCGAGTTGGAGCTGTTGGGCGCGCCGATCACCAGAACAGCCTCGCAGTTTTTTGCCATGGCCTTGACCGCTGTCTGCCGGTTTGATGTGGCATAGCAAATATCCTCGCCCTTTGGCGCGATGATCGACGTGAAGCGCTTTTCGAGAATTGCGATAATCGCTGCCGTATCATCGACCGACAAAGTGGTCTGTGTGAGGTAGGCCAGATTGTCCGGGTCGGACGGGGCTATGGCGCGCGCATCCTCCTCGGTCTCAATCAGGCTCATTGCGCCATCCGGCACCTGTCCGAATGTACCGATGACTTCCGGGTGTCCCTTATGGCCTATGAACAATATATGCCGCCCGGCTTCGACCTGACGTTCGGCCTGACGATGCACTTTGGATACAAGCGGGCAGGTCGCATCAAGATAGTCCAGTCCGCGCACCTCAGCCTGGGCGGGCACGGCCTTGGGCACGCCATGGGCAGAGAATATGACCGGCGCGCCATCCGGCACGGCATCCAGCTCCTCAACGAATATCGCACCCTTTGCCCGCAAATCATCCACGACATATTTATTATGTACAATTTCATGGCGGACATAGACGGGGGTGCCATATTTTTCGAGCGCGCGCTCGACGATGACGATGGCACGGTCCACACCGGCGCAAAAGCCGCGCGGTGCAGCGATCAGCAGGTCAAGCGGAGGCAGGGCGTTTTTTTCGATAGCCATGACTCTGGCCTTTAAGAGGGATCGCTGCGTATTGCTAGGGGCGGGAGAGGCTGTTTTGCTCTTTATGTTGCACCAGCTTCAATCCATGGATAATGAAGCCTCACCACATTACCAAAGGTACGCCCGTGACATTAGCTCGTTTATCGATACAGAAATTCTCCATTGCGGCCATGGTGCTGCTCGCACTCGGCGGTTGTTCGCGTAGAGGCGAGATTGACGCGACGGGCGGCATTGTCGCGGTACGTAGCTCCTGCCCGGTGGCAGCAATTCCTGCGCAAACAGGGGATATCACCTTGTTCAGTTCGGCAGGCAGCACTGATGCTTCCGCACTCGATGTCGTGGCCAATATTACCAATTTGCGTTCTACCTGCTCGGAAGCAGGCGACCAGCTTTATACCGAAGCCAGCTTTGATGTGCATGCACGGCGCTCTGATGCATCGGCTGCGCGTGACGTGACCTTGCCCTATTTCTCTGTCGTCGTGCGGGGCGGAGATGCCGTGATCGCCAAGCGGGTCGGGCAGGTGCGCCTGTCCTTCGCGCCGGGCGAATATCGCGCCAGTAGCGCGGCTAGGGCGGCGTCTTATGTGGATCGTAGCGCTGCGACCCTGCCAGAAGATGTGCGTGCACGTATCACGCAGAAGCGCAAGTCGGGTGATACCGATGCGGCCATTGATCCTTTCGCAGTGCCAGAGGTTAAAGCCGCGCTCAAGCGCACCAGTTTCGAGCTGCTGGTTGGCTTCAACCTGACTCCTGACCAGTTCCGCTATAATGCGACGCGTTAAATTGAGTTTGTTTTGATAATGTGCCTTTAGCATTATCCCGTCCCAGCCCGCTCCTCCACCCGGCCTTCCGACATGGTATCTGATCCGGGAGGCCGGGTGGAGGAGCGGGCCGGTGTGGCCCTCCTGAACAAAGTACAGGATAATATAGTGACGCTTTACGTTCGTTTCGCCGCGCATATGGGCACATTGCTTGATGCCATGGAAACCGCTGGTGAATTGCCTGCCGGTCTTAACCGCAAGGCTGTAACGGTGGAACCGCCACGTGACCCCGGCCATGGCGATCTGGCGACCAATGCCGCGATGGTGCTGGCCAAACCGGCTGGCACGAACCCGCGCGAACTGGCTGGAAAAATAGCAGCGCGGCTGGAAGCGCTGGATGAAGTGGAGAGCGTGTCTATCGCCGGACCGGGCTTCATCAATATGAGCCTGACACCGCAGACATGGACGGCTGAGCTGGAGGAGGTCGCGCGGCTGGCTGCGGATTATGGCCGTTCTGACATGGGCGCCGGGGCCATTGTCAATGTCGAATATGTTTCGGCAAACCCGACAGGCCCCATGCATATGGGGCATTGCCGTGGCGCTGTGGTGGGTGATGCGCTGGCCACACTGCTCGAATATGCCGGGCACAAGGTTGTCCGGGAATATTATATCAACGATGCCGGCGGGCAGGTTGATGTGCTCGCGCGCTCGGCGCATCTGCGTTACCGCGAGGCATTGGGCGAAGACATAGGTGATATTCCTGAAGGCCTGTATCCGGGCGATTATCTGGTCCCGGTGGGTGAGGCGCTCGCCAGGGAATATGGCGACACCTATGTCGGCGCGGAAGAGGGCGAATGGCTGGTGCTTTTTCGCAAGGCTGCTGTTGCTGCAATGATGGAGATGATCCGCGAAGACCTTGCTTTGCTCGGCATTCGTCATGATGTATTTGCGTCAGAGGCGGAGCTTCAGGCCGCGGGCAAACCCGAGGCCGCCGAAAAATGGCTGCGTACGCAGGACCTTGTCTATGATGGCATGCTCGAAGCGCCCAAGGGCGAAGTGCCGGACGATTGGGAACCGGTTGAACTGCCGCTGTTCCGCTCGACCCAATTTGGCGATGATCAGGACCGGCCAATCAAGAAATCCGATGGCAGCTGGACCTATTTTGGTGCGGACATGGCCTATCATTATCAAAAGGCCCAGAATGCGGACCAGTTGATCGATATTTGGGGCGCGGACCATGCGGGGACGGTCAAGCGCATTCAGGCCGCTGTCGCCGCTCTTACCGAAGGCAAAGCCCGTTTCGATATCAAGCTGGTACAGATGGTGCGCCTGCTGCGCGATGGCGAGCAGGTCAAAATGTCCAAGCGTTCGGGTAATTTCGTCACGCTGGCCGATGTGGTACGCGAAGTAGGCAAGGATGTCGTGCGTTTCACGATGCTCACGCGCAAGGCAGATGCGCAGATGGACTTTGACTTTGCCAAGGTGGTTGAAGCTTCAAAAGAGAATCCTGTTTTCTATGTTCAATATGCGCATGCCCGGATTGCATCGCTCGGGCGGCGGGTTGAGGAAGCCGGAGTGCCATTATCTGCGCCGGACCTGTCCCGCCTTGGTACAGAAGAGCTGAATCTTATAAAATTAGCGGCACAGTTTCCACGCATTGTTGATGCTGCGGCGCACAACCGTGAGCCTCATAGAATAGCGTTTTATTTGAATGACTTAGCATCTTCCTTCCATGGCTGGTGGAACATGGGTAATGACGACCCTGCCAAGCGTATAATCGTGGTTAACAGCCCTGAAGAAACATCTGCAAGGCTTTTCTTGGCGCAACAAATAGGGCAAATAATACGGAATGGCCTCTCGTTAATGGGGGTAGAGGCCCTTTCGGAGATGCAGTGATGAACGATGCTACCAGCGGTAACCTCGATCTGGACGATGAAGATCGGCTGCCCTGGCTGGAGCCGGCGAGCGAAGAAGACTATGAGGATAGCGTATCGCTTGTGCGGTTGCTGGGCTTTATAGCGGGCGGGCTTTTGTTACTCGGAATCATCGTGGGCGGCGTATATTTTCTGCGCAATATGTTCCAGAATGACGGCGATGCAACATTGATCGCTGCGCCTGAAGGCGATTATAAGGAACCCGCGGAAGACCCTGATGCCAAGACCTTCAAGGGCGAGGGCGATGCCAGCTTTGCGGCGAGTGAAGGGATTGAGCGCGGCGGCAAGATCGACCCGTCACGGCTGTCTGAAGAGCCGCTGACATCGGGGGCAACGAAAGTGGCGGATTCATCCAAAACCGAGGCTGCAGATGCCAAGGCAGCGATTAATGGCAATGCAATCACGGACAAAACCGGGGCTTCTGCGCCCACGGCACCGCCCGTGAAACAGGCGGTGTCGCAGCTCAGTGGGCCGATGATCCAGCTTGGTGCTTATGGCAGTAACAGCATAGCACAAGACGCATGGAAGCGCTTTGCCAAACGGTTTGAGTATCTGGCGGACCTCAAGCATGATGTTCAGCCCGTCACCGTGAACGGCAAGAAATATTACCGCCTGCGCGCCAGCGCCGATGGCGACGCGTCGGCGCTATGCGGCAAGCTGAAAGTGGCAGGCGAAAGCTGTATTGTTGTCAGATAAGCTCCGGCTCGAACATGACTTGGGCCTGGCCTGACACTGTAGGCCGGTAGCGCGATTTTTGCTTTCCGCAGCCTGTTATCAGCGCTAGTCTGCGTTTATGAAACCCGTGATTTTTGGATTGGCCGGAGAGAGGCTCAGTGCGCAGGAGCGCGCGTTTTTCAAAGAGAGTGAGCCGGCCGGTTATATATTGTTCCGGCGCAATGTTGCCGACAAAGCGCAGCTCAAAGCGCTGACGGATGATCTGCGTGCGCTGCATGGCCGCGATGATCTGCTCATCATGATTGATCAGGAAGGCGGTCGCGTGGCGCGGATGCAGCCGCCTGTCTGGCCCGCATTTCCGGCGATGCAGCGTTTCGATGCGCTCTATGATATTGCGCCGTCCTCGGCGATGGAGGCCGCACGCGCCAATGCACAGGCGATAGCAGCGACCTTGCGCGAATGCGGCATTACGGTTGATGCGCTCCCGCTGCTCGATGTGCGGCAGGAGGGTGCGAGCGACATCATGGGCGACCGTACCCTTGGCGCAGAGCCGATGCGTGTTGCGGCTTTGGGGCGCGCGGTGCTTGATGGGCTGAAGGCGGGCGGCGTGGTCGGCATTGTTAAACATATGCCCGGTCATGGCCGCGCGCTGGTCGATAGTCATGAGGCATTGCCGACGGTGACGGCGGATGAAGCGGCGCTGGCGCTGGACCTTGCGCCGTTTCAGGCACTCAACCGGGCACCAATGGGGATGACTGCGCATATCGTTTACACCGCATGGGACAAGGCGCGTCCGGCGAGCCTCTCGCCGCGGGTGATCGAGCAGATTATCCGCCAGCGCATCGGCTTTGACGGGCTGCTGATGTCGGATGATCTCGATATGAAAGCCTTGGCAGGTGACATTCCCGCGCTCGCTGCAGGCGTGGTCGAGGCGGGGTGTGATCTGGCGCTCAATTGCTGGGCGCGAATGGACGAGATGACCGGTATAGCCGGGCGCCTGCCGCAGATCAGCGCGGCCTCGCGCGATCGGCTGGACCGGGCAATGGCGCCGATTGCCGGGGACATGTCGGACGAACCGCTCGAAAGCCTGCTTGCACGGCGTGATGCCTTGTTGACGGCTGGGCTGGGGATGATGGCCTGATGGCGGATTTTGACGAGCGCCCGGACCTGTTTGCGCCACAGCGCGCACCAGATGAGACATTGACGGTCAGTTTCGAGAGCTGGGAAGGGCCGCTCGATATATTGCTGACATTGGCGCGCTCGCAAAAGGTGGACCTGCGGGAAATCTCTATCCTCGCCCTTGTCGAGCAATATCTCAAATTTATCGCCGGTGCGCGGGCGATGAAGCTGGAGCTTGCTGCCGATTATCTGGTGATGGCGGCATGGCTTGCCTATCTCAAATCCGCTCTGTTATTGCCCAAGGCGCAACAGGAAGATCCATCACCCGAAGAGCTGGCGCTGCGCTTGCAATTGCGGCTCCAGCGCCTCTCGGCCATGCGCGATGCCGGGGCGCGGCTCATGGCGCGGGACAGGCTGGGGCGGGATGTTTTCGCGCGCGGCGAACCTGAAGGCCTGCGGGTTGACAAGGTCGCGATCTGGCAGGCGAATCTTTATGATCTGATCGCCGCTTATGGGCAGGTGAAAGCCCGCACCCAGCCTGCGACTCATGTCATCTCGCGCCGTCCGGTCATGTCGCTTGATGAAGCGATTGAACGGGTGAGCCGGCTGGTGGGTGCCAGAATTGACTGGACGCAGCTTGAGGCCTTTTTGCCCGAAGGCGTGGAGGGCGCGCTGGGGCGTTCGGCGCTGGCGTCCAGCTTTGTCGCTATGTTGGAGCTGGCGAAACAAGGCCGGGTGGACATAAAACAGGAAGGCATATTCGCGCCAATTTTTTTGCGTACAGCGAGTGGCGAGGAAACCGCAGAGCAGGTGACTGAGGTAGAAGCATGAGTGGTTATGAGAGCGAACCGGATGATGGCTTGCGCGCATTGGAGGCCACGCTTTTTGCCAGCGAGGAACCGCTGACGATTGCGCAGCTAAAGCAGATTTTGGGTGATGTGCCGACGCTCACGACGATGCTGGGTCGTCTGACGGAAGAATATGCCGGGCGGGGGATCAATCTGGTGGAGCGTGGCGGGCGCTGGCATTTTCAGACTGCGCCGGACATGGCACATTTGCTGCGCCGTGACAGGCAGGAGCAGCGCAAGCTCTCGCGGGCGGGCATGGAGACGCTGGCGATCATTGCCTATCATGAACCAGTGAGTCGTGCTGAAATAGAGGCAATTCGCGGTGTTCAGGTCGCGAAGGGCACGCTCGACGTGTTGATGGAGGCGGGCTGGGTGCGTCCGGCAGGACGCCGCGAAGTGCCGGGTCGGCCGCTCATTTATGCGACGACTCCCGAATTCCTCACGCATTTTGGCCTTTCCAGCCGAAAAGACCTGCCCGGCATTGATGATTTGCGCGCCGCTGGCCTGTTGGACCCGATTGATTTGGCGATGGAAGGGCTGATGGAAAAGGACGACGCGGAATCACCGCTGGAAAATGAAGAGGAAGACGCCTAAATAGGGTCTATGGCCAAGAGCTTGGTATCGCGCCTTGCTCCCAAGGAGATTTATAATGGGTTCCTTTTCGTTGATGCACTGGGTGCTGGTTGTGCTCGTCATCGTCCTGCTATTCGGTGGGGGCAGGATTTCATCACTCATGGGCGATGTCGCCAAGGGCATTAAGGCGTTCAAAAAAGGCATGGCAGACGACGAGGATGAGGCATCACCGCGCCCGGTCAAACAGATTGACGGGCAAGCGCCGGCTGACGCTGCTCCTTCCTCCACCAAAGATGAGCAGAAGCAGCAGGGCTGATTTCGCCACTCCCGCATATTGGCTAAGCCATGTTTGATATTGCCTCGACCGAATTATTGCTGGTTGCCATTGTCGCGGTCGTCGTTATCGGCCCGAAGGATTTGCCGCGTGCGCTCTATAAGGTCGGGCAGGTGATCGGCAAGGCCCGCGCGATGTCGCGCCATTTCCGCTCTGGCGTTGACGCGATGATGCGCGAAGTCGAAGTCGAGGAAATGGAAAAGAAATGGGCGACAGAAAACAAGCGCATCATGGCGCAATATCCGAATGTGGATTCGGATCCTGAGGCCAGCCCCGCCTCTGATGCCTCTTCTGAATCTGATACGAAAACTATTGCCTCTGCGGAAGGGGGAGAGATAGAAACGACCGCTGAAATGGAAGCCTTGCCCGAGGTGAGTACGCCAGCGCCACAGCCAGAAGCATCTGACAAGCTGGCGTCTGGCAAGCCCGAAGCGCCTATCGTTCAGCAACCCGGCCTGCCTTTTGGCGATGAACCAACTGGCGGCAAAAGCGCATGAGCGATATTGATGAGACCAAGGCACCCTTGCTCGACCATCTGATTGAGCTGCGGTCCCGTCTGGTCAAGGCCGTGATCGCCCTGACACTTGGGTTTATAGTATGCTTTACCTTTGCAGAGCAGCTATTTGCGATCCTCGTTTACCCGCTGCGTGAGGCCTTTGGTGCAAGTGGTGGCAAGCTGATCTACACCAAGCTCTACGAAGCCTTTTTTGTACAGGTGAAGGTGGCCTTTTTCGGGGCTTTCTTCCTGAGCTTCCCGATCATTGCCAACCAATTATGGGCCTTTGTTGCGCCAGGGCTTTATTCCAAGGAAAAGAAGGCATTGCTGCCTTTCCTGCTGGCGACGCCCATATTATTTCTGTTGGGCGCATCCCTGGCCTATTTTGTCGTAATGCCAACGGCTTTTCACTTCTTCCTGCAATTTCAGGGGGACAGTAGCGGCCTGCAGATGGAAGCCTTGCCCAGCGCAGACTCCTATCTTGGCCTTGTGATGCAGTTTATATTGGCATTCGGGATCAGCTTCCTGATGCCAGTACTGATCATGCTGCTTAATCGCGCAGGGATAGTCAGCCGCGCTCAGCTTCTCGGGTTCAGGCGCTATATGATTGTCGTGGCGTTCGTCATTGCGGCCATATTCACGCCGCCGGATGTTATTTCGCAGCTCATGCTCGCACTGCCGCTTGTCCTGCTGTACGAAATCACATTGCTGGCGATCTGGTTTACGGATCGCAAGAAGAAGGACGAAGCCAGCGACCTCGTCTCGCCGCAGCAGGACTGACCTGCTTTAGCAGCGCTTAATCAGCGGCCTTTTCAACGGCTTTACCAACACTTTGTACATCGCGTCCAGCCCCTTCAACTGTGTTGCATGCGCTGAGCAGCAGTGATGATCCGATTAAAAATGCAGCAATATATTTGTGAGCCATGGTTCGCCTCATGATTGGATGGTGGAGGATATGCTGAGATGTCGGGAAAAGTCGAGTCCGGAACGCGAGCGGGAAAGCGTTCCGGACTCCTGTATCGGACAGCGTAGCGGGGGGCAAAGGGTCGCCGTCCGTAAAGCAGAACGAGGATGTTGCGCTTTTGGTTCCCAAAATAGAGAGAAAATACGCAAAAAAATTCCATTCAAAATCAATGTCTTGATATTTGTTTCGATGAATTGAGTATTTGCGCCGGTCAAATGAGTGGTTGGCCGCTATCCTGATATTCTGGCCGGATCGGAGATTGTGGCAGGCTGTTGCTATTTTTGCCGGGCTGAGCGGCATGAGGTGCCGCGGGC
>Ga0209273_10001327_pt1 | contig 22782 bp, 17 predicted proteins | sample tdAd471_FD_187126 | JGI IMG/M metagenome (GOLD analysis project Ga0209273, IMG submission 187126) | Marine sediment microbial communities from the Atlantic coast under amendment with organic carbon and nitrate - tdAd47.1 (SPAdes)... | ecosystem: Environmental > Aquatic > Marine > Coastal >...
TGCGAAAGAATCAGGCATTGTTTTTAACGCCCCAGCCCCCGGTTTCGCAAGGAAGGAATTGGAGGAAAAGGGACATTTTTCCTATTTCACGGCAATAAATAGGGTAACCCGCGCCCACGTCCAGCGCTGTCATAAGAAAAGGACTGTGGGTCAGGAAGCTTGCAGCATCCGAAAAGCCTTGCTATTCATTTCGTGTATTTTTGACATGTTTTATGTTGGCGGGGGACAACATCTTGCAGCACGCAAACTTCTGGCGAATTTCAGCGGCTTTTTTTCATGTTCTGACGATGCTTTGCTGCACATTTGCACCGCACAGCGCAACAGCGGCGGAACGGACCGAATATCCCGTGGAAATGTTCGCACGTCTGCCCGCCTTCAGCGGCGCCAAGCTTTCTTCAAGCGGCGAAAAGGTGGCTTATTTCATAGAATTTGAAGGACAGAGACATCTGATATTCCAGAAATTGGATGGCGCAAACCGGGGCATGATCCCCCCGATTGAGAAAACCCAAATCGTCAGCTTCAGCTGGGCCAATGATGATGTCCTGATCATCAAGTTTGGCTTCCTGACCAATCGCTGGGCCTTCCGCGGACAAAGCTACGAAACGCGCACAGTATCGTTCAACACTGAAACACGCGAAAACGAATGGCTGGGCGAACCGAAGAGGCAGGAACGCGTGTCCCAACATGACCGGGTTGTGGACCTGCTACCTGAGGACCCTGACCACATCCTGATGCAATTTGATTTTCAACTTGATGGCTCACCAACGGTTTACAAAGTGAATGTCTGGAATGGCCACCGGGCAACATACCATAGAGGGCGCAAGGGCATTCAACGCTGGTATACAGACCAGAACGGCGATGTAAGGCTTGGGTTTGGCTACAATCGCTCCGAGCGGGTCGCACGCCTGAAGGACGCAAGCGGCGACTGGATAGACCTGACGGATACGGATTGGGAAAAATATTACGACGTAGAAGGGTTCACCGATGAGCCCAACACCATCTATGTCAGCGGCCCAACCGCGCACGGCACAGACGGTCTGTTCAAGCTGAACTTGCTGTCGGGGCAGATATCCGACCCACTGTTCACCCACGAGAGCGTGGACCTGGATTATATCGTCGAGCATCCACTGACTGGCGAGCTTGCAGGCATCGCCTATACGGACGACTATTCCCGCATAAAATATTTCGACCGGGACCTGAAGATCGTTCAGGCCAGCCTGGAGCATGTGATGCCGGGCAAGGTGGTGACAGTGACAGGGCGCGCGCGGGAACGGGAACTTTATCTGGTACTGGTGGCAAGCGACCGGAACCCGGGCGACTATTTTGTCTATGACCGCGAATCCAAGCACATGAGCTATGTGGCATCGCGCATGGTGCCACTGGCATCCGAGATTTCGGCAAACCCGGAAGCCATGGCCAAAGTGCTGCCTGTTTCCATCCCGGTGCGTGACGGCAGCGAAATCCCCGGTTATCTGACGATGCCGAATGGCGACCAGGCCACGGGCCTGCCAACAGTGGTCCTGCCCCACGGCGGCCCCCAAGCCCGCGACAGCGCCGAATGGGATTATTGGTCCCAATTCTATGCCAACCGGGGCTATGTGGTGTTGCAGCCAAATTTCCGCGGCTCCAGCGGATATGGCAAACTCTTCGAATATAAGGGCAATAAACAGTGGGGTGGCCTGATGCAGGATGATGTTACCGACGCCACCAAATGGTTGATTGATGAGGGCATCGCCGATCCTGACCGGATCTGTATCGTCGGCGCCTCCTACGGTGGCTATGCTGCGCTTATGGGCACAATCAAGGAACCCGGCCTCTACCGCTGCGCCATCTCCATCAACGGGGTAACCGACTTGCCGCGCCTGAAATCCAACGACAAAGCCTATATTGGCGGCCGGGTCTGGATCAAAAATATGGGCCTTGAAGGGGTGGACGACGAAGAAGTCTCCCCCCGCGACAGGGTTGACGAAATCAGCGCCCCGGTTTTGCTGATATCGTCAAAAGACGATGAGCGCATCCCCTACAAGCACTCTAAAGACCTATACAAGCGCCTGAAAAAGAAACAGCCAAAAAGCCGCTATGTGATGATTGAGGATGGCGGCCACTCCATGATGACATCAGAAGCCCGCCTGACCATGCTCACAGAAACCGAAAAGTTCCTGAAACGACATATCGGCGATCAATAGACATTACCAAACCACGAACTACTCGTTCGAACAGCAATTCATGGGGGAACATATGCCGTTATTTAGAAAAGCAGTCATTGCCAGCCTGATGTTAGCCGCAGGGTTAGCACCCGCTCTAGCCAAGAAAAGTCCCGCCGATATTCCGGTCGAGGCTTTCGCCAGCCTGCCTGATTTCAGCAATGCCAAACTGTCCCCTAATGGCCAACAAATAGGCTATATTACCGTAAAGGATGGCCGCAACCATCTGGTGCTTCAAAACCTTGACGGCAGTGACCCTATGGTACTGCCACCCATCAATGATGCTGACATAAAAAATTATTTTTGGGCATCAGATGAAAGGCTGCTTCTCATTTATGAAATGACCGTCAAGCGCCAGTATTTTCAGAACAAAACGATCGAGACCCGCCTTGTGGGGATCAATTGTGATGGCAGCGGAGCAAAGCCGTTGGTCAAACCGCGCGGCAGGAAAGCGGGCGGTCATATTCCGCAACAAGATGGCCCTCAGGCACAATTTCAGCACATCATCCTTGATCATCTGCCCGATGACCCGGACCATATCATCCTGTCGGTCGACAGCGATATTGACGACAAATATGAAGTGCGAAAAATCAATATTCATGACGGTGACTTCAAGGAACTGCATGGCGGCACGCGGGGTATCCAAAACTGGTATATGGATTATGACGGCAACCTGAAACTGGCCAGCGGATATGACGGCGGAGACTTTATCCTCCGGGTGCGGGATGCCTCAGGCGAATGGATTTCCCTTCACAAGACAGATTGGCACAAAAAGTTCCACATCAAAGGCTTCACTGAGAATCCGGACATTATTTATGTGGGGGCCACCGGCCAGTATGGAACGGAAGGCCTATACAAACTGGCGCTCGATAGCGGTGAGATTGTAGAAACCGTTTTCGAACATGAAACAGTCGACGTTGATTATATTGTGCCCCACCCGGAAACCGGCAAGCCAGCCGGCGTCGCCTACACCACAGACCTTACCCACATCCATTATTTCGACAAGACGATGCGCAAGGTGCAAGGAACCGTCGACAGGGCCCTCAAGAACAGCGTGAACACCATTGTCGGCAAGGCACGCGGTCAACATATCTATTTGATTTTTGCAGAAACAGACCGTGATCCAGGCGTCTATTACTGGCTTAATCTGGAAGCTGGGGAAATGTCGGAAATTGCGCTCTACAAGGAAGGTATTGATCCAGCCTTGTCCGCTCCGGTAAAGCCCGTGTCTATCCCCATGCGCGACGGCACAAACATTCCCGGCTACCTGACCCTGCCGGTTGGCAGAGGGACCACCAAACAGTTACCCGTGGTCATACTGCCCCATGGCGGACCGATTGGTGTACGAGATTCTGGCAGATGGGACTGGTGGGCGCAATTCCTGGCAAGCCGAGGCTATGTTGTTCTTCAACCCAATTATCGGGGTTCGGGCGGGTACGGCGCCGCCTTCGAGAATGCGGGTCGCTATCAGTGGGGCGGCCTGATGCAAAACGATGTCACCGATGCCACCAAATGGCTGATTGAAGAAGGCATTGCCGACAAAGACCGCATCTGCATCGCTGGGGCATCCTATGGCGGCTATGCCGCGCTGATGGGGCCAATCATGGAACCTGGCCTTTATAAATGCGCCGTTTCCATCAACGGCGTCACCAATTTGCCCCGCATCAAGTCAGACGACAAATACGGCACAATTGGTGGGCGTGCCTGGACCAAAACCATGGGGCTCAGGGATGCAAGCGATGAGAGCGTCTCGCCTTTCCACCGGGCGGATGAAATCAATGTACCTACTCTGATCATGTCGTCCAAAGACGATGCCCGGATCGACTATAAAATGTCGCGCGCGATGCACCAGCGACTGAAAGACCTGAAGAAGAAGAGCCAATATGTCCTTCTGGAAAATGGTGGCCACTCAATGGACACAACCGAATCCCGTCTATCAGCCCTGAAGGCGATGGAAAAGTTCCTGAAACGGCATATCGGCGGCAATTAAGTGTCTGAAAGACAAATTATTGCCTCCTGGCCGTTGTCCGAGGTCACAAAGGCCGCTATAGCTAACCTTTGGTTTATCAAATAGTCTTGGGGGACTTCATGAAAATCTTATCGCGCCACCTGTTGGGGGGCTTTGCGGCAATGGTGCTGTGCTGCTTTGTCGGTACCGCACAAGCGCAGCCATCTTCTGTCGCGGGAACAGCTGAAAAATTTGCCAAATTGCCTGTTTACGATCAGCTGCAAATGTCGCCAAACGGTGCCTTTATCGCTTACCTTACGCCTTATGAAGGCCGTAAAGTCCTGATGATCCAACATCGGCTTGGTGGCAGCAAAGTTGCCATTCCCTTTTACAAGAAGGCAGACATTTCCTGGTTTCGCTGGGCCAGTGACAGCTTTCTGATCATGGGCTATGCCCAGACGCAGATCGACCGCCGCTACGTTCGAGCAAAAAAGGAAAAATACATGCTGGCCGCCGTGCGTCGGGACGGCGAGAATTTTCATGTTCTGAAGGAAAGCGGCTATGGCTACTATGATCTTCTGCCGGAAGACCCTAACCATATCCTGGCGCCGTTTGATGGTGATGTCGTAAAGTTTGACCTTGCAACAGGCGACTATCGGGTGGTCCAGCATTCCCTCATGGATATCTATGCCTGGCAATTGGACCAGCAGGCCGAACCCAGATACGGCATTGCTGAAAAGGACGGAGACATCATCCCTTATTACCGGATGCCGGACGGAGAGTGGACTAACGTCTTAGGCCATGAGTGGGCAAACAAAGGCTTTGGCATCCTAGGCTTTTATGAAGACCCACAATTTGCCTTTGGGCGCGGACCCAGCCAACACGGCACACTCGGGCTTTTCAAGATCGATATGGTTTCGGGGCAGGTTCTGGAAGAAATCTTCTCTCATCCGAAAGTGGATATCGATGACCTGGTTTATGCACCCCACACTAAGGCCCCTGTGGGCGTGTCCTACACGCTGGACCGTCGGGAAGTTCATTACTGGGACGATTATTTCCGCAAGTTCCATGCCTTCATCAACCGCATGATCCCTGACCGAACCAATGTCATTCTGGACAAAGCGGAAAACAAGAAAGCCTACCTGATCCTGTCAAAGAGCGACCAGGAGCCCGGCGTCTACTACTATTTTGACCTGGAAGCCAAGAAGCTAAGCCAGATCGCAGCAAAGCGTCCGGGCATGGACCCTACAGCCCTTGCCGCAGTGAAACCTGTCACCTTCAAAGCGCAGGACGGCCTGGAAATCCCAGGTTATCTCACGTTACCGCCAGGCGCGGAACCCAAAAACCTTCCCATGGTCATCCTACCTCATGGCGGGCCAAGCTCCCGCAGTGACGCTGACTATCACTATATCGTGCAGGCGATTGCCGCACGCGGATTCGCGGTCTATCAACCTAACTTCCGGGGATCAACCGGCTATGGCCCTGCTTTCCGCCGCAAAGGCGACAACCAGTGGGGTGGCGACATGCAGCGCGATGTGACAGACGCAACCCATTGGCTGATTGACGAGGGCATCGCTGACCCGGACCGCATTTGCATACTCGGGCTTTCCTATGGTGGCTATGCTGCCCTGATGGGTGCCGCGCAAAACCCCGACCTCTACAAGTGTGCTGTCAGCGGCAACGGCGTTGCCGATCTGCCCTTCTTCGCTGGCGACAAGAAATACGGTTACACCAATGGCGACGAGTGGGCCGAAGACATGGAACCGAAAGAAGGTGACATTGAGGATGTCTCGCCAAAGCATCTGGCCGCAAAATTCAAGGCAGCGGTTCTTCTGGTACACGCCAAGGATGATGCACGGGTCAATATCAACCAATCCTCGCGCATGTATGATGCTTTAAGAAGCGAGAAGAAGGATGTTGAATTCGTAAAAATTGACCAGGGAACCCATTGGTTTGTTACAGAAGAAAGCCGCCTGGAATTCCTGCAGGCATCCTTATCTTTCCTGGAGAAGCACCTGAATACGCGCGTGGCCGCCAACTAGGCTACAAAATTATCCGGCGATGGCATCGGCAGTACTAGGCAAAACTGATCTTACCTGGGGGACACTATATGAAATTCTTAAATTTCAACCTTATCGCCGGTCTTGCGGCACTTTATGCTGCCAGCGGTTTCGCCGCCCCTACATTTGCAGAAACCCTGCAGGAAAAAGTCGCGCTTATAGCTATTGAGGCCTTCGTAAAAGACCCAGCCATTGATGACGTCCAATTCTCAAAGAATGGCAACTATCTCGCCTTCAAAGCTCTCCAAGACGGCGAAGTCACACTTGTCATCGAAGATCAGAATAGCGGCCGCAAGACGCTACTTCCTACAGTCGAAAATGGCACCCTGAAATGGTATCGCTGGCTCAGCGACCACGGTGTATTGATCAGTTATAAGGTTTATAATGTCCGTCCGCCATACGGCCCTCATCCATACTTGGAAACACGGCTAGCCTATTTCGACCTCAAGGAAACGGAAGAGCCCTTCCGGTGGGTGATGGATAACCGGATCCACCGGGGATATGGCTACCAGAAACTGAAAAAAGTCCAGACGTCCGTTTTAGCGATCCAAGACAATGTTGTGGATTTCCAGGATGAAGATCCAGATCATATCTTGCAAATCGCAGGACTCAACAACAGAGGTCGCCCCGAAATTTGGCACCTGAACGTCAAAACCGGCGATCATACTGAGTTCGACGTCAATTTGCCCGAGGTCTACAGTTGGCTCTTCGACCAACAGGGCAATAAACGATTTGGCATGGGTCGTGATCGCATTGAAGGAAGGGTTTTTTATTATTGCCCCACCGAAGGCAACTGTGGTGCAGGAAAAAACTTTGATTGGTTCAACAAAGGTCTGCGCCCGATTTATTTCACTGAAACACCATCGATCGCCTATGCCGTTGGCCCAAGTGACGCAGGAACAAAAGCGCTGTATCTTATGAACACAGACACGGGCGAGATTGTTAAGAATCTATTTGTCGATCCTGACCACGACTTTGTTGACATATTATACAGCGATCACAATTTCCAGAGCGGTTTCTACGGTATTCACGACACACTTTATCTGACTGATTATTGGCTGATGGATCTGCCCCATAATGGACCACCCATCGGCGTTGCAATCCAGACAGACCAGACGGAATTCCGCTTCTTCGACAAAAACGAAGCCAAGTTGCATGCCTTCCTCGACAAGGCCTTGCCAGGCGCCAAGAACACTGTTGTCAGCCGGGCAATCGCCCAAAAGAAATATGTCATCCTGTCGCGTACGCCCAGAGATGCAGGGGTATATTATCTGTTGGATTTGCAGAAAAAATCCCTGTCACCACTGGCGCAGCGTAGGCCCGCCTTGCCAGCATCCGCTATGGCTGAAACGCAGGAAGTGCATTTCACCACGCCGGACCAAAAGAACCTGTCCGCTTATCTCACAATGCCGGAAGCGGCTATGCCATTGCCGGCTGTCATTCTCGTGCATGATGGACCGGACATGCGCGCGTCTGCGGACTTCGACCTGATGGCCCAGTTCCTGGCGAACCGTGGTTATGCTGTGTTGCAGCCCAACTATCGCGGGTCATGGGGTTATGGCCGCAAGTTTGAAGCGGCAGGTTACGGCGAATGGGGTGGCCTGATGCAGCAGGACCTCTATTCAAGTGTGGAGTGGCTGAAAAAAAGCGGAAAGATCGATGGCAATCGCATCTGTATTATGGGCGAAGGCTACGGCGGCTATGCTTCCATCATGGCGCTCGTTCAAAAAGACAAAATGTTCCGCTGCGGCGCCAGCCTGAACGGTATTGTCGATTTGAAGGCCCTGACAGCGAAATATGATGACAATGGCTATGGCTATCTGGGGCAAGATCACCTTATTGATCGCTGGACCCCAAAGAACGGGAAAATTGAAGACATATCGCCCATGCACCAGGCCGACCGGATCAAGGCTCCTTTGCTTCAAATTGTCACTGAATTGAAGTATGCCGCCCCACCAGTACATGCGAAAGAACTTCACAGAAAGCTGGAAAAACGAAATCAAGCACCCGAATACATCGAAATTGAGGATCGGAGAGCTTTATTTGAAGCTCCGGAAACGCGGCAAATCGTCTACACTGCGCTTGAAGCTTTCCTAGCCAAGCACCTAGGCACGAACGTGACCGCCAACTAGGCTACAAAGTTATCCAGCGATGGCTTCGGCCACAGAGACTATCCGGCGATGGCTTCGGCCACAGAGACTATCCGGCGATGGCTTCGGCCATCGCCACCATGCGCCGGGCCTCTTCAAGGTGCAGTTCCTCAATCATCCGGCCGTCCAGCACCGCGACCCCCTTGCCCGCCACTTTCGCTTCATCGAACGCTGCCAGCATGCGATAGGCAAGAGCAAGCTCATCCTCATTTGGCGCGAAAGTCTTGTTCGCAACGTCCACCTGTGCGGGGTGAATGAGCGTCTTGCCGTCGAACCCCAGCTCCTTCGCCTGCCCGCATTCGAAGGCGAAACCGTCTTCATCGCGGAAGTTGCTATAGACACCATCGAGGATGGTCAGGCCATTCGCCCGGGCATGCAACAGCGCGAGGCCAAGGGCCGTGATCACCGGCAGGCGATCCTTCGTATGTTTAGCGCGCAGGTCCTTCACCAGATCATTGGTGCCCACAACCCAGGTCGTCAGCCGGTCGCTCGCGGTCGCGATTTCGCCCGCATTCAAAAAGCCCTTGGGTGTTTCGATCATGGCCCAGATTTCCATGTCCGGGTTGGCGCTGTGCCAGGTGATTTCTTCCTCTACCCGGTGGATGGCATCCGGGCTTTCCACCTTCGGGATCAGGATGGCGAACGGATGGTTTGGCACCATGGCCTTCAGGTCGTCGCGCCACCAGGCGGTATCCAGCCCGTTGATCCGCACCACAAGGTCACGCCCGCCATAATCACCGGACACCAAGGCGGCCGCGGCCTGCGTGCGCGCCTCCGCCTTCGCCTCAGGCGCCACCGCGTCCTCCAGGTCAAAGATCAGGCCATCAGCGGGCAGGCTTTTGGCTTTCTCCAGTGCGCGGGCGTTCGAGGCCGGCATGAAAAGCATGCTTCTGCGGGGGCGGGCATTTGCCATGTCATGGTCTCCAGATACAAAAGGCCCGGCATGATATCACACCGGGCCCCAAGTTCAGTTTTTACCAACCGCAGGTGCGGTTCGCGTTCTGCTCGTCAAGCCATGCCTTCAGGGGCTGGAAGTAGGCGATGATCGCCTCGCCGCTCATCGTGCGGCTGCCGGTGAAGGCCTCAAGGGCCTCAGGCCAAGGCTTCGATGCGCCCATTTCCATCATGGCGTTGAACTTCTCGCCCACTTCTTTGTTGCCGTAGATCGAGCATTCGTGCAGCGGCCCTGTCCAGCCGGCCTGGTCGCAGGCGGCCTTGTAGAACTGGAACTGCAGGATGCGGGCAAGGAAATAACGCATGTAAGGCGTGTTGCCCGGAATATGGTATTTCGCGCCTGGGTCAAACGCGTCTGCCGGGCGATCGTTCGGGGCTTTCAGGCCCTGGTATTCCTCGCGCAGCTTCCACCAGGCGTCGTTATACTGGTCTGGACCGACCTCGCCGGAGAAGACCTGCCAGCGCCATTTGTCCACCATCAGGCCGAACGGCAGGAAGGCAACCTTGTCAAGCGCCTGACGCATCAGGCCCGGCACAGGATCGCTGCTTTCAGGCACTTCATCAATCAGCCCGATCTGCTTCAGGTAATCCGGCGTCATGGAGAGGGCAACCATATCGCCGATGGCTTCATGGAAGCCGTCGTTGGCGCCATTCATATGCAGCGGGTCCTGCTTGTTGTAGGCGCGCTGGTAGAAATTATGGCCGAGCTCATGGTGTACGGTCACGAAGTCTTCCGCATTCACCTTTGTACACATCTTGATGCGCACGTCTTCCTTGCCGTCAACATTCCAGGCAGAGGCGTGGCACTGCACCTCGCGATCAGCGGGCTTCACGAACAGCGACCGGTCCCAGAAAGTGTCCGGCAGCGGGTCGAAACCAAGTGACGTGAAGAAGCCTTCAGCCTTTTCAACCATCTTGATCGCGTCATAGCCATTGTCTTTCAGAAGGCTGGTCACATCGATGCTGGCGTCAGAGCCTGCGCCCTGCTGAACCACATCATTGATGTTGCCCCATTCCTGCGCCCACATGTTGCCCAGAAGATGCGCCGGGATCGGCCCGGTGTCAGAGACAACGCGGTCGCCATAAAAGTCCGACAGCTTCGACCGCACATGGCAGTGCAGCGCGTCGTAAAGCGGCTTCACCTCGCCCCACAGGCCGTCAACCATGGTGGCGAACTCATCCGGGTCCATGTCATAGCCAGACCGCCACATGGCGCCCACGTCCTTGTAGCCAAGCTCGCGTGCGCCCTCATTGGCGATATCCACCATGCGGGCATAGTCGTCTTTCATCGGCTTCGAGATCTTGTGCCAACCATCCCATGCTGCCAGCAGCCGCTCAGGCGTGCGGTCAGACGCGATGATGTCGGATACAGCGCCAAGCGACAGCGTTTCGCCTTCCATCTCGACCTTGCCGGTCGCATAAGTGGCGTCAAGGTTCGCCTTGATCTTGGCAAGCTCAGCTGTCTTTGCGGCATCGTCCGGCGCCGGCAAAGTGAGCGCGCCCTTCAGAATGTTCATTTTCCGGCGCAGTTCAGCGGGCAGCTCCAGGTCCTGGAAACGCTTGGTCTCGTTCGCAAGCTTAACACCCAGAAGCGTAAACTCTTCGTCTGCTTCCGCCACGATGGCGCTTGTGTCTACTGTTACAAAGTTGGCCTGCACCCACGCCTTGCGTTCAAGGCTCGTGCCTGCCTCGAAAAGCTGCTTTTCCGCGTCCGCCATGAAGGCAGCCGCTTCTTCCACCGTTGGCGCTTTCGTCTCCTCGACAGATGTGTCGTTGCAAGCTGCCAACCCGAACGCCATCGCCGTTACCATCGCGACGGTCGAAATTCCTGATTTAAACTGTGACATGATATCCCCTTTCATGGCCCTGTCGGCGTCCCCACGCCGATAGGCCTTATCGGTCTGGCAAATCGCCACTTGGAAGTCAACACGATTGGATCCAATCACTGACGATTCATTAACCATCTTGCCGCTATGATCAACGCGCTACAGGTGACTGCTTTGAGGAGGGTTGTTTTCGCGTAAAGTGCCTAGCCACCTGGATGGGGGTCTGTTGGACATGACATGACCAAAAAGGCAGAAAAATCAACGCAGCCCGCAGGGCCAACCACGCTGGACAAGATTGCCATTCTGTCCGGCAAGGCCTATTTTGCGGCCCTCACCAAGCTCCTGTGCGAAGACCTTGGCGCAGATATCGCCTATGTCGGCCTCCTGTCTGACGACCGCAAAAGCATGCAAACAATCTCCCTCTATTGGGACGGCGGCCATATGGATGACCAGAACTGGCCGGTAGACGACGCCCCCTGCTTTGAAGCCGTCAATCAGGATTTCTGCCTTCACCGGTGCGCAGTGCGGGACCGCTACCCAGCTGACAGTTTTCTCAAGAATGAGCAGATTGAAGCCTTTGTCGGGGTGCCGCTTCTGGACGAACAGGGCAAACCGATTGGCGCACTGGTGGCAATGAGCCGGATGGCACTGGAAGACGAGCGACTGGCCGAAGGTTTGCCCGCCGCACAATGCCGGGCCCAGGTGGAACTGCGGCATCATAAAACCATGGACACAATGCGCGAGACACTGAGCCAGGCGCTGCTTCTCAATTATTCCAAGTCCATGTTCATGGCCAATATCACCCATGAGCTCAGGACGCCGCTGGGCGCCATTCTTGGCTATGCTTCGTTGATCCGCGACCGCCAGGTTGAAGGCCCGCAGATTGAAGAATATGCCGCTGAAATATGTGCTTCGGGCGAAGGATTGCTGGCACTCATAAGCGACATCATGTCGCTCGCCATGCTTGAAATCTCTGACGAGACGGCCAAATCGGAAAAGTTTGACCTGACCGACCTTTCGCGCACTGGCAAGCGGATGATCCAGCATCAGGCGGCGCAGAAGCACTTGAAAGTGGTGGCTACCACGCGCACCGACCCTCTGGTTGTCAAAGGCGATGCGGGCCACACGAAAAAGGCGCTGATGAACATGCTGACAAACGCAGTGAAATACACCAGCATTGGGCAGGTAGCGATGGAAGTGGCCCAGCGCGAAGACGGCAGCGCGGTTTTAAGCGTGATCGATACCGGCATCGGCATGTCGGAGGACGTGCTGACAAAAGCCTGCGAGCCGCTGACCAACTTCAAGAACGCCTATGACATGCATCAGGAAGGCTCAGGCCTTGGCTTGCCCACTACCATGGTGCTTATGGACCGGCAGGGCGCGCGCCTGGAGATTGAAAGCGCGCTTGGCAAAGGCACCAAGGCCCATCTGGTATTCCCGCCCGAGCTGGTGATCGAAGACAACGAAGGCTATATCTGAGGTGTACAGATCGTCATACGCCGACTGGATCGGCGTATCCATTTCTCAGTACAATATGCGTGACCACCGTAGACTCGCCGGTCAAGCCGGCGAGTGACGATTTATCTCTATGCTTACGCAGCTTTCAGGATGCCCTGATTGAGAAGCGATTCCGCGATCTGGACTGCATTCAGCGCCGCGCCCTTCCGAAGGTTATCGGAAACCACCCAGATATTCAGGCCGTGCTTCACCGTCTTGTCTTCGCGGATACGGCTGATGAATGTGGCGAAATCACCCACGCATTCAACCGGCGTGATGTAGCCGCCATCTTCCTGCTTGTCGATCACCAGGCAACCAGGTGCTTCGCGCAGAATAGCGCGCGCCTGCTTTTCCGTGATCTCTTTCTTGAATTCGATGTTGATCGATTCCGCGTGGCCCACAAACACCGGCACGCGCACGGCCGTTGCCGTCAGCTTGATGTCCGGGTCCAGCATCTTGTGCGTCTCGGCCACCATCTTCCATTCTTCTTTCGTGTAGCCGTCATCCATGAAGACATCGATGTGCGGGATCACGTTGAAGGCGATCTGCTTGGTGAAATTCTCCGGCTTGATCGGGTCATTCACGAAAATCGCGCGGGTCTGGCTGAACAGTTCATCCATCGCGGCGTTACCGGCACCAGACACAGACTGGTAAGTGGACACAACAACGCGCTTGATCACCGCCGCGTCATGCAAGGGCTTCAGGGCCACAAGCATTTGGGCTGTGGAACAGTTCGGGTTGGCGATGATGTTTTTCTTGATTTTCTTCAGGTGATGCGGGTTCACCTCCGGCACCACCAGCGGCACGTCCGGGTCCATGCGGTAGAAAGATGAGTTGTCAATCACCATGGCGCCCGCGTCAGCAGCTTTCGGGCCATATTCTTTTGATACGCCAGAGCCCGCAGCGAACAGCGCGATATCAACGCCTTTGAAGTCGAATGTATCAAGCGCCTGGATCGTCAGTTCCTTATCGCCATAGTCCACCTTCTGGCCCATGGATTTTCGGGACGCGATGGCAATAATTTCTGTGGCAGGAAACTCCCGCTCATTCAGAATATTCAGCATCTCACGACCGACGTTACCGGTCGCACCAACTACAGCGACACGAAAACCCATGTTCTTACTCCTTGTGGGTCAAAAATTCGGGGATGGTTTCACACGTTCCCCGGTCAAAAAGCAAACGCTATTCGTTTGCGCAAATGGTTAGTATTTCTACCGTTTCAAGATGGCTCAGCCAAGCGCTGCCAATATGGCGTCGCCCATGCCGGTGGTGCCCACGCGCTCAAAACCTTCAGCCCAGATATCGCCCGTGCGCGCGCTATCAAGCGCCTTGGACACCGCAGCCTCTACTGCATCAGCCGCGTCACCCATATCAAGCGAATAGCGAAGCGCCATGGCTAAACTGAGGATAGCCGCGATCGGGTTGGCAATGCCTTGGCCCGCAATATCGGGGGCGGAGCCGTGGACGGGCTCATAGAGGCCCGGCCCACCAGAACCAAGGCTGGCGGAAGGCAGCATGCCCAGCGAACCCGTCAGCATCGCTGCTGCGTCAGAAAGCAAGTCGCCAAACAGGTTATCCGTGAGGATCACATCGAACTGCTTCGGTTTTTTCACCAACTGCATGGCGCAGTTATCCGCCAGGATATGCTCAAGCTGGACGTCGGAATATTCCGCCGCGTGAAGCTTGGTCACTTCCTCGCGCCACAACAGGCCTGATTCCATCACGTTGGCCTTTTCAGCCGAATGCACCTTGTTGCCGCGCTTGCGGGCCATTTCAAACGCAACGCGCGCGATGCGGATGATCTCAGCGTCCGTATAGCGCTGGGTATTGATGCCCACGCGCCCGCCGCCCGGCAGGTCTTCGATACCGCGTGGCTCTCCGAAATAGACACCGCCCGCCAGTTCACGCACGAACAGGATATCAAGCCCGGCGACATATTCGCGCTTCAGGCTTGAGGCATCCGCCAGCGCGTCAAAGCACATGGCTGGCCTCAGGTTCGCGAACAGGTCAAGTTCCTTACGGATCCGTAACAAGCCAGCTTCCGGGCGCTTGTCATAGTCTGTCTTGCCGTCCCACTGCGGACCGCCCACGCAGCCCATCACGATAGCGTCGGACGCTTTCGCCTGCGCCAGGGTCTCATCCGTCAGCGGATGGCCGAACGCCTCATAGGAGCAACCACCGATCAGGCCTTCGCTCACATCAAAAGACACACCATAGGCATCCTCAATCCAGGTCATCACGCGTTTCACTTCCGCCATGATTTCAGGGCCGATACCGTCACCGGGCAGGAGCATTACTTTATGCGTTCTGGTCATAGTCGAACTCTCAATTTATCTCAGCCGCGGAACAGCCACGGGGTCATGATTTTTTGCTTGTCTTCATAAGACTTGATCGCGCCTTGGACCTGCAGCGTCTGGCCAATCTCATCAAGCCCGTTAAGCAGCATTTCCTTATGCGCCGGGTTATAGTCGAACTCATATTTCGCGTTCTGGCAGGTCACCGTCTGGTCATTCAGGTTCACATGAATCTCATGTCCGGCCTCAGCGGCCAGAACCAGCGCGTCCACCTCTTCCTGCTTCAGGGCGACCGTGAGGATGCCGTTCTTCACGCAGTTGCCCGCGAAAATGTCCGCAAACGATGGCGCGATGATACAGCGGTACCCCAGTTCTGCGATCGCCCAAGGAGCGTGCTCGCGCGACGAGCCGCAGCCGAAGTTGTCGCCCGCGATCAGGATCTTCGCGCCCTTGTAGCGCTCCCCGTCGAACACATTGTCCGGGATCAGCTTGCCGTCCGCGTCATAGCGGACGGTTTCGAACGCATGCTCGCCAAAGCCAGTGCGTTTGATCGATTTCAGGTGCTTGGCGGGGATGATGATGTCCGTGTCCACATTCACGCGCGGGAAGGGCGTGGCGATGGAGGTGACGCTGACGAATTTTTCCATGGGTCTTCTCCTCGCTTAAAAGTCACGCACATCGACAAAGTGGCCGGCGATGGCCGCTGCTGCCGCCATGGCGGGACTCACCAGATGCGTGCGCGCACCGGGGCCCTGGCGGCCCACGAAGTTGCGGTTTGATGTCGATGCCACATGTTCACCAGGGCCTGCCTTGTCCGGGTTCATGGCAAGGCACATGGAACATCCCGGGTCGCGCCACTCGAAGCCCGCGTCGGTAAAGATTTTGTCGAGCCCCTCTTCTTCCGCCTGCAGTTTCACAAGACCAGAGCCCGGCACGATCATGGCCTCAATGATATTGTCCGCCACCTTGCGGCCCTTGATGACGCTGGCGGCCTCGCGCATATCCTCGATCCGGCTGTTGGTGCAGCTGCCGATAAACACGCGGTCAATCTTGAAGCCCGTCATCGGCGTGCCTGCTTTGTATCCCATATAGTCCAGCGCCTTCTCGACCGCCTCGCGTTTGGCCGGGTCCTTGAAGTCATCCGGGCTTGGGACAGTCGCCGTTACGGGCACCACGTCCTCAGGGCTGGTGCCCCAGGTCACAAGTGGCACGATGGCGCTGCCGTCGATCACGATCTCTTTGTCGAAATGGGCGCCCTCATCGGACTTCAGCGATTTCCAATAATTCACCGCCGCGTCCCACTGCCCGCCTTTTGGCGCATAGGGACGACCCTTCAGGTAATTAAACGTCTTCTCATCCGGCGCCACAAGCCCGGCGCGCGCCCCTGCCTCGATGGACATGTTGCAGAGCGTCATCCGCCCTTCCATCGAAAGCGCCTCGATCACCGGGCCAGCATACTCGATCACATGCGCTGTGCCGCCGCCGGTGCCGATGGCGCCGATGATAGCCATGGTCACATCCTTGGCGGAACAGCCCTTCGGCAGTTCGCCCGTAACTGTCACCCGCATATTCTTTGATTTCTTCAGCTCAAGCGTCTGCGTCGCCAGCACATGCTCGACCTCACTTGTGCCAATCCCGAACGCGAGCGCGCCAAAAGCGCCGTGAGTTGAGGTGTGGCTGTCGCCGCACACCAGCGTCACGCCTGGCTGGGTAAAGCCCTGCTCGGGGCCCACCACATGCACGATGCCCTGCCGGTCATCCGTCATGTCGATATAATCAAGGCCGAATTCCTTGGCGTTCTGTTCAAGCGCCGTCAGTTGCGCCGCAGACATCGGATCAGGGTTCGGCTGGTCGCGGTCTTTCGTTGGCACGTTATGATCCGGCACCGCGATGATGCTGTCCACACGGTGGACAGGACGCCCGGCCGCGCGAAGCCCGTCGAACGCCTGCGGGCTGGTCACTTCATGCACAAGATGCCGGTCGATATATAAAAGGGCCACACCATTGCCGCGGTCTTCCACCACATGATGGTCCCAAATCTTGTCGTACATCGTACGTGACATCGTTTTTGGCATCGTCAACTCCAGTCAGTACCTGCCGGTGAAAGAACCCTTCGCGCGCAAAGCCACATGAGCCATCGGCGCCAGTAAGTTCAGACCGGCCAAAATGAAAAACGGGGGCAAGACCCGCGTCCCGCCCCCGTTCTTTATATCCACCCTCAACGCTTCGCAACAAATAATAAGCGAAGCGTCGAAAGTTTGAAATATTATTTCGCGTTCTTGCCGCGATTGAAGTCTTTCTTCTCGGCGATCCGAGCAGACTTACCAGTACGGCCACGCAGGTAGTAGAGCTTCGCACGACGTACTTTACCGCGACGAACAACAGTGATGCTGTCAACAACCGGGCCATAGAGCGGGAATACACGCTCAACGCCTTCGCCGTAAGAAATCTTACGAACGGTGAAGTTGGAGTTCACACCTTTGTTGGAACGCGCAATACACACGCCTTCATAAGCCTGGATACGCTCACGCTCGCCTTCGCGAACCTTCACGTTAACACGCAGGGTGTCACCAGCACCGAATGCAGGGATTTCTTTGCCTTCGGTCAGCTTTTCAATCTGCTCTTGCTCGAGCTTCTGAATAATGTTCATCGGTCTTCAACCTTTTTTCTTGTTTGCCTGCTCATAGGTCGACCAGAGATCCGGCCGGCGTAAACGGGTCAACTCTTCTGCTTTTTCACGGCGCCACTGGGCGACGCGTTTATGGTGCCCACTTGTGAGCACCTCGGGAATTTCCCGACCTTCCCAGACCGCTGGCCTGGTATATTGCGGATACTCAAGTAATCCGCTTTCGAAGCTCTCTTCGTCGAGCGTCTCGGTCTTGCCCATGATACCCGGCAGCAGACGAACCACCGCATCCAGCATCACAAGCGCCGCGGGCTCACCGCCCGAGAGGATAAAATCCCCAACGCTCACTTCTTCCACGCCCCGGGCTTCAAGAACGCGTTCATCAACGCCTTCGAAGCGACCACACAGTAGCGTGACCCCCCCTGCTTTCTGCCAGCGCTTCGCTTCGGATTGATCGAAGCGTTTGCCGCGTGGGCTCATGTAAACCAGGGGCCATTCAGGCTTGGCATCCGCTCTCGCGGCATCAATTGCCTTGCCCAAAATATCGGCGCGCATCACCATCCCCGGGCCACCGCCCGCGGGGGTATCGTCCACCGAGCGGTGCTTATCGCTCGAAAAATCGCGGATGTCCAGCGTTTTTAGCGCCCACCGACCCTCATCAAGGCCTTTTCCCGCGAGCGACTGCCCAAGGCACCCCGGGAACATGTCCGGGAAGATAGTCAGTATCTGCGCTGTGAACAGCGGGTCCATCATTTGGCCCCCTTTTCAGGGTCATCCGAATCGCGCTCGCTGACCTGGGTTTTGACCCAGTCATCAAACAGGATTTCCACATAGCCCGCCTTCACATCCACCACCGGCACAAAGGCCTTGCGGAACGGGATGAAGGCATGGCGGCCAAGGCCCTTGAGCGGGGTCACAAGCACCAGTTCCAGCAGGTCTTCCGCGCCGAAGTTTTCAACCGCGCGCACAAGCCCAACCACATCGCCCGACGGGTCACGCGCCTCAAGGCCAATCAGGTCTGCCAGATAGAACTCGTCTTCATCCTCGGCCCCGAGCGCATCGCGGGGGACATAAATCTTGGTGCCTTTCAGCGCCTGCGCATCCTCGCGGTTCATAACGCCCTCAACCCGCACGATAAAGCCGTCTTTCGCCTCGCGCAAAAGCTTGAGCTTGAGGGCCGGGCCACCCGCGCCTTTATGAAGGGCGGGATATGAAAACAGGGCTTCCGGCACATCGGTGAAAGACTTCAGGCGCACGTCGCCCCGAACCCCGTGTGAGCCCGCAAAGGCACCAACAGAGATCCAGCCGTCTTCCACGCCGCGCTGGCGGCGTTCTTCCGATGCGTTTGTCATGTCTATCGTCCTGACAATAAAAGTCAGCCGCGTGTCTATGTGGCATGGGGGCGCGAGTCAAGAAATAGAAGCTTTTCCCGCACTTCCGGCTACTGCTCCGTGCCGTAGCTGTCGGCGCTATAGTCGCTCCTGAAATCAGGCTTGATGGCAAGCGCCTTGCGGAACTGCGCCTGCGCTTCTTCAAGCTGCCCCATGCGGCTGTAGGCGAAAGCGAGGCTGTCATAGACCTGCGGCGCACTTGGGAACGTGGCCTCAAGCGCCCGGAAAACATCAAGCGCCTGATCCCATTCCTTGTCCGCCAACAGCGACATGCCAAGTTCATTGAGCGTGCGGCCGATAAACTGGCCATAGCCCGCTTCATTATAAATATCCCTGAAGCGTTCGCTGAAGGCCTGCGGCCCGAGCTTCTGATACTGGCGATAGGCATAGACATGGGGCGGCAACGTGATGGGCGCGTGGCTGCCTTCGCGAATAACAGAAAGCACCCTGCCTGAAATCAGCTCCGCCACCAGGTTATCTGTGTTGGCCAGCACCACGATCTGATAGTCGCTTTCAAAGTCCAGCTCGACAGCTGTGCTGAGGCCCGCGCCACCACCAAAGGATGCCCAATGGTCGCGCGCGTCCCCGAAATAGCTTTTGAAGGCATCGCCTTTGCGCGACAGCAATCGGTCTGAATAAAATAGCGCGCGGAAGAAGGTGAGCACGTCATCCGCCGTCGCCTCAATGCCGCCATCCGGGCCGTGATGTTCCGTCACCCCAACGAAGGCCTGTTCGCCCGCATAATTGAAGCTGTAGCGCAGGGACTGGTCAGGGTGGCCAGCTGCGTAGGGATAGACCGAATTTGTCAGCGACAGCGGCTTGAATATTTTGTCGTGCAGAAGCACTTCAAAGCGCTTGCCTGTCACCTTCTGAAGCACGGCCCCAAGAACGGTATAGCCATAATTGGAATAACGCGTGTCGCTGCCAGGGTCGAACATGAGCGGCGCGGTGCGCAGAAGCTCAAGCCGTTTCTCGATCGTGTCAAAAGCCAGCTGGTTTTCGCGGTAGGCGGCGGTGAAGATATCCGGAAAGCCAGACCGGTGGTGCAGTAACTGGCTGATGGTGATACCCGCGGCCCGTGGGTCCGCAAATCCAAGGTCAAACCGGGCGAGCGTGTCATCCAGGCTGAGCGTGCCCTCTTCCACCTGCCGCAGCACCAGCACAGCGGTGAAGTGCTTCATGATTGAGCCAAGATTGAATCGGGTCTGCAGGCTGTTGGGCACGCCCGCTTCCCGGTTCGCCATGCCGTAAGCGCGTTCAAACACGGGCGTGCCCGACTTTGCCAGCACCACCACACCGTTGAACCAGCCAAGATTGGCATAGGCCCGGGCGATTTCATCAACCTTACTGGCAAGCTGCACTTGCGTGATTTCCGCGCTGCCTTCAGCAGCATCACCCGCAGCGACGACACGCGCCGCCGCCATGGACACTAGCATCGCTGCCGCCATAATCATTGGTGCAAATCGCGTCATACCCCACCTATGCCTTTGGTCGCTTAATTATCTTTTCAGGAGGATCATATGTCAGTCGCTGACGTTAGCCCGATGAAGAATGGCAATTTCTGGATTTTGCGCATCCACAAACATGAAGGTCCGCCCATAAAGAGCTTTCATATCAAACAGATTAAACTTGTTCGGCCCATTACCGGTAATCAGCACTTCATCGGTGGCCAATGCATCCAAATGCTTACGCATGATGATTTCCAAATGTGCGTCGACAAAACTGGTGACAACAACATTGAAGGCTGGATGGTTATAGGTAACCAGAATGTTGCCATCCTTCATACTCAGCGGTTTGAAATCAGGATGCGCGTTAAAGATGGCAGCCAAGACCTGCGCGGCATATGCCCTAGCATCCTCATCACTCAAGCCCGAAGGCAGAACAACTGTTGTGCCATGCTTGAATACGACCAAGTCTGCAGCACCGTTGGTGTAAAAGGCCATACGCTCCAGAACCGTGTCATTTGATACCGCAAAATCCGGCTTCCAAGAAGGCACTGGAGGAAATGATGCAGCATCGTCCGAACTAACCTGAACAGCACATAAGGCCCAAGCCAGCATTGCCAATATTAGTTTCTTCATAACTTTCCCCCTTCGACTTGGACCCTATGACCTGCAGACGTCGAAGTCACACAAAACCTTCGACTGCAAGCGATCAAAGCTCAATAAAAAACGGCGCGCCAGATAACCAGCACGCCGTCTTCTATTCGGTAAGAGTAAAGCTTACTCAGCAGCAGCTTCTTCAGAAGCTTCTTCAGCTGGCGCTTCTTCTGCAGGAGCAGCGGCCGCGGCTTTCGCAGCTTCTTCAGCTTCCTTGGCAGCTTCAGCAGCAGCTTCAGCTTTGGCTTTTTTCTCTTCGATCAGGTCGAGAGCTTTCTGGCCAGGCTTCGCTTTATTCGGGTTGTTGCGAGTTTTCTTTTCAAGAACGCCAGCAGCTTCCAGGAAGCGGGAAACACGGTCAGAAGGCTTCGCGCCTTTGCCCATCCACTCTTTAACGCGGTCCATGTCGATGTTCACACGGTTCTCGTCGTCTTTTGCGAGCATTGGGTTGTAGGTGCCAACTTTTTCGATGAATTTACCATCGCGAGCGGAGCGGCTGTCAGCCACAACGATGCGGTAGTAAGGACGTTTCTTCGCGCCACCACGGGCCAGACGAATTGCAAGTGCCATTTTATTTTCCTTTCAGATTCCCCGCCAACTGTGGCCGGGGAGTATTCTCAAGTTTCATTGCGTTCTTGTTTAAGAGAACAGTTTGTCAAATCCTGGTGGAAGGCCACCGGGCATACCGCCGCCCATTCCACCTGGCATCATTGGCATCCGGCCTTTTTTGCCCATAGCGGACATCTTCTTCATCATTTTGGCCATCTGCATATGCATTTTCAGGAGCTTGTTAACCTCTGGCACGCTGGTGCCTGACCCCGCCGCGATCCGCTTCTTGCGGCTGGCGTTGATCATTTTTGGTTGGCGACGCTCCTTCTGCGTCATGGAAGAAATGATCGCTTCCTGACGCTTGAATACCTTGTCGTCCATGCCTGCATTCATGGCGCCCTTCAGCTTGCCCATGCCGGGCAGCATGCCAAGCACACCTTTCATGCCGCCCATCTTCGCCATCTGCTGAAGCTGGGTGCGCAGGTCATCAAGGTCGAATTCGCCTTTGGCCATTTTCTTGGCCATTTTTTCAGCGTCTTCTTTTTCAATGGTTTCGGCGGCTTTTTCCACGAGGCTGACAACGTCGCCCATGCCGAGGATCCGGCTTGCCACACGCTCGGGATGGAAATCCTCAAGCGCATCCATCTTTTCGCCGGTACCCGCAAGCTTGATCGGCTTGCCTGTAACAGCCCGCATGGAAAGCGCCGCACCGCCACGGCCGTCACCATCCATACGCGTCAGCGCCACGCCGGTAATACCGACCTGCGCATCAAATTCTTTCGCCACATTGACGGCGTCCTGGCCCGTCAGGCTGTCTGCCACCAGAAGCGTTTCAAGCGGCATCGCCACATTGCGAACGGCGACAACCTCTGCCATCAGGCTCTGGTCAATGTGCAGGCGGCCCGCGGTATCAAGCATGACAACGTCATAGCCCTGCAGCTTGGCGGCATCCATGGCGCGGCGGGTGATATCCACCGGCATCTGGCCCGCAATGATCGGCAGCGTTTTGACGCCGATCTGCTCGCCCAAAATCTTCAGCTGCTCTTGCGCGGCCGGGCGGCGTACGTCGAGGGACGCCATGAGAACCTTCTTGTTCTCTTTTTCCGTCAGACGCTTCGCGATCTTCGCGGTCGTCGTGGTTTTACCGGAACCCTGCAGGCCCACCATCAGGATCGCCACAGGCG
>Ga0209273_10001335_pt1 | contig 22663 bp, 21 predicted proteins | sample tdAd471_FD_187126 | JGI IMG/M metagenome (GOLD analysis project Ga0209273, IMG submission 187126) | Marine sediment microbial communities from the Atlantic coast under amendment with organic carbon and nitrate - tdAd47.1 (SPAdes)... | ecosystem: Environmental > Aquatic > Marine > Coastal >...
GAAGCCGGCGACCAGCCATGGTGCCTGCATTTGTCGTATATCAAGCCGCATTGGCCCTATGTGGCACCGGCGCCCTATCACGACATGTATGGCCCGGAAACCTGGCTGCCCTTCAACCGCACAGATGCGGAAAAGGAAAACGCACAACCCGTCTTTGCCGCCTTTATTCAGCAACGGGTCTGCCGGGCGTTTTCCCAGGCAAAGGTTCGCGATGCGATGATGGCGGCCTATATGGGGCTGATCAAACAGATCGACGATCATCTAGGCCGGTTATTCGCCTTCATGGACGAAAAAGGGCTGAGCGAGGATACGATGATCGTCTTTTGCTCGGACCATGGCGACTATCTGGGCGATCACTGGATGGGGGAAAAAGACCTGTTCCACGATTGCTCGGTTCGCGTGCCGATGATCGTTGCGGATCCGTCACCAGCGGCGGACGCGACCCGTGGCACAGTTTCCGAAGCATTGGTGGAAGGGATCGACCTTGCGCCGACCTTTGTGGAATATTTCGGCGGAGAGGCCTTGCCCCATATCCTGGAAGGCCAATCCCTGATGCCATTGCTGCACGGGGAAAAAACCGATCTGCGGGATTTTGCGATCTCGGAATACGATTATGCCACCCGCGAGGCGCGAACGATTCTCGGCCAGGACCACAATGACTGCCGCCTGATCATGTGCGCCGACAAACGGTGGAAATACTGGCACGCCGAGGGGCATCGCCCAGCGCTTTATGACCTTGAGAATGATCCGAACGAACTGGTTGATTTGGGCGAAAGTCAAAACCCAGATCATGTCGCCATTCGCGCCCTCATGCATGAACGGATTTTCGAATGGGCCCGCCGCCACCACAACCGGATAACCCGGACCGGCGACGAGATTGTGGCGGTTGATGGCAATGAACCGCTGGGAATTATCATAGGTGTCTGGGACGAAGACGCTTATGAGGAGCGGTTCGGCCATCCGTTCGAGCAACGTCCCTGAGGCTGCGGGACCGCCACATTTTTCCGGCGCTTACAACAATCCGGTCAGTCGTTGGCGGATCAGGACGTCAGCCTCGCTCATGATCCGGTCGATCAGGTCTTGGCAAGTCGGGATATCGTTGATGAGCCCGGCCACCATGCCACAGGACCAAACCCCGACATCCAGATCACCCTCGATCATCACCTTGGGATAGACCCCAGCCACATCGGCGCGAATATCGTCGAAACCCAGCGCATCACCCCTGGCCCGCTCGGTGGCCAATACCCTTTCAACCGCCGGTGAGTTCATCACCCGTTCAGTGTTCCGCAATGGGCGCATGACCAGACGAGTGTCCAGCTCACTTGCTGCCAAGATCGCCTGTTTCACATTGTCATGAACCGGGGCCTCGGCGGTGGCGATGAACCGCGTGCCCATATTCATGCCATCCGCCCCCAAGGCCAGCGCCGCCACCAGCGAGCGCGCGTCAGCCATGCCACCCGAGGCAACAAAAGGGATGTCCAGCGCCTCGTCGGCGCGGGGCAAAAGGATCATGTTGGGAATGTCGTCTTCGCCGGGATGCCCGCCACATTCGAACCCATCGACCGAGACCGCGTCACAGCCGATTTCCTGAGCTTTCAGGGAATGGCGGACACTGGTGCATTTGTGAATCACTTTGATACCCGCTTCTTTCAACGCAGGCAGGACTTGAACCGGATTGCGCCCGGCGGTTTCAACCGCCGGCACGTCGCCGTCGATGATGGCTTTCACAAAGCCGGGATAATCCGGCGAGGACACTGTCGGCAGAAAGGTCAGATTCACACCAAAGGGTTTGTCCGTCATTTCGCGGCACCGGGCGATTTCGCGGCTTAGTTTCTCGGGCGTGCCTTGGGTCAGACCTGTGATGATCCCCAGCCCGCCGGCGTTGCTGACGGCAGCGGCCAGTTCGGCAAAGCCGACATAATGCATCCCACCCTGGATAATCGGATGTTCGATGCCGAACAGTTCGGTGATACGGGTTTTCATCTGCGACCTTTCCTAATTCCGAACCCCAAAATGACGCGATCCGTTCCGACCTGCAAGACAGACGTCCGGTCAAAAACTGCGTTTTCATCCTCTGGGGCTTGTGCCATCGTGCAGTCGAAGAACGGGAGGGACCAATGCCCATCACCACATGCGTTTTCGATGCCTATGGCACGTTGTTCGACGTCGCCGCCGCCGCACGCGAAGCTGCCGCCGAACCGGGGCGCGACGCCTTTGCCGCAAAATGGCAGCAGATCGCCACCGACTGGAGGTTGAAACAGCTGCAATATTCCTGGCTGAGGGCGCTGTCCGACGCCTATACGGATTTCTGGGAGGTCACCCAGAACGGCCTGGATTTTGCGCTGGAGGCGGCAGGACTGGAAGGCGATGCCGAGCTGCGTGAGCGGCTTCTGGCGCTCTATTGGGAATTATCTGCCTATCCCGAGGTTCCGGCCATGTTGCACGCACTGAAAGCCGCCGGGATGAAGACCGCGATCCTGTCCAATGGGTCACCGGATATGCTGGACGGGGCGGTTCGGTCCTCAGCGCTCGGCGACGTTCTGGACGACGTCCTGTCGGTGCAGGATGTCACCATCTTCAAGCCGCATAAATCGGTCTATGATCTCGTTGGAAAACGGTTCTCGACGGCCCCGGACGAGGTGTTGTTCGTCTCCTCAAACTGTTGGGACGCTTGCGCAGCGCGCGCCAGTGGCTTTTTTGTCGCCTGGGTGAACCGCATGGATGAGCCTGTGGACCGCCTGCCCTGGCAGCCCAATGTCACCCTCACAGACCTGACCACCATTCCCGATATTGCAAAGAGTGCGTGATGCAACGATTTACGACCTCGGATGGCCTGTCCCTGGCCTTTGACGACGAAGGAACCGGCATCCCGGTTCTGTGTCTGGCCGGCCTGACCCGGACCCGCCATGACTTCGAAGAGTTAGGCGGCTGGTTGACCGGATGCCGGCTGATCCGCATGGACTACCGGGGCCGGGGCGACAGCGACTGGGCGAAGGATCCGGCGGAATACGCCCCGCCCATCGAAGCGCGGGATGCCGTGGAGTTGCTCGACCATCTGGGGCTGGACCGGGCGGCGATCATTGGAACGTCGCGGGGCGGGCTGATTGCAATGACTTTGGCGGCGCTGGTGAAGGACCGGCTGACCGGCGTTCTTTTGAACGATGTCGGGCCGGTGCTGGAGCTTGCTGCGATCCAGGTAATCCGCAACTATGTCGGCAAGAACCCGGCGTATCGCTCCTATGACGAGGCAGTGCAGCATTACCCCGCAACGCTGGTGGGGTTTGCCAATGTCCCCGAGGCCCGCTGGCAAACCGAGGTGCGCCGGCTTTGGACGGAAACGCCGAATGGATTGGTGATCCGGTATGATCCGGCGTTGTCGGTAGGGGTTTCGGCGGCAGCCGACGCCCCGCTGCCGGATCTCTGGCCTCTCTTTGACATGATGGATGGACTGCCTCTGGCCCTGCTGCGCGGCGCGAACTCGCCGTTGCTGAGCGTCGAAACCGCGGCCGAAATGTGCCGGCGGCGGCCGGATATGCTGTTTTCCGAGGTGGCGGACCGGGGCCATGTGCCGATGTTGGATGAAGTGGAAAGCCGGGACATAATCACCCGCTGGCTGGGAATGCTGGCATGAATCCGGACATGATCCGCGCGGCCGCGACGCGGGGCGACGGCGTCTTGCGAATGACGCCACTTTTGTCTTCACCGTTTCTGGATGAGATGGCAGGACGGCGGGTCTTTGTGAAACCGGAATGCCTGCAACATACCGGCAGTTTCAAATTTCGCGGTGGCTGGTCAGCTTTGTCCGGGCTGCCTCGGGCCCAGCGCGAACAGGGTGTGCTCGCTTATTCATCGGGCAACCATGCACAAGGGGTGGCACTGGCTGCCAAGATGCACGGAGTGCCTGCGGTCATCGTAATGCCCTCGGACGCGCCTGTTTTGAAGATCGCAAACACGAAAGCGTTCGGGGCCGAGGTGATCTTGTACGACCGGGCAAACGAGGACCGCGAAGAGATCGGCGAGACGCTGGCCCAAACACGCGGGTTGACCCTGATCAAACCCTATGACGAACCACTGGTGATCGCCGGTCAGGGCACCTGCGGCTTGGAGATCGCCGAGCAGGCCCGCGCGCTTGGGATCGGTCCAGCCCAGGTTTTGGTGCCCTGCGGCGGTGGCGGCCTGACGGCGGGGATTTCCCTGGCGTTGGAGGCCGAGGCGCCCGAGATGACGGTCCGCCCTTGCGAGCCTTCGGGATTCGATGACACGATCCGGTCGTTGACGTCGGGCCGGATCGAACACAATTCGCGGCAGGCCGGTTCGATCTGCGATGCCATTGTAACGCCCGCCCCCGGCGCGTTGACCTTTCCGATCATGCATCGTCTGGCCAAGCCGGGACTGGCGGTCAGTGATGACGCTGTGCTGGCTGCGATGGCGGTGGCATTCCTGCGGCTGAAACTTGTGATCGAACCGGGCGGCGCGGTCGCCCTGGCCGCGGCGCTTGGCGGAGGAACGGATTTGCCGGAGGGCGATTTGATCGTCGTGTTGTCTGGCGGCAATGTCGACCCGGAAGTGTTTCACCGGGCGTTGGCGACCCAGTCGCCTGCCTAGGCCTGTTGGCCCCAAGGGCGCCCACGTTCGCGCGGCAAATGCCAACCCCCGCGATCTGGATCGCGGGGGTCAATACAAAACACCTCAACAACTCGCTACTGTTTCCAGTCTTGCGATAGATTGGTTAAGAAACGCTTAATTCCCGGCGGCACCCCATTCCAGCCAGGCCCTGTCTTTTGGTGACAACAAAGCGGCCATTCGCGCATTGTAACCCGCGATTTGTACCTCGCTCAGACGGCCGATCCATTTCTGACTGGTCCCGGAATGGAAAAACTGACGTTTGTCCTTCCAATAACCGTCTTCCACCTCGGGCGCATTGACCTCGGCCTTTGCTTTCATGGTGTCGAATGTTGCGGCTTCGACCAGCCGGGCCATAAGATCCGCCGCCACAGAAACCCCAAGAACATCCGCAAACCGGGCCATCTGACCGGCGAGGTCACCCTTCATATCCGCGTAATGAAACAGGTGGACATTTGGCAGGTGCTGCCAACGCGCGTAGCTTTGGAAATGATGGATCGCCGCCTCGAAAGTCGTGTTATTGGTCGGATCGGCCACCAATGGCTCGTTCAGCCAATACTCAAAGCTCTTGGCCCGGTCCATATCATAGACCGGATTGCCAACCGGATCGGTCTGGTTGGCTCCATGGGCGAGGACCGAGAAATACATGTCCAGCGGATGCCGGCAAACGCAGAGATAGGTCGCATCCGGCCACCAGACGACCCCGTCCATGGGCGCGTGGCTTTTGATGACTCGTCGGTGCTCCTGGTCCGCCAGCCGGGCATTCAACGCGTCAATCGGCTCTATGGTCAGTTCTATCCAGGGGGAAAACGTGCCCGAGCCGGACCCGATATCCGGGTCGCCATGGATCAGCATATTACAGATCGCCTGCGTCCAGGTGGTGCCGTTCTTCGGTGCCGTGCAGACGAAGACATCGCCAGGACGGTGGTCGAATTGTTGCCAGCGACCAGAATCCTCGATCTCGGCACGGTAGATGGCGGTTTGGGTGGGGGTGTCGCTCATGGGGCAGAAGTATTGTTCGCTATGGCAATGAGGGCAAGACCTTTGAAACGACTGCCCCTCGCGGCACGTCCGCCGTTGCCCCGAAGATCCGTAATCCTCTTGACCAAGCGCCCTTTCCGCATCATATCCCGGCCCATGACAGACCTCGCCCATATCCGCAATTTCTCCATCGTTGCCCATATCGACCACGGCAAGTCCACGCTGGCCGACCGGCTGATCCAGCAGACCGGCACCGTCGCCGATCGCGATATGGAGGAACAACTGCTCGACAGCATGGATATCGAGCGTGAACGCGGCATCACGATCAAGGCCAACACGGTTCGGATCGACTATACCGCCCAGGATGGTCAGCCTTATGTTCTGAACCTGATCGACACGCCCGGCCATGTTGATTTCGCCTATGAGGTCTCGCGCTCCATGCGGGCCGTCGAAGGATCACTTCTGGTGGTGGACAGCACCCAAGGGGTCGAGGCCCAGACGCTGGCCAATGTCTATCAGGCGATCGACGCCGATCATGATATCGTGCCAGTCCTGAACAAGATCGACCTTCCCGCCAGTGAGCCGGAGCGGGTTTGCGAACAGATTGAGGATGTGATCGGCATCGACGCGTCGGACGCAATCATGGTCAGCGCCAAGACCGGCATCGGAATTCCCGACGTGCTGGAGGCCATCGTCAATCGCCTGCCCGCGCCCACGGGTGATCGCGACGCGCCGCTGAAGGCCATGTTGGTCGACAGCTATTACGACGCCTATCTCGGGGTGGTCGTTCTGGTCCGGGTCATCGACGGCGTTCTGAAAAAGGGCGACCGGATCCGCATGCTGAACACCAAAGCGACGTATCCGGTGGACCGGATTGGCGTTTTCCGCCCCAAGATGGAGCCGATAGACGAACTGGGACCGGGCGAGATCGGGTTCTTGACCGCCTCGATCAAACAGGTGGCGGACACGGCCGTCGGTGACACGATCACGCATGAGAAAAAACAATGCGCAGAAGCCTTGCCCGGCTTTGCGCCCAGCCAGCCAGTGGTGTTTTGCGGCTTGTTTCCCGTCGACAACGCCGATTTTGAGGACCTGCGCGAGGCAATCTCCAAATTGTCCCTGAACGACGCCAGCTTCTCGACCGAGATGGAAACCTCGGCTGCGCTCGGCTTTGGGTTTCGGTGCGGTTTTCTGGGGCTGCTGCATCTTGAGGTGATCCGCGACCGGCTGGAGCGGGAATACGATATCGACCTCATCACAACCGCGCCGAGCGTGATCTATCAGATCCATATGAAGGACGGTAGCATCCAGGAAATGCACAACCCCGCCGACATGCCGGACCTGACCTATGTTGACCATGTCGAAGAACCGCGCATCAAGGCCACGATAATGGTGCCGGATGAGTATCTGGGCGATGTGCTGAAGCTGTGCCAGGATCGGCGCGGCATCCAGATCGACCTCACCTATGCCGGGTCGCGAGCTATGGTCGTTTATGACCTGCCGCTGAACGAGGTCGTGTTCGATTTTTATGATCGCCTGAAATCGGTGACCAAGGGTTATGCATCGTTTGACTATCAGATGCAGGGATACCGCACCGACGCCCTCGTCAAAATGCAGATCCTGGTGAATGATGAACCGGTCGATGCGCTCAGCACCATGGTCCATCGCGACCGCGCCGAGTCACGCGGGCGCGCCATGTGCGAAAAACTGAAAGAGCTGATCCCCCAGCACATGTTCAAAATCCCGATCCAGGCGGCCATCGGCGGCCGGATCATCGCGCGCGAAACCATCAGCGCCTTGCGCAAAGACGTGACGGCCAAATGCTATGGCGGGGACGCGACGCGCAAGAAGAAGCTGCTTGAAAAGCAAAAAGCCGGCAAAAAGAAGATGCGCCAGTTCGGCAAGGTCGACATCCCGCAAAGCGCATTCATCAACGCGCTGAAGATGGATGGGTGAGCGGCGTCCCGGAAACGCTCCGGTGGAGCGTTTCAGCCGCGAACGCCCGAGCAAACCTGCGAGGGCTGGCCAGCGCCGGTCCGGGCACCAGCCCGGCAAACGCTCCGGGCGAACGTTTGAGGCGTGAACGGGCGGAGCGCTGGTCGTCCGTTTTTTAATGGCAGGTGGGCGGAAGTGATTGGCGCATCCAAACACGTGCCCACACCCGGGAAGCTTTTCCAAATCATTGAAGATGGATGGGCGAGGGGCGGCGCCAGCCGTGTGGCTTACCAGTGCGATAGGCAGGATGCAGAACAAACACAGCGAGGGCGAACGAGATTAACCCCCTGCCCGGCACCGCCGGGCAGCGCCCGAACTCCCCTACGGGAGGGCGCTTCGCACCCACCCGAGTTCGGGCCCTGCCCTCTGCATCTGATCGCACCAATTCCGCACGCGGGTTGTCTGACCCGGCCCAGACCACACCGGAAGAACACAGTGGGACTTCGCGCCACACACCCCCCGCTATCGCGGAGGGCGACATCGCGTCTCTTTCGCGGACCGTTCAGGCTTTGGCCAGAACCAGATCGAACGGGCATTTCCAGATCGTATCGCCCCCTTCGGCTTTTTCAAACGGGGCCATAAGGGTCTCCTTCACGCCGAACACCGCATCGCTGTCGATATAGGGGTCGTCGCCGACGAAAATATGGGTCACCAGTTTCTGAAAACCCGGCGCGGTGACGATAAGATGGGTATGCGCCGGACGATAGGGGTGCCGACCCATGCCGTGCAGCATCTCGCCGGCAGGCCCGTCCACGGGCACCGGATAGGATACCGGTTTGATGCCCCGGAAATGATAGGCGCCATCGGCCCCGGTGGTGAAAATCCCCCGGTTATTCCATTTCGGCTGAATATCCGGTTGCTGGACATCATAAAACCCGTCGGCATTGTCGGACCATACGTCGATCCGGGCGCCTTCGATCGGGTCACCATCAGTCGACAAAACCCGGCCGATGAATTGGCAGCTTTCGCCTTTTGCATCGAGCGAGATATCGGTCCCCATGTCCAGTTCAGGCGCGCCAACAACGTGGAAAGGCCCAAGCACGGTGGTCTGTGTTGCATTGGCCGGGCGGCGATTGTTGATCGCATCGACCAGCATCGAGATGCCCAGCGTGTCGCTCATCAGGATCCACTCCTGACGTTCATCGGTGCATTTTTGGCCAGTCCGGGTCAGAAAATCGATCGCGATCTCCCATTCCTCTTGCGTCAGCTCTACCTCTTTTACCAGGTCATGAAGATGGCGAATGACCGCCTCCATGATCACTCGGAACCGAGGCGAGCAATTTTCATCGTCGATCCGGTTGATAACCGTTTCGGCCGAGCCGTCCTCGGTCAGGTATTTGGACATGGTTGTCTCCTCATGTTGCGCAACTTCCGACGCGTCAGACTGGCTTTCCTGATCAGTTTCGACCGGTATCCTGCCCGGAACGCCAGCCTGGCGCAAGCACCTCAGTATCCGGTTACAGCGATTGGTTTTTCATCGACCCAAGCCCATGAACGCGCTGCTCATCCGGCATCCCGCCATTGCGCCAAGAGGGCCCGCGCTAAAAAAGGTTCCGCGCCGGGCTGGCGGCACGGAAACCCGCCAAAGCCGATGTTCAAAGATAATCGTCCGGTCCCCCGGAGCTGCCCGTAAAGACCTTTCGCAACTGGCGGAACCGTCGACCGCCATATAACAGCGCATCCGGTTCAGACCGGTGCCGTGTGGCCACGACGTCACCGAACATGACGGAATGGGTTGATTGGTCGCTGGTTTCGGTCAAGACACAATCGAACACCGCAGCGGCCCCATCCAGACCCGGCGCACCGGTTTCAAGCGGGCTCCAACTGCCGGTATCAAACCGGGCTGTCGGATCGCCCATACCGGCAAAGACCATGGCAACCTTGTCCTGATCCTCGGTCAGGACATTGACACAAAACTTGCCCGCAGCCACGATCTTGTCATGGGTGTATCCCGTGGCGTTCACGCAGACCAGCAAGCGCGGAGGCTCGGCACAGACCGAGGAAACGGCGGTGGCCGTCAGGCCAAAGCGTTCACCATCCAATTCGGTCGTAATGACACAGACCGAGGAGACATGTTGCGCGATGGCGTTGATATACTCGTCTGCCTCGACCGGCGGGAGGGATGTCAGGGGCGTTGTCATGGTCGCGATGATAGGCGTACCGGGTTTGGGGTCAAGCAAGACCCCGCCGGAATTCGCTGTCGCAGCGGTTTTTTTGGCCGGTTTACATCGAAACCACCGAATGGGCCGGCACCGCGCCTAGCCAACGGTACGCGCTCCGGCACCTGGGGCGGTTTCCAAAACGATCCGACCAACGACCTCGCGACGCGCCAGAAGGCGCAGCGCCTCATCCGCCTGTTCCAGGGGCAGGATCTTGTCAATCCGGGGGTGAAAATCACCCGAGGCGACCCAGGCCATCACCTGATCCGCCGCCGCGGCGGCCGCCTCCGGGAACCGATCGAACCAAGCCCCGCAAAAAACTCCAACAACCGAAAACCCTTTCAGAAGAGGCAGGTTCATCGGCAAGGCCGGAATCTCGCCGCTGACAAAGCCAATCGGTGTAATCCGACCACCCCAGGCCATGGATCGGGCGAGGCTTTGGAAAATCTCGCCGCCCAGCATTTCAAAACAGACGTCAATGCCCTTGCCGCCAGTCAGCGCCTTGATCTCGGCCCGCAAATCCCCGGTTCTATAGTTCACAACGGCATCGGCCCCGAAGGCGCGGGCGGCGTTTGCCTTGGCGTCGTCGCCGATCCCGGCGATCACCCGCGCGCCCAGCATGCGGCCCATATCCAGCACCGCCAGCCCGACACCGCCGGTCGCGCCGGTGACGAACAAGGTTTCACCGGGCTTGAGCGCACAACGATCGATCAGCGCTGCATAAGCCGTCGTGTAATTGTGAAGGACGGTCGAAGCGATTGCGTAGCTGACCCCGTCCGGGATCCGGGTGGTGCGGGTCACATTCGCCACCGCCTGTTCGGCGTACCCGCCATACCAAAGCTGTGCGGCCACACGGTCACCCGCCTTGAAATTGATCACATCGGCGCCGGTTTCAACAATCACACCGGCGACTTCCGTACCGGGCGCATAAGGCAGGTCCGGGCGCAACTGGTACCCCCCTTCGGCCATCAGCTTGTCCATGAAACTGACCGAAGCTGCGCGGACATCAATCAGAACCTCATCCGCCGCCGGTCGCGGCGCCGGAAGCGTGCCGATTTCTAGCCCGTCAGCGCCGGAAAACGCCTTACATAACGCTGCGCGCATCTTGTGACCCCTTTGGTTGGACTATCGTGTCGTGAGCGGGATCTGGTCACCGGTCAGACAGGGCGCCACCCTGCCAATTGCCCTCGCGCACCTCACCGCTGGCATAGACCATGCGGCCCGGCCCCTGGCGCGTGCCATTTTCAAACGACCCGGTATAGACGTCGCCATTGGCATAGGTTGCGATACCCTCACCATGGATTTCACCCGCTTTCCAGGCCCCCTCATATGAGAACCCATCCGGCATTTCGATCTTGCCGCGCCCTTCACGTTCGCCGTTGGAGAAGGCACCAGAATAGACGGTGCCATCGGCATAGGTGGCTTCACCCTGGCCGTGGCGCAGCCCCTCTTTCCAGGCGCCAACATATTTGTACCCATCGGTAAAGGTCATCGTACCCTGACCATCATTCTTGGCATTCCGGAACTCGCCGTCATAGACCAGTCCGTTGGAATAGCGGGCGATGCCCTTGCCCTCAATCACGCCTTTGACCCAATCGCCTTCATAGGACGAGCCATCCTTGTAGGTGATCTTGCCAACACCATCGGCCAGGTCGTCTTTCAACTGGCCGATATAGATCGAGCCGTCCGGATAGATGACCTTGCCCTCGCCCTCGATCCGGCCCTGTTGCCAGCTGCCTTCATAGGAATAGCCATCGGTTCCGATAAAGATCCCTTGGCCCTGACGTTTGTCATTGACGAAGCCACCCTCATAGGTGTCGCCATTCGCATAAGTGACATGGCCGGTCCCGTGGCGCTGACCATTGACCAAAAGCCCCTCATAAACATCGCCGTTGGCCTGGGTCAGAACCCCCAGCCCGTTGATCTGGCCATTTTTCCACGCGCCGTCATAGGTAAGGCCGTCGGGCATGGTCAATTTTCCCTGCCCTTCGCGGACACCGTTCTGGATGTCGCCCTCATAGATCGCGCCGTCCGGGTATGAGATCTTGCCGACGCCGTTCTTGACGCCCTTGACCCAATCTCCCTCGTATTTGTATCCGTTCGGCGATTCCATTGTGCCCTGCCCGTGATGCAGGGCGTTTTCGAAAGAGCCATCATATTTCACACCGTTGGCATAGCGCGCGACGCCCTCGCCGGTGATCTTGCCGTCGACCCAGTCACCGACATATGTGCCGCCATCGGCGAAGGTGATGCGCCCCTGGCCCTCGGGCTTGCCGGCGGAAAATTGCCCCTCATAGACCGAACCATTGGGAAAACGCGCGACGCCGTCACCGCGGATTTCACCCTCGAACCAGTCGCCGGTATATTGATACCCGTTCGGCAAAGTATAGGTGCCGATACCGTCCTGCTTGCCGTCTTTGAAGGTGCCCTCATAGACGCCGCCGGTTTCCTCATAGGTTTTGGTTACGATCTCGCCCTCGTTTTGGGCAAAGGCGGCCCCGGCCAAAAGCGCAGCCGATAAGGTCAATGCTGTCCTGATCCGTGAAATCTGTCTCAAATCCTGCACCCCGGCCCTTTTGACCGGCCTCCGCCTCGCTGGTTCGGGTCGTCCGTTCCCTCTGCGGGAAATGTAAGGGTTAGGCCCGCCACCCGCAACGGTTTTTGCCGCGCAATACTTTCCCTCGGCGGGAGTTCTGCTATTGATTGGCCGGAATGAGAACCGGAGCCGCACCGCCAATGACCCGCCAACTGCGATTGACCCTTGCCCAGTTGAACCCGACGGTCGGGGATCTGGACGGAAATGCCGAAAAGGCCCGCGCCGCCTTTGACGCGGCGGTTGAGGCCGGGGCCGATATGCTGGTGTTGCCCGAAATGTTCATCGCCGGGTATCAGCCACAGGACCTCGTCCTGAAACCCGCCTTTGTTGCCGATGCGATGGACCATATCCAGGCCCTGGCGGAAAGCTGTGCCACCGGGCCGGCCATCGGGATCGGCGGGCCGCTGGCCGAAGACGGCAACCTTTACAACGCATATTTCATCCTGAACGGCGGAGCGATATCCGCGATTATCCGCAAACATCATTTGCCAAATTACCATGTGTTCGACGAAAAACGGCTGTATGATCAGGGGCCGCTATCCGGACCCTATACGGTGAATGGCGTGCGGATCGGCTCGCCGATTTGCGAGGATGCCTGGTTCGAGGATGTCGCCGAAGCGTTGCAGGAGAGCGGTGCCGAGATCCTGGTGGCGCCGAACGGATCGCCCTATTACCGGAAAAAATTTGACCGCAGGATGAGTGCGATGGTGTCTCGTGTGGTCGAAACCGGCCTGCCGCTGGTCTATCTCAACATGGTGGGAGGCCAGGACGATCAGGTGTTTGACGGCGGATCTTTCGTGCTGAACCCCGGCGGGCATTTGGCGCAACAGATGCAGATTTTTGACGAAGAGATCCTGCATGTCGATTTCAGTGAAACGGAGGATGGCTGGCGAGCCGACCAGGGCGCGCTGAAGCGCTTTCCTGACGAGTGGGAGCAGGATTACCGTGTCATGGTCGAGGCGCTGCGGGATTATTTCCGCAAAACCGGGTTCTCTAAAGCGCTTTTGGGCCTGTCCGGCGGGATCGACAGCGCCATTGTGGCGGCGATCGCGGTCGACGCGCTGGGGCCGGGGAACGTTCGCTGCGTGATGCTGCCGTCGGAATACACCTCGCCCGACTCGCTGGAGGATGCAGTCCAGGTGGCCGAGCGTTTGGGCTGCCGTCTGGACACCGTGCCGATTGGCCCGGCGCGGGCGGCCGTCACGGACACGCTGTCGCCTCTGTTTCAGGGGTTTGAAACCGACCTGACCGAAGAAAACATCCAATCCCGCCTGCGCGGCTTGCTCCTGATGGCGATGTCGAACAAGTTTGGCGAGATGCTGCTGACCACGGGCAACAAGTCCGAAGTCGCGGTCGGCTATGCGACGATCTATGGCGATATGGCAGGTGGCTATAACCCGATCAAGGATCTCTACAAGATGCGGGTCTTTGAAACCGCTCGCTGGCGCAGCGCCAATCACCGCGGCTGGATGAAAGGACCGGCAGGTTCGGTGATCCCCGACCGGGTGATCGAGAAACCTCCCTCGGCCGAGTTAAGGGAAGATCAGAAGGACGAGGATTCGCTCCCGCCTTACGAAATATTGGACGCCATTCTGGAACGTCTGATCGACCAGGACCGATCAGTTGCTGAGATCGTGGCCGAGGGGTTCGACCGCGACACGGTCAAACGGGTCGAACACCTGATCTACATCTCAGAGTATAAGCGGTTCCAGTCGGCGCCGGGGGTTCGGACCAGCGGCAAGGCATTTTGGCTGGACCGGCGCTATCCGATTGTGAACCGGTGGCGGGACAAGGGCTAGGATTGCCCGGCGGCGCGACAACTGCTTTCCATATTGTCCAGGATCGCTGAAAACACCTCGATTGGCACATCCATACCATAGCGGTGAATGCCGTCGATGAATGTCTTGTTGTACGAACACGCTTGCACCGCATGTGGCGGCTGCCAGAGATCGGCCCCGATATCGCCTTTCGACGCGTTCACACTGTTTAGGGTGATCGCAAGAAGGCGTTCGTCAGTGGCAAAGTCCCGCCGTTTTTGCGGGGCCCAATTCGCCGCGCCATATTTGCATGCCCAATTGAGCGGAATGATGTGATCGATATGCAAAAGCTGGGCTTTCAGAGCGATCCCGTATTTCGTTTCGGCGTCTGCCTTGTCTTCGAGAAACTCATTCGGGTTCACAGCGCGATGGACCTCGCCTGTTATTTCATCCACCCAGGTGCCTCGACCGACACGCTTGCGGCCATATTTCGTCTCATAGATGATCGGCTCTCCGACAGCGCGCTCCATCAACAGGATTTGTCGCAGGTCCATCCGGTTTTCCACCGGCCAGCTTTTGTAGAACAAATCCCGATTGCAGTCCTCGGCGCCCCTTGCCGGTGCCGCCACGACCAAAAACAGCAATAATATCGCTCGCAACATACCCAATCCCCACGCTTCTGGAAAGTTAACAAAAGGTTAACACAAACCAACCCAAAAACAAAATCCGCTGCGCCAAGCAACCGGGCCGAGGGCATGGCGATGGGGCGATACGCCGCCGACTTACCCAATAAATCCAGGGCAAGATTATTCGCGATGATACGGGGTTCCGGCGAGGATCGCAGAGGCGCGATAAAGCTGTTCGGTCAACATGACCCGGGCCAACATATGGGGCCAGACCATCTTTCCAAAGGACAGCGAAAAGTCCGCACGGGCCCGAAGCTGTTGGTCCAACCCGTCTGCCCCGCCAATCAGAAAGGCAGCATCCTGCCGCCCCTGGTCACGCCAGTCAGCCAAATGCGCCGCAAATTCAGGTGAGGAGAGAAGTTTCCCCCGCTCGTCCAGCGTGACGATAACGGCGCCTCTCGGAACGGCGTTGGACAAAAGGGTGGCTTCGGCTTTTTTTCCACCGCCCTTTTTGTCCTCAACCTCACGCAGAGCCACCGGCCCGAGCCCGTTGGCCCGCCCGGTTTTCCCGGTCCGGTCGAGATAATCGTCGATCAGCGTCTTTTCAGGGCCGACGCGCAACCGGCCCACGGCGCAGATATGCAGCCGCATTCAAGCCTGAGCGGTGTTCGAAGCGTTGGGCAGCCACATCTTCTCGAGCTGGTAGAACTCGCGCACTTCCGGGCGGAACAGGTGGACGACCACATCGCCGCAATCAATCAGCACCCAGTCGCCAGTCTCCTTGCCTTCCATCCGGCAAGCACGGCCCAGCGCGGTCTTCAGGTTATCCGACAGCTTTTCCGCCATGGCCTGAACCTGCCGAGACGAGCGGCCAGTCGCGATCACCATGTAATCGGCCATCTCCGATTTGCCCTTCAGGGCAATCGGCACAATATCCTCGGCCTTGTCGCTTTCGAGAGAGTGAAGAATATGGTCGAGCAGTTTACTGCCAGACCTGTCTTCGTCGGCTGCGTCGATGACCGCAGCGGGGGCGGCATTCGAAGCTGCCGCATTATCACGTTCCAACAGAACGATGACCTCCTAGGTTACGCGCCGATCAAAGCAGACCCCGGCGCCGGGCCTTGCCGCAAATCTAACATGCGGCAAGGGGTTTCTCAAGATTGCGGGTGCGACCGCGTCAGGCACGCACCAGCTTTTCATAGGCGTCCGAGATGTCACGGGTCATCGCGCCCACCTCGAAGTTGAATTCGCCAATCTGACCAACGGGTGTGACCTCGGCCGCAGTACCCGTCAACCAGCATTGTTCAAAGGATTCAAGCTCTTCCGGCATGATGTGCCGTTCATGAACGGTGATATTCCGTTCCTTCAGCATCTCGATCACGGTCTGTCGGGTCAGTCCGTTCAGAAAGCAATCGGCCAGCGGGGTGTGGACCTCACCATCCTTGACGAAGAAAATATTCGCACCTGTGGCTTCGGCGACATACCCGCGATAATCCATGAACAGGGCATCCGAACAGCCTTTGGCCTCGGCCGCATGCTTGGACGTGGTGCAGATCATATAGAGGCCGGCAGCCTTGGCATGAACCGGAATGGTTTCCGGGCTCGGGCGTTTCCATTTGGATATGTCGAGCTTGGCGCCTTTGAATTTCGCGTCACCGTAATAATTGCCCCATTCCCAGGCGGCGATGGCCAGCCGAACCGGATTCTTTGCCGAGGCGACACCCATATCCTCACCCGCACCGCGCCAGGCGACCGCGCGGACATAAGCGTCCGTCCAGCCATTGGCTTTCAGGACATCATATTTGGCTTTCTCGATGTCCTCGACGCTCCAGGGGATCTCGAAATCGATCATTTTGGCCGAGGCCTTCAGCCGTTCGGAATGGGCCACCGATTTGAAGATCGTGCCGTTATAACAGCGCTCTCCCTCGAACACCGACGAGGCGTAATGCAATGCGTGGGTCAGGACATGGACATTGGCATCGCGCCAATCCACCAGTTTCCCATCCATCCAGATGAACCCGTCACGGTCGTCATATGCACCTGCCATCGCCTTTTCCTCTGCTGTTCCTGCCGAGCCGCATTTCCAAATATTGCGCAATTATGTCCACATCGGACATAAAATTACGCTAAACCGGTCATTTGCTATCATTTGATTCTTGGAAAGTCAACAAGACTGACATAATATCCAGGCAGGGCCAAGATATTGAGGTAACGCCGGGGACAGGATGCAGGATAGGGTAAGCACCGGCAGCGAGAATCTGCTCTTTCTGACAGATGATCAGCTGAGCAAAGGCATCGAGGCGATGTATTTCGCCTATCGCGGGTTTACAGCGGATCCTGACCGGATCCTTGATCAATATGAATACGGGCGGGCGCATCACCGGGCGATCCATTTCATAAACCGCAGTCCGGGGACGACGGTGAACAACCTGCTGGACATCCTCGGGGTGACAAAACAATCGCTGAACCGCGTGTTGCGCACGCTGGTAGAGGACGGCCTGGTAGACAGTCGGGTCGGCACGCGGGACAAACGCGAGCGGAACCTCTATCTGACAGAGACCGGCCGCGCGCTGGAACTCAAACTGTCCGAGGCACAGCGCAAGCGCATGCGCGCAGCTTTTCGCGATGCCGGGCCCGAAGCGGTGGCCGGGTTTCGCCGGGTGTTGGAGCAGATCATGGATCCGGAAATGCGCCGCATGTTGAACCGCCTGACTGATGGGACCTGAGCCATGGAAACCGACGCCCATATCCTGATCGTGGACGATGATGAGCGGATCCGCGGTCTGTTGGTCAAATTCCTGGGCCGCCACGGCTTTTTCGTCAGCGGCGCGCGCGATGCGGCCCATGCGCGGCGCCTCTTGTCCGGGTTGGAATTTGATCTGATCGTTCTGGACGTCATGATGCCGGGCGAGGACGGGCTGACCCTGACGCGCAATCTGCGTCAGACCTTGAGCACGCCGATCCTGTTGCTGACGGCAAAAGGCGAGGCGTCAGACCGGATCGACGGGCTGGAAGCCGGGGCGGATGATTATCTGCCAAAGCCCTTCGAGCCGAAAGAGCTGTTGCTGCGGATCAACGCCATCCTGCGGCGCGTGCCCAAAGCCGAACCGGACCGCGAGGTCCCGAAGACGCTGCAAATGGGCGACATTCGCTATGACCTCAGCCGGGGTGAACTGTGGCATGGCACCGACTTGATCCGCCTGACCGCCACGGAAAGCGCGCTGTTGCGGATCTTTTCGGCAAGCCCGCATGAACCCGTCAGCCGCACAAAGCTGGTCGAAGATCTGGGACGCGGTCAGGGCCAGGCCCAGGAACGTGCGGTGGATGTCCAGATCACACGGCTGCGGCGCAAGCTGGAGCGGAATCCGAAATCACCTCGCTATCTTCAGACCGTGCGGGGTGCGGGTTATATGCTGGCGCCCGACTGACCACCCTTGCCGGTGGCAGCACCGGAGCCTAGGGTTTTGCCATGACCATTCTGTATACCCATCCTTCCAGCCTGGCGCACACGACCCCGTCCGGCCATCCGGAGCGTATCGCCCGGATCGAGGCCATCACCCGCCGCCTCAGCCGGAAGGCGTTCGACCCGCTCGACCGGCGCGATGCACCTCTCTGTACAGACAGCGATATTTTGCTGGCCCATCCGCTGACCCATCTGGCCGCGATGCGCGCTGCTGCCCCGGCTGAAGGCTTTCGGGCGATCGATCCCGACACCCATATGTCACCCGGCACGTTGACGGCGGCACTTCACGCGGTCGGGGCCAATGTTGCGGCGGTAGATGCTGTTTTGGCTGGCGAGGCGAAAAACGCCTTTGTTGCCATGCGTCCGCCGGGCCATCATGCGGAACGGACCCGCGCCATGGGGTTCTGTTTCTTCGGCAATGTCGCAATCGCGGCGAAACATGCGTTGGACCGACACGGGTTGTCGCGGGTTGCGATCGTCGATTTCGATGTGCATCACGGCAATGGAACACAGGATCTCGTTTGGGATGATGCGCGGATTGGGTTTGCCTCGACCCATCAGATGCCGCTCTATCCCGGCTCAGGCGCAGCCCATGAAAAAGGCGCCCATGGTACAATTCTAAACGTGCCTTTGGACCCCGGTGTCGGCGGGGCTGTATTCCGCCAGAAAATGACGGCCGAGATCCTCCCGCATCTTGCTGCCCATGCGCCGGAACTTGTGCTGATTTCCGCCGGATTCGACGCCCATGCCGACGACCCTCTGGCCAATCTCAACCTGGTTGAAGACGACTTCGCCTGGGCGACGCGGCAGATTTGCGACTTTGCCGATGAATTCGCCCAAGGACGGGTGGTCTCGACATTGGAAGGGGGATATGATCTTGACGCCCTCGCCGCCTCTGTCGCGGCACATGTTGGTGTTTTGATGGAGCGAAGCGGATGAGCGACGACGCAAAAGACGTTGAAACCATGTCTTTCGAAACGGCTATGGCCGAGCTGGAGCGGGTGGTGTCGCAACTGGAAAACTCCGCCGTCGCGCTGGAGGATTCAATTGCCCTTTACGAACGGGGCGAGCAGTTGAAAAAGCATTGCGAGGCCAAGCTGAAAGCCGCCGAAGAAAAGGTTGCCCAGATCACGCTTGGGGCCGATGGCGCTCCCACCGGATCGACCCCTGTCGAGGGTCTCTGAGACATGTTCGCCGAGGTTTTGGCAGCTCATGCGGCGCGGGTCGACACCTGCCTGAGCGGCCTGTTTGACGAAATGGAGCAAAGCAAGCTGACCGACGCCATGCGCTATGCCGCGCTGTCGGGCGGCAAGCGACTTCGTGCCTTTCTGGTGTTGGAAGGGGCGCATCTTTATGGTGTCCGACCGCAAGCCGCGGACAGGGCGGCGGCGGCAGTGGAATGCGTGCATGCCTATTCGCTGGTCCATGATGATCTGCCAGCCATGGATGACGATGATCTCCGCCGCGGGCAGCCGACAGTCCATGTAAAATGGGACGAGGCGACCGCGATTCTGGCCGGTGATGCCTTGCAGACAATGGCGTTCGACATCCTTTCCTCGACCCGCACGACGGCCGATGCCCAGATCCGCCTGCGTCTTTTGACCGGACTCGTCGACGCGGCCGGTGCACGCGGCATGGTTCTGGGGCAGATGCAGGACATTGCCGCCGAATCCGCCGCCGCTCCGCTGACACTTGAAGAAATCACCGAACTTCAGGCGAACAAGACCGGGCGGCTGTTTTCCTGGGCAGCCGAGGCCGGGCCGATCCTTGGTAATTCCAACACCCAAGTGATGCAGAATTACGCCCGAGCGGTCGGACTTGCCTTTCAAATCGCCGACGACATTCTGGATGTCGAAGGCGACCAGAAAATTGCCGGAAAGCGCCTGAAAAAGGATGAGGCCGCGGGCAAAGCGACGTTTGTCAGCTTGTTGGGACTGGATGGCGCCAAGGCGCGTGCCCGCGATCTAGTCGACGAAGCCTGCGACGGTCTGGACCTGTTTGGCGGCACCGGCGACAACCTGCGCGCGCTTGCCCGCTTTATCATTGATCGCGATATGTGATAGGGACCGCGGCGAACAGGAGACCCCTTCGTGACTCGTCCGACCACACCCTTGCTGGATACAGTATCATCGCCCGCGGATATGAAGCGGCTGAGCGATGCCGAACTATCGCAACTGGCTGACGAGCTGCGCGCCGAGACCATCGCGGCTGTGTCGGAAACCGGCGGCCACCTTGGGGCCGGGCTTGGCGTTGTAGAACTGTCAGTGGCGCTGCATGCCGTGTTCGATACGCCAAAGGACCGCTTGATCTGGGATGTCGGGCATCAGTGTTACCCGCATAAAATCCTGACCGGGCGCCGCGACCGAATCCGGACCTTGCGCCAGCAGAATGGTTTGTCAGGGTTCACCAAACGCACCGAAAGCGCGTATGACCCTTTCGGAGCGGCGCATAGTTCGACGTCGATTTCGGCGGCGCTGGGATTCGCCATGGCGCGTGAGCTCGGCGGCGCACCGGATCATGGGTTGGGAGATGCCATTGCGGTGATCGGCGACGGATCCATGTCCGCTGGTATGGCGTTTGAAGCGATGAACAATGCCGGGCATCTCGGCACGCGCCTGTTCGTCGTTCTGAACGACAATGACATGTCCATCGCTCCGCCGGTTGGCGCCCTGTCCTCGTATCTGTCGCGGCTTTATGCCGGCGCGCCCTTCCAGGAATTCCGCGCCGCCGCCAAAGGCGCCGTCAGCCTGTTGCCCGAACCCTTTCAGGAAGGCGCGCGCCGGGCCAAGGAAATGCTGAAAGGCATGACCGTTGGCGGCACGTTCTTCGAAGAGCTTGGCTTTTCCTATGTCGGCCCGATTGATGGCCACGATATGGAGCAATTGCTTGCAGTGCTGCGAACGGTCCATGACCGCGCCACTGGCCCGACCCTGATCCATGTCATCACCCGCAAGGGCAAAGGCTATGCCCCGGCGGAAAACGCGTCGGACAAATATCACGGCGTGGCGAAATTCGATGTAGTCTCGGGCAGGCAGCACAAGGCCCCGTCCAACGCGCCGAGCTATACCAACGTCTTTGCCCAGAGCCTGATTGCCGAGGCCGAGGCCGATGACAAGATTGTCGCGGTCACCGCTGCCATGCCCGACGGCACCGGATTGGACAAATTCGGTGCGCGGTTTCCAGGCCGCTGCTTTGACGTGGGAATTGCCGAACAACATGGCGTGACCTTCTCCGCCGCGCTGGCGGCGGGCGGAATGAAACCGTTCTGCGCGATATATTCGACCTTTTTGCAGCGCGGCTATGATCAGGTGGTCCATGATGTTGCGATTCAGGGCCTGCCGGTGCGCTTTGCCATTGACCGGGCCGGACTGGTCGGGGCCGATGGCGCGACCCATGCCGGAGCGTTTGACATCGCCTTTTTGACCAATCTGCCAGGCATGGTGGTAATGGCCGCCGCGGATGAGGCCGAACTGGTCCATATGGTTGCCACCGCTGCTGCCATCGACGATGGCCCTTCAGCCCTGCGCTATCCCCGGGGTGAAGGGGTTGGCGTCGAACTGCCCGAACGCGGCGAGGTGTTGGAAATCGGCAAGGGCCGGATCATCCAAAAGGGCAGCCGTTGTGCGATCCTGTCCTTTGGCACCCGCCTGAAAGAAGTGCGCAAGGCGGCGGAAAACCTGGCCGCAATGGGTCTGACCCCGACAATTGCCGATGCACGATTTGCCAAGCCGCTGGACCATGGGCTGATCCGCGATCTGGTCGCCGGGCATGAGGCGCTGATCACTATTGAAGAAGGCGCTGTCGGCGGGTTCGGATCCCACGTGGCGCAATTCCTGGCCGAAGACGGCGCTTTTGATCATGGGTTGAAATTCCGCTCCATGGTGTTGCCGGACAGGTTCCTGGACCAAGCCAGCCCCGACAGGATGTACGCTGAGGCCGATCTCGACGCAGCGGCGATCGAGGCCCGCGTCCTATCGCTTTTGGATGTCGCGTCACTGTCGAAACGGCGGGGCGCCTGAGCGGTATTTCATCTTGAACCCGCTCGATTTTGTCCGCACCATTCATTTGAAAACCAAAACGGCTGGTCCTATGTCCGAGCAATCCTCCGCCTTCATCCGAACCTATCGCTGGGTCGCCTTTGGACTGGCCCTTTATTTCGGGCTGTATATGTTCTGGACGGCGGATTGGGACTATTTCGGCCTGCATTTCCGGTTTCTGACGATCTGGGCGCTGTATGCCTATCTTGTATCGTCGGCCCTGCTGCTGCGCCGTTCACTTGGCTCGACAACTCAAGAGTGGAACGCTCTGATCTCTGCGTCCGTGGTGCTCGGGTTGATCGTCGTCTTCATGTATTGGCGGCTGTATTTCATAGACCCAAGCCTGGTAAATAGCGGGCCGGTCACTTGGTGGCTGGAATATTACCTGCATCTGATCGGGCCACTGTTATTGCTGATCGACTCGTT
>Ga0209273_10001339_pt1 | contig 22617 bp, 18 predicted proteins | sample tdAd471_FD_187126 | JGI IMG/M metagenome (GOLD analysis project Ga0209273, IMG submission 187126) | Marine sediment microbial communities from the Atlantic coast under amendment with organic carbon and nitrate - tdAd47.1 (SPAdes)... | ecosystem: Environmental > Aquatic > Marine > Coastal >...
GCAGGAATTGCAAGAGCCACAACAGTGACCTGTTTCCATATCTCGGTCACCCAACCCTTATCCCGACACCATATCAGTGCCCATGTACCAATAGCGGTAAGACCCAAACCAACAATAAGACCGATCCCGATTTCCTTGGTTACCAGTTTCAGGGCAAGCATGGTGCTGCCACCTTCGGTGCCGCTGCCAAGCGTCAGGGCAATAAATACCAACAGGATGGGGACGCATAGACCATCGTTCAACCCGCTCTCAATGTTCAATCCCTCGCGAATCTGCGTGGGTACTGCCTTATTGGTAACAACCGCTTTGCCAAGTGCCGCGTCAGTTGCAGCAAGAACCGTTCCCAGGATCGCCGCTTCAAACAGGGACAAGGTGTCGAACAGGAGTGCCGCAATTATGGTTCCCAGGAAAATTACGCCAGGCAGGCCAAAGAGTAACATCCGTGAAGGTATGCGGAACTGCCGTTTAAGAATTGCAAGGTCAGCATTTGCTGCATCAATAAAAAGTATCAAGGCAAGGGTCAGATCTGCAAGCACCCGTAATTCGGTGTTCGAGACATCACCATCGAACCAGCCGAGCCCCAGGGGTCCCATGAGCAGGCCAGCAATGACGAATACGATCGGTCCAGATGCTGCTGCACGTTCGACCCGACCAGCAACCAGGCTATAGCAGAAGATAAATAGAGCGAGAACGGCGAGTTCGATATACATGTTAATTCCTCATATGCATCGTTTCACTGCTATTTTTGTATTTCTGACCAAACTCAACCATACCAGCCTGGAAAGCCCTGTGCGCAATCCCGGTGTCGAGGATGTTTTGCGGATCGTTGAGCGGGTGGAATTGTAGTCCAGTAGCGGTGGTAGTGCCTAAACACACTACCCTTATATTAAGATTCACTTAGAACGGACAGGAACCACTGCATTCCTGCCGTTCCCGCATTTTGATCGAAGGTCTACAATGGGTCGTTTTTTGTCTTTAAGCCGTTTCTTATATTACCAGCCACTAAACGACAGGAATGGGTCGTTTCCTGCCGTTCAGCCTATTTCAAACGAGATACATTGAGCTTATAGCTGGTACCTTAAGACGAAGGACCGGGATCGGCCATATTGCCGTTCCCAGGCACAGGAAACCCCGCTGAGGCGGGGCTCCTGATCGGCAACTGTCGGCCAACTACCGCCATTCAGGTATCACAAACGAACGGCAGATTCATACTGAAAGTGAACCTTAGCAGGCGGAAGAGTAAACGAAAGGTCAGCGCCGCAGATTCAGTTGCGCCTCCAACATAATGGTGCGGTCCAATGCGGTTGCGGATCAGCTGCTAGAGCGAATCGACAGCACCAGGAAGGTCACGCTAGCCGCCAGTGAGGTGCCGACCATGAATGAAACACCAACGACGGGCTATACAGGTTCCGTCAATGCCTTGAGTACAGGGCTTGCCCGTCTGAGCCAGTCAGATACCTTTCGGCGCACTCAGTGGCGCGCTGTCCTGAACCAAGCGGGTCGTACTGCTGGGTGGCGCCAGGCGGATGCCTTCTGAATCAAAGCGACGCAAAATCTCCAGGTTAACTTGCTGGTCGTAGGCTAGTGCCTTCCAGCGTCTCGGCGGGTGGTACCAGTAGGACACCAGCAGATTCAGTGAGTCCGTGTTGAACTCGTCAAAAAACACACGTGGCGGCAGTTCTGGCTGCATACCTTCGTGGTCTTTCAGTACATCTTTGATAATCGCCAATGCCGTTTCAATTTTGTTCGGCTGGGTATCGTAAGCCAGCCGCAGATTGGTCTGACGGCGGATGAATTTGCGCCGGCCAATATTCTCGATATCCAGGCTTGCCATTCTTTCATTGGGAATTGAAGTCAATGCGCCTTCCAGCATGCGGATTTTGGTTGAGCGCAGGCCGATCTGTTCGACGAAGCCATCGTGACCCTCAACGATAATGCGTTCACCTGGTTTGTACGGTTGATCCATAAAGATCATGAGACTGCCGAGTAGGTTCTTCAGCGAATCCTGTGCCGCCAGTGCAATAGCCAGACCACCAACACCGACTCCGGCAAGTACGCCGACAAGGGGCAGGCCGATCTGGTTCGCACCGTAGAAAATGATGATCAGTCCCAGTACAATGCCCATGATGCGCGCCGTCAGCCGGAACAATTGTGCATTCAGGCTGTCATCTGCAATCCGGGCAGACAGGATGATCAGTTCCGCAAGCAACAATGACCCCAGCCAGGCAACCCAGGTAGCGACCAGGTATTCGACGGTCTCTGAGATCAGCAACACACTCTTGGTTGCGGTGCCGATCAGGTTTACCTGTTCGTTGAGAACGTAGGCGACAAACGGGTTAATTAACAGCACGACCAGGGGTATCAACAAACTGCGCAGGTAACCGCGGACCGGGTTGTCCGGCAGCTTGTTTCGTGTCAGGCGATGTGCCCCGGCGAGCAGCGCAGCAAGAGCTGCCAGCACCAGCACCGATGCAATCCACTTCCAGATGCCATGATCCAGCACGACCGCTTTTGTCCATCCCGGGAGACGCTCAATGGTGGTCATTGAAATCCACCATCCCGGCAACACCTGCCGCAGCTTGTTACTGTTCTGTATCGGCATGTCCCGCGTGTACGGCAGCGACCGGACTTTCTGATAGAACTCTCCCGAGCGCCTGACTGTCGCCGCATTGAACAGGAACTCGCCCTTGCGCGGCCCTTCCATGACCCGGCTGATGGTGATGTCGGTATGCGGGACCGTCCAGTGTGCCGGGCCCTCAACGCCGGCATAGAAAGCGGCGTCCGGGATCTCCTCTACCGGCGGCAGTTCAATTCGGGACAGGGTTTCATACAAATAGGTGCCGGCATCGTAACCGACCTCGACACGCGCTGAAGGCGCGACCTCACTCAGGTCAAGGTTGCGCAGGGCACCAGCGGCAGTGATCAGGATACGATTATACAATTCGCGGCTGGGCGAATGCCAAAAGACATCCCGGTATATCTTCCACGCCGCATCGACATTGGCAAGAAACCCGGTCAAGGTGGCCCGCGGGCTGGAAGTATCGACCGGCTCGAGCGGGTATGGCTGGTCAGCCCATAACGGTGAGGCTGACAGGAGCGTAACGAGTAGCAGGAGGCCGGAAAGAACCGACAGTTGCGGGCGGGCTGCATTCATTGTCTCAGTGTTGCCGAAATCAGTGGGCCTTGTCCACTAGTCGCTGTTTTACCGGGGCAAATTTCAATAATTCACCAACGTGTTCGAATACCGTATCCGCCAGTTGCCCCACTATTAGGTGGGGGTATGGTCCACGGCCTGGCGAATCAGGTTAGCCACCTGTTCATGGGCACAGGCGCCTTTCTCGACAATCTGTTCTACTCGCCCGCTTAGAATGCGCCGGTCTTCATCGGTCAGGCCCTTGGCCGTCAGCACAATTACAGGAATGTCCTGCCAGTCAGCGTGGGTATGAATGACCGCTTACTGCTGCTTTTCAGACGTTCAGACAATAATCTCTAAGGACTGCAATGGGTCGCTATGTATAGCTATACATAGCGACCCCTATGTATAGTTCCCTACTATGTATAGTTCGGAGATGCTCATCAGCTGGGAGCAGCGTGTTTGTTGGGTTGGAGCGAGGTAGGTCGATGGTGAACTTAACATAGTTTCTCTGGTTTTCTGAAGTGACATCCCCCCCACTTCAGGAGACCATGATGAACTCGACGCGACAACTTCACCGCAAACCGACGTATTGGCTTCACGAGAGCCATTTGGCGCCCTACGTTGATCCGTTCACGCATTACCTGTCTGAGCGCCGCTACGCACCCCACACCATCGAAACCTACCTCGGGTGCGTTGCCCACTTTGCGCGTTGGATGAGCCAGTGCTGGCAGGACGTTCATCGCATCGACGAGGACATGGTTCGGCGGTTTCTCGAAGACCATTTACCGCGGTGTGATTGTGCTAGGCCGGTACGCCGGAATCACAGTGACCTGCGCGCAGCGCTCAGTCATCTGCTTGTCGTCCTACGTGCCGAGGCGGTTATCGCCGAACGCGTAGCGGGAGCGACCCCGGTAGATGAGGAACTGCGCCGCTTCGACGAGCATATGGACCATGTTCGCGGGCTCGCCCCGAGAACGCGCAGCATGTACTTACGCACGGCACGTCGCCTGCTCCTCGAGCAGTTTGGTGATCGGCCGGTTGTTATTTCGGCCATCGCGCCCTGCGACGTACGCCAGTTCGTTGCCCGCCAAAGCGAGCTGTACAGCACCCCGGGCAGCGCCGGCTCGCTGGTCTCGGCGTTGCGTGGCTATTTCCGCTTCCGAGCCGCCTGTGGCGACCAGGTGCATGCGTTGATCGGCGTGGTGTCCTATCCGGCCAACTGGCAACTGTCTTCCCTGCCCAAGGCCCTGACCAGCGCCGAGGTCAAACGCCTGGTAGATTCGCTCGGTTGGGAGGGTCCGTCGGCACGTCGCGCCGATGCCATGGTGCGCTGCGCCCTGGACCTTGGCTTGCGCTGCGGGGAGATCGCCGCGCTCGCCCTGGACGATATCGACTGGCGCGCCGGCACCCTCACACTGCGCAGAACCAAGAGCCGTCGCGAAGACATTCTGCCGTTGCCGCAGACCACTGGCCGTGCCATTGCCGACTACCTGGTGCTCGAACGTCCACAGACCACCAGCCGGGCGGTATTCGTACACCACGTCGCCCCCTATGACCAGCCGATTGGCCCCGATACCGTGCGCAAGGCGATCCGCCAAGCCTACGCCCGCGCCGGCCTGCCCTATACCCGGGCGCACCTGTTGCGGCACACCATGGCCAGCAGGCTGCTGGCCGGCGGCAGTTCACTCAAGGAGGTAGCCGATGTCTTACGCCACCGCTCGCTGAACACAACGCTGATCTACGCCAAGCTCGACAGCCGGAACTTGGCGGCGGTCGCCCTGCCATGGCCGGGATGCGCAACATGAATACGTCCGTCACGATGCAATTGCACGCCGAGAACTACCTGGCCGAACGTCGCCGACTCGGATATGGCTTGCGCACCACCGGTTATGCCGTCAAGAGCTTTGCACGCTACGTCGATGCTCTTGGCCTCGAGGGGCCGCTCACCGTTGAGGTCATGGCCGCATGGGCGCAGGAAGCCTACAGCGATACCCCCACCACCTGGGCACGGCGGCTGAAGAAGCTGCGCCCCTTTGCCCGCTATCTGCAACAGTTCGACCCGCGCACCGAGGTTCCGGATGACACCACCTTCGGCCGCGTCGGTCAGCGACTGACCCCCCACATCTACACCGAGCAAGAGATTGTCGATTTGCTGGCTGAGGCTCGCCGGCTCGGTCCGGATCTGCGCGGGGCAACCTACGAGGCGCTGTTCGGCTTGCTGGCGGCAACCGGTCTGCGGGTCTCCGAGGCGGTGCACCTGATGGACGCGGATGTCGACCTGAACTCGGGCCTGCTGACCGTCCGCCAGACCAAGTTCGCCAAATCCCGCCAAGTGCCGCTGCATCCGAGCACGGTCGAGGTGTTGCATCAGTATCGCGGGCTGCGCAACCTCCATATCGCGGTCACGGAAGAGATGCCGTTCTTCGTCAGCACGCGAGGCCAGCGTCGCGGGTGCGCTCTGGGCTTGCGTCAGGTGCGTCGGGTCTTCCGGCGCCTGCGGGATCACTTGGGCTGGGTCAACCGCGGCGCCCACGCTGCGCCGCGCATTCATGATCTGAGGCACACCTTTGTCGTTCGTCGCGTGCTGCTCTGGCATGCGCAAGGCGTGGACATTGATCAGGCAATGCTGGCTCTGTCCACCTACGTCGGCCACGCGATGGTGACCAATACCTACTGGTACCTGACCGGCGTACCCGAGCTGATGGCACTGGCCGCGGGCCAGTTCGAGTCGCTCCTGCCGGGCTCGGAGGTGCACCATGCCTGAAGCCGCCGCACGCTCCCCCTCGTTCCCCGCGCTGGTCCAGCAGTTCTTCACCGAGTATCTGGTCAGCCAGCGTGCCATGAGCCCCCATACCGTGGTCTCCTACCGCGATGCCTTGATGCTGTTCCTGGACTTCGCCCATGAGCGCCTGGGCAAGGCGCCGACCGACCTGCATCTGGCCGATATCGAGCCTGACTTGATCCTGGCGTTCCTCGACCACCTGGAACAGCAGCGCAACAATACGGTGCGCAGTCGCAACCTGAGGCTGACGGCGCTGCGCGCGTTCTTGAAGTTCGCAGCACGGCGCGATGTCTCCTCTCTGCACGCCATCGAACAGGCGCTGGGGGTACCGATGAAGCGCTTCGAGCGCCCTATGCTCGGGTTCCTCTCGCGCGAGGAGATGCTGGCGGTGATCGGCGAGCCGGGCGGCACCTGGACGTCGCAGCGCGACCATCTGCTGCTGGCCATGCTCTATAACACCGGGGCGCGGGTCTCGGAGATCATCGCCGTACGTGTCGCAGATGTCGTGCTGGAGGCTTCGCCCTGTGTTCACCTGCGCGGCAAGGGCCGCAAGCAGCGCGCGGTGCCGTTGTGGAAATCCACGGTTCATGAGATCCGGACCTGGCTGCGGTACAACCCGACGCTGGGCGAAGACGCGCCCTTGCTGCCCAATCGGCATGGGCGAGTGATGACACGTGCCAACGTCAATCAACGCCTCAACATCGCCGTCGGCCGTGCGGTCGAAGTGCGCCCCAGCCTCGCCAAGCGGCGTATCTCGCCGCATTCGATTCGCCACTCCACGGCAATGCATATGCTGCAGTCCGGCGTGGCCTTCAGTGTGATTGCGCTGTGGCTGGGGCACGAGAACGCTTCCACCACGCACCGGTACGTTGAGGCAGACCTGGCCATGAAGGACAAAGCCCTGGCTCGGCTTCAGGAGCCCGACACGAAGATCCAACGTTACCGCCCGCCTGACGCCCTGATGCAGTTCCTTCAGGAGCTGTAACTATGTATAGAATCCGCCGGCCCCGATGCGTGTTGAAACAGGGCTGGCGGGCCACCCGCTGGCACAACTATACATAGTTCGAAACTATACATAGGGGTCGATTCCGGCCTTTTAGCCTTTTCTAATATAGGCAAGGAAATCAGCGAACCGGCCGATAACAGATGTACGTTGCTGGGGACTTAACTCCTCCATCCAGTAGCTAGCCGGCGTCTTTTCCTCCGATGGGGCGCTGGCTTTTTTATGCGGCTTTGTAAACTTCCACCCTCGATTTGTAAACCTTCCGAATACCGTGACACGGTAACGCATCCCGCAATCCCATATCGTCTGGCGCTGCCGTGCCGATGGTGGCCTGGTGGCCTTTGATGTCCAGCACAGTGACTGTGATCCGCTCCCCGGTTGGCGTTTCAATGATGAGGGTTTCGCCTGGGCGGCGGGTGAGCTTGGTCTGGTGGGCGCTAAAACTAGCCGTAATCCTATTTAACTACGTAATTAACTATGAAGGTTTTACTTAATGCGCCACGCCGGCAGAAATTCATTTAAACCTATTATTTATGGCGTCCCGGAGAGGATTCGAACCTCCGACCTAGCGCTTAGGAGGCGCTCGCTCTATCCTGCTGAGCTACCGGGACCCTGTTTCAGTGCGCACACATACTAACAAAGCAGATAAGCAGCAGCCAGTGAACTTTTATGACCGTAGGTAAATTACTTAACTCATTTAGCGGCTTAACGACCCCACCACTGTCGTGAGCGGGTCGATTGTACGCGACTTATCAGGTAGGCTATATTCAGTATCATGAGACCGCCACGTGTAACCTTGTCGATTCTCGATGCATCGGAGCCGCTTCGCAAGCGTGCACCAACGGTCGATGAGGATGGCAAGGCAGTCACTGATTTCATGGTGATTTTTCCCGGATTGCGTAAGGAACCGCAGATCCAGATTCAGAAAACCACCAGGGAAATTCATCGCATACTGGGTTGTTTCAGTGATACTGTTGTTTTTGCTGAACTCAATCTGGCGCTGAATTTGTTATGGGTTTCCACCAAACCGGTTAACGGCAAACGTTTTGAGATTACCGCGGCGATTAGGTCCAGTATTCCGAGTGCACGGCTGGTCTCCCATCTATAGCAGACCGCTGACCTTGTGACAGTGACTCTGTTTTACGGCTTGCCCGGCCGGGCTGGTTTCAACGCCCATCATCAAAAGCAACTCCTTTTGAAACGTGACGGAGCTTTAACATGATTACTTATTTATATTGGGCGCTGATAATTGGCCTGCTAATCGCGGTAGTGCTGATAATCGGTATTAAAATGAACAACCAGGTGGCGGCACTCATCAGCGCGGCTGTGATACTGGCCTTAGGCTGGGCGGCCTATTATTTCCACTTTCAGCAGATTTTTGTAAAACGCTGGGGCGGCGTCATGGCCATCAGCGTGCCCGACGGACAGCGTCACATGGCAGCTACATGGAAAGATGAAAATCTGTGGATTGAGAATTACGACCCCAAAACCAATACCTGTTATTTCAGCGAGTATTCCAAAGGGAATATGCTTCAGGGAAGAGTAAGCATTAAAAATTGCAATCCCCTGATGCTTCAATAGAGACCGGCACCCATACAGGGTGAAAAGCCCTCGGCTTCGCTGTGCAGTCCCGATAGAACTCATAACCTGGGCGGTTGTTTCGCGGCGAACGGGTCAGGCCTTGAATCATGCATCCAAATTCACCATTCAAGACCTGACCCCACAACTTCTAGCTAAGGGAAAGCTTTATTTGATCCACTACTTCCGCGCAGGCATCGGCACACGCCTTACATTCGATGTGATCATCGTGCTTTCTGCACTCCTTCTCACAGTCCTCGCAAACCTTTGTGCAGACACCCGCATACGCCTTGGAATATCCGGAGTTTGCCGCCAGTAGATACGAAAATGCACCACAGATGGCCTGCATTTCGTGTACCTTGCTGGCGCAGTCTGCCAGTTCCATGTCTCCTTCCTGGAAGGAGACGAGACAGTGCGCTATGCAACGCTGGCCTTTATCAAGGCAGGCATTGGTTGCATTCAGCAAATCAGGAAGTTGCGCGGTGTGCTTGCTGTGATCATGTTCTGACGTCGCGGAAACGGCTGTTCCTGCGTAGGCCACTGTTGCGGCAGCGCCTATTCCCAACAACAGGTCACGACGGCTGATTCCACGGGCTGATTCCACGGGTATATCTGATAGCGGCTTCAAGTCTGGCATGGCTATACACTCCTCGATGGTTGGAACGAAAAAACACTTACTTACATAAGGTTAGATGAAATATTAGTAGTGAAAGGGTGTCTGGTCGCGGTTTTTCATGGTGTTCCGGTGGCGGTCTGTCCCGGCAATCCGGGATCCGGCGCCAACATTCCGAGAAACAAACAGCTGAACGTTGTCTCTTGATGATAACTATGACACTTTATGTTGGTGAGTACAAACAAGAGCGAAGATGATATGCGTGTTCTGTCCTCTTCTCCGAAGTCTCAGCTGGTCAGACCACTTTAGTTATTCCCATCGAGTGTCAGCGTCGCGTAATTCCCGATAGCTGTCTGGATATCCTGAAGCGTGGGGTATTCGGCGAAGGCCGGCTCCTTAAGGGCTCCCCCACACACCAGAAAGGTCACCTGTGGCTGTTGGTCGGAATGCAAAGCCATGAAGTACGTGTACATTTGCCGGCCCTCGCCGTTACCACCCCCATTTCCGCCACCACCACCGGCGATGACGGTGGCACCGACGGCGGCCACGCGAACAGGGCCGCTGCTGACAACCTGATCGAGAGTACCGAATACCTTGTCAATGGTGAAGCGGTCGGCCTGCACAGTCTGAGCTTCTTCCAGGATGTTCCGCACCCGCAACTGACAGTGTGGGTAAAATTCGTTGATTCCATACAACACGCGTCCATCCTGTAAGAAAACGCGTGTTCGGTTGGCTGGGATGACGACGTCCCGATGCAGTTCGAAAACTCCGCGCTGAATGGGGATGAAGGTTTGTGTCGTTGTGTCTTTGATAGTGAGGGGACCACAGGCAGACAAGCAGTGGCAGCTGAACAAGAACGCAATGAGAATCCATCGTTTTTGTATCATGATGTCTCTCCGCCAGTTTCGTCTCGACACGATTACCGTATCTTTGACTGTTATCGAGTGTTGTAGCTCGGCCGTGAGTAGTCTCTGTAGCTCGTACCCGGCACCCTGGGGAAGGCGCTCGTGCTGCTGCCAGAACCCTGTTCGATCCGATAGCGTGGCGGAGCCTGATTTCTATAACTTCCGCCCGGTACGGCAGGGCCGGTGGTTGACTTGTTGACATACGGTGCCGCGTTACTGCCAGGTCTGGAATAATCACCAGAACCGGCGCCTGGCCTGGCGGGGTCCAGCCGGTATCCATCAGCTGCAGCACTTGTTGAAACAGTGATCAGGAATACCGCCATTGGTTTCAATAGATGTGATTTCATGAAAACACCTCCAGAGTGTGTATTCCACAGCAGACCACTGACCGAGACCATTCTGTTGTCGCGCCGGCAGCTTGCTTGAAAAGCGGTGGGAAACTGTTTAACGTTGAAACAGTGTACGTGCCTTGTTAATTTTAGCACCATCCTGGGGGGAAGCCGTACATTTTGGCCGCAAGGGTGACCCCGCTCGGGCCATGGCTATTATTTACCCTCTGCTGACCAGTGCAAAACCACTATAGACAGCGTCTCTGTGTAAACAGTCAGCATTGCTGCTTAGGTAAAGCAGGGAAGCGTGTCTTCAGTGTCAAGGCTGCATAAGGCATTATTTTCATGGGATATTTTCAAGCCCCCTATAAACAGGCCAGTGAGAAATGAAAATGCTTAGCAGATAATTGTTGGTAAGTATTTCCACTGGACCTGTCAGAGCGGTGGAGGTGCGGCAATTTGGTGGCTAACACGGCACTGCTGTGTCGGAGTGGATTTGTGCATTGTGTCGGACCTGGGCTGTCTTAGTGAGTATCATCTGCCGCCAGCATAAGGGTTCCAGCTTGCGGTGTCTTTGTCAGAGACAACCATTCTCTGGCCGGACATCACCTGGTACGTTTGACCAAAGCCAGGCAGCGCCGGTTTATCGATCGGTTCGAGCCGGTTGGTCCCGGACGGTTTTTTATTGCGGCGCTTGAGGAAATCTTTGCCACCAAACATGACTTCAATCTGAAAAGTGATGCCGGCCTTGGGTTCGAAGTCTTCCTCATTACGCAACGCGATCTGGGGATTGATTTCGTAGAACAGCCATTTACGTTTGAGGTTGCGACGGTAGCGGACCTGCAGGACGGAGCTGTCAAACCGGTGATTGGGGCTGGTCTTGAACAGGTTGTTCCATCGGTATTCGATAGGTTTTTTGCTGCGGAGTTGCTGGATTAGAGTCGGCCTGATTTCATACTGGTAACCCTCGTCCTCGTCGCGCCACCTCCCTTCCACGGTATGGCGGAAAAACAGTTTTTCGCCCAGCAGGCGTTCGTAGTCGAAACGCGTCGTTGCTTCCCAGCCCTTCTTGCTCAACCAGCGAACCCGTTGAGTGAATCTCAGGTTCCAGGTATCGAACTTGAAGGTGCGTCGAAAGCGTGGCCCGATGAAGAATTCAGTACTGTCAAGTTTTATACCTGCGGTGAGGCTCAGGTTTCGTTTTTTAGAGGTTTTTGCAAAGTACTGGACGCCGGCGGCGGAGCTCTCTTCGCTGTCTTCAACGCGATTGAACAGGGCATCGGGCGTCTTGTTGGTGTCGTCCTCGCTGGCTACAAACACCCTGAGTCTTTTTTTGGTCTTGGGAATCTTGATTGATAAACTGACCTTGGTCTTGTATTCGGGGCTGTCACCGTGTTCCAGGAAGACAGATTCGCCCAGCCGCAGCTTGGTGGTGGCATCTTCGGCGATAAAGCGGTCATCGTCGAAGAATGAGTCTATCCACTGGGCAGCGCTGTTGATGTTTTCCGAGATACTTCTCTGTACCCGGTCGACGGTATTGTAATCGCTGGGTGGATAAGCATCAGACTCGGAAAGATCGGGTTCGGCGGCCGCTACCCATCGGGGTAATGAAGCAAGAATGATTAACAGATACAGTCCGGTTTTCATGCGAGTGGGTGGCCAGTCGTAATCATTGCCTGAAAACGTTAACTTAGACAGTCTTGTTGCCCAGGGCAACCTTCCTGCAGTCAGGGCAAGCTTATCGTCGGAGTTTTATCGGGCTGGCAGCGGACACGCCGTTGTTCGGTTCTGCAACCACCACCCGGTCTCTGCCGTTCTCTTTTGCCTGATAAAGTGCCTGGTCGGCCTTTTTCATCAATTCGGCAGGCGTTTCACCAAGATCAGGGTAGATCGAAACCCCTACGGATATGGTGATTACTCCCATGTCGCGTCCTTCATAGTGCAGGCTGAGACGTTTTACCGATTCGCGGATGTCGGTTGCTCTTTTTTCGGCGATTTCCCGGCAGGCACCAGGCAGGCAGAGTACAAATTCTTCACCACCAAAGCGGCAGGCGATGTCATACTTGCGGCTTTTCCTGGTCAAGATGTAGCCGAGTTCGCGCAACACCATGTCACCTGCATCGTGACCGTAGGTGTCATTGATTTTCTTGAAATGGTCGATATCGATCATCATGAAGGAGACCGCCGGTTTTTCGCTTCTGGCCGCACGGTGCAGCTCGCGTTCGAAAGATTCTTCCATATAACGGCGATTGAAGAGGTTGGTGAGTGGGTCGCGTATGGACCGGTTCTGCAATTCCTCTCTGGACCTGAGGCTCGCCAACGCCATCGATACCTGTTTTGCAATGGTTTCGGAAAAATCCGGTCGCGGCTTTGCATCAATATCAGTCTGCTGTCCGGCTGTGGCAGCGGTATCGGAATAGGCTAGCAGGTGCAGCAATCCAAAAGTTTCACCCTGCGCAGCGAGCGGCATGCAGAATGAAATATCCGGCTTGCCTTCCGGCAAGTGGCGGCAGAACAGTGCAGACTCATCTGCTTTCGACGTATAGGCCAAACCGCGTCGCACGGCGACACAATCTTCCGGCGAAAAGACGGTCTCTTCCGGCGGCTGGGTACCCCAGCTGCCGACTGACTGCAGATTGACACCGGTGTCGTCGATAATATACAGCGCGCCCGACAGGTCCGGGAGCAGCATAGGTATAAAGCGGGTGACGACTTCATAGGCCTCGCTGACGTTGTGGCAGGAATACAGCAAGTCGGCCAGCTCGCTGAGCAAGGTGATCTCCTTGGTGCGATGCGCCATTTCATCGATGGTGGTGTTTAGTCTGCGGGTGGCCTCGCGACGTTCGGATACATCGCGGACAATCGCCACGAAACGCGGTGATTCCCCCGGAGGGTTGATGTACTGCAGGAAAATCTCGACGGGAATCCTTGTGCCGTTTTTATGCTGATGGATGGTTTCGAAACTCAGCGATGGCTGCTTTCCCGCAATTAATGGATCGATCATGTCCCGGAATTCCTGTTCAGAGATTTCCGGCTTGATATCATACGGTGTCATATTCATGAGTGCGGATTCTGAATAGCCGACCTGTTCTATGGCGCCCTGGTTGACGTAGAAGAACTTCAGGGAGGCGGGCTCGAACATGAATACACAGTCCATGGTCTGGTCAAGTGTGGTCTTGAACTGACTCAGGACTTTCTCGGACCGGCTTCGCGACATTTCGTTTCCGATCCATTGGGCCAGCAGCTGGATGAGCGAGAGTTCGTTGGTGGAAAACGGCCGCTCGTGAACTTCCGGTGCGGAAAAATTAAGCGTACCGTAACGTTGGCCATCGACGATGATCGGTGCACCTATGTAGGATTCAAGATTAAAATTCCGGTAACAGGGGTGATCGCTGATTTTGCTGCGCCCGGCATTTTCAAAGGCCCTGGCGCCGTTAGCGGCGTAGGTGTGGGTACAATAGGTTTCACGGAACCTGAACGTGGTACCCGGGAGCGGCGCGTCCGCAGGTCCCTTGATGTGCTCGATGGTATAGGTGCCGTCCTTGATATGGCTGACGATGCCCAGCGACAGTTCGAAGGTTTCCAGTCCCAGTTCCAGCAATTGCTGTATCTTTTCCCCAAATGATGTTGTTGGATCGGCGCCAATTTCGTTCAGTCGGGTCAGTGCCTGTGATTCCCTCAACAATTCCTTTTCAACATTCTTGCGATCACTGATGTCTTTAATCAGGCCGGTGAATTTTTTTTCATCGCCTATGGACATTTCGCTGACAGACAATTCAATCGGGAACGTTGAATGGTCTCGGCGGCGTGCTACCAGCTCACGAGTGATACCGAGTATATAGGCCTTGCCTGTCTCAAGGTAATTTCTCAGGTAGCCGTCGTGCTCGCTGTGGTAGGGTTCCGGCATCAACATCGACACGTTATTGCCCACCATCTCATCAACCGAATAGCCAAACATGGTTTCTGTCGCCGGATTAGCCGATTCGATGATTCCCTTCTCATCTATGGTTATCAGTGAATCAACAACAGACTCGAGGATGGTTCTTTGCCTGATTTCGCTTTCCAGTTGATTGTTGATGGCGCGTTCCAGGTCAATGGTGCGTTGCTGAACACGTTCTTCGAGTTTTTCGTTGAGTTCCTTGATTTCTTTTTCGGTGCGCCGCCGTTCGCTGATGTCGGCATGGGTGCCGACCAGTCGCGTCGCGTCGTTCGCCTCGTTTCTGACAGCGAAAGCGCGTGACAGGATATCGACCCAGTGTCCGTCCTTATGGCGCATACGAAACTCAACTTCGTATTTATCACGTTTGCCGCTGATAAAGTCCTCCAGAAGCGGTGACAGATTTTTCAGGTCCAGCGGGTGCACAAGTTCCTGCCAGGTTTCCGGCCGGTTCTCCAGTTCATCTTCTTCATAACCCAGCATCGATATCCAGCGCGGGGAGAAGAATATTTCATTGCTGGCTAGTTTCCAGTCCCACAGGCCGTCATTCGCCCCCTGCATCGCCAGCGAAAACCGTTCTTCGCTCTCTTTGAGGGATATTTCGCGTGCTGTGATCGAGTTGACCATGGTATTGAAAGAATCGGTCAGCTCGGCAACTTCATCATCGCCGTCGGGAATGAGGTCCGCCTTGGCATTGCCGTCACGGATCGCCTTGACCATGCCGCTCAATGTAGTGATCGGGCGGGTAATTTTTTTTGACATCAGCCATGATGCCAGAACGACCATGAGCAGGGCGAGACCGAGTATGACTGCGAACAGCGACTGCAGCCAGGTGACTGGCGCTATCATCTGTTTTTTGGGTACCAGAAGACCAACGGAGTAAGAGGCAGCTTCAACCGGAGCATATACCAGGTAGAATTCTTCTCCGCTCTGTGGATCAGTGAACAGCGTGTGACCTTTTTGCCCGGCAATCATCTTGCTGCCGGCAGCGGCCAGTTCTTCAACAGGTTCCTCGGTTATTTTCCTGGCGGATGCGACTTTTTCTCCGATTTCATTCAATACCGGCTGACCCTGTGCATCCTTTGCCAGATGTACGACATAAGACGGGTCCCAGTGATACCAGTAGAGGCCATTTGAGGTAATCAGGAAGAAGCGGGATTCCCAGTTGCGATGTTTTATGATGTCGTCGAAGATTGTCTGGATCTGTTTTTCAAAGTTGCTCCAGGGTAAGGCGCCACCGATCATGCCCACTATATCGTCATCAGAACGTATGCTGGCGGCGACGACAATTTGTTTGGCACCGGTGGTATAGGAAATCATCGGGTTGGAGACATAGACTCTTTGCTGGTTTTGTTCATTGTCACCGACGGTCATTTTCCAGTAGTCGCGTTTGGCGATGGTTTTCGGTTTTGCATTGGGATCCATATCGTCGAAGGTGCGTAGACCGCCTACGGATCGATTGCCTCCCGCTGTATTATAAAAATTGCCGTTTGCGGTACCGAGGATGAATTTTTCGTAAGTGCCACCATGCCGCGCCAGCTCGTCAATCAGAAAGGGGCGGATGGACTGGAAGTCCATACTCTTGAGTAAGGGGGCATGGGCGTAGGCATTGATTTCCGATTTTCGCGCGCTGAAAAACCCGGACAGATCCTTTGCGCCTGCCTCCAGGTAACCCTGCACGATATCGATGGTCAACGCGTGAGTTTGATTGCTGCTCTGCCAAAGTGCCACCGACATCGCCAGCACCAGAGGCACACTTGCGACTATCAGCATGTAGCTTACGAATTTGGGGCGAAGCTTCATATCATGGAGATTTCCTTATACTCCATCGCACCTATCGGCCTGCTGGTGAGTTTTATTTAGATTTCCATGCCGAATAGGCGGTAATTCGGGGCGTTGGTCATGTCTTTCCGTCCACAACGTTACTTCAAGTCCGCTGGCAAAGACTGACGAATCAATAATGAAAACTATTCTTCGTGTGCTGCCCGATTTTAATGTTTAGCGTGTTCCGTCTTCAGACAAGCCAATAGGCTGCCATAGCCAGCCAACTGAGGACGAATAAAACCCAGGGTAACCAGTGTTGTCTATAAACCACCTTGTCCTGAACCTCGATCTCGTGCGCCTCAGGTGACGCGAGCTGCTGATTGACCTTCTTGAGCTTCCTGTCCAACTCTCTGGCCTTGGCGCTTTGTTGCTTCTTGTATTGCTCGATACCCTTTTGAATCCCTTGTGCTACCAGCTTTGTCTGTTCCTTGGTCTGCCCGGGACGTTGTGTGCCGCGGGCAATCCGCATGGCCTCGTCCGGGGTTGTTTCTGATTGCTGGTGCTTTTTTGAGTACTTGGCCATAGTCATGCGCTCAGTTGTTTAAGGCACCATGTTCAACCCAGAGTCGCAGGATCTCGATTTCCTCGCTGCCGAGTGCTTTTCGCCCGTGTGGCATACGCATTGACGGATCGGCCCGCCCCTCCACTAACATATTGAGTATGCTATGCCGGCTGTCTCCGGCTACGATCACGGGTCCATAGTAAGTGCCCTGCATAAGCTGTTCATAGGTTGCCATGGATAAACCGGTCTCCAGGTAACCCTTACCCAGGGGGGGTATATGACATTCAATGCATTTAGCATTCAGAATCGGTTGCACATCATGTTGAAAGCTAATCTGCATTTCCTTCTTGATGCAACCGCTACTCACCACCGCAAACAGCATAAGACCTGCTGTATTAATTCGCACTGTCATGCTCATCGGGAATGCGTCTTAACAGGTTGTCTTGCAGTGTCAGGTTCGGCTCTTCCCCCATCTCATTACGGATTTGAGCTATACGTTCAATATTATTGAAGGTGACAAGTACTTCCTTATGCAGTTTCTGCTTAACAATACGGCTCCCGATCAGTGGTGGTACGACAAAGCCAGGCTCAATAATCATATTGTAGTTAACTCGTGTGCGCCGCCCCAGAGGTTCAATCTGCCATATTGTCATACCGGATTTGATATTGCTCAACTGGGGTACGATCTCGGCGTGGATATTACCTGTTGCCAGTCCCCGTACGTCCTCAACCCGCAGAATTTCCCGGCAGAAAATCCAAAAACAGTCGTTGATCAGAGTTTTTACGCGAACAACAGAATTATCCGGCGTGCTCATAATCTCCGACTCGACTATGGAGGGGTTCAGGCGATAGATATGCGCGAAATCGGTCACCACATGGTGGATATGCCTAGCCGGTGCGTCAAGTATGATCTCAAGTTTGAGTTGATATATCCCCTGTTTATTACCCAAAGCAAGTTTGGTGATCTCCCCGGTCATTACCGGTGCGGAATACAGGCCACAGCCCGCCAATACGAAAACGAATACGGTAGTCTTCATGGCAGTGCGCAATGCCTCACGATCCCGGCGACTCATCTTCGTCCCTTGATTCAGCGTTCTAACCAGAACTTTAGATGATTGGCCCGAAGATTCCACTGTCCAAACGGGCAGGGAAGGTTTTCTGACGGACACCCGTATAATTGTGTTTCCGGAAGTCTGTTTCAGGATCAGCCAGGTTTACTGAACTGCGCCGTTATTAACGCGGATAATCCGGGATATCAACAACACCAGAATCGGAATCCATCAGATATTTAACGATTGAAAACTTATGTCAGGAAAACAAACAGATGGAAAATATTTTTAGGGATGATTAGCGTAGCAGCCAACCTTAAGACCTGATGCTGTGTTTGTCTGCTAAGAATTAGGGAGAGGCTATGAATAAAGACATCATTGGTGCGCAACATGAGATTCATGACAAGGATTTCTCAATTGCTTGGGCTGAAAGGTTTGTACCAACACCTGAGAGCCTTGAACTTTTCAATATCATTTTATCGGAATTGCAGGCCCTAATTCCTGTAGGTGGTCGCGTAGTAGAACTTGGTATTGGTCCTGGCTACTTAGCCAGTCATCTCTTAGGAGCCATGCCAAATATAGAATACTGCGGGATCGACTTTTCCCGACCAATGCTGGAAATCGCCAGCTCAAAATTACGCGTGCTTCAGGGCAATGAACTGAATGATCTGAATAAAACAGCCACTCCAGTGGAAACACGATAAGGGAAAGCACGCCATGGTACCGAGCGAGATTCTCCCGCGGCGTGGGCGACCGATATTCAGGGCTCCCTGCCAACCACCTGTTCTTTGGGAATCCGATCTGCGATCGCACCACCCAACTGCTCCAAATCGGCATAGCCCTCCAAGCGTATACCCCGATTATTAATCAATTTCAGTTGGATGTGCTCAACTTGCCCTTTCCTGCGATAAAAAGTCAGTGCAACAATTTCTTTGGTATCCAGCACGGATTTTTCGGTTCCGGTAATAAAGGAGACTTCATCGCCATCAACTTCAATCCGATGATCTTTGACTAGTCGCAGGTAACGGCGATAACGGTAGTAATTGACAAGATTAGCAACGACAACCATGAAAATAACGGACCAAAAAAACATATCATTGTAAGTTTTCGGGTATTGAAAGTGTCCGGCGGTGGTAACGGCAGCCAATACCAGGCTTAACAGTGCGCTCAGGTAAATGTTCTTTTTGCGGGTTTGAAGTGACGTTTCGCTGATGGAGTAGGGCATAGAATATTTCGTTGGTTTAATTGACAAATTGCCCGATAGCCGTCCTTTAGAGATAATGCATGTAGAATCCGTCTACAGGTCCTACTTCGACCACTTGGTTTTCCTCATGGCTTTATACGGTTCATGTGCCTATCCTCCAGAGTGGGGACTCCAGTTTGGTCGGCGGGTGTTTAGTTGTCAATCGTCTGTTTAGTGGGCATCGGTGACATAAAAGATAGATTACGCCATAGTGATTAGTGCGCCTCTGGTCGGTATTCCCCCGAAGGCCGCCGCTATATTTCCAGCCATATTGATTAACTATAGGCATTCCACAGCACGCGCCATGCGTACGTCGTTGATGGCTTGAAACTCATCAAAAGTCTGGGTCGTTGGCGCGATGCCGTCGGCATAGACCTGCAGCTTGAACTGCCCATTAGTATCCAGCGGGATGTTCAGGGCATAGCTGCCTGAGCCGTCACAGGAGAACATGAATTGCCCATTGGCGAGCACCATGGCACAGATCGGTGTTTGAGTATTCTGCAGCAATACCGAGCCTGAGATGTCGATCCGTTTACCGGCAGAACCGGGGAAAACACCGGCATCGTAGGGCATGTTGTAGCTGGGGCAGGTTCCTGAGCGTGTCATGACTACCGCTTCACTACCCGATTCCGTCAGGATGTCAATCTTCGGGAAAAAGCCGTCTGCATAGATTTGGCGCTTCACCGTGCCATTATTTTCCCGCGGAAGGTCTGTGAGTGAGAACACCCCTGCGGGGTTGCAGGAGAACGTGAACTGACCGCTGACCAACACCATGGCACAGATGTCCTGGCCCCCGCTGGTCCTTACAGTACCGCTGAGATCAACCGCGCTCGGGTCCACGCTGAGGTCTGTCTCAGCGATGACGAACAGGGAAAAACTATTAATGCCGATCACCGTGATCTCATTGCGCAGAATATCCTGTTGCTGGGTGTTCCCCGCCATGACCCAGGAATCCGCCGCACCTGTTGACGAGGTAAACACCACCAGTCGTCCCTCGTCGGCCGTGCCGAGTTCGGCATCGGTGTACCTGAAGGTTAGGTTGGCCGTGAAATCGCCACGATCACTGGAGAGTTGCCACTGTACAGGTAATACCGACACTGCCGCTTGAGGCGGATTGGTCGCTGTGCTGCGGGTCAAGGTCACGTTGTCCGTGGACGTGGCGGACCCGGAGGCATAGTCGATTGCGGCCCGTATCACTGGCCCGAAATCGGTGGGTGGGGCATTGCCCAAAATACTGTGTCCGGTGCGTGTGCTGCTGAGCGCCGCTGTCGTACCGAATATCGCCGCGCTGTAGCCGGCGTTGTTATCCCCGCCAATCGACGGATTGTCCCCAAAATTCGCGGACGCCGCATATTCGGGTACACCGTTGCGGTCCAGGTCGCCGCCCGCTTCGGCCGAATAGCCCCAGAGATCGCCGGGATTGTCGCGAACAACGATCAGATCGGCGACCTCCCTGGGATCAGTCAGCTGTTGTCCGGCAAGCGTTTGAGAGCCGTAAAAGAGAAACACCAGACCGTCGTTGACAGAAGCGTTATCCACGCTGCCGAGCGGCACGGATTGCGGTGCGCCCAGGATGAGATCATCGAACCCATCGCCATTCACATCGGCGCTTGCTACTGAGAAACCCAATGCCACAAACTCCTCTGTCCCCGTGATCCGCGTGTCTCCGAAACTACCGGGAGGACGATTTAGGTCAACGACCGTAGCAGGCAGGGTGGTGCCGCCATATAAGACGTAGACCTCGCCAACCTGAAAATTGTCGCCCACACCCGTTATGCCCGTGGCGCTCATTACGATATCGTCGAAGCCGTCATTGTTGATGTCGCCACTGGCCACGCTCGCGCCCAACCAGCTGTTTGCGACACGTCCAAAGATACGTGTCTCACCGGCGGGGCCAACGGCGTCGGTGGTGCTGCTCAGGTCGACGATCGTACCCGCCAGGCCGTTGCCACCATAGATCACGTACACGGCGCCCCGATCTGTTGTAAACAGCGTGTTGGCCCGATCCGCACCAATGATCACGTCATCAAAGCCGTCACCGTTGATATCCCCACTGGCCACCGAGGAGCCGGTCTGGTCCCCGCTGCGGTCACCGAAGATGCGGGTTTCCAGCGCCGTGCCGATGGTTCCGTCGGTGTTCAGATCAATCGTGACGCCTCGCAGCCCGGCTTGGCCGGAGATTACAAACACCGTACCGCCCTGGTGGCTTGCACCGGGGGAGGCCCCCGGTGCACCGATGATCACGTCGTCGTTGCCATCGGCATTGATATCGCCACTCGCCACGGACCAGCCGGTTTGCTCCTGCAGATTGTCACCCAGGATAGTGGTCTTATCCGTGGTCTGGGCTAAATCCACAACGGTCCCCGGCAGTGTCTTTGATCCGTAGACAATCACTACCTCGCCGGTACTGGGACCCTGCGTATTGCCGTTTGGAGCGCCGATGATCACGTCGTCGAGGCCGTCGCCGTCAACATCACCACTGGCGACCGCGTGCCCCAGCATCTGTCCCCCGGTTGCCGCCAGGATGCGAGTCTCGCCGGCAGCGGAAATCACGCCGTCCGTATTCAGATCCACCGACGACGCCGGGAGATCTGAGCTTCCGTATATCACGAAGACCACCCCACCTGTGAAGCCGGCAGGCGAATTTGCGGAAGGCGAGCCAATGACCATGTCGTCGAATCCATCGCCGTTGACGTCGCCAAAGGCAATCGCATCGGTAATCCCGGCGCCCAAATGGTCAGCGGAATCGTCACCGTATACGCGCAACACCGGCTGCGACTCTGTCCCTGGCACGACGTCGAGACTTAGAAGATCGGGTGGATTGGCAGGCGCGCCGGTAAGCTGGTCTATCCTGACCGCCGTCGGCTGAGGGGGTGTGTCGGGGCAGAACCGCGCGCGCACGAGTTCATCCGTCTGAAATTCACTCAGCGTAATCCGGTCTCCGTTGGCGTTATTCAGGATAGTATCGGGGTCGACGATGAGGCTAAGGCCGTCGACGATGACGTCTCCGCTTCGGGGATCGAGCGGGTCGATACTGACCGAATCGAGCGTGCCGTCGATTCGTTGCTCGTTGTCGCAGGTGACAGCAATGACCTGCGGGATGGTTAGAAAATCTATTACCAGCAAGAACACAGCGGCGAGAAACTTCGCGGACGCCATAGTGAATTCCCCCTGTTTTATTTAGTTTATTCTTACTTTGTGTAGCGGACTGAAGATCTGCACGCGCCCTATCGTTTTACTTTCTCATAAACGGGCGCGCGCGGAAGACCGATATTCAGTACAGTTCCCGTCGACTACCTAACCCCAATATGTATTCTTAATAGACCGGTTTGTATCCCGGCGCCAACATTGACGGAATCGGCCCCGTATTATTCGGGGCAACAAAATCGATTCGTCCGTAGCGGCTTGTTATCGAGGTCATATGAGTATAGTAAGAATTAACCCCCTTTTCCATAAAGCCATGGTTATTGAACCAACCCTGCGCCTGGCTTTTCGCTCTGACCACCGCGAAATCCTCGCTGAATTCTGCCGCCGTCGCTTGAATATTTCCCTGTTTTACATCCATTTCCGGCCGGTTCTGCCCTCAGGCTGACAGTTACCCTGCCGTTTCCACCTGGGTAGCAGCAACGAAATGACCGTTTTCGCGCATTGTTGCCGTTGGGGATGGCAGGCGATCTGGGACACACCGCCCCAAGTGAACATTCGAGTACAGCTTA
>Ga0209273_10001343_pt1 | contig 22536 bp, 19 predicted proteins | sample tdAd471_FD_187126 | JGI IMG/M metagenome (GOLD analysis project Ga0209273, IMG submission 187126) | Marine sediment microbial communities from the Atlantic coast under amendment with organic carbon and nitrate - tdAd47.1 (SPAdes)... | ecosystem: Environmental > Aquatic > Marine > Coastal >...
CTTCGGTGGGATTCGGGTTCTGTTCAAGCAGCGCTTCGGACTGCATGATGAAGCCCGGCGTGCAGATTCCGCACTGCAGCGCGGCGCCTTCGAGGAAGGCCGTCTGAACCTCGTCGAGATGTGTGCCGCTGGCGACCCCCTCGATTGTCCGCAGTTCGGCACCTTCGGCTTCGAGCCCCAGCACCAGGCAGGCGTTGACCGGTCGGCCATTCATGATCACCGTGCAGGTGCCGCAGTTGCCGTTCGAGCAGCCTTCCTTCGTGCCCGTCATGTCGAGCACGTCGCGCAGAACTTCCAGCAACGTCTGCCGCGGTTCGCACAGAAACTCGTGAGTGTCGCCATTGATCGTTGTGGTCACGACGCGTTTCTTAGACATGGCTGAGAATCCAGAGCTGGGTGCTGAAAGTCAGGTTCCAATGCGGAATTCGGAATGGGGAGTCTGGAATTGGCAATTCCGAATTCCACACTTCTTACTCCGAATCTGGTCAGTGTCCCGGTTTGAAGCAGAGGGCTTCGCCGCGGGCTCGCGCGACGGCGGCGTTGACCACTCGTTCGGTCAAAACGCCGACCAGGTGAGTGCGGTACTCGGCGGTGCCGCGCATGTCGGTGATCGGCGTCGCGATCTCCTTCGCAGCGGCTGCGGCTTTCGCAATCGATTCGTCGTTGACCGGCTGTCCGGCCAGGGCTTCGCTGGCAGCTGTTGCGAACAGCGGCGTGGCGGCGACGGCGGCGAGAGCGATTCGAGCCGACACGAAGTTCTGGCCGCTTTCGTCCAGCTCGACCGACGCGCCGACACCGACGACGGCGATGTCCATTTCGTTTCGCGGGATGAAGCGGCGGTAGTGGGAACCGCTGTTGGCTGCTCGGGGAGGCAGTTTGATTTCAACCAGCAGCTCGCCCGGTTGCAGGACGTTCTTGCCGGGGCCGGTGCAGAACTCCTCGATCGCAACTTCCCGCTGGCCATTCGGGCCGGCGATCACGGCAACACCGCCGAGCGCAATCAGACTCGGCGTTGAGTCGGCAGCCGGACCGGAGTTGCACAGATTTCCGCCGACACTGGCGCGGCTCTGAATCTGAATCCCGCCGATGATCCGTGCGCTGTCAGTCAGAGCGGAGTACTGCTGAGAGATCTCGGGGCAGCCGTAAATCCGGTAGCACGGCACGGCGGCTCCGACACGCAGGCCAGCGTCCGACAACTCCAGCACATTCAGCTCGTCGATCTTCTTGACGTCGACCAGCAGGTCCGGCGTCAGGCGTCCCGTGCGGACGTGATCGATCAGGTCGGTCCCGCCAGCGAGAACCTTCGCGGCGCCGTTCGATTTCCCCAGAACGTCGAGCGCTGCGGCGAGTGTCGTCGGAGCCTCGTACTCAAAGTCACGCATGATGCCCTCTCTGTGCTGGCCTCTCAGCAACGTTGACTGCAGAAAGTGAGCACAGAGTAACGGCCCCGGTCTGCCGGGCAAGGCACTCGGCTTGCTCTCAACGACGGGGTCATCCCAGTCGCGAAACTCACGTTAAGGAACGTGTTCGAAACAACTTCCCGTTTATTGTGGCAGGCCGCTCCGCGGCGTCAGCCTGGTCATTGGGCTGACCTCGCGGAGCGAGGTGCCACTTTGGGGAAGTTGTTTCAAACACGATCTAAAGCCTGCGTTCGCTGGCGGTGGACTTCGTAACACACGATGCCTGTCGAGACGGCCGCGTTCAACGAATCGAAGCTCGTGGCCTGCGGAATCGACACCGTCAGATCGCACAGCGCCGCCAGCTCATCGCGAACCCCCGCGCCCTCGTTGCCGATGATCATGGCGAGCGGTTCCGTGAGCGGTGCAGCGCTGATCGAGCTGTCCGCGTGTGGTGACGTTGCGGCCAGTCGCACGCCGGTCGACTGGAGCCGGCGTGCCAGATCGGCCAGGTCGCCCACCCGGCAGATCGCCAGACGGTTAATCGCACCGGCAGAGCTGCGAGCCACCTGACTGGTCACCTCGACCTGCGACTGTGCGCCGATGAAAACGGCGTCGACTCCGAAGACGCAGGCCACTCGGCAGATCGCACCAAAGTTAAACGGATCCTGAACGGCGTCGAGGATCAGAAAGAACGCTGGGCTGGCGGCGTCGGAAATTGCCGCGTCCGGATCGGCGTAGGGGTAAGGCGGCATCTTCGCCAGGAATCCCTGATGATCGCGAGCGCCGCTGAGTTGCGTCAGCCGGGCAGGTTCTTCGGTCAGAACGGGAATTCCGAACGTCGCCGCGCTATCGCTGACTCGACCTCGAATGTCGCTATCGAGTTCCGACGAAAGCACCAGTTCGACCGGCAGCCAGCGACCTGTCGACAGTGTTTCCGTGACGGCGTGCCGGCCCCACAGCCAGCACTTCTGATGACTGCCCAGCACCTTCCGCCGAGCCTGCCGTCGCGAGCTTCGTCGATTCTGTCCGACCATGCGTGCCCGCTCCGCGCTATCGATTCCCGGAGAACTGCTTCATCACCCGCAGAGTTTCCTCGCTGACATGATGCTCGATGCCTTCGGCGTCAATTCTCGCCGCTTCTTCGCTGACCCCCAGGGCCAGCAGAAACTCCAGCACGACCTCGTGGCGTTTTCGCGACGTTTCGGCGAGTCGCCGCCCGGTTCGTGTCAGCGTGACGGGCGCGTACGGCTGAGTGTCCACGAGGCCGTCCCGCTGCAGCCGCGACACTGTCCGATTCACGGTGACGTGAGTGACGCTGAAGTGGCGGGCGAGATCCGTGACGCGGCACTGGCCCTTCTCGCGTTCGATTTCGTCAATCGCCTCGACGTAGTCCTCGGCAAGCTCCGTCGCATGGTCGTGCCGCGTCCGGACGTGCCGGTTTCCGGTTTTCCTGCTGGTGGGCATGAGCGTTGAGTTTGAGCGGGAAGTTGGCAGTTTTCGGGAGTCTACTGCGACCGACGCTGACTTTGTAGCGCTGCCTACACTTGCGGAAGAATGTAGCCGGGGGTACAAGGTAGCCCGCGCTACACAGTAGCACTGGCTACACAAGGCCGAGAGCCTCACTCTTCCGAAAACATCACCGCAGGAGACCTCTGCATGAAACGCCGCAAGGGATTCACTCTGATCGAACTGCTGGTCGTGATTGCGATCATCGCCATTCTGGTGTCGCTGCTGCTGCCGGCGGTGCAGCAGGCCCGTGAAGCCGCACGTCGTTCGCAATGCAAAAACAATCTGAAGCAGATCGGGCTCGCGCTGCACAACTATCACGGGGCGCACTCCGTTTTTCCGGCCGGCTACTTCTCTTACGCGACGAGCACGGGAGCAGGTCCGGCGACCGCGAATATCGATCCGCTGACCTGGGATGCCGCTCCGGGCTGGGGCTGGGGAGCGATGCTGCTGCCATTTCTTGATGCCGAAGCACTGACCGGCCAGCTCGATTTCGACGCACCGCTGTGGGCGCCCGCGAATCTGACCGGCATTCAGCAGAAACTTCCGGTCTTTCTCTGTCCCTCGGCGACGGGTGGTGACGAGCCGTTTACCGCTCGCGACGCCGCAGGCAATCCGCTGCTGATCTCAGGCAGTCCGGTCGTTCTGGGACGCTCCCATTACGTTGCCAGCCATGGCCAGGAAAGCTGCTGGGGAGACTGCGGGTCGAACCCGGCCGGCATCGTCTTCACCGACATTTACACGAGTGCAACGGCAACGGTCTCCATCAACGGCAACGCCTCGGCAGTCGCTGACGGTCCGTTCTACCGCAATTCTCAAACGCGCATGCGCGACGTGACTGACGGGCTGTCCAACACCGTCTTCTTCGGCGAGCACTCGTCGCGGCTCAGCGAGAAAACGTGGGTCGGTGTCGTTCCCGGAGCGTATACCCATCCCGAGTTTTCGACTCCTGAGAACGGTCCCGATGCCGCCGCCACGCTGACGCTGGTCCACGCCGGTCCGTCCGGCGGCGAACTCGACATCACCGGCCTGCCGATCATTCACCCGGTCAATTTCCCCACGTACCACGTCGGCCAGATGTTTTCCGAGCATTCCGGCGGCGGCCACGTCGGGCTTGGTGACGGCTCGGTCAGATTCGTCTCGGAACACATCAACCTGCTGACCTGGGCCGAAGTGTCGAGCATGGACGAAGGCGAACTGGCCGGGGAGTTTTGAAATGCGACGGAAGAACTCATATCGCCGCTGTCTGCTGGTCTGCGTGTTCGCTCTTGGCGCAAGCATCGCTGGTTGCGGCTATCCCCAGGTCAGCCCGAAAACGTACGAGGTCGCGAACGCGCTGTACGCCGCCGCGAATCGGCAAAGCATCGAACATATCGACAAGGCCGTTGAGATCACCGACGAGCTGCTGGCCGCCGGAGAGATCACCGAACGAGAAGCCGGGTGGCTCAAGGCGATCGCCGAACAGGCTCACGCGGGTGCCTGGGACGACGCAGCGGCAGAAGCCCGGACGTTGATCGCCGATCAGGCACAGCCAGCACCATGAACCCCGGCACTCACACGATCGATGGCGGTGGCCATTCTCAAGCTTGGAAACTTCATCAGTTCTATCAGCCCCCGACATTCACAGGTCGGGGTTCCAGTGCCGATCAGGACAAGTCAAAACGCCGTGCTGAAACACGGGAGAATGAATCACCATTCAAAATCGGGGAGGTGTCAACGCGTTCCCATTGCCTGCCGGCTGATGCTCAAATCGTGACGGAATCTCACTCCAGACAAACTGGCGTCTGCAGCGACTGGATTGTCAACGATCGACGTTGCCGATTAACACCCGGTATGCCAGGCGTTGGCTGTTCCGGACGCAATTCTGAAACGCATGCAGATCACGAGGCGGCTCATGACGATTGTTGGCGTTCCCCGCGAAATCAAACAGGACGAATATCGAGTCGCGATGCTGCCGGTCGGCGTCGAGGAGCTGACGCGGCGCGGGCATCGCGTGCTGATTCAGACCGGAGCGGGAATCGGCAGTGGTATTCCCGATGAGCAGTACGCCGAACATGGCGCCGAGATCGTGCCGGACGCGGCTGCGGTGTTCGGTCAGGCGGAGCTGATTGTCAAAGTCAAAGAACCGCAGCCAGCCGAGTGGCCATTGATGCGGGACGGGCAGGTCGTCTTCACCTACTTCCATTTTGCGGCCAGCGAGGAACTCACTCGCGGCGTGCTGGCGACCGGAGCGACCGCCGTCGCTTATGAAACGCTCGTCGGCCCGAAAGGCGATCTGCCGCTGCTCACGCCGATGAGCGAAGTCGCCGGTCGGATGAGCATCCAGGAAGGCGCCAAGTTTCTCGAACGTCCGCAGGAAGGCCGCGGCATTCTGCTCGGCGGAGTGCCCGGCGTCATGCCCGCGCGAATCGTCGTTCTCGGTGGGGGCGTCGTCGGCAAGAACGCGGCGCAGATCGCCGCCGGATTCCAGGCGGACGTCGCGATTCTCGACATCAATGTTGACCGGCTGCGATATCTCGAAGACATCATGCCGGCGAACGTCAACACACTGTTCAGCGATCGGCACACAATCCGTGAGCAATTGCAGCTGGCCGACCTGGTCATCGGCTCGGTGCTGATTCCAGGCGCGAGAGCGCCGCACCTGATTTCAAAGGACGATCTGAAACTGATGAAACCCGGTGCCGTGCTGATCGACGTCTGCATCGACCAGGGAGGTTGTGCCGAAACCAGCCGGTCGACAACGCATTCCGAGCCGACCTACATCGTCGACGACGTCGTGCATTACTGCGTCGCAAACATGCCCGGAGCCGTCGGGCGCACCAGTACGTATGCGCTTTGCAACGTCACGCTGCCGTATGTCCTGAAGATTGCCGAACGCGGACTCTCTGCTGCCGCCGAAGTCGACTCGGGCATCGCCGCTGCCGTCAATCTGCACGCGGGCGAGGTGACGAATGCCGCCGTCGCGGAGACCTTCGGCCTGCCGTGCGTGGCGTTCTCCGAATCAGCTTGAGGAACGTGCCTGAAACAAATCCCCCCCCGGTCGGCGACCACTTCCGGTCAGCAGGCGACGGCGCACGCAATCCGCACGTTGAAAAATCCCACCGTGTGCGAGGCAGACGCAGATTGCATACTTCACAGAGCGGATTCGGCTGACGATGATCAGAATCGCACGTCGGCACACCGCTTGCTTTGAGCCCGGTCGGAAAATGGCTCACACTGCCAACGAGTGTCAGTGTTCGAGCAATTCAACAATGTTCCAGCAACTCACCAGTGTTCCAGCAACTCAGAAGACGCACAGACAAGGAGATACGGTCATGTCGAAGGCAACGGCAAAGACGGCGGCAGATCTGATGAGCCGCGAAGTCGTCACGCTGGGCGAACGCGATTCGCTGCAGGAGGCGATGAAGATCATGACGGAGCAGCACGTCAGCGGGGTGCCCGTCACGGATCCCGCTGGCCACTGTCTCGGCGTGATCTCGACCTCCGACATCGTCGCTTTTATCGAAGCGGATCAGGAAGAACTTGAAGGGACGAGCCCGCCGACCGGTTCCTGGTTCAATCCGGAAACTCAGAAGTGGGAAGAGTCGATGTTCTCTCCCGATCTGCTGGGCGAGTACGACGCGGTTCCCGTCACAGAAGCCATGACGGCCGACCCCCTGACCGTTTCTCCGTCGACATCGGTCACGGAAGTCGCGCGACTGATGGTCGACAGTGAAGTGCATCGTGTGTTCGTTGTGGACGACCAGCAGCGGCTCGAAGGCGTGATCTCGGCCTTCGACTTTGTCGAACTGATCGCTGAAGCATGAGCCGTACGAGCAGCACTTCGAGGACTGTCCGAGTATCCGCTGTGCTGGCCGGGCGTCGTCCGGCAGTCCGTTCGTCGGGACGACCTGCGTAGAAATGCCCGGTTGACGTGATTACATTGAAGTCGGCGGGTGCGGCTCGGCAGCTGACGAGCGGAAACGACTCGCCGGTTTGTAGCGCCGTATCTGGCCACCAGGCTTTCCAGCTTCTGAGTGACACAACATGACATCGGGTCCGAAGAGAATCTTCCCGTTCCAGCTCATCCTGCTCGCGACTGCGATCACCGGAGTTCTGCTGTCGTCTCAGTTTCTGGCAGCTCAGGATGCGGCCTCTTCTGACGCAACGACGGCAAATCCCGACAGCTCGGAAACAGCTTCCGCACCAGCTTCGGGACAGATTGTCGTGCCCGCGGCAGGACCGAGCGTCGGAGCCTATCCGCCATATCCACAGCCGTTTTATCGAGGCAATCAATCGGTCACCGGGGCGACTCAAGTCATCCCGACTCAGGGGTTCTACCTGAGCACATTCCGGCTCGTGTTTTATCTGGGCCTGATCGCCTTCTGGGTTTGGGCATCAAGCTGGGTAAATGAAGACAGCGACGCTCTGAAAGTCCGCAACGGATTCTGGAACATGCTGATGATGGCCGGCGGCGCGGCGGGACTGCTGCTCGCTTTGTGCCTGCCGTCTTTCTTTGTCGGCTTTCTGGCCATCGCCGTCTCGTCGGGAGCGCCGCTGGGTCTGTACATCAAAGAACGAAACGACCGCGTTCCGGAGAATGCCCGCGTTCTGACTCCCGACCACATTCGCAAGGTCGCGTTCCGCACGCTCGCCCGCCTGGGAATCAAGCTTGGTGGCAAAGACGGGCCGGCGGACATTCTCGGACCTGATATTCAGTTCCTCGGCAAGACATCAACCGGCAAGCTCGACACCGGTCGAACAAAAAGCGTCGAGAACTCGCGCGGCTACATGGCCGCCAAGGAACTCGTTTACGACGCCCTGATTCGCCGCGCGACAGACATCCATCTCGAACCTTCCGAAGACGAAACCGGAGTTCGGATGCGAATCGACGGTGTGATGTACCCCGCCGAACCGTTCGACCGGGCGCTCGGCGACGCAGTGGTCAATATCTTTAAAGTGCTCTCCGCGATGGACATCACGGAGAAACGCCGCTCGCTGGACGGCAGCTTCCGGGCGATCACTGAAGGCCGCGAGATCGACTTCCGTGTCGCAACGCAGGGCACGCGCGGCGGCGAGAAAATGAGTATCCGTATTCTCGACCAGTCTGCGTCCGTCGCGACGATCAAGGATCTCGGTTTCCGCAAGGCGCTGGAAGACAAGCTGACGACAATCGTGCATCAGCCGCACGGCATGTTGTTAGTCTGTGGTCCGACCGGTGCCGGTAAATCGACAACGCTGTATTCCTGTCTGAACGCCATCGATTCGTACCAGCACAACATCATCACGATCGAAGACCCGGTTGAATATCGCATGGACCGGGTGACTCAGATTGAGATTAACCAGAAAGCCGGTCAGTCGTTTGCCACCGGGCTCCGCAGTGTGCTCCGTCAGGATCCGGACGTCATCATGATTGGCGAAATCCGCGACGCGGAAACCGCTGGCATCGCGTGCCAGGCATCGAACACCGGCCACATGGTGTTCTCGACCGTTCACGCCAACGATTCGATCACCGCGCTCTACCGGATGATTGACCTCGGCCTCGAACCGTTCATGTTCGCGAGTTCGATTTCCGCGATCCTTGCTCAACGACTGGCGCGGCGACTCTGCCCGAAATGCAAAGAGGCGTACCGACCCAAAGCGGAATTCCTCAAGCAGGCGAATCTGCCCGCAGACCGTATCGAAAAGTTTTATCGGCCGCCGAAGAATCCCGAAGAAGAGTGTCCGGCCTGCGGCGGGCTCGGTTACCGGGGACGCGTCGGCGTGTTCGAGTTTCTGGAAATCAACGACCGGATGCGGGACATGATCCGCGAGAAAGCCGCGCTCTCGCAGCTCAAGTCCGAAGCTCGTAAGAACGGAATGCTTTACATGCAGGAAGAAGGCCTGCGTCTTGTCGTGAAAGGAACAACGTCCATTGAAGAGCTGCTGCGGGTCGTCAAGTAATCAAGCGGCGTCAGGCTGTGAGGACGGCACGGGGTCGACGCAGCAGTGTCACAGGGCGGATCAGAATGGGGCTACTCGATTTTTTTACTCGACGGACGCGGTCGAAAGGCGGCGATCGAGAAGACGCTCCCCGCTGCGACCATTACTCGTTTGCCCACGTCGTGCTTCGCGACGCGGCATTTCAGAATCCCGTTCAAATTGTTGCTGAGCTGGCCTCGGCAGAAGCACCAACTCGAATTGCATCGCTCTGGGAAACTGTCGAACAGATTTGTGACGAGCACGGAGAACCAGTCACACTCGAACCGGAAGACATCCTGATTCACACGGTGCCGATCAACGCCCATCCCTGCGTTCTCATCGAGATGCCGGCAGCGGCTCGGAAAACGGAAGCCTTCTTCGTCGCTCTGGTACTGAGAATCGACTTGAACAATCGAGAAGCCGGCTTCGACATCGACCCACTGAGATACCTGACCCTTGAGTTTTCAGCGACCAACTCAATCGATGAAGTTCAGACTGTCATTGGAGAATGGAACCGCGATGCGACTCACCATTCACTCGGAGCTGGCCCTGAACCTGAGGTTGCAGCGTTCGTCTCCAGCATTGAAAAGATCCTGACCAGCCGGAAGCTCGGCTGACCGTGAATCAGATTTCAACCTCAGACAACAACTCACCACCGCGAACTGACAACCTGCAACCAACGGGATTCCGCTGAAGATGTTTGACGCCATTCTGATTATCGTGTGGGGAGTCGTGACCTGGTGCGTCGCGGGTGAAGGTGCATTCGGTGCGGCGCTCAACTGCCTGATCATCATCTTCTCCGGCCTGCTCGCGATGAATCTGTACGAACCAGCGGCCGGCATCGGCCAGGGCATCATGGGCTCTGGAGAATGGGCCTACCGCTGGGACGTGATCGCCCTCGTCGGTCTGTTTGCCGGTGCCGTGTTCGGTCTGCGAGTGCTCTTCGAGAAGATGACGCCGCGCTATTTTCAGATCGACAGCCCCGGCGACGACATCGGCCGCTGGGCATTCGGAGCGCTCGCCGGTTATGTCACAATGGCGTTTCTGCTGACAGCGTTGCACACCGCTCCTCTGCCTCGGAACTTCATCGGCTTCACGCCGGAACGAGCCAACCTGTTCGGCATCGTCGCTCCTGATCGGCAGTGGCTGGGCTTCACGCAGTTCGTCAGCGAGAACTCGCTGTCGCGCAGCACGCCGCGCATTTTCGACGGTCCAGTTGAAGACTTCATTGAACCGCGCAACGCCGACGAGCACCCCAACACCGTGTGGCCGAGCTTCCCGATCCGCTACGCCAGTCGCCGCGAAGTACTCGCCGGGACAAGCCGCGCTGTCGTCGCGCCGAGTGCGACTCCCGCCGCTCCGCCCGCACCCGGCCAGACCGGCGGAGCAGGCGCAGCTGGCTTCTGAGGCTGCTTTCGAGCAACGAGCTTCCCGGCCACCCGATGAACGCTCCAATCGGCATAACCGCTTCGACATGCCGCCTCATTCCGACAGGACAATCTGCCGGAGGCGGATCCGCGAGCTAGATTTGGCCGAACGGTTTGCCCCGTTCAGTTCATCGGCAGCCTCTGCAGAATCAGAATGGCTGTCTTACATCGTCTTCAGCTCCTGAGGTCTGACAATGGCCAGCGGTCGTCTCCAGGGAATCTTCACACCGAATCTCGTGCCCCACGACGCGAACGGCGACATTAACGAGCCGGAACTGCGACGCTACGTCGACTGGCTGATCGACCGTGGCGTCCACGGCCTCTATCCAAACGGATCGACGGGCGAGTTCACTCGGTTCACCGTCGAGGAACGCCGCCGCATCGTTGCGATCATTGCCGACCAGACGGCGGGCCGCGTGCCAATTCTTGCTGGTGCCGCCGAGGCGAACGTCAAAGAAACCATCGCGGCCTGCGAGTACTACCACGAACTGGGTGTCCGAGCCGTCGCGATCGTCGCGCCGTTCTACTACAAGCTGAGCCCCGATTCGGTGCTGCAGTACTTCCGCGACATCGGCCGCAACACGCCCGTTGACGTCACGCTTTACAACATCCCGATGTTTGCGTCGCCAATCGACGTGCCGACGGTGCAGCGGCTGTCGGAAGAGTGCGAGAAGATCGTTGCCATTAAGGATTCGTCCGGCGACATCCCGCATATGATCCGCATGATTCAGGCCGTCCGTCCGAACCGGCCCGACTTCTCGTTCCTGACCGGCTGGGATGCCGCACTGATGCCGATGATTCTGGTCGGCTGCGATGGCGGGACAAACGCCAGTTCGGGCGTCGTGCCGGAACTCACCCGCAAGCTGTACGACCTCACGGTTTCCGGGCAGCTCGACGAAGCCCGGCGAATTCAGTACGACCTGGTCACGCTCTTCGACACGATGATCTTCCAGGCAGAGTTTCCCAACGGGTTCCGCAAGGCCGTCGATCTGCGCGGGTTCAATATGGGCACGGGCCGACTGCCGCAGTCGGAGAATCAACGGTCCGATCTCGAACTCCTCAGCCGTACGCTGCAGTGCATGCTCGCCACGCACGGCTTCACCGACGAACCTGTCGGCGGCTGCCCGGTCGGCGAAGCGTCCGCGGTCGACACGACCGAAGTCACTCGAATCGTTCAGACTGTCGTCTCTGAACTGAAGCGGCGCGGCATGGCGTAGGCCCCGGCTTGCCGAGAACTTCCCGTAGCGAAACTCGCCAGGAGCAAGGGGCTCCGCTGCGCTGCGTCATGTCGGGAATGAACCTGGGCTGTAAATTTGGGATGATGGCCGGGACGAGTGGTCATGGCCGATGAAACATTGGTGCCTTGTGCCCGTCCAGGAGCATGGTCTCGAAAAGTTGCGTTCCTGTCATTGGTGCCCGGCCATTCGCGGAGTTCGTCCGTCAGGCCAGAGCCCGTTTGGAAGATTGAATGATACGCCTTTTCGCGCTCGTCTGTTCAATCCTCGAACGTGGAGCCGAGCTATGAGAAAGCAGAAACCCGGACCGCGGAAAAAGGCGGCCAGACGAAAGTCGACTCGCAACATGACCGTTGTGCATCCCCATGCGGCCGGAGTGGATATCGGCTCGGAAAGTCATTTCGTGGCCGTACCGGACGATGTCGATGACCGGCCCGTCCGCGAATTTCGGGCCTTCACGGCCGACCTGCACCGGCTGGCCGACTGGCTCGGCGAATGCGGCGTCACGCATGTGGCGATGGAGTCCACCGGCATCTACTGGCCGCCATTGGCGGTTTGAAACCGGCGGTGCCGGTCGCTGTTCGAGATCCTGGGAGCCCGCGGCTTCGAAGTGCGGCTGGTGGACCCGCGTCGGCTGAAGACCGTGCCGGGCCGCAAGTCCGACGTCATCGACTGCCAGTGGATCCAGCAGTTGCATTCGTTCGGTCTGCTGGCGGCGGCGTTTCGCCCAGACGATTCCGTCTGCGTGCTGCGGGCGTACATGCGGCAGCGGGCGATGCTGACCGAAGCGGCGGCGATGCACATTCAACACATGCAGAAGGCCCTGGCTCAGATGAATGTCCGGCTGGAGAAAGTCCTCTCGGACATCACCGGCACGACGGGGCTGCTGATCATCGACGCCATCCTGGCGGGCGAACGCGACCCTCACAAACTGGCTCGGTTTCGGGATGCCCGGTGCAAACGCAGCGAACCGGAAATCGCTCTGGCTCTGGAAGGGAACTGGCGGGCCGAGCACCTGTTTTCCCTGAAGCAGGCGGTCGAGCTGTTCCGCACGTATCAGCAGCAGATCACCGCCTGCGACCGCGAGATCGACCAGGTCCTGGCCTCTGCCGAGGAAGTCGGCCCACCGGACGATCTTCCGTCCGACATCCGCCAGGGGAAGACCGGCAAACGGAATGATCCGCGGTTCGACGCGCGCGGGCACCTGTATCGCATGACGGGTGTGGACCTGACTCAGATTCGGGGGATCAATGCTCACACGGCGTTGAAAGTGGTGTCGGAGATCGGGACGGACATGAGCCGCTGGCCAACGTCAAAGCACTTCACGAGCTGGCTGGGTCTGGCTCCAGGGACGAAGAAGTCCGGCGGTCGGCAGTTAAGTTCCCGGACGAAAGCGACGCAGAACCGAGCCTCTCATGCGTTGCGTCAGGCGGCGTACGCGATCCAGCGATCGGACACGGCACTGGGAGCGTTCTTCCGTCGGATCAAGTCCCGCCACGGAAGCCCGAAGGCGATCACGGCGACGGCGCGGAAGCTGGCGGTCCTGGTCTACACCCTACTGAAACACGGCCACACGTACGTGGAGCGGAGCGCGGCGAGTTACGAGTCCGCTCACCGGAATCGTGTGATTCAAAACCTGACCCGCCGCGCCAACGCCCTTGGTCTCCAACTCGTTCCCACCACAGGACTTGCCGAACAATCAACAAAGTAGTTCATTGGAAGTTTCGGCATGGCGCCGAAAGTCTGCGCGACTTTCGCTACAAGCCGTCGACCGTGGTCCGACTCCGGCACCGCGATTGCTCTGCCGACGGGACTTCGGATTGACGGCGTGGAGCAGGTCCGGGATGCTCCACGATCTGCCGGGCGGAGGCTGACTTTCTCCGCGGGCCGCCAGGGACGCAACTCTGCCGAAGGATTGGCGAATGTACAAACTGCTTCTCAGCACGCGCTATCTGAGGACGCGATTTATCGCGCTGGCCAGCATCGTCAGCGTGATGCTCGGCGTGGCGACGATGATCGTCGTCAACAGCGTGATGTCCGGATTCTCCAGCGAGATGCGGACTCGAATTCACGCAATTCTCGCCGACGTCAGCATCGAGACGAACAGCCTCAATGGTGAACCCGACGCGCAGGCTCAGATCGACCTGGTCAACAAAGTCGCGGGCGAGTACGTCGACAGTGTCAGCGCGACCGTCGAAGTCTTCGGCCTGCTGCACTTCCGCCGAGGCGGCCAGTGGATCCCGCGACCGGTCACGCTGGTCGGAATCGATCCGGCGGCCGAGACGCTTGTCAGTCCACTGACCGAGAACCTCGACAGTTACCGCACGGTTGAAGACGGCGGCATTGTCACACGTCCGGCTCTGCGATCGAGCGACGAACCGGCGGGCTGGGGCCTGACCGACGAAGCACTCGCCTATCGCAAGGAATGGAAGGCTCGCCAGCGCCGTTTCTTTGATGGGTGGAACACAAATCCCGAAGCCGAGCCTGCGCTCGAGCCGCTGATGGATGGCGAGCCCGCGTTCGCTCCCGAGCCGCAGTTCGAAGACGCTCCGCCGTTTTCAGCCGCCGCCGGACAGCCATCGCTGGCAACCGAACCGGCGAATGCCCCGACGGCAGCCGGTCCCGACGGAATCCTGCAGACTGCCGGTACGAAAACCGCCGGTCCGGAAATTGTGAACGCAGACGACTTCACGCCGCTCGTCGAAGAAGGACTCGCGGACGAGGCAACCGCGCGATCGGCGGCCAACCCGTTTGAAGGCGACCTGCTGCCCACTCAGGTCATCAGCGAACAGGAAGCCGAGCAGGACATCGACGCTCCGTTGCCGGGTCGGCTCTACGTTGGGGCGGGGCTGATCGAATACATGCGCGAAGATCCGCGAACCGGCAAGGTCTCGGTCGAACGCATGGTGCATCCGGGCGACGACGTGAAGATCAGCACGGTCAGCACCGGCAGCCCGCCCGAGCCGACGCACTTCTTCGCGACGGTCACCGACATCTACAAAAGCGGGATGAGCGAGTACGACTCGAACCTCGTGTTCTGTAATCTCGAATACCTGCAGCAGATGCGGGGCATGTGGGATCCCCAGTCGGAGAGCGGTGCCATCACGACGCTCAAAATTCGGCTGAAGGACTACGACGACGCGGAACGCGTTGTCAGTCTGCTGCAGAACGTCTTCCCGCCGCACCTTTACACCGTGCGGACCTGGGAACAGAAGCAGGGCCCGCTGCTGGCCGCCGTGGATATCGAAGCTGCGATCCTCAACGTGCTGCTGTTTCTGATCATCGCCGTCGCCGGCTTTGGCATCCTGGCGATCTTCTTCATGATCGTTGTCGAGAAGACCCGCGACATCGGCATCCTGAAGGCCCTCGGAGCCAGCTCGCGCGGCGTCATGTCAATTTTCCTGTCGTACGGCCTGGCCCTCGGGATGGTCGGCAGTGGAGTCGGCGTCGTGCTGGGGCTGCTCTTCGTACGGTACATCAACGAGATCGAAGGGGTGCTCGCTCTGATCATGGGCCGCAAGGTCTTCGACGAACGCATCTACTATTTCCCGTCGATACCGACGCAGGTCAACGCGTTTACGGTGGCGTGGGTCGCGGTAGGAGCGATCCTGATCGCCGTCCTGGCCAGCGTCCTCCCCGCCCGCCGCGCCGCCCGCCTGCACCCCGTTCAGGCTCTGCGGTACGAGTAGTCGTTGCACAACGCCGCCGGGTGGGTCGAGCAACGCGAGGCCCACCGATCCGGACCAACAAACATGGTGGGCCTCGTTTTACTCGACCCACCCTACTTCAAAGTCGATCTGCCAATCATGACCGACCGTCTCACCTTCCCGCTGCCGCATCTGTCGACCGTCGCACTCGAACGGACCTACCTCAAAGCTCAGGTTCGCATCCCGGTGCTGCGTGGCGTCGAGATGACTGTTAACCGCGGCGAGTTCCTTGCGATTGTCGGCCAGTCGGGTTCCGGCAAGAGCACGCTGCTGCATTTGATGGGGCTGCTCGATCAGCCGAACATCGGTGAAGTCCGTCTGCATGTTGAACCCACCGAAGACCATCCGGCCGAGTCCCTGCGGATCGACAATCTGCCGCCTGCGACGCGCGACGCTCTGCGGAACCGCGTCTTCGGCTTCATTTTCCAGGCGTATCATCTACTGCCCGAGCTGACGGTTCTGGAGAACGTTCAGTCGCCGCTGATGATTCGCGAATCGGTACTCGGCTACTGGAAGAACCGCCGCGAGTACCGCGACCGAGCCTGCGAGATCATCGACCGCGTCGGTCTCTCACACCGCCTGAAGCACCGCCCGTCAGAACTGTCCGGTGGCGAAATGCAGCGCGCCGCGATCGCCCGCTCGCTGATCTCACGCCCCGAGATCCTGCTGGCCGACGAACCCACCGGAAACCTCGACGCTCAAACCGGCCGCGACATCATGGCCCTGCTGAAATCACTGAACGACGAGGGCCTGACAATCGCAATGGTCACCCACGACGACAACCTCGCCAACCAGGCCGACCGAATCATCCGCCTCGCGAATGGTCGGAGTGTGGATCTGGCAAATGGGGCCGCAGCGTGACCGACCAGTTGTTTAACGCCCAGCCGCAGGAAGCCGGCCACCAGACAGCTTGAACCGCTCTGGTAGCCGGCGCCTGCGGCTGGGCGTTAAACGAATTGCCCCTACGCCTCAATTGGCTCGGCGTCGAAGCCGACGTCGCTGCCTGGGCCGGTCGCCAGCGATTCGATCCGGGCGTCGAACTCGTCGAGTTTGTGCAGCAGTTGGCGCGGGATGCGGCAGGAGTAGATGGCCTGCGAGTCGACGTAGTCCGTGCTGAGAATCTCAGCGTGTCGCTGCAGGAAGCTGTGCAGTTTGCCGTCGCCCGCGTGCGCTTCGATCCGGACTTCGGCAGCGCCCTCGCCGAGTCGGTCAGCGACCATCGCGGACAGGCGGTCGATGCCTTCTCCGGTTTTTGCACTGACTGTGACGGCGTCGTTGTTTTCGATGCGCAGCACATCAACGATCGATCGGTCCTCGACCGCGTCGCACTTGTTGAGCACCAGAATCACGTTGTCGTGCGTGACACCGATTTCGTCGAGCACTTCGTACACGGTCTCGATCTGCTTCTCCGCTTCCGGATGGCTGGCGTCGACAACGTGCAGCAGCAGGTCGGCATAGCGAGCTTCTTCGAGCGTCGACTTGAACGACTCGACCAGGTGGTGCGGCAGTCGCTGGATGAACCCGACGGTGTCGCTGAGCAGGACGTCGCCCCAGTGCGGCACGGTCCATTTTCGAGTTCGCGTGTCGAGCGTCGCGAAGAGCTGGTCGGCCGCGTAGACGTCGGATTCCGCCAGAGCGTTCATCAGCGTGCTCTTGCCGGCGTTCGTGTAGCCGACCAGCGAGACCGTTTTGTGTTCGCGTCGCTGGTCAACCATCCGGCTGCGGTGCTTTTCGACACTCTTCAGCTTTCGCCCCAGTTCATCGATACGGCGATCGACCAGCCGGCGGTCAGTTTCGAGCTGCTTTTCCCCCGGTCCGCGACCGGCGCCGACACCGCCCTCAATACGTTCCAGGTGAGTCCACATCCGCTTCAGCCGCGGTCGGAAATACAGCAACTGAGCGAGTTCGACCTGCAGCTTCGCCTGCCACGTTCGGGCTCGGCTGGCGAAGATATCGAGGATGACTTCGCTGCGGTCGACGATCACCGTGTCGAGCGCCTTCTCGATGTTCCGGCCCTGGCTGGGGCTGAGCTGGTTGTCAAAAACGATCAGCTCAGCATCGAGCGACTTCGCCATCAGCTTCAGCTCTTCGAGCTTGCCCTTGCCCATCAGCGTGGCCGGGTCGGGCGTGCGGCGGTTCTGAGTCAGCTCGCCGACAACCTGGACGCCCGCGGTTTCGACGAGCCCGCGAATTTCCCACAGCGGATCGTCGGAGTCGTTCTTCTCGGAAGGATCCAGCACCGCCGCCAGAATGGCTCGCTGGTTCTTAACGCGCAGTGTTTCTCGTTTGGGTTCTGCCAAGTGATTTCGTTTCCTGATCTCTGCCGTCGTGTCGTGAACCGTCGAGCGACCGACAGCCGCGGGCCGCTCGACCTGAGTGTATTTTCCGCGAACCGCTGAAACCATCGTCGTCTCCAGAGACAGGAATTCCGTAACGGGAGACGTCGACAGACGAGTGCCGGATCGGGTTCGGACGGGTACGATTCGCCGCAGTTTCTGAGCTTGTTTAACCGCAAGCCGCAGGCGTGTGCGTCAGCTTCCAGGCGGGTACGCGCACGCCTGCGGCTTGCGGCTAAACGAGGCGTGCTGCGAATACACTCTTTCTGGAAACAAATTCATGAGTGACCGCTGGATTGCCGACCGGATGCACCGCATTGACGCTTCCGGAATTCGCAAGGTGTTCGACCTTGCCGCAAATATGAAGGACCCGATCAATCTGAGCATCGGGCAGCCGCACTTCGACACGCCGGACGAGATCAAGGAGGCGCTCTTCGACGCTGTCCGCGAGGGAAAAAACGCGTACAGCCAGACACAGGGCATCGCTCCACTTCGCGAAAAACTGCAGCACCAGGTCAATCTGGAACTTGGACACGCCGACCGTCAGGTCTTCATTACGAGCGGCACCAGCGGCGGCCTGATGCTGGCCCTCAGCGTGCTGGTCAATCCCGGTGACGAGGTCATCGCGTTTGACCCGTTCTTCGTCATGTACAAGCACCTGACGTCGATGTCCGGAGGCAATGTCCGATTCATCGATACGTATCCCGATTTCCGCATCGACCTCGACAAAGTCCGCGACGCGATCACCGACCGGACGAAAGTCATCCTGTTCAACAGCCCGGCGAATCCGACCGGCGCCGTCGCGACTGAAGAAGAGATGCGCGGCCTGGCCGAACTGGCGGCCGAAAAAGACATCGCCCTGATCAGCGACGAGATCTACCGCTCGTTCTCCTACGACCAGCCGTTCGTCAGTCCCGCCAAGTGGAATGACCAGACGATCGTGATCGACGGCCTCAGCAAGTCGCACTCGCTGACGGGCTGGCGGGTCGGCTTTGCTCACGGTCCCGAGCACGTCATTCAGCAGATGGCCAAGCTGCAGCAGTTCACGTTCGTGTGTGCTCCGCATCCTATGCAGTGGGCCGCCCTGACGGCGCTCGACTATGACATCTCGCCGCGTGTCGACGAGTACCGTCAGAAGCGCGACTTCATGCTGCAGGAACTCGGCGACCACTTCGAGATTCATGGCGGCGACGGCGCGTTTTATCTCTTCGTCAAAGCTCCGTGGGGGACCGGCACCGAGTTTGTTACGGCGGCGATCAACGCCAACCTGTTGATCATTCCCGGCAACGTGTTCAGCAATCAGGACACGCACTTCCGTATTTCGTACGCGGCTGAGGACAGCACGCTCGAACGCGGCGTCGAAGTGCTCAAGCGACTGGCAGGACACAAGCGGTAAGCGTTGTCGTAGCTGGATTCGCCAGAATTCAGACGAGAATCGCGTTGAATCTGAGGCTGTCTGAATTCTGGCGAATCCAGCTACGAAGAGAATTACCGGCTCTCGTTGTCGAGTCCGTAATCGGTGACTTTTTTGTGCAGCGTGTTGCGGTTGATGCCCAGGCGTTCGGCGGCCTTGATCTGGACTCCCTGGCACTGGCGGAGCATCTGAGAAAGAAGTTCCCGCTCCACCAGCGAGACGATTTTCTCGTACGGCTTCGGATCATCCTGGAACTCGGTCAGGCCGATCGTGACGAGTTCTTCCGCTGTCTTTTCCGCCCCGCCGGATCGGTGACGGCCGATGCGGACCGGAGCGAGGCCGCGGACGTGGGGCGGCAGCAGGTCCGGAGTGAACTCGCCGTTCTGAATCAGGACGAGCGCCCGTTCGGCATAATTCTGCAGCTCGCGAACGTTGCCCGGCCACGAGTAACTCTGCAGCGCCTTGAGCGTCTCCTTCGCGATCGTCGGAATGGAACGACCGGCCAGCTTTGCATAGTGAGCGACGAAAAAGTCGAGCAATTCCGGGATGTCGTCGGTGCGCTCGCGGAGCGGCGGCAGATAAATCGGGACGACATTCAGGCGGTAATAGAGGTCCTCGCGAAAGCTGCCGTCTTCGATCTCGTCCAGCAGATCACAGTTCGTCGCAGCAACGATGCGGCAGTCGACGGAGACCGTTTTCGTGTCGCCGACGCGTTCAAACTCATGCTCCTGCAAAACGCGGAGCAGCTTGACCTGCAGCGTGTAGCTGACCGAGTTGATCTCGTCGAGAAAGATCGTGCCGCCGTGCGCCGCCTCGAACCGGCCCGTGCGGTTTTCGTGAGCGCTCGTGAAGGCACCTTTGACGTGCCCGAACAGTTCGCTTTCGAGCAGGCTTTCACTGAGGGCTCCGCAGTTGACGCGGACAAACGGACCGGATGCGCGCGGGCTGAGTTCGTGAATCGCCCGCGCAATCAGCTCCTTGCCGGTTCCGGTTTCGCCGGTGACGAGAACGGTGGTTGGCGTCGGCGCGACGAGCCGCGTCATGCGGTAGACCTCGCTCATGGCGAGCCCGCTACCGATCATGCCGTCGAGTGCCTGGGACATTTTGAGACTGTTCCTGCCTGGAGTGACGCACGGCGAGCAGCAACCGCGCGCGGCGGAGTGTGCGCAGCAGGCAGGCACACAGTCAAGCAGCCAGTGGAAGAAGTCCCGGCATTTTGCCGGAACTGCGGGCGGCAGTGCCGCTCAAGTGGGCAAAGATCCCGCCAGCTTGTGGGTGCGTGCCATTCTGGCTGGCAGTAAGTGCCACTGCTGTCAGCAGAGTTGCATCGCCCGGCCCCGCAGCGGCGAACCCGTCGCGTGCCGACAGAGGTTGCAGCCTGGGACTCTGACCCGACAACGATCTTTGTGGCAGTCGAGCCGGAGACCCAACGGACTGCGAGCGCGATCACGCCAGCTCGGCGAGCACGTCACGGACGTCGGATTCCGGGACGTCGCCGAAGGTCTCGACGTTGCCCATGCGGGTCGGCAGGACAAAGCGAAGCTGGCCAGCGACCGTTTTCTTGTCGAGTTTCATTTTGTCGAGAATCGCGTCCGCCGCGAAATCGCTGCCCGCCGGAAGCTGCGAGATCATGCCGAGCGACTCGATCAGCCCGCGTTGCCGGGCGGTCACGTCGGCGTCGATCAGGCCGCGTTTCTCGGCAAGCCGGCTTGCGTAGAGCATTCCGATCGAGACGGCCTCGCCGTGCAGCAGTTCGCCATAGCCAGCCAGAGCCTCGAACGCGTGCGCGAACGTGTGGCCGTAATTGAGAACCGCTCGCAGCCCCGTCCGCTCGTACTCGTCCTGCTCGACGACGTCGGCCTTCAGCTGGCAGCTTCGTGCAATGATGTGCCGCAAAACGGCGGGCTCGCGGGACTTCAGTCCGGCGATGTTCTGCTCGAGATAGTCGAAGAATCCAGCGTCGAGAATCACGCCATACTTGACGACTTCGGCCATCCCGCTGAGGTAGTCGCGTTCGGGCAGCGTTGCCAGGACGGAGGTGTCGATGAAGACACCGAGCGGCTGGTAGAACGAGCCGATCAGGTTTTTCGCGGCGGGATGGTTGATGCCGACCTTGCCGCCGACGGAACTGTCGACGTCGGCCAGCAACGATGTCGGGATCTGGATAAACGGGACTCCGCGACCGTAAGTGGCGGCGAGGAATCCGGCCGAGTCGCCGATCACTCCGCCGCCGACTGCGATGACGGCCGTTTTCCGGTCGGCCTTCATCGCGACCAGGCGGTCATAGAGGTTCGAGATGACGGCGAGCGACTTCGTTGTCTCGCCCGGCTCCAGCTGTTCCAGCTCGGCCTTCCAGCCAGCATCGATCAGGCTGCCAAGCACCTTCTCCGCGTGATGCGCGACGTTGCGATCCGTGACGACGAGAGCCGAACGCTGGCCGTCTTTGCCCGGAAACCGTCGTTCGTACCAGCTTTCCGCCGTCGGTGCGACGCTGCTCAATGAGTCGCTGGCGATCAGGATGTCATAGCTGCGTTCGGCGAGGTTGACATGCACTGTGGCCGAATCAGCAGGCTGGCTGACGGATGCGGAATTGTCGGAAATCGTCACGGCAGAAGTTCCGTCTGGCAGGCGGTTTTTGAGGTCAGAATTCGCGGACTCTAGCCTCACCGACCGGCGAGTAGAACGGACCCGATCTCTGAAGCGGTCTCTCGATGTGGACAATTCTCGGGTCGGCACCCCGCAATCTGCCCATGTTTGAATCTGCAGGGGGCCAGCGTTAGCATCCGCCGCTTCTCTCCGCCCGCAGTGGGTGGAAACTGTCGTCACCGTGTGATTTTCTCAACGCTTCTGCTCGCTGCTTCGCTCTGTCGGGACAGTTGGAGTGGGAGGGCCGGTCGCCGGTCTCCCGGACGAAGTGTGCACACGCGACTCAATTCTGTCGTGGCCGGACAACGGCTTGATGAAGGAGGCCTCTGTGGCTCAGATCAATGTGAAAGACATGCTCGAAGCTGGTGTGCATTTCGGGCATCGGACCAGTCGCTGGAATCCGAAGATGCGTCCGTACATTTACGGTCGCCGAAACCTGATCCACATCATCGATATCAAAGAGACCGTTCGCGGTCTGATGCGGGCTCAGCAGTATCTGAAGAAGGTTTCGTCACAGGGCAGCCTGATCGTTTTCGTGGGCACGAAGCGGCAGGCGGCTGAACCGATTATTGAAGCCGCTCAGGCCTGCGGAATGCCGTGGGTTTCTGAACGCTGGCTCGGCGGCACGCTGACCAACTTCCGCACAGTCCGCAGCCGTCTGAAACGCTACGACGAACTGGAACAGCTCGAAGAAAGCGGCGAACTGGCGCAGTACTCGAAGAAGCGTCAGTCAACGCTGCGACGGGAATTCAAGAAGATCAAACGGAACCTTGAAGGCATCCGGAATATGAACCGTATTCCGGAAGCGGTTGTCGTTGTCGATCCGAAGGCCGAGAAGAACGCGATTCACGAATGCCGTCTGATGGGCGTCAAGATTGTCTCGCTGATCGACACGGACTCGAATCCTGACGACGTCGATCTGCCG
>Ga0209273_10001345_pt1 | contig 22507 bp, 16 predicted proteins | sample tdAd471_FD_187126 | JGI IMG/M metagenome (GOLD analysis project Ga0209273, IMG submission 187126) | Marine sediment microbial communities from the Atlantic coast under amendment with organic carbon and nitrate - tdAd47.1 (SPAdes)... | ecosystem: Environmental > Aquatic > Marine > Coastal >...
GTTTGATCTGAAACCGTTTCTGCTGCCGGGGCCGTTGAAGGTCCTCGAAGCGTCGACGGACAACGTTGCGAAGATCGCCGCCGCGACCGCACGAACCGCCCTGGCTGCGGTGGGCGGTTTTCTGGCGAGCCTCGTCGCAGGAACTCTGATCGCCTGCGGGTTCAGCCAGTCAAAGCTGATCCGGACGAGCTGCTATCCCTACGCGATTTTTCTGCAGACGGTTCCGATCGTCGCGATCGCCCCGCTGATCATCACCTGGTTCGGCAGCGGCTTCCGCAGCGTCGTCATCGTGGCGTTCATCATCAGCCTGTTTCCGATCATCACGAACGCGACGGCCGGAATGCTGGCGATCGACCCGGATCTCAACGACCTGTTCCGGCTGCATCGAGCGCGCCGGCTGCAGGTCTGGCTGAAGCTGAGATTGCCGAATTCGGTGCCGCACATTCTGACGGGAGCGCGAACGAGCAGCGGGCTGGCGGTGATCGGAGCGATCGTCGGCGAGTTCTTCGCGGGTTACGGCAGCGACAATTACGGACTTGGCTACCTGATTCTGCAGACGTCGAATCAGCTGCGCACGGCGGAACTGTTTGCCTGCGTGATCGCCTCGACACTGCTGGGCATCGCGATCTTCGCCTCGATGAGCGTGATCCATGCCACGATTCTGCGCCGCTGGTATGATGCCTGACGCTCGACCCTCCGTTTGGCGCGACCATGCTGGATCAAGACGACGGTGGATCAATGTGACAGGTCGTGTTTCACTGCCTCTGCCAGTGAATCTGAGGACTCGGCACTGGCAGGGCCAGTGGCACACAACGATGACAACTTAAGACGCCGCCCATGCACCTGTTCGATACCAATTTCGCCACCATCGACTGGGTGATCGTTACTGCGTATCTGGCGATTTCGATCGTCGTCGGCATCTGGGCGAATAAGTATGTCGGAAACCTGTCCGGCTATCTGGTTGCCGGGCGAACGCTGCGAATTCGGCTCGCTCTGGCCACGATGACCGGTACGGAAATCGGTCTCGTCACCGTGATGTACTCGGCCGAGCTGGGCTTTCTGCAGCAGTACGCGTCGCTGTATCTGGCCGTGTATGAGTTCATCATTCTGCTGGCGATCGGGCTGACGGGCTTCGTCGTTTATCGCCTGCGGCAGACCGGCGTGCTGACGATTCCGGAGTTTTACGAGCAGCGGTACTCGCGCGGCGTCCGCGTGCTCGGCGGCGTGATGATGGTCCTCTCTGGCGTGCTGAACATGGGCCTGTTTCTGAAAGCCGGCTCGCTGTTTCTGGTCTCGATCACGGGCCTCGAAGGCGAACTGGGCCTCAAGCTGATCATGACCTCGCTGCTGCTGCTGGTCCTGTTTTACACGGTACTGGGCGGGATGATTTCTGTCGTGATCACCGACCTGATTCAGTTTGTCGTGCTGGGATCGGCGATGGTCATCGTGACGTACTTTGTCGTGGCCGAGACCGGCATCGACGGGTTTCACAGTGTCGTGCATCACTTCAACGGGTATGTCGATCCGACCAGTCCGATGAATCCCAGCAACCCGGATCCCGAACAGGGCATCGGTCCGCTGCGGATGCTCTCGATGGCGGTCATCCTGAGCGTCGCTCTGATGCTGTGGCCGGCCGGCGCCTCGCGAACACTGGCCGTCAAATCCGCCGACGTTGCAAAGAAGCTGTACCTGTGGAGTGCGATCCCGTTTCTGTCGCGACGCACGCTGCCTGCATTGTGGGGCATTGGAGCCTTCGCCTTTCTGATGATGAACCCGCTGATTTCCGAAGAGTTCGTCGTGCAGAACGTCAGTTCCCAGGCCGCGATGCCGTTGTACCTGGCGAAGATTCTGCCCAGCGGCCTGATCGGAATCGTCACGGCAGGAATGCTGGCCGCCTTCATGTCGACGCACGACAGCTATCTGCTGTGCTGGAGCGGCGTGATGACGCAGGACGTGATTGCTCCATTGTTGAAACGCGATCTTTCTGAGAAAGAACGGGTGCTCATCACACGGATCAGCATCGTCGTCATCGGCGCCATGCTGCTGTTCTGGGGTCTGTGGTACGAGACCGACACGAATCTCTGGCAGTACATGGGCATCACCGGAACCGTCTATCTGGCCGGAGTGTTTCCCGTTGTCATCGGCGGCCTGTACTGGAAGCGGTCGAGTTCGGCGGGAGCTTACACGGCACTGCTGAGCGGCCTGACCGCGATCCTCGCACTGCGGCCATGCACGATGAAACTCAATGAAGTTCTGGAGTCCGTCGGGCTGTCGGTTGTTCTGCGCAGCGACCATCTCATCATCGCGTCGTTTCTGACGTCACTGATAAGCTTTGTCGCGGTCTCGCTGCTGTACCCGGACGACAGGTCGCCCGGCACGGTGGCCTCCGACAACGACGCGGCCTCCGACAAGAAGGCGGCAACGAACCAGGGGGAAATGTCGGCATGAGCGGCTGGATGTATCTGTGGATCACTCTGCTGGTGGCCGGCACGTTCGGCATGGTCGGGCTGCTGCTGACCGTGACCGTTGGAGCCGTTTCGGAACTGCGGCAGATGTTGGACGAACTTCAGACGGAATCCGACGAAGCATCGGCCTGAGCAATGCCTATATGACCCGAAGCCGCCGGCATTTCTGATCAGTGTAGCGTCTTCGCCGGCGGCTCTGGATCAAACGAGTTTTCAGAAGACGGTTTCATGGAATCAGAACAGCCTTCGATTCTGCTGGTCGCCGGACGCTTTCAACCGCGCGGTTCGAGTAGCTACACGCTCCGGCTGGCTGAGCGTCTGGCCGACCAGGGCTTTGCGGCGCACATCGTCTGCCCGGACGCGCGGATGATTCCGGCAGCGTTGCGGTCGCGGTTGAGCATCGTGGAATCCGGGCTGCTCGATACATCGCTGCTGCGGTCGCTCAGTGTCCTGCTGACGTCGCGCGACGTCGCGGCGTTCGAGCCGCAGCTGGTACACGTCCAGTCGCGGGCGGCCATTCCGTTCGGCCTGCCCCTGGCTCGCTGGCTGAAGCTGCCCTGCGTGCTGACGGTTCACGACTACCTGTCGCGCTGGGAATCCATCCCGACAGACCCCGCTCTGGTCAAGCGGGTCATCGCCGTCAGCGAGTCGGTCCGCGACGATCTGCAGGAACGCAGCGGCCTCGGCCCGACAACCGTTGAGGTGATCCACTGCGGCGTCTCGGTCCCGGAACCCGGTGATAACTCCGATGTCCTGAACGGCAGCCGGATTCCTGTGGTTGGAACGGCGGGAGCACTTGAGCTGTCGAAGGGCGTGTCGTATTTCCTGGAAGCTGCGCGGCTGGTGATTGATGCCGGCCACGATGTCGAGTTTCTGATCGCCGGTTCCGGTCCGGAAGAACACGCTTTGAGAACGCAGGCACGCACGCTCAAACTCATGGAACGCGTCACGTTCGTTCCTAACCTGCCCGAGTTTCAATCGTCGCTGCGGGCGATGGACATCTTCTGCCTGCCGGCTCTGGTGCAGGGCCTCGGCACCGTGATGCTCGAAGCGATGTCGTTCGGCCGGCCCGTGATCGCGACGGGAGTCGGCGGCGTATCAGCCGTCGTGACCGACGACCGAGCCGCTCTGGCCGTGCCGCCCTCGGACAGCGAAGCACTGGCGGCGCGCATCATCGAACTCCTGAACGACCCGATCCGCGCCCGAGCCATCGGCAACGCCGGACGGCAGCGCGTTATCGAATCCTTCAGTGCCGACCAGATGGTCGAACGCACCGTCGCCGTCTACCGCGACGTCCTGGCTGGCGTCGCGACGGGCGCGATGGAGTAGCACTGGTACCGCACGACCGGAGCCCCGCTCCCGCCCGTCTGAACCCCACTCCTCCGCTTGCCCGGATGATTCACGGAACGTGTCGGGAATCACTTTCCGATTCGCGCTCACTCCTTGTGTGAACACGGTGAGCCGCTGGCCAGAACGGTGGCGGCTTTCTTCCAGAACTCGGTGGAAAACAGAAGCGGGCCAGCGACGGGGCGGTTGTTGAGGAAAACTGCTGGAGTTCCGCCGATCTTGAGTTTGAGGCCCAGCTCGACGTCACGCTGAATCCGGCGGGCGATCTCGGGACCATTCCGCTCAGTGAGATGCGAAATCAGCTCGGCAGGAACGATGTGAGACGCAGTTCGGCAACTTCTTCCTGGATGGCCTCGTCAGTTGGGTTCTGGAGCGTTTCGGCGATGGCCATCCGGACGAACTCTCCGAAACTCTTCCGGGCGCGGCTGAGCTGTTTGCGGTACGACGCTGCAGAGAAATCGTGCTCTGTCTGTTCAGACGCAAGGTTGGCCAGGCTCGCTGAATCGGATTCCGGATGATCAACGGCCAGTTTCAGAACGGTGTAGGCGAAGTTCGTCTCTGAGGCATGCTCGACCCGTTCCAGTTGCCGCCAGGCGACATCGAGCAGGCAGGTTCGCCAGTCGTCATCCCAGCTCGCGTCTGAATCAGCGGCGAGTTCCAGCGAATCGATGTCGACGTCTGCCGTCCTTCGAACTTTGCGCCGTCGCAGTTCCGTGATGGCGGCGTTACGGATGGCCACTTTCAGGTAATCGCGAAAACGACCTCGATTCGCGTTGCGATTTACAAATCCGTCCGCAATCAGTTTCAGCAGAAAGTCCTGCAGGATGTCCTGGGCGAAATCCTCGTCGCGGACCAGCGAGTTGAGATACGAGGTGATTGCGGGTGCGTAGCGCAGGACAAATTTCGATGGATCAGACACGGCATCCTGTCGCGTTGAAATCTGATCGATCCGACGATCGCCCCCGACTCGCAGAGAATCATCATCCGAATCAGTCATTGGGCAGCCTCCGGTGGCGACACGGAACTCTTGTCCGAGAATCCGGCAGTGTCGGTATTGAAGACTTCGTCTGTCTTCCAGAGCCGGATTCCACCACGATTCAGCGACTTGATCCCGGCTGCGGTGAAGCGGCCGTCGGGCGAGATGGCAACTCCAAACAGAGTGTTGTCGTTTCCCGGTAGACGCAGCACGTCGGCACCTGATTTCGCATCGACGACCAGCAGATTGCTGGCAGAGATCGCTGCCAGCAGCTGGTCATCCGGCGACAGTGCCAGGCCGTACGTGCTGATCACCGGAAGCGCATCGTCGATCTGCTCACCTGTTTCGGCGGCAAGACGCAGTACGCCGTCCTGTGTGGCAACAAACAATCGCTGGCCAGCTCGATCGAACACGGCCGCCGGAAACTCAGAGTCGACTCTCTTCGACCAGAGTCTCGACATGGTCTGCAATGAGAAGACCTGCAGCCGATCTCTGCCGCTGACAGCGAGAAACTGTCCGTCGTGCGAAGTCGGGCAGGCAATCACCTCTGACGAAACATCATCAGGAAAGAGCGGGGCAGCGTTCGCTCGAGACGACTCGGCCAGCCAGAGAAAGACCGGTACAGGTTCATTCCAGGGGATCACGGACAGCACCTGCCTGTTATCGGGCAGAAAACTGAGACAGTGAGTTGTGCCTTCAGGTGGCCCATTGACGACGCGAGTCTGTCCGCTTTCGAGGTTCAACAGCGTCGTCCCCCGCCCCTGCCGAGTGCCGACCGCCAGCCATAGGCCGTCGGGTGAAAATGCAACGCATGAGGTTTCGCCAGGAGTTTCCAGAAGCAGCCAGGCTGCTCCGTCAGTCAGGTCCCACAGGATGACGCCGGGAGCCGAGTAACGTGTCGTGACCAGCCAGCGCGAGTCAGGTGAAAAAGCGAGAGATTCTCCATCCGCGTCCGTCGGGATCGTCATTCCAGCCTGCGTCAGTTGCGGCATGTCGATGCGGAATTCAGGAGCCGGTTCTCCCGGCAAATGATTTGCCGATGACAATTGAAACGGGATCAGCGGTTGAAGAGTTGGCGCTGATGTCCGATGGCGTCGTTGAGTGACTTCGGAAGCCGGATCAGACTCGGCCTGCGAACCGTCACTCGTTGATCTGCCTGGACGACCATTCCAGGCGAGTGCAGCCAGCGTCAGGCAGACCGCGATGAACCCAGCGGTCAGCAAGTGCCTTCTCTGCGGACTGTCACCAGATTCCGCGTCGACCTGCTCCTGCGCTGCGACGAGAGCGCGGTCGATCGTTGTCGTCACTGCCTCGGTGACGTCTGCCGGCGGATACGTCTCCACGACGACAGTTGTGTCGACGCTTTGTTCCGGTGTGGATTCGAGAACGGCATCGATCGCCGTCAGCATTTCGCCTGCCGATGAGAACCGACCGACCGGTTCTTTCTGCAGCGCTTTCACAACGATCGCCGCGACACGTTCGTCGATTGCCGGGTCGATCGTGCGCGGATCAGGAACTGACTTTGAGCAGTGACTGAACATGACCTGCAGCGCCGTCGCACCTTCAAACGGCGGTCGCCCGGTCAGCAGGTGAAAGCAGGTCGCGCCCAGGGAATACAGATCGCTGCGTTCGTCGAGACTTTCAGAGCGGCACGCTTCTGGACTCATGTAGGAAACTGTGCCGGCCGCTCCGCGTCGCGACGATGTCGACGTTTGTGAGTCTCCGCTGAAGCGAACAAGTCCGAAGTCAGCAATCTTGACCGTGCCGGAATCGCTCAGCAGCAAATTGGCCGGCTTCAGATCACGATGAAGAATGCCCGCGTCGTGAGCCGCCTGGAGTCCACGACAGACATCCCGCGCGATCTTCAGAGCGTCAATCCACGAAAAGCATCCGACTTGCCGGAGGCGATCGAGGACGCTGCCGCCGGAGAGAAACTCCATCGAGATGAAATCCCCGTTCTCGTCCTGATCGAGATCGTGGACGGCCACGACGTTGGGGTGCGACAGGCGGGCAGCCGCGCGTGCCTCTCGCAGCAGTCGCTGATGTTCGTCTGCGTCCTGGCCAGTGTGGCGGAGGTACTTCAGCGCGACTCGGCGCTCAAGCCGATGATCGATCGCCTCGAACACCGTGCCCATGCCACCGCTGCCAAGTTCCCGCACAACTTCGTACCGTCGGCGACCGGCCTGGTCGGTGGCTGTCGTTAAATTGTCACTCATTTCCGCGAACGCTGCCGGTTGATCTCACAAGTCGCTCGGACGTGGTTCGACCGAGCAGGCATGGCATACTAACCAGAAGCCGGTACGTTCCTCATGCGAACACCTGCCGCTTTGGAAAAACTTCGTTGCACGGTGTTGTCTGAATCTGACTTCGTGAGTTTCGAGACGACGTTCAGCTGAGCCCGTCAGGAAACAGCACGTTGGACGTCTCCAACGGTCGCGGACCTGTCGTCTTCAATGCCATTCCGAAAGCTGGACTCGAACGAGTAGACCGCCAGGACCGGACATTGCGCTTCGTGGACGACGTTTTCCGTTGTGCAGCCGGAGAGGATGTCTTTCCAGCAGGTGTGGCCCTGCGTTGTCATCGCGATCAGGTCGGCGGATTTCTGTTCGGCCACGTCGAGAATGTCGTCGACTACGTCTTCTCCTCGCGCCAGCCAGTTCCAGTTCCAGGCGTCGTCCTGTGGGTAAGTAATGTCGGGACGCGTCATCGGTTGAGGGCCGACGTGCATGACGGTCAGCTCGGGAGCGGTCCTGGTGTTCGGCAGGGCACGCAGCATTTCCGCCGTCAGGTTGAGCGCCGTCTGCGGCGACGGAACATTGTCGACGGGAATGACGACACGCCGCAGTGACGAACGGCCATCCGTCGCGTCGACAAACCCCTGCGACTTCGCCGGAACGAACAGAGTGGCTGCGTGCGACCTCAACGCAACACGCGTCGCGACCTCCGGATGGAACCAGCGGTCAATGCCATGTCGCTGGTGCGTCGAGAGAACGATCAAATCTTCCTCGTGATCGGCGAGGTAGTGCAGGATGCCGACTTCCGGGGCGGCGGCCCGGAGACTCAACTTGCGAATCGTGATTCCCAGCGAAGCAACATCCTGCTGTGAGGCGTTGCGCGGCAGGACTCCCCATTCAATCAGCGTACGGGTCACCGATGGGAAACGGTCGAGGTCCGACGGATTAGGCTGCGACTCGATGTGCACAATGTCGAGTTCGGCCCGCGCTGCGACGGCGAGTTTCAGCGCGTGAGCAAAGGCCCCGTGGCTGTCCGGACTCAGGTCAGTTGGATGCAGAATTCGCTGCAGATGCGGAAAGGGATGAATCGCGGCATTCATGACAGGTCTCCTTGATCTGTTGTTTCTGAGTTGCGGCTGAGATTCCCTTCGGCTCGCCGGCTGCTTGCCGCTGTTGGTCAACCGGAGTCGTGTGACCATTCCGAGAGGTTCATCGCAAACTGGTGTCCGTCGGTGAGTCGAATGTCAGCGTCTTTCCAGTGAAGTTCCGCCTGGTCGAGGTCAAGGCTTCGCGGCAGTACATAAACCAGCAACGTTCCTGACGTCAGCGAGAAGAGCTTCGTGCGAGCGTCCTGCTTGCGGCAGACGGAACCGTCAAACGCGTCGCGGACAAACGAGTACCCGGTCACGCGGACAATGCCGCCTTCGAACGCTTCAACTTCTCCTACAAAGAAACGGCTCTCATCACGTTCAAACAGACGGCGATGAACCACGAGCAGCCGGTCGCCCGGTTCCAGCAGACTCAGGGACATGGCGGTTCCTTTTTGCTTTGAGGAGTTCACATGCCGGGACCGTTCCAGGACAACCGGCAGCGTCACACGCAAGAATCAGCATCACGACTGGCAACTCCCATGCCGGCCTTGTGTCTGGCACGGCAGTCGCTCAATGGTTCTCCTGTCCTTTGCGAAACGGGAGGTACAACCATGACTGCCATCCATCACCACCATCCGATTGAGTACGTGCTGGCCACAATCATCTTCCTGCTGGCCCTGCTGCTGTCCGCAACGATGGCGCTCTAGCGCCGGTCGGACGGCGTCTGGGCAGGCCTTGCTGCAAGAGAGCGGGCCATCAGTCGAATTCGCACAGTGCGTGTGCGGGATTGGTCACGACGGCACTCGTCAGTGCTTGCCTGCCTCGGTAGCGGGACGTCGGCAATCGCACGGTTTCTCAGAGTCACACGGGTGCGGCTGCATCGTCCGGTGGTGCGTTTCCTCCTGCTGGTCCGCTCTGCTCGCCGGGCTCGGTCGGCTCTCTGGTCGCAGATAGTTCGTTTGGAGACGCAACAAGCTCACGGTCTTCGATCTCTGCTGCCAGGCGGGCGACACGCTTTGCGAAGTAGTACATGCGTTTGAGGTGCTCCATAATCTCCGACTCCAGCCGGTAAGCGGCGAGACGGTGGGGAGCGGTTGCGGCCAGACGCTTTGACAGATGGTCTTCCGCCAGAGCCACGAGCCGGTTGATTTCGGCTTTCGCCTCGATCACGTCGAGGGCGACCTCCGCGTCCTGGTCGGTCAGGGCTCGAACAGCGTGTTCGACGGCCCAGCAGACTTCGTGATGAATGGCTGTCAGAACTTCTTCCGTCGCCGAACTGATGATCAGCCGTGCTTTCAATCGCTGCCGGCCTGCCAGAACCAGGTCCGTTTCAATCAGGTCGCCCGTGTTTTCAAAGTAGTTTGCCGCGAGCAGGTAGTCGTGCACTCGCTGCGACTGAGTGTTCGAAAGCGTCTGCTGTGACAATCGACCGAGGTACGTCACGATCGCACCGTGCAGTGAGTCGACATCGTCATCCAGTTTCTCCAGATGCTGCAGTGCGGCCGCGTCGCCTCGCAGCGCTGCAGAAAGCCCGCCGCGTACCATGTGCAGTGCGGCGACGCCCAGCCGACCCAGCTCGCGACGGACCGAGTCAATCGCGAGGCTCGGGGTCTTGAGCAGGATCTCGTCGAGGTATTTCGGTTGTGCCGTTTCCGAAGCCACTTCCGGTCGGTCGGGGATGAGCCAGACGGCGAAGCGGGCCAGCGGCGTCACAAACCAGATGAAGATGGCCGTGTTGGCCACGTTGAAAATCGTGTGCGCATCGGCGATCTGTCGCGGGACATCGTCCGTCAATTGTTCCACTGCCCAGGCCAGGCGATCAACAAAGCCGATCCACAGCAGGACGCCCAGCGAGTTGAAGATTACATGGACGCATGCGGCTCGAATGGCGTCGCGCGGCTTGCCGATCGATGCCAGCAGCGCGGTCACACAGGTTCCGATATTCGCGCCCAGAACGAGCGGAATGGCCTGGTCGAGCGTGATCAGTTGCTGGCTGGCCAGCACGATGATCAGCACCGTTGTTGCCGACGAACTCTGGATCACCGCCGTAAACGCGGCAGAGAGCAGAACGCCCAGCAACGGGTTGTCGAGCCTCTGGGCGGCGTCGATGAACGGCGGAAAGTCGCGGAGCGGTGATGTGGCATCACTCATCAGATTCATGCCGAAGAACAGCAGCCCGAATCCGAACAGCATCGCCCCGTACTGTCGCAGCCGTTCCGTTCTCGCCAGAAACTGTAGCCCGAAGCCGAGGGCTACGAACGCCAGCGCGGCCTTCGTGATTTTAAAGGCAATGATCTGTGCGGTGATCGTTGTGCCGATTTCGGCGCCCATGATCACGCCGATCGCCTGCGACAATGACATTAAGCCGGCGGAGACGAATCCGACGACCAGCACTGTCGTGACGGACGACGACTGGATCACCGAGGTCACGAGAGCGCCGGCGAGCACACCGGTGAAGCGGTTCGCCGTCAGCTTCTCCAGTGTTGACTTCATGCGTTCGCCGGCGATGGACTTGAGCGTACCCGTCATCTGGTCCATCCCGAAAAGGAACAGTGCCAGGCCGCCAAACAAAGTCATCGCCATCGTTACCGAGAAGCCGGCATCTTCCGCCGCAAGCACATTCATCCGGAATCCTCGTGAGAGTGTCGCGGCACCTTAATCGTCTCTTCATAAAAGGTGAACGCGATTCGCAGCCACGGCGGAATCACAAATGGCGGCTGGCGAATGCTTGAATGCTGACGAGCGTTTGCCCAATGTCGCTCATCAGAATTCCATCGCCGTAGAGGGCCGTCCGGAGTGAGTGCCGGAGTCATTGTCTGAGTTTCGGGCGGAGTCGGATCGTTTGTGACGCGCTCCCGTTCCCGCCACGATGTCCCGCAGGCTGGCCTGCCCGAACGGCCTGTCCGAACGGCCTGTCCGACGAGACTGGCCGCGGTGGGTTGATACTCGATGTGTTGTTGCCCGGAGCGTTCTTGGTCGGCCATGCTCTGTTCGCTTTGCCATGCAGAACCGCAACGGCGGGAGACTCGACTGAAATGAATCGTCCAGTGACGGGGGCCGTCGAACGCGAACCATTGTCGAGCACTCAGATGCTGCTGACCGTGCTCGGTCTTGTGTTTCTGGTCGAGTTCGTGGTGATGTTTCTGCTGCTGCCGGAAATGCTGCCGGACGGCACATCAGATTCGGCTGAGGCACTTCTCGATGCGACTCTGCTGACGCTGGGGCTCGCCCCGCTGCTGTGGTTTGTCATCGTACGGCCGCTGCGGCAGACCGCCGTGGGCGAGCGGGCACGCGCGGCGTCCGTCATTACGACGGCCGCCGATGGGATTCTGACGATGGACCGCCAGGCGATGATTCATTCGGTGAATCCGGCGATGGAACGCATCCTCGGCTGGCCTTCCGCAGAACTGATTGGGGAGCCGATCACGCGGCTCTTCACCGACGACTTTCGCGAGCGATGCGTCGACTTGCTGATCGAGATGGGAGCCGGCTGGCGCAGTGGTGTCCCGCTGGGGAACGTCCCGGAAATCGAAACGTTTGGTCGGTCGCAAAGCGGTGAAGCCGTGCCGCTGACCGTGTCGCTCAGCTCGTTTGTGACGGAAGACGAGCAGTTCATCACCGTGATCGCTCACGACCTGACGCAGCGGCGCCGAGCGGAGGCCGAGATTGCCGCGCGAGCCCGACAGCAGGCCGCCGTCGCTCAGCTCGGGCAGCGCGCCCTGGCCGGGATTCAGTTGCCCGATCTGCTTGTCGAAATTTCCCGCCGCGTCCATGAAACGCTGGACGTCGACGGCTGCATCATTCTCGAACGGAACGCGTCCGACACGGTGTTCGTTCGAGCTTGTGCGGGCGACGTCGTTGAAGCGGTCTGTCGTCGGCAGTTTCTGCTGACTCCCTCGGACTGCGAACTCTGGCTGCCCTCCGAGCTGACTTCGCACGATCTGCTCTCTGAAGGCCTTCCGCCGTCCGAACTCGTCGCAGCACTGCGGGCAACCGGGCTGACAGGTGTCACCAGTGTGTTGATCGAGCGGCCAGGCGGCGTCTTCGGAGCCTTGCTCGCCTGTCGCGTTCACGGGACGTCGCCTGGTCGCGACGCGCGCGATTTTCTGCAGTCCGTTTCCAACGTCATCGGCTCAGCGCTGCAGCGCGAACGCGCTGAGCAGGAACTGCGCGAGAAGGAAGCTGTCCGGGCCGAGCAGATGTCGCTGCTTGCTCAGGTCGCGACTGGTGTCGCGCACGAGATCCGCAATCCACTGACGTCGGTCAAGATGATCTGTCAGACGCTGCGTGAAGAACTGGACGATGACTCGGCCGGCGCTCGGGACTGCGATGTGATGGTCGAAGAGATTCTGCGGATGGAGCAGTCTCTCAATGTGTTCCTCGACTATGCGCGACCGCCGCGAGCGAAATTCGGAACGATTTCCATGACGGAACTGTTTGGACATGCCGCCACGCTGCTTGAACGACGCTGTCAGAAACAGGAGGTGGCGCTTGCGATTGAGCCGCCCGAACCAGCACTTTTCGTTTCCGGTGACGGCGGGCAGTTGCAGCAACTGCTGCTGAATCTGGGACTCAACGCGCTGGCTGTCATGCCCGACGGCGGGCGACTGACGTTCTCTGCCCGACAGACAGACGACGATGTCGAGATCACGGTCAGCGATACCGGCCCCGGTGTGCCGGACGAGTTGCGGGAACGGATTTTCGAGCCATTCTTTACGACACGGGAAACCGGTGTTGGGCTGGGGCTTGTCATTTGCCAGCGTATCGCGAACGAGCATCACGGGACGCTGGAACTCCATCCGCAATCGGCCGGCGCCTCGTTCGTGCTCCGGCTTCCCGTCGCGTCTGATCAGTAATTTCTGTTTGAGGATCCAGTTGCTACGCTCGCCAGAGCGTGGAGGCCCATCGTCGTGCGGCGGTAGCGACGGTCGGAGCCGGGGGCTCAAATAACGCGTAGTCTCAGCCGCTGTCGTTTGTTTGCCGGAACACCAGAACGCAATGCCGACACTTCTTCTGATCGACGACGAATCTGCCATTCAGCACGCATTCCGCCGGGCGTTTGAACGCAGCGGGATCGGCGTCGAAGTGGCGTCGCGCGGAATCGAAGGTCTCAAGCAGGCCCGCTCTCTGCAGCCGGACGTGATCATCATTGACGTTGGCCTGCCGGACATGTCCGGTCTCGACGTTTACCGGCAGTTGCTGGAGTTTGACGCGCGAACGCCGGTCATCTTTATCACCGGCCACGGCTCGACAGAGACCGCCATCGAAGCCGTTCAGCTTGGCGCGTTCGATTATCTGTTCAAGCCGCTGGAACTCGCCGACGTCCGGACGCTTGTCGAACAGGCTGTCCGCATCAGCCGGTCGATGCGCGTCCCCGCACTGACAACGGCATTGGCGGACATTGCCGAGCAGAACGTTGACCTGCTGGTTGGACGCTGCAACGCCATGAAGAACGTGTACCGGGACATCGGTCGCGTGGCCGCTCGCGACGTCACCGTTCTGATTCTCGGCGAAAGCGGGACGGGCAAGGAACTGGTCGCCCGCGCGATCTTTCAGCACAGCCAGCGGCGCGAAGGCCCGTTCCGCGCGGTCAACTGCGCGGCGATTCCGGAAACGCTGCTTGAAAGCGAACTGTTCGGTCACGAACGCGGCGCTTTCACTGGAGCTGAGGAGCGGCGGATTGGCCGGATTGAGCAGTGCGAAGGCGGCACGCTGTTTCTCGATGAAATCGGAGACATGACTCCGCTGACGCAGGCCAAGATTCTGCGGTTCCTGCAGGAGCGGGAGTTTGAACGGGTGGGCAGCAGCCAGTCCATCAAGGCCAACGTGCGCGTCGTCGCGGCGACAAACCGCAATCTCGAAGACATGGTGGCGTCTGGTGAGTTCCGCGCCGACCTGTTTTACCGCCTGAATTCCTACACGATTCAACTGCCACCGTTGCGCGACCGCGAAGCCGACATCGATCTGCTGGCCGAGCATTTTCTGCGGCGTTTCGCCCGCGATCTGGCACGCGATGTGACAACGATTGCCCCGGAGGTTATCGAGAAGTTTCACGCCTATCCGTGGCCGGGCAACGTTCGTGAGTTTGAGAGCGTCATTCGGCAGGCGCTGCTGACGAGCACCGGTCCCGTCCTGCTGTCGGAGTTCCTGCCGGAATCGCTGCTGAGTTTCGACGGACAGCCGGCTTCGACCGACTCACTCGACGGTCTGATCCACAGCCAGCTCGCGGCGCATCCCGAGTCGGCCTACGCGGCCGTCATCGGAGAAGTCGAACGGCAACTGCTGACGATCGTTATGCAGCAGTGCGACGGCAATCTCTCGCAGGCCGCCCGGACACTCGGGATCACTCGCGTCACGCTGCGAAACAAGCTGCGTGAGCTGGACGAGAATGCGGACGACGAACCAGCTGACGATTGATGCTCGTTACGACTGCCGCTTCGAGCTGTTCTTCTGCTCGACTTCTTTGAGCGCTGCCCGGATCGCGTTGATGTCGGCTCGCGACATCGATTCGTCCGATGAGAGCAGGTTCAGCACGAGTGACGAAACTCCCTGGTCGAACAGCACGTCACGCAGGTCTTCGACAACATTCGACTGCACTTCCTCACGGGAAACCAGCGGGCGGTAGACATAAGCCCGCCCGACCTTTTCGCGTTTGAGCACGCCCTTCTTCCGCTCCAGCAGACTGAGCGTCGTCATCACCGTCGTATAGGCCAGGTCACGGTCGAGATTATCACAAACATCCTGCACCGTTCCTTCACCGAGGTGCCACAGAACGTTCATGAGTTCGAGTTCGTAACGTGTCAGACGCTGGTCCATGAATCCCTCGCAATCAAGACTCAGTTTGATTGAGTTTCAGTTTTACACGCAGAGCGTCTCGTTTCCACGCTGCCGCTGCGTGGCGAGGCGTCGTGTCAGTCCCAATACTCGCCATCACTGCTACCACTGTAGTAAATCAGCCCGGAAATGGCAAACACACGCAGGGAGTCTCCGGAGGGATTCGACGATCAGGACGATCCCTCTATCTGTGTTTGAGGCCGCCAGTCATCACGTCGCGAAACGCTCCTCACTTCGCTGAAACCCATCGAGCAATCAGTCATCGCCCACCGCACACTGCGAGAACTGCCGAGTATATCGGGTTTACCGGACCTCAGGACGTCGCTTGAGCCTGCTTTCGGAGCGGAAATCCCACTCGCTTTGAGAGCGGAATCGCCATCTGCCCGCCCGCAGTGCAGGATGATTCCTGAATTTCTCCAGGAATCCTCAGGAGAACGTGGCGATTCCCACTTGATGCTGACGTACTACGTTCATAGTCTGCGAGAGGTGCGACATGCATAGTAGGTGGGTCTGTGTGAATCAGCTCCCTGGCCACAATGACCGGCTTCGGATTCAGAACGACATCTTCTTTGGACGGACATTTTCCTGGTGGAGGTATTGCGATGAAGGTTGAGAACTGGCTGTTGTCTCTGTCTGGCCTGCGTCAGGCCGCACGAAAACTCTCCGGCGGAAGTCCGCGACGGCGACGAAATACTTCAGCGTCGAGCCATGCTGTGGCTCAGATTCTGGATGCTCGCGTGTGCCTGAGTGTTGACTCGGTCATCGATCCCGTGAGCGGCGCACTGACCGTCACGGCGGACGGCTCCCGAACGATCGACGTCGACCGGAACGACGCTGGCCATGTCAGTGTGAACGGAACGTCGACGGAGATTTCTGCAGACGACGTCACCGAACTGCATGTGATCGGCGATGTCTCAAACAACCGCATCAATCTGTCGGCGGTCAACTCAACGACATTCCCGAACCTGACTGGAGTGTCCGTCGACGGTGGCGACGGTCGGGACTACATCGTCGGCAGCGATTTCGACGACAGCATCAGAGGCGGACTGGCCAATGACACGATCTATGCCGGGTCTGGTGACGACGATCTCTTTGGCGACGACGGAGACGATCTCGTCCACGGCGGCCTTGGAGACGATCACCTCGACGGCGGGCTCGGCGCCAACGTACTCGACGGAGACGACGGGATCGATTTCGAGGAACACGGCTTCTCCGGCGATGTCGACGAGCATCAGGTCGCCTCGCTGACCGATGCGGGTTCGGCAGCGACCGGGACAGCGCGGTACTCGCAGGATGACGACCACAGAAACCGCGTGACGCTGAGCGTTCAGGTTCAGAACGGCACGCCAGGCGTCCACGACATTACGGTCGGCGGGTTCGTCGTCGGCCAGGTCACCGTCGACGCCACCGGTTCAGGGACGGTGAGGTTCTCCAGCAATCCCGGCAGTTCGGGAGCACTCCTGCTGAACTCCGGCCTGCCATCGATCCATGCTGGCGTTGACGTCCAGGTGGGCACACTGACCGGCACGTTCGGCAACGTGGTCATCGGCGGCGGAAGCAGCACCAGCAGCGACTCGGAGACACAGTTGCGAGCCAGTCTCAACGGCCTGACGAGTGCTTATGGTCGAGCGGAGTACAGCGTCGAGTACGAGCACGGTCGCTTCGAATCACAGTTCGAAGTCGACCTCTACGCTGCCATCCCGGGATCGACCTATGACGTCTCGATCAACGGTTCGGTCGTCGGTTCGGTCACGATCAATTCCCGAGGACGCGGCAAGCTTGAGTACAAGGACTTTCCGCACGAAGCCGGAGAACTTCCTTTCCCTGCTGGTTTCATTACGCCGGTTGCCGCTGACACGATCGACGTCGGCGGCATCGTGAGTGGCTCACTGATCGTCAGGCAGCACGACTGACAAACAGCAGACCGAAAAACTCCGATCGCGGCTTGGTGACGGATCGCGAAGCCGCGACTTCAAGACGACTCAAACTACCTGCTTAATCTCAGAGGAGAAAACGATGTATCACACTGCCTCCTGCCGGCGCGATTCGACGAAGGTCCTCAACAGACCGATTCGCATGCTGATCCTGACGCTGACAGGCTCGCTTTGCCTGACGACGACGGCTTCGGTGTTCGCTGCACACAATCAGTCACTGGCCGTTGCGGCGATCCGGGCGTTCGACCGCAATCACAATCAGCGGCTCGACACATCCGAGTTCCGTTCGCTGCGAATCCGCATGCGTGACCTGTTCGATGGAGACAGCGTTCCGTCGACCGTCATTCTTCGCGCCGCACCAGAGTACCGGGCGATCTACTCAGCCGCCGATCGCGACCGCTCGGTGAGCCTGACCAGTTCTGAGTCGCAGGCAGCGGCCGCTGTTCTGTCAGCACTGTCACCCGCCGGAGATCGGCGATTCAGCCGGCGATCGTCTCACGCTCGAAGTTCGCGCGAGCTTCGTCCGTCGAACACCAGATCAATCGGACTCGGGGTAATGTCGCGACAGGCTGGCACAGCATTGACAGTGCGCGGCACGTCCAACGGAACGAGACACACGTCTGCGTCCAGCCGGTCGATCCCGGTCGCGTCTGTCCGAAACGACCTGCAGGCCAGATATCGAGCAGCACAAGAGCAGTTCGAGGCCATGCGTGCGCGAATGCGTCTGGAAGCCGAACTTCGCCGCCGCGGCATCGAGGTTTCCGACGACGTGCAGAATCCACAGAGCCAGCCGTCGCGTCACTCCAACAGGGACGATTCGCTTCTTCGGAATGACTCGAAGGAAGGCAATGACGGCTCCCGTTCAGGCGAGGCAGGTTCCCGCAGCAACGACGACTCAACTTCACGATTCGAAGATCACAGCGATGACGATGGTGAGAGTGACCATCACCGAGCTACGTCCGTGGATGATTCCGGTGTGAGCGCCACGGACCGTTCGAGCGGCAACTCAGGATCAGTCGGCGGCAGTTCGGGATCGGGCAGCACCGGCTCCGGCACTTCCGGCGTGAGCGGGCATCACGAGGAACACGAAGGACACGGGGAAGGCCATCATGAGGAACATGGAAAACACCATGAAGACCATGACGATGATGGTGACGACTGAGCACCCTTGCGGAATTCGAGCGTGCCGGCCTGGCCACTCGACACCAGCGCCGTGAGGGATTGCAGAGACTCTCACTTTGCCGGCTCTCGAATGACGAACGATTCGAGAGCCGGCTTCAACTTCCTGCACGGTCACGACAGCGTTCAGGCCCGTCAATCAGTAACGCCAGGCAATTCAGACGTCACGAATCTGAACCTGTCGCCTGGCTGTAATCATCAGGCATGACCGGGATGTGATGCTCATGCTGCGGGGTCTTGAACCAGTCTGGTTCGTAGTCGCGGACATCAATTCCCAGCGAGTGCAGAGCGTTCGCGGACCACTGGGGCCAGGGAGACACCAGTGCGACCCGGGACGTGGCCGAGTCCACGGGAACTCGCAGAAGCGGGCAGAGCACAAGAGCTGCCAGAACGATTGCGAACTGCCGCCAGGCCGCTCCTCTGACCGTGCGGTTCTTCCATTCGCTGGCCGCGATCGCAGCAACCCGGTCCTGAATCCAGCTCTGCCGTTGCCAGAGAAACTCCAGCGTGCCATCGTGATCCGGTGCAGCACCGCCGCTTCCCTCGGCCAGCCTCAAAAGACTGCACAGATAGGCCTGAGCCTCGACAGAATCGTGAATCGCCAGCTGGTCACAAACGAGTTCCCGCGAACGATCCAGCTGAGCAGACAAGTGGCGAACCAAAGGGTGAAACCAGAAGGCCACGTCCAGCAGTTTCTGCAGAAACAGTTGAATCGGATGCTGACGCGACAGATGGATGAGTTCGTGCCGAATGACGAGTGCGACCTCGACCCTTGGAAACTCCAGTACCGCTTCCGACAGGACAACCATTGGCCGGTGAAACTGCCAGCAGAATGGCCCCGCAACGAACGGTGACGACCGTAGAAGGGGCTTCCCCGGACCACTCGTTCTGGTGCGGTCGGTTTCGTACTCCCAGATCTCCTGGACATCAACCGCTTCGGCACTGATCGGACTCACGTGCCTGCTGAGAAATCGGAACGTTCGAATCCAGCCGGCAAGCAGCTTTGCCAGAGAGAGCACCACACCGGCGGCCCAGACGGCAACAACCACCCAGGCCAGGCGGGCAAACTCGGTGGTCCCTGTTGTCGTCAGAACGCTGTTGAGCCAGGACCTGGGCAGCAGTCGGAGACAGGGAAGTGCCAGGACGGCCGGAATGACAACGCAGACTGACAGCAGACAGGAAGTCCAGATCCTCTCGGAAATCGGTCCACTCATGCTGTTGCGGCGTGCGAGCCATGACGTCAGCCCGACCAGCAGAGTGATCTGCACAGTCAGTGAGAACACGACTTCCAGAACCTGAATCGGGTTCATAAGTATCCCCACGACTTCAGAAGACCGATGAGCATATCGAACTCGCTTGAAAGCATCGCGACCTCACTCAGCCTGTCGTGTCCCGTGGCTACGATAGGTCGTACGGTCAATGGACGTGGGAATGAAACTGACGTGACCATCGCCCCAGAGAAAGAATGCGCCGTCGCTGTGTCGGCTTGAGAACTCGCTCTCGTCGGCTCCCTCTGCCCCCGGCGGATTGTTGACATAGCCCGCCACGCGGGACTGCGCCTCCTCGCCCTGATAGAGGAACCCGAACCAGGTGGCCGGCAGCTGGCTGGCCGCGCGTTCTCCGACAAACATCGTATTACTCAACCCGGCTTCGATATCTGCGGTGCGAAAGGACCGGTTTCGAACAAACGCCCCGTCGCCTTCAAGAACGGTTCCGTCCGGGTCGAGCGTGCCAAAGACGCTGACATAGTTCGAGTGAGGAAGTTCCATCAGCACAGGATGGGGTACCGAGTGGTCTCGCAGTTCCCAGTGATAGGGAGCCACATCTGACGGACACTGAAATGGCTTCAGGTTGAACTGTGAAATCGGAGCATGTTGCGGAGCATCGAGAGTTGCCTCGAAGCAGATCCTGTTAAAGGCGTCATGCTGGTCGAGCAGCGGGAGCAGGCCGTTGGACCAGGCGTACGCTGAGGACTGCATGTGATCGTCACGCCAGCCCGGCGGAAAGGTATTCAACAGGTCATGGTACGCGTGGAGGGCGAGGCCGATCTGCTTCAGGTTGTTTGAGCATTCCATGCGGCGAGCCGCCTCTCTCGCAGCTTGAATTGCGGGCAGAATCAGGGCGACAAGGACGCCAAGCACGGCCATGACGACCAGAAGTTCCAGGATCGTCAGGCCCCGTCTTCGCGCAGCGCCCACCCGGCCCCGACGTGCAGCCGTGGTATCGGAATCGTCAAACGCTTCGCACTGGTGGGGCACAGCAGTAACTCGGGCAGGTGTCAGAGTCGAGTGAGCGGGCGGAAATGCATTTTCCATTCCGGCGCACCGCTTCAGAGAGAATCTCTGAGAATTCCGCTGCCTGTGGTCAGTTACTGACCGGGCAGCGGTCAGCAGGTAACCAGCGGTCGCCCGATCCTGTGAGCTTCCTCGCGATTGTCTGGCACGTCATTTCGAAGATCGGGGCCGATTTCTCGGCGTCCTGTTACAGAACTTTCGCAATCGTCCAGAAAGATATCCCGTGGCACAGTGATTGCCTGTGTCGACTGGAACATCTCATTGGAGCTGCAATGAAATGCTATTTCTGTAGTAAATTGTGAGCGTCTCGCTGCAGACTCCCGCGAACTGGGTTCCCCCAGTCTTCCGTCAATTTTCCGGAGCAAAGTGCAATGCGACTGAATCCCTGGCTGCTTGAACTTCAGTGTCGTTTGACTCGTCGCAGGAAGACGCGACGGCGTCGTGGCTTGTCAGGCAGGTATGCTGAGAAGATGGAAGATCGGACGCTGTTGAGCGTGACGAATATGTTCAATGCCGGGACGGGCCTGCTTGAGGTTTCCAGTGACGCGGATGACGCGATTGCCGTCGCTGAAAGCGGGGGGAACGTCACCATCAACGGAAGTGACACAGGAGTTGCCGCTGCGGACGTTGTGTTGCTCGACGTGACAGGCGGTCCGGACGGCAACGCGATCGACCTCAGCGGCGTCACAGCAGCGGCATTTCCGAACCTGACGGATGTTGATGTCGACGCTGGAGCGGGAGACGACTCGGTCGTCGGCAGCGAGTACGACGATTCGATCCTCGGCGGTGACGGGGACGACAGTGTCGATGGCGGAGACGGTGACGACATCATCGTCGGCAACTCCGGCAGCGACACACTGCATGGCGACGGCGGTTTCGATTCGATCTCCGGCGGAGCGGGGCGCGACAATCTTGATGGCGGTGCCGACGACGACTTCCTGCGCGGCCAGGGAGCGTCGGGGGATACATTGACCGGCGGGATGGGTGACGACACGCTCGACGGCGGAAGCGGGAATGACCGGCTTGAGGAGACGGCCGACACGGATCTGACACTGGTTGATGGTCAGCTGAGCGGCATGGGAACCGATATGCTGCTGTCCGTTGAGATTGCCGACCTGCGCGGCGACGACGGGCCGAACATGCTGGATGCAACGGGTTTTTCCGGAGCGGTCACGTTGAGCGGCGGGCAGGGTGACGACAGCCTCATGGGCTCGTCCGATCGCAATCAGCTTTACGGTGGCGATGGGGACGATTCGATTGTCGGTGGAGATCTCAGCGACGGGGTTTCCGGCGGAAACGGTAACGACCTGATCGACGGGCGAGGCGACGATGACAACCTGCGTGGCCTCGGCGGCGACGACACCATTATGGGCGGCGACGGGGAGGATCTGCTGCGTGGAGCTGCCGGACGTGACCATCTTGATGGTGGCGCTGACGACGACGTGCTGAAGGGGCAGGGAGGCTCGGGTGATTTTCTCACAGGCGGCGACGGTGATGACACGCTCGTTGGCGGCGCAGGAAACGATCGTGTTGTCGAGAGCGGCGACATGGATTTCGTGCTGGTTGACGGCCAGCTGACAGGCCGTGGGACGGACCGTCTGGTGGGCGTGGAGCGGGGGCAACTGTCAGGAGGAGCCAGTGCGAACATGCTCGACGCGTCGGGCTTCAGCGGGGCAACCACGCTCGATGGCGGTGCCGGCGATGACTCCATGATGGGCGGTGCTGGCGACGATTTCATTCGAGGCAATGCCGGTGACGACACGATCGAAGGGGGCGCCGGAAACGATGTTCTGAACGGGCAGGAAGGCAACGACGATCTGCTTGGCGGCGACGACGACGATCGCATCATGGGCGGAGCTGGATCGGACACGCTGGAGGGTGACGCGGGCCACGACGATCTCAATGGCGAAGAGGACGACGATCTGCTGATGGGCGGCGACGGCAACGACAGCCTCGACGGCGGCTTGGGCATGGACGAAATCATGGAGACGGAAGATGCCGACTTCATGCTGACCGATACCTCGCTGAACGGTGCAGGCAACGACAACCTGTCCGGCATCGAGATGGCATCGCTGAGCGGCGGCACGAGCGCGAACATGCTCGACGCCTCGGGATTCTCCGGCTCGACGACACTCGACGGCGGAGCAGGCAAT
>Ga0209273_10001350_pt1 | contig 22458 bp, 21 predicted proteins | sample tdAd471_FD_187126 | JGI IMG/M metagenome (GOLD analysis project Ga0209273, IMG submission 187126) | Marine sediment microbial communities from the Atlantic coast under amendment with organic carbon and nitrate - tdAd47.1 (SPAdes)... | ecosystem: Environmental > Aquatic > Marine > Coastal >...
GCCCAACAGGTGCCCCGTTGTCGATTTCGTGGAACTGACCATCAGTTTGTCGGCGGCGTCCCCAAAAGTCCTGCGGATGCCAACCGTTTCGCCGATGTCTCCGGCTGGCGTCGACGTTCCGTGCGCATTGAGGTATTGGATGTCGGACGGATCGATGCCGGCATCTCGAATGGCGGCGCTCATGCATTTGCGCGCACCTTCACCGTCAGCGGGAGGCAAAGTAATGTGGTAGGCGTCGCCGCTCATGCCAAAGCCTATGAGCTCTGCATAGATCCTCGCGCCGCGCGCACGGGCGTACTCGAGTTCCTCCAGCACGACGCAACCCGCTCCGTTGCTCAGCACAAAGCCATCGCGATCGACATCCCAGGGCCGGCTTGCCCCTGCCGGGTCGTCGTTGCGAGTGGACATGGCGCGAGCAGAACAGAATCCACCCATCGCCAGCGGTGTCGTTGCATACTCGGACCCGCCCGCAAGCATCACGTCGGCATCGCCGTGTTCTATACATCGTCCCGCGAAACCAATGGCATGTGTCGACGTCGCGCAGGCCGTGACAATGGAGATATTCGGTCCGGTTATGTGTTGCAGAATGCTGACCTGGCCCGACGTCATGTTGATGATCGAACCGGGTATAAAAAACGGCGAGACCTTGCGCTGACCGCCAGCAAGTAACTTGTCGTGATTGTCCGCGATGAACTTGATGCCGCCGATCCCGGATCCCATCATCACGCCGATACGATGCCCGTTGTCCGCGGTAATCTCGAGGCCGGAATCGCGAATCGCATCAACGCTGGCGGCAACACCGTAGTGTATGAACGGGTCATTCTTGCGTTGATCTTTCGGTGACAGGTAGTCACCGATCTCGAAGCCCTTTACCGTGCCGGCAATTTGAGTCGGAAAACTGCTGGCGTCGAAATCCTCAATGAGACCGATGCCCGAGTTTCCTTCGCGGACATTTCGCCAGGCATCATCCAGCCGGCTGCCTACCGGTGAGACGATACCCATGCCGGTAATCACAACGCGTCGCTTGCTCAAGTTATTGCCGTGAGGATTTGGCAGACCTGCCAGTCAGAATAGGTGAGACGGGCGCGGCAATCTACGAAAAATCGCCGCGCCCTGAAGATCAATTCTCGCTCTGGCGAGAGGTTACGAAGTCGATGGCCTGTTGGACCGTGGTGATCTTCTCGGCTTCCTCATCCGGAATTTCGGTTTCAAATTCCTCTTCGAGTGCCATAACCAGCTCGACGGTGTCGAGCGAGTCGGCGCCAAGGTCATCGACAAAGGAAGCATCGTTCGTCACCTCGTCCTCTTTGACGCCAAGTTGTTCGGCCACGATGCTCTTAACTTGTTCTTCAATACTGCTCATAGTGGTAGCTTCTCCTGAGAAGGCTCAATCAAATTCATGTCACGACAGGCTCAATCGCCTCATCGACCCGCTTATGCCGTCCCTGGAGGGGCCGTAATCCGCGCCCGATATTACCGGGCAAAAGCGCCAAATCGACGATAAGTCCTTGATATTTCAAGGCCCTTCCTAACCGTGGCACGGTATTGTATGTGAATCTATAGTGGCAATCTACACGCGCGAGACCTGACACGCACGATTTTAGTCCATCAACATGCCGCCGTTCACGTGCAGGGTCTCACCGGTTACGTAGGCAGCCGCCGGCGACGCCAGAAACACGACGGCATTGGCAATGTCCTCGCCCTCGCCCAGCCGCCCGAGCGGCACTTGTCGGAGCATGGCATCGCGTTGGTCCTCGGGGAGGACGCGCGTCATATCGGTGTCGATGAAGCCCGGTGCAACGACGTTAACGGTGATATTGCGCGAGCCGATTTCACGTGCAAGTGACTTCGAGAAACCAATAATGCCCGCTTTGGCAGCCGCGTAGTTCGACTGCCCTGCGTTACCCATGATTCCGATGACCGAAGCGATGCTGATGATGCGTCCCTTTTTTGCTTTCATCATCCCGCGCAAACAGGACTTGCTAAGCCGATAGACGCCGCTGAGATTGGTTGCAATAACATCGTTCCACTCATCCGCTTTCATACGCATGAGAAGGTTGTCGCGGGTAATGCCAGCGTTGTTGACTAGAATTGTCGGTGCGCCTTCGTTGCCCTGAATGTCCTTGATGGCTGCGGCGACGGATTCATCGTCCGAGATGTTCAACACGACACCCCGGCCATGCTCACCGAGTGCATCGCTGATGCCCTGTGCGCCGCTCTCACTCGTTGCGGTCCCGATGATCGTGGCGCCGGCTGCGGCCAGAGTGCTGGCGATCGATGCACCGATGCCGCGCGATGCGCCTGTCACCAGGGCGATCTCGCCATCGAGCACGCTGCTGTTAAATGGACTGCTCATTTTGATCCCCTGAAGTCAGTTTGCGTCAAGCACATTGTCGGGTGCGGTGGCGCATTATATCGGTGCTGTTCGCCGGACTCTAATCAGGATGGCGGCCAGGATGACTCCGCCGATAACACCATACAGGTGCGCATCTACGATAACGGCTCCGCCGGAAGTGCCTTCGGAGCCCGGCATTGGTCCGACGATTTGCTCGTACGCGAGTTTGCCGGCCACGACGATGCCGAGGATCGACGCCTCGGCCCGGCGGACTCGCCAGCTCGCGAGGATGCCGGCGGCGAGCATGCCGTGCAGCATGCCCGACAGACCGACATACCATTCGAGATCAGGGCTAAAAAACCACAAACCGGCGTCGATCGCCACTACAGAGCCGGCCACGATTGCCAGCCATTCCAGGTGATTGAACTCACGGCCGACAAGGAACCAGACCAGCACCAGGCCGGCACCATTGAGCAGGAAATGCGTCAGGCCGAGGTGCACGATATGTCCGGTCAGGAGGCGCCAGATTTCTCCGTCGGCAATCATGCTCCGCTCGAATCGCAGCCACTCCCGTCCGGGATCTCCGGTTGCGACCAGCAGCGCGGCAATGAGCAACAGCGCCCCGGGCAACAGCCAGTCCAGCAGCGTCGCGGTTTCGTGGCGCGTTTGCTCGCCTTTGCTTAACCCCATGTTTGATATACTGACGTTTACACTGACAGCGAGTCAATTTCGGCTATATTCCTTGTCAATCGCGAGACAGCGAACCGTCTGGAGCACACCGTGAGCAAAACATTGAGGCATTGGCGCAGTTGCGAGCGCCAGCGCGGATTCACCCTGATCGAAATAATGGTTGTCGTGATCATCATCGGCATCCTGGCGGCCATCGTCGCGCCGAATGTCATAGGTCGCGTCGACGACGCTCAGATTACGAAGGCGAAAGCCGAAATCGCAAATATTGAGAATGCGATGAAGTTCTACCGCCTCGACAACTTCCAGTACCCGACGTCCGAGCAGGGACTGGAAGCGCTTGTTACCAAACCGAACGATCCGACAATCACCAACTGGAAGTCGGGCGGGTACCTCGACCGGGCGCCGAAGGATCCATGGGGTAATCCCTACCAGTACCTGAATCCCGGCAATAACGGCGAGATCGATATCTACACGCTGGGTCGCGACGGTAGGCCCGGCGGCGAAGGTATCGATGCCGATATCGGGAACTGGAACCTCGAATAAGGCGGCTCGAGGCCCGCGACCATGATGTGCCTGCGGAGACGCTGCCGTGGATTCTCATTGATCGAGATCCTGGTGGTTATCGTAATTGTCGGCATCGTGATGTCCATTGCAGTGCTATCGCTGACGCTGGTAGGCGGTGACCGTGATGTTCGCGACGAAGCCCTGCGCGTCCTTACTCTGCTCGAGGTCGCACAAGATGAATCCATGCTACAGGGCCGCGAATTCGGACTCGAACTCATGCAGAGGTCTTACCGCTTTGTCGAATTCGACCCGATTACCGGCCAGTGGAACGAGATCATCGGCGACGACACGCTGCGCCTGAGAGAATTGCCGGAGGAACTGGAACTGGCCCTGTATATCGAAGACCGGCAGGTCTTGCTCAACGCCGACCCGTTGAGGACAGATGATGACGAGCGTGGCATCGAGGCTTACCTACCGCACGTCCTGATCTATTCGAGCGGCGACGTGACCCCTTTCGAATTGCGCTTCCTGCGTGATGTTGACGAGACCTCGGTGGCAATACGCGGTGACCTGGCCGGTACCATCGAGTTCGTCGATGACGAGGACTCGATGTGATGCGCTTGCACAGACTCGCGGGATTCACTTTGCTGGAGGTCATGGTTGCGCTCGTGATCATCTCACTGGCGCTTGCCGGGGTCGCCGGAAGCATGGGTCAGATGATCGACACGGCCAATACGATGCGGGACAGAACCTACGCCAGCTGGATCGCGCAAAACAAAATAACCGAGATGCGCCTGTCCGGTGCCCTTCCCGAGGTCGGCGAAAGTAGCGGCGAAGAAGATTATGCCAATACCACCTGGGCCTGGAGTGCAGAGGTGTCTGAAACCGGGATCGAGAACCTCATGAAAGTCGATGTCTCCGTATCCTACCCGGGCGCAGACGAACCTGTGCGCCTGGTTACCGGGTTTATCGGTGAACCTGTGGCACCCGGACAGAGCAATCAGATCTGGAATTCGGGCCAGCCGGATCGTGGTCAGCGGCAATGACCAGGCGATCGCACAACGCATTTACGCTGATCGAAGTGCTCGTCGCTTTGGCGATATTTGGCATCCTGAGCGTTATTTCCTACATGGCGCTGGGACAGACGCTGTCGAATGCGGACCTGCTGACGGAGCGCATGGATCGCCTGAAAGCAATCCAGCGGACGATTCGCCATCTGGACTCCGACCTGATGCAGGCGGCGCCGCGGCCGGTTCGGGACGTACTTGGCGACGGCTATGTGCCGGCCGTACGCAGCAGTCTCGCCTCTGAGTTTGCACTCGAAGTGACTCACGGTGGCTGGTCGAACCCCGCCGGTTTGCCGCGTGGCACGTTGCAACGCAGCGCCTACCGTATCGAGGACGGCGAATTGATCCGCTATCACTGGCGCGTCCTCGATCGGACCATCAACAACGAGCCAATCGCTACCGTGCTGCTCGACGGCGTGGACAGTATCCTGTTTCGATACCTGGGCGTCGGCGACGAAGCGACGGAGCAGTGGCCCCCGGTCAATACGCCCGGGCCAGCAGGATTTCGGCTGCGACCACGCGCCGTCGAGATTGTCCTGACGCTGACCGACGAAGGCGAGATCAGGCGCCTCGTGGAGATAGCCCCGTGAGAGCTGCCCCGCGGAATCCGGCAAAACAGAGAGGCGTTGCGCTGATCACGGCGATCCTGATAACCGCCCTGGTGAGCAGCGTCGCACTGAGCCTCGCCTGGGAAAATGCACTCGATATGCGCCGTACGATGACCCTGCTCTACAGAGACCAGGCAATACACGTTGCGTTGGGCGCCGAGAGCTGGGTGCAGAGCATCTTGCGCGACGACCTGAGTGAAACAGATACGGACCATCTCGGCGAGATCTGGGCAAGCGACTTGCCGGGGCTGCCGGTGCAGAGCGACGCTGTTCAGGGCCAGCTGTTCGGGAGCATCGAGGACCTGCAGGGACGATTCAATGTTAATAACCTGATCGACCAGAATGGCGAGATTGACGAACTAGCTCTCGAGCAGTTCCAGCGTCTGCTCCAGGTACTTGAAATCGATCCCCGATTCGCCGGTATCGCGGCAGACTGGATCGATGCGAACCGCGAAGCCGGCTTTCCCGATGGCGCGGAAGATGCGATCTACACGGGTTTCATTCCCGCATACCGCACGCCCAATGTGGCATTGAGTAATGTCTCCGAACTGGCGGCCCTCGAAGGGATGGACAAGGAGAATTTCGATATTCTGCGGCCCCATATCGTTGCCCTGCCCGGCCGCACGGGCATCAACGTCAATACGGCGACCGCCGAGGTACTGCAGTCACTCGACGAGAATCTTAGTGCCTCGGATGTCGAAGGATTGGTCTCGGAGCGCGAGGACGGCGGTTTTGCCGACGTGCAGAGCACGTTTTCGACAATCGTGACACCGGAGATCCTGCCGTCCATCGAGGACACAAGCAGTTATTTTCAATTGAAGGTCGTCGTACAGATTGCTACCGTTCGCATCATCTACTTCAGTACTCTTCAGCGCGGGCCTCGGGGCGATGTGGTTCCGATACTCCGCAGTCTTGGAACGATCTGACAATGGCAGAATTTCTGGTCATACGGCTTGGAGCCGACACAGACTCGCTGGCGAGCTGGATCGCTGTTGACAGCAACGGTATGCGCCGCAGTCCGCCAATTACCGGCCAGCTCGATGAAGCCGCGAAGGACGTCGGCAACCGTACCGTCATCGTGCTCGTTCCTGCGGGCGACTCGTCAACTCTCACGGTCGACCTGCCTGCACGCGGCGCGAGATTGCGCGCGGCACTACCGTTTGCGCTCGAGGAGCAGGTCGCGGATGAAATCGAACATCTTCATTTCGCGCCCGGCATACGGTTTTCGAGCGGGCGGCTGCCCGTTGCCGTCGTCACCCACGACAAAATGGTCGAGTGGCTCGGCCGGCTCGACGAGGCAGGCATCCGCGCAACGCAGCTGATTCCGGAGAACCACGGTCTTGCCTACGTCCCGAATACATTGAGTCTGTTCGCGGCGGAAGGACAGGTCATGTTCAATAATGGAGCCGAGCTGCAATTTGTCATGCAGGACGTGCGTCCGAGTGATGCACTCGTGGCTGCCGGCGTGCTGGACGACGAGGGCCAGCCCGAGGACGGCGATGCCGGGTCGCGACATCTGCTCGTTTATTGCGAGCCGACGGACGAGCAACAGTTCGAACATGACTGGACTGCGCTGCGCCATGAGCTCGATAGCGTGGATATCAATTTGCTGCCCGATGGAGTATTGCCGCGCCTGGCCGTCACCGTAGCCAGCGGCGTCGGCATCAACCTGTTGCAGGGTCGTTATGGGGAAAAGACCGATGTCGGTGCCGTTTTTCGGCCGTGGCGTCTCGCTGCTCTGCTGCTGCTGACGCTGGGAGTGCTTTCACTGGCTGGCAAGGCGGTTGACTATTACCGGCTGACATCAGAAGAAAGTGAACTCAGGGCACAGTTCACCACGGAATATCGCAAGATTCGGCCTGACGATACCCGCGAGGTGATGGATCCGCTGGGCACGGTGACGTCGATACGCCGCGGAATGGGCGGCACTGCGTCGGCAGCGCCTGTATTCCTGCCTTCGCTGCAACAACTGGCACTGGCAATGCAGGAAGGCGAGGATGCAGAGATTCAGGCAATCGCCTACCGGGCGGGTGTCATCGACGTCCGCCTGACAGCGCCCGACGTCGCAACGCTCGACCGGATTCGGAAGAGTGTCAGCGAGTCTGCGCGTTTCACGGCGTCGATTCAGTCGACTGACCAGGTCGGCGGTCGTGTAAACAGCCGCATCCAGATTCGCGAGGCAGGATCATGAAGGACTGGTTCGAGGCGCTGGAACCCCGCGAACGACTATTCGTCGGCATCGGGGCAATTGTTGTTGCGATAGCCATATTCTGGGGTCTCATCTGGATGCCTCTCGACAAGGGCCACAGCAATGCGCGGGAGCGTGTAACGACCTGGGAGCGGTCGCTTGCGGAATTGCGACCCCTGGCATCACAGCCGCAGCCGGCCAATGGCACGCAAAGCCGGCCGAGCGTCAACCCAGCACAGTCGCCCGTCATCATTGTCGATACGACCTTGCGAAATCGCAGCCTCGGGCAGCCAAAGCGCAGCCAACCGACGCCTAACGGTATCCGTGTCGAATTCGAGAACGTTGCGTTTGATGCCCTGGTGCTCTGGCTCGGTGACTTGAGCAGCCAATACGGCATGGAAGTCCAGGCCGGTAGCCTGTCCGTTGCAACGCAGGCGGGACCGGGACGCATCAACGCGACGTTGACGCTCGAACGAGCACTTTGATCCCAAACCGCAAAAGCTTTCTCGTCGCAGGCCTGCTGACGTTTGTAGCAGGCATCGTCCTGTTGTTTCCTGCGCGGGTTGCGTACCAGTGGTTCGTACCGGAAGGCGTACAACTCGGCGGTATCGAGGGTTCGATCTGGGCCGGATCGGCCCGCGAAATGACTGGCGGTGGAATGTACTTGCGCGACGTGAGCTGGCGACTGCATCCATTCCGACTTTTCACGGGCAAGCTGGGTCTGGGCCTCGAAGCCACTCCCGGAAGCGGATTTGTCGAGGCCGATATTGCGCTCGGCCTCGGGGGCAATGTCTTTGTGTCGAACCTGACCGGTTCCGGATCGTTGCAGGCGTTTGCCGATGTCCTGAAGATGCCCGGGTTGGCCGGTAATGTGAGTCTGCAGTTCGCGGAACTGCAAGTGCAGGATGGCCTGCCAGTCGCAGTCGTCGGCACGGTGGCGGTCAACAGTCTGGTCGCGCCCTTGATCGATGCCGCGTCGATCGGCAACTATCGCATGGAGTTTTTCACGACCGAAAATGGAGTTGTCGCCAGTGTGGAGGATGCGGACGGCGCATTCGATCTCGCCGGCAGCCTGACTATTTCTGCGGATCGCAGTTATGTTTTTCTCGGCAAGGTGGGCGCAACGGAGCGCACGTCGGACAAGTTACGACAGCAGTTGCGTTTTCTGGGTTCGCCCGACGAGCGTGGGCAACACGAGATACGGCTCGAAGGGTCGCTCTAGACGGTCACTTCGACGAATGCCTGCAGCAACGGGAAGTACAAGGCGCAACGCACGTCGCTCCCCGAGTACGCGCGATACAAGCCAGCGTACTTCGTAAGTTGGTCTCGATAGCGGCGCGCCTCAGCGTCGAGGAAGCCCTGCAAATCGCCGCCTTCGTGCGCACTGCTCTTGTAGTCGACGATCCAGTGAGTACCGTCATCGTCGATGCGAACCCGGTCGATGATCCCGGACTCGACAGCGCCGCCAACGATTCCACTTAAAGCGAGTTCCGCAAATCCGTCGCCAGCTAACAGCCATTGCCCTCGCGGGTCCGCCAGAATATTTGTCAGAGCCCGTTCGACTCGTTTGACCATCGCTGGTATTGCCTCCGACCCGGCTCCCGACTCCCGCAGCCAGCGTTCGCTCGTAGTCCGCAACGACTCCGTAGACTCAAGTGCCAGGTCGATCCTGTGCTCTGCCGCCAATTGCAGCCAGCGATGCACGATGGTGCCCGCGATTCTCGCCTCGGTACTGGCCCAGTCGTATTCAACCGCAACAGCGTGTTCCTGCCCTTCCGCATCAATGCCCTGACCCGGAACGTCACTGACATCGGGGAGTTGCCAGGCCGGTTCAATTCTTCGTCGTTCAGGTAGCAGCCACTCTTCATCGCCTTCGTCAGGTGTTGCTATCCCGGCTGACTCGAATGCCGATTCGTACTGGGGCGCAACCGCCGGCCATAGCAGGCTGAGCAGGCTTCGGGCATCGGGGGGGCGCAACGATTCACCGTCGCGCGCGATACCCGTGTGTCCGAGGAGATGCAAGCTCGTCCGCGCTCGCGTACACGCGACATACAACAGCCGGCCGAATTCATGGCGGTCCTTTTGTGCCTCAGTGAGTTCGATAAAGCGGTGAATCGGGTCGTTCTCGATATCTGCACGGCCTCCGACCGGGCTGATGATCTTGCTCTCATCCCCGTGTTTATCCGGAACGTCGAACCAGCTCAGGACCGAGCGTTCATTGCCCCGCGGAATGCGGCCCAGCCCGTAAAGCAGAACGTGATTGAACTGCAAACCTTTTGCACGGTGCATCGTCATTATCTGCAACCGCGCGTTGACGTTGTTCGACACGCGTTCCAGGTCCAGTTGCGCCTCGAGTTCGGCAACGTCGTGCAATGAACCGGCAATTTCGAGTCGCTCGAGTACATCGAAAAACCGGTACACATTGTCGACAGCCAACGGCTGCTCGAGAATCGCGGGGCCACCGAGTTGCAGCCAGGCGCGCTCAACGCGATCGCGCAACGAGCCGGAACGTGACACCTGGAACATCGACTCAAGCACTGGACGAGCACTGGCCAGCGATTGCTTCGCGTCGTCCGAAAGTCCTGCGAGCCGATCGTGATCATTCAGCAGCTCCCACACGGTGCTGTGAGTGTCATTGCGCACTAACGCATGCAAGTCGCACCAGTGCCAGCCGATCCACGGCGAGCGCAATATGGCCAACCAGGCAAGCCGGTCGCACGGATGGACCATTGCGCGCGTCAATGCGAGCACATCGATGATTTCCGGCAAATCCGTCAGCCGGTCGATATCCACTGATTGGTAGGCAATACCGGCACTCCGCAGACGCGGCAGTAAGGCGCTGAGTTGCGTACGCCCGCGCACCAGGACGGCCATGGTGTCGTCCGGATTCTCGGACAGCACTCGCGCAATGATCCGGCAACCCTCCTCCGCCTCTGTTTCCGGCAGCCCCCCGAATACCGGATATACGTGACAGTCGCCTTCGGTCTTGCGAGCCGGGACCGCTTCGGCATACGACACGGCGCCGCGCGACGGCTCGTCCGTTTCCGGAAGCACCAGCGGAAAGACCGTGTTAAACCAATGCACCAGGAATTCGCCGGAACGAAAATTCTGCCGGAGCAGTAACGGCTCGAGTCGCAATTCACCTATGCCCTTGCGTTGCGCAAGCAGGAACTGCGCTACCTCGGCATTGCGAAAGCGATAGATCGATTGCATCGGGTCCCCGACGCAAAAAAGCGTGCGGCCATCGTCCGGTTGCCAGCCACCTGTTAGTGCTTCGAGCATCCGGTACTGAGCACGTGACGTGTCCTGCATTTCGTCGATCAGGACATGCCGTACCTGGTAGTCAAGCAGGAGCGCGATATCGCCGGGACTGTCAGCGGTTCCGACCGCGTTGTTCGCGGCAAGCGCGATTTCAATGTAGTCAGTCACCCGGTTTGCACTGAAAAGCCGTTGCAGTTCGGCAACCGCTATCGGCAGGAGACGGAACAATGCCAGCAATACCGACCATTGTTCGTCGCTATAACGCGTCGGGGGCAGTACCCGAACACCGTGCAATGATTTACGCAGCTCGTCAGCGGCGGCGAGCGACTCGAGCAATTCCTTCAACGTGTCTTTTTGACCGTCGTCACCAGGTGGGAAACCCTGGTTCTTGTTGACCTGCTTGCGCCAATCGCCCTTTAACGTCAGCAGCAGCTCCGCAATGCCGCGCCAATCAGGCAATAACTCGCCGGATGCGTCCGGTATCGCCTGCAACGATTCGAGCGCTGCAATCGGATGCTCGCCGGCACCGGCATCGAGCAGGTTTCGGGCAGCGTAGGTAGCCAGCGGCAGCAGGTCCGGAATATATTGCTCTGGAAATACGTCGCTTGTGCGCTGCAGATGCTCGTCCACAACGCCAGCTAATCGTTTCTCCAGGCTCTCGCGTAACGCAATGCTGTCGAGTTCATCGATTTGACCGGTGCCGATGAAAGGTAGCCACTGATCGCGCGTTTCGAGCATGCGCGCGAGATACGCGATGTAGATGCCGGTGTTGTTGTCAACATGCATCAGCACGCTTTCAACCGCGGCGCGCGCGGGTCCGGATTCTGCGAGCCAGTCAAGAGTTGCTGCCGCGGCACTTCGATACAGGGCCCTCATCTCGGCATCGCCTGCGACGGCATTGGCGACACTCGCCCCGCCTGTCAATGGCTGCATTCGAGCAATAGATGCGTTCAGTGCATCCAGTGTCTGAATGCGCATGCGACGCGGGTTGGCAACGATTTGCCACCCAAGGTTCCTGTCGCGCTTCAATACAGCCTCTGCGGCAGCGGCTGTGATCTGCTCGTGCGGCTCACCGGGAGTTTCGTCGCGTTGTGCGCGTAGCAAGGCCTGTATTACACGGACCTTCATTTCTGCCGCCGCTTTGCGTGTAAAAGTGATCGCTATGACTTCTTCCGGGTCGTCGACGATCGCCAGCAGGCGCAGGTAACGCTGAATCAATAACTCTGTCTTCCCCGAGCCGGCCGGAGCCTGCACAATGAGAGACTTGCGGACATCGAGTGCCTCGATACGTGCCAGTTCGTCGGCGCGCAGTAACTCTGCATCATGCGTCACGATGCAGTTCTCCGTACCTCGAGATCAGGTTCAATGCTCTCGCGTCGCGGGCGCTCTGCCAGGCGCGCAGGCGCACGTCGCCATTTGCCAGATTGGCAGCGGCTTGCGCTACGACTTCAGACCAGCGTGCAAGGGTCTCCGCCCATAATTCGTCGTCCATAGATGCGCGGCCCGCAGCGTCGATCGTGATTGCGCGAGTGTCGATATTGTAGAGCCCCAGATCGGCAATTGAATCGGCGAGCGCGCATGCATAAACGACCAACTGCACGTCTGCGGGACTTCCCGTGCTGTCCAGAAAACGTTTCGCTGCTCCCGTCTTGTAATCGAGAATCGCGATCGCACCATCCTCAAAGCGGTCAATGCGATCGATGCGCAGGTTGAGAGGCACGTCTCCGAGCTTGAAATCGACAGATGCCTCGACGGCGTCAATTGCAAAAGCATTGCGCTCCCGATCGACTCGTACAACTTGCATTAACAAGGCCGCTGCGCGATCTCTCTCGAGGGTCAACAATGCTTGCAGAACGCGATCCGCATGGCGCTCGTAGCGCAGGAAGGCACGATCGACCGCTTTCTCAACGCGTTCTTGCAGTTCCTCCGTACCCCAACTCCTGATGTCGCTTTGCGAAGGCAGATCCTCGTAAAGATGAAACAGCGCGCCATGGATGAGATTGCCACGCAACATAGGCGACAGGCCTGCGGCGATTGCCTGCAAGCGGGATACGCCGAGACGGGCGTTGACAAAAGCCTGCAGCGGCTCACTGCACTGTTGCTGAATCGTCCCGGCGCCACCGCTGACGATCTCACCAGGCAGGATGGCCGGCACAGGATCTTCGCCGCAATCCCTGGTGTCCGCTATGTCGCAGAGCTTTGCCGCGTGCCATCCTGCATCGTCGCCCGGGAATTCGCAGCTGACCCGGCCCACAAGCGTCGTCGGCGCCTGCTCGGAGTCGTCGGCGTTAAGCGGATAACTGAATCTGCAAATCGGGGCGCTTCTGGAAAGCCGCTCGACGACGCGCAATGAGTACTCCGTGGTGTCCAGTGGATCTGCATCCGGCATGCCGTAGTGCCTTTGCAGTCGACGTGACAACAGTGCCATAGGCTGCCTGGGTGGTGGCCATTGGTCGGCCGTAAGCCCGGTCACCCACAGCTGGTCAAAATGCAGACCCGCGGCCTCGAGCGGACCCAGGACCTGCAAAATCGACGTATCCACTTCGGGTTGAAATACGGTCTCACTCGCCATCGACACGAGTTCGGCGACAGCCTCGACAATCGTCATCGATGGGCTAACGAGTTCCAGCCGGGCAAGATCGTTCAGCAGATCACGCCAGCGATTGACCAGCTGGAAATCATCACTGTCGAGTGCACCGCTACCCGGCCAGTCAAAATCTCTCAGGATTGCGTCGGCACGTTCTGCCCAGAATGCCGGCGATGCGGTACGCGGAAAGGCCTTCCGGCCATCGACCAGTCGTGACAAACACGTACGCCAGTCGGCCGCATCCTCCGCACCATCGCGTCCTGCAAGCGCTGTCAGTAGCCGCTCTGGCGACCACTCCCGGTCCGGAGCTTTTCGCAACTCGAGCTCGAGTCGTGCCCGTCCGTCGGTTGCGGTGGCTCCGACAAATAACGAGCGCAACAACAAGCTGACATCTCGACCCTTGAGTTCCCGATGTGACCATCGCAGCAGCAGCAATGCGATCTCGATCGCCGGATACTCGCTCAAGCGCCGACCGTATGAGACGTTGACCGAAGCCGCCTGCCTCGACTTGGCATATTGCCAACCCGGAACGAAGCCGTCCCGAATCAATCGGCCGACTCGCGGGGCGTTCTGTTCGAGATCGGAGACTACGATCGCGATGTGTTGATCGGATTGCTTCTCGAGTTCCGCGCGCGCCCAGGCCCCGGCAGCACGCAACTCCGCATCCGGATGGCTGAACCCGAACATTTGAACGGAGGTCTTCTCACCAACCGGTGCATTCTCGACGAGCGTGCCCTGCTGTCTCAAGACGTTGAATACTGCATCTGCTTGCGGAGTGGTTCTGTCAAAGCCTGCACAGGTAACGCGCGCCGGGAGTTGCAGGCGATTACTTTGCACCGCGCGTAGGAACCAGGATCCCAACAACGCATCGTCAAGCCAGTTATTCGAGTCGAGAACACGTCTGTAGGAGATCGCCGCCTGCGCAAATATTCGCTGATCCCGGCCACTGGCAGACGCTATGAGTTCATCGAGAGGTACGTTCCACTCGTGCAGCCTTTTCCAGGCATCCCGGGCCTGCCGTGCCAGTGATGCGACATTTACCAGCGGGTCACTGATCTCGCCACGAATGGCTCGCTCCCACAGAACGCGACTTTGCTGAGCGTTGATTCGTGTCGGCGCATTGCCAGGGTCGCCTGTGGCGATGATTCGCGAAATCCAGTCCGGGTAGGAATGGATAGACGCCGTACGCCAGGCGCCGCGGCCTGCCGCCAGCTGCTGCTCGTTGTAAGTCGCCGCCAGAACCCGCGCCAGGCGCCGGTTGGCGGTCACTACATGTGACGAGTCATCGCAGGAATCGGACAACCAGCCATACATGACTCAGGCGTGCTGCACCAGGACGTCGTCGATGCGATCAAACACGATATGCAGAGTATCCGGGTCGGGTAAAGTGGTTATGCGGAAGTGGTCGGTATAGGGCGTATTGAAGCTGCTGCCCGGCGCAACCAGGACGTGTTTGTTGTCGAGCAGCTCGAGTGCGAACTGCTGGTCGTCCAGTTTCCCGCCAAATCGATCGTGCAGCTTGATGAACGCATACATGGCCCCCATCGGCGCCACCATTGTCAGATAGGGGCTGCCGGAGACACGATCAATGATGCACTGTCGCGACTGATACAAGCGCCCGCCCGGTTGTACGAGCTCGCCGATGCTCTGGAACCCGCCCAGCGCTGTTTGTACTGCCCATTGACCCGGCACATTACTGCAAAGACGCAACGCGGCAAGCAACTCCATGCCGTGTATGTAATCGCGGGCTTTTTCGAGGTCACCGCCGAACACACACCAGCCGACACGGTAGCCGCACGCCCGATAAACCTTGGACAGGCCCGAATACGTCAGACAGACGCCGTCGCCGGCCAGTGTGGCGAAGGGTATGAACTCGGCGTCGTCGTAAACCATCTGGTCGTAGATTTCGTCGGCGAGCACTATGAGGCCGTGCCCGGCGGCGAGTGACGCGACCTGTTCGAGTACGCTGCGGTCATAGACGGCACCGCTGGGATTGTTGGGATTGATGACGACGATTGCCTTGGTGCGCGCCGTAATCAACTCCTCGATCTGTGCAGGATCGGGCATGAAGCCATTGCCCGGCAGGCAGTCATAGTATCGTGGCACGCCGCCATTCAGGACGACGGCTGCTGACCATAACGGGTAATCCGGGCTCGGGACGAGCACCTCGTCGCCGGGGTTCAGGAGCGCACGCAGCGACAGGTCAATCAACTCGCTGACGCCATTGCCAATGAACACTTCTTCAGCGCTAACGTGGTGGATGCCGCGATTTTGTTGCTGCATGACGACGGCTTCGCGCGCCGGAAAAATGCCTTTCTGATGGCAGTAAGGCTCGGCCTGGCCGAGATTCTCGATCATCGCGAGACGCATCGTCTCGGGAGTACGGAATCCGAACAGTCCCGGGTTGCCGATATTCAGGGAGACAATTTCGTAACCGCGTTTTTCGAGTTCGTGCGCTCTATTGGCCAGCTGGCCCCGAATCTCGTACCTGACGTCCGCTAGCGCCGCGCTTGGTGTGATGTTCGCTGCCCGGCCATTGCCGGACTTCAGCTCTGTAACGTTCAAATCGTACCCGCTCTTTTCAATCGTTCGATCGCCGCGTCAGAATAGCCTAACCAGTCGATCAATACTTCGTTCGTATGTTCGCCCAATAACGGCGGCGCACGTTCGTAATTGACGGGCGACTTCGAAAACCGCACGGGATTTGCGACCGTCGGCAGCTTGTCGGTGTATGCGTGATCGAGGTCACGCACCAGATCACATTCCATGGCGTACGGGCTTGTAAATACCTGGTCGAGGTCGTCGATCGGACTACAAGGGACATCTGCCTTTGTCAGTTCGCGGAGCCAGTCCGCGGAATGCCGCTGCGCCAGCGCCTCAGACATCAAACTCACCAGTGCTTCGCGGTTTTCGAGTCGATCACGGTTACGCTGATACCGGACGTCATCGGCAAGGTCCGGTATGCCGCAGCACCGCATGCAGGCCGCAAATTGCCGGTCGTTGCCGACCGCAATCATGATGTGCCCATCGGCTGTCGGAAAAGCCTGGTAAGGAACGATGTTGGGATGTGCGGTCCCCAGTCGCCCGGGCACCTCGCCGCCGACCAGGTAATTCATGTTCTGGTTCGCAAGCCACGCGACCTGGCTGTCGAACAATGGCACTTCGATCGATTGTCCCACCCCGGATCGCTCGCGCTCGTTCAGGGCCGCCAGAATCGCGGTCGCCGCGTACATGCCGCACATGATATCCGCTATCGCGACACCGACTTTCTGGGGTTCGCCACCTTCGCTGTTCGCGGCTCCTGTGATGCTCATCAGGCCGCCGGACGCCTGGATCATCGCATCGTAGCCCGGCTCGAAAGCGCGGGAACTGTCCCTGGCAAACGCCGAAATCGAGCAATACACGAGCCCCGGATTGTCTTTCCGCAGTGATTCCGCATCGAGCCCCCAGCCGGTCATCGTGCCAGTCCGGAAATTTTCGATAAGCACGTCGGCCCGGCCCGCAAGTTCACGAATGACCTTCTGCCCTTCGACCGAGGCCAGATCGAGCGTCAGAGAACGTTTGTTTCTGTTGGTCGAGAGGAAATAGGCTGACTCACCGGACTCCTTGTCGCCCAACCAGGGCGGCCCCCACGCACGCGTGTCGTCACCCGAACCCGGACGTTCAACTTTGACCACATCTGCTCCGTAGTCGCCCAGAAGCTGCGTGGCCCACGGGCCTGCCAGGACTCGTGACAGGTCGAGAACCCGAACTCCCTGCAAAGCTTCGCTCATGGTTTCCTCCAGGCACTAAAAACCCGGCCAGCTTTGCAGCTGGCCGGGTGGGTCCGCACGGAGATTGCGGATTGCGTGACCAACAAACCCCTCGCAGGGCAAGTCAGTCCAGCTCTTCCACCTCGGCGCTTTCGACACTTGCAGGCGCCGGAGGCTGTTCGAATTCCGGTTTAATTTTGCCAAACCGGACCAGTAATGCGTCATGTTCATCAGGCGTCAGCTGCCTGATTGAGGCGATGCGTATGCGCTCGGGTCCCATGCCATCGTCGACGACGAGTTCGCCGAAGCTGGCGCAGATCTGTCCGGTCGTCGACCGGAACCCGATTTTCCATGACGAGCGCAGTCCTGTTGCTCGCCGACTCAACGTGACGTGGTATTTCCGCTTGCCACTGCCACTTACGATGAGATTGGCATCGTCCAAGACCCGATAGTCTCGGATAGTCCCCGACGAGATGCAATCTGAACGGCGTGTCTCAGTGGCGGAATCGTCGCCCTCGAGGGCCTCACCACCGCCCGCACAAGCTAATAAAATACTTGAGAAAAGTAATATAATAAATTGTTTTATAAGCATTAATATCTGATTATCCGGCAGCGAACCGCTTTGCTTGCAGGCATCCACCCTACTCTCGTCCTGAACGATTCCAGCCTGACTCAAGGTGTTAAGTTTACGCCTGTTCCGCAGAAATCGAGGCAGGAATTTTACGTATCGAGGGCTGCCCCCACCTCGACCGGCCTGTCCGGATTCCGAATCCACTCGCTCCACGAGCCCACGTACAGGCCTGGCTCACGATAACCTGCCAGCGACGCTGATATCGCGAGGTGACAGGCCGTCACGCCAGAGCCGCACATGGCGGCCCACGCGACGTCCCTGGATTTACCGAGCATCCCCTTCCAGAGCGCCTCCAGCTCCTCCTCCGGCCTGAACGTGCCGTCCTCGTTCAACGCCTCGGTGAACGGCAGGTTGCGCGTGCCGGGAATGTGGCCTGCCACAGAATCGATGGGCTCCACCTCGCCACGGAAGCGCGCAACTTCCCGCGCGTCGATGAGCAGCAAATCGCCGCCGGGCTCGAGGCCGGCCAAAACGTCCGCGGTCGTCACCACCCACTCGCCGCCTGGCGCCGGCTTGAAGTCTCCCGGTTCGACGTAAACCTCGCCGCCATCCAGTGGCCGATTCGCGGCTTGCCAACCTGGCAGCCCACCGTTGAGAACCCTGACGCTGTCGTGCCCAAGCCATCGCAACATCCACCATGCACGGGCTGCCATAGCACCGCCTGCCGAATCGTAAACGACAACGTCGTTTCCATGACTCACGCCCAGGCGTCTAAAAGTTTCTGTCGCGACCCCGATTTCCGGCAATGGATGACGGCCTGTCGTTGCAACCACAGGTGCCGCAAGATCGGCGTCGAGATCAGCATAGACAGCACCTGGAATATGACCCGCAAAATAGCTCTCGCGACCGCCATCCGGATTCATCAGATCGAAACGACAGTCGATGATCCTCAGCTTGTCGTCCGTCAGTCTGGCCGCCAATTCGTCGACGTCGATCAGCAATGCTTGTCTATTCGGGTAAACCACTGGTACATCCGCGCAACACGTAATTCTCCGACTTGTACACGGGAGCACCCTTGTAGACAATACCCTGCCCCCGGGACCTGCACCCCGGTTGCCGGGGTTTTCGTGGTACTGGAGAAATTCAAGTGGACAAGATTCTGGTGGGTCTGAAACGCGTCGTTGACTACAACGTTCGCGTCCGGGTCAAGAACGACGGCAGTGGCGTAGAAACAGATGGTGTCAAGATGAGCATCAATCCGTTTGACGAAATTGCGCTCGAAGAGGCGCTGCAAATCAAGGAGCGTGGTGAGGCAAGCGAGGTGATCGTCGTCTCCGTTGGTACCGGCGACGCGCAGCAGCAGCTGCGCACTGGCCTGGCGATGGGTGCGGACCGGGCTATCCTGGTCGAAATAGACGATGATATCGATCCACTGACTTGCGCACGGGCACTTCTCGAAGTTACTAAACGTGAAAACGTTGACCTCGTGCTGCTGGGCAAGCAAGCGATTGATGATGACAACAGCCAGACTGCCCAGATGATGGCGGCCTTGTGGGACCGCCCTCAAGCGACCTTCGCTTCGACGCTCAAAACCGACGGCAATACTGTACGAGTTACCCGGGAGGTCGATGCGGGCCTGGAGATTGTCGATGTCGATTTGCCTGCTGTCATATCAGTGGACCTGCGACTCAACGAACCTCGCTACGTGAAACTGCCCGACATCATGAAGGCGAAGAAGAAGCCACTGGATCAGATTCCATTGGCCGAGCTCTCATTGCCGGACAGTCCTGCCATTTCGGACACGGTCTTCGAGCCGCCAGCGGCTCGCGAGAAAGGCATCATGGTCGAAGACGTTGCGGGACTCGTCGGCGCACTCAACGATAAAGGACTTCTGTAATGGCCAAAGTATTACTCATCGCCGAACACGACGGCAGCAGTCTCAATCCGAGTACAGCCAAATGTGTCGCCTGCGCCACGAATATCGATGGTGCCGAAATCGATGTGGCAGTTCTTGCTGAATCGGCCGCCGACATTGCGGCAGCAGCGGCGACCCTGGATTCCGTTGACCGCGTCCTGAGCGTCGAAAACGCAGCGAATGGCAATGCACCGGCTGCTGTCCTTGCGCCGCAAATAGTCTCATTGGCAGAGGGATACGATTACGTCTTCGGCCCATCGTCGACATTCGGCAAAGACCTGATGCCGCGAGTAGCCGCGTTGCTTGGCGTCAATCAAGTCAGCGATATCATGAGTGTCGAAAGCAGCCATACGTTCAAACGTCCGGTCTATGCCGGCAACGCCGTCGTGACCGTCGAGGCACCGGCCGGACAGCCGGTCGTCGCGACCGTACGAATTGCTTCATACCAGGCTGTTGGTTCCGGAAACTCGGCGCCCGTGGAGACAAGAGATGTAAGTGTGGAGATTCCCAGCCACACACGGTTCGTCGAACTGCAGTCCGGGCAATCGGATCGTCCCGACCTGCAAACTGCGGCGCGGGTTGTTGCCGGAGGCCGTGCGTTAGGCAGCACCGAGGGCTTCGACCTGATCTATCAGCTTGCCGACAAACTTGGTGCTGGCGTCGGCGCCACCCGCGCTGCGGTTGATGCCGAATATGTAGCCAACGACACGCAGGTGGGACAGACCGGCAAGATCATCGCGCCCGAGCTTTACATCGCCATAGGCATCTCGGGCGCAATCCAGCACCTGACAGGCATCAAAGATGCCGGCACGATCGTAGCGATTAATAAGGACGAGGAAGCGCCGATCTTCGAGGTTGCCGATATCGGTATCGTCGGCGACCTGTTCAAAGTTGTGCCTGAACTGATGGACGCGTTGTCCTGACATAGACCAGGGAGCGCACCTCGTGGAGCGCTTCCTGTGTTCCCTTGTCAGTAGTCGTTGTCGGCGACGTGCACAACCAGGCCGTCCAGGCCTTCGTTGACTTCGATCTGGCACGTCAGGCGGCTGTTGGCTTTCCTTTCGAACGCCGCGTCCAGCATGCTGTCCTCCATATCGTCCATGGCTGGTATCTTGTCCAGCCACGCGTCGTCAATGTAGCTATGACATGTCGCACAGGCGCAGGCGCCACCGCATTCGGCAACGATGCCGCCGATATTATTGTTGATAGCGCCTTCCATGACGGAGTAGCCCTTTTCGACTTCGACGTCGTGCCGGGTGCCATCGGGAGCGATGTAGGTGATCTTGGGCATGGAATGTTGAGTTCTTCCGAAGGCGCGCACTATAGGGGCGTCGACCCCGTAAGGTCAACGCCCCGCGCGATCGAATAAATAATTTCGGGTCAGACGCGATCTGCCTGCTGGCGACGCTGCTCGACTTCCTTGCGTTTCTTGTCAGCTGCTTCACGAGCAAGTCGAATCTGTCGGTTACGCTCGATGTCGGCTTCGATAACGCGAATCCACTGTTGCGAGATCTTCCGCGAGCGCTGTGTTTTCGACGCGGCGCGGAATGCCTTGATGGCGTCATTGTACTGGCGCTTGTTGTAGAGACACATGCCCAGTGAAATCTGGGCATTTTCAGCACTCTTGAGTCCACCTTTGCGCAGGCCGGTGCGAACGGCGGCGATGCACTCGTCGTAGTTGCCGAGATTCAGGTAGGTGTTACCGAGACGCACGTCCAGTTCGCCATCATCGCTGAGCCTGGCGGCTTCCTTCAGAGCCGGGACAGCTCGCTCATCCTCCTGCGCCAGCATGAAAGCCTGAGACAGCAAACGGTAATTCTTGGCGTTCTTTGGTACACGCCCATCTGCCATCTCTTTTTCAAGCAGAGTGGCAGCCTTGTAGGGGACTTCTGCCTGCATGTACAGCTGCGCCATCGTTACCAGCTCGGAGTCTTTTTCGAGCATGCGCTGATCATGCGCCGCGCCGTAGGAGGCAATCAAATTGTTGTCTTCACCAAGCTCGGTATACGCACCAGCGAGCGAAAACCAGTAACGCTTTTTTGGCCAGGTTTCGAGTAGGATCTTCTGGATGTCCCGAACCATCTTGTAATTCTCGTCCTGGAAGTAGGCGAAGTTCAGTAACACGTACCAGTCTTCCTTTACCGGTTTGTTGCGCTTACGCGCGATTTGCATGGCATTTTCGATCGGCTCAATCATTTCCTGATAACGCGACAACTGGTACAGGTTCTGCGCCTTCAGGATGAATGGGTCAGGTGCCGGATTCGGTTCCAGAAGGAACCACTTGTCGAGCGTGCTGAGAGCCTTCTGATATTGCTCTTCCATCGTGTATAGCTGTGCAAGCGTGTACGTCGTCTGCTTGCCCATCTGCGGCTCGAGACTCGGGATCGCGATCATCCTCTCGTAGGTTCGGATCGCGTTCTGGATGTCGTCCATGTTGTAGTAAATGAAGCCGATGTAATTCAGTACGTTTGCTTGCTCGTACTCGGTCAGCTTGTCAGGGTTGTACAGGTTGTTCAGTGCGCGAAGTGCACCCTGGTAGTCCTTGGCATCAACCTGCTCCTGCGCTTTCGCAATCTTGTCATAGACTTCCTTGCTGACAGCCTGCGCCTGCTTCGTCTTCTGGGCATCGCGTTTTTCGCGCTCATCGTCCTGCGCGATCGCATTGCCGGTGGCAAGCGCCACCCCAACGAGGATGACACAGAGGTTCAGGGTAAATCGGCTCAGTTTGTTCATAGCGAATTCATTCCAGTTGATCGTTTGATCCCGCCAGGAATTGGGTCGACGTTTCCGTCCCTAGTCTTCGATCTTGAAGGTGATACGTGTTTTTACGTTCGGCACGTCCACCGGTATACCGTCAACGACCCGGGGTTTGTACTTGAATTTCAGAACGGCCCTCATAGCTGCGCGCTCGAACAGGCTGCTCGTCGAGAACATTACGACCGGGTCGCGGACCGTGCCCGTCGTCGTCACGGTGAACGAC